>ERZ1035027.223-NODE-223-length-35875-cov-6.867085_pt1 | contig 35875 bp, 41 predicted proteins | sample MGYA00520604_ERZ1035027 | MGnify/ENA primary metagenome ERZ1035027 (study PRJEB33766, sample SAMN09781743) | gut metagenome | biome: gut microbiome | host: Homo sapiens | place: Madagascar | study: EMG produced TPA metagenomics assembly of the PRJNA485056 data set...
AACACCATGTCCGGCGAACTGAAAACCTTTTACGACACCGAGCTGCTGGAAAACACCCGCGTCGAGCTGTACTACGCGCAGTTCGCCAAGAAGCAGAACCTGCCCGCCAACCGCGGTAAGACCGTGGAGTGGCGCAAGTGGAACACCTTCGCCAAGGCCACCCAGCTGACCGAGGGCGTTATCCCCACCGGCCAGAAGTTCGGTATGTCCAGCAAGACCGGCGCGATCAACCAGTACGGTACCTACGCCTCCGTCACTGACCAGCTGGAACTGCGGGCCTATGACGACGTGATTCTGGGTGCCACCGAGGAAATGGGCGCATCCGCCGCCGAGACCCAGGAGACCCTGATCCGTGACGGCCTGCTGGTGAACACCAACGTGCTGTACTGCGACAACATCGACAAGGACACCGGCGCGTTCATCTCCACCCCCACCACTCCCGCCACCATGGGCGCTGGCGGCGGGGCCTCCGGCGCTGACGGCTGGTCTTTGCTGACCCCCGACATGGTCGCCAAGGCCGTTACCAAGATGAAGAAGGACCGCGTACCTACCATCAACGGTAAATACTACGCCGTGATTCATCCCTCCGTTGCCTACGACCTGCGCAAGTCCAAGGAGTGGATTGAGGCCCACAAGTACGCCGCCACCTCCGAGATCTTCAACGGTGAAATTGGCGAGCTGCACGGTGTGCGCTTCATCGAGAATGTGTTCGCCCCCATCCTGGGCGGCAGCACCTACCAGAACAAGTCCGCTGGCGTGACCTACGCCACCTACTTCTTCGGCAAGGAAGCCTTCGGCATCATCGACCCCGAGGGCGGCGCTCTGCAGATGATCGTCCACGACAAGAGCGAGATCGGCGGTCCTCTGAACCAGTTCAGCACCATCGGCTACAAGTTTGAGACCAACGGCGTGACCATGCTGTACACCGAGCGTGTGCTGCGCGTCATGTCCTGCAGCTCTTACTCCGCGACTGACGAAGCGAACTAACCACCACGAGGGGCAAGGCGCAAGCCCTGCCCCTCAATGACTGAAAGGAGCTTTCCCATGGCAGAAGCCAAAGACAACAGAGTTGAGATTTTCGTTCCAAAGGGCAACGTCAACGACGAGCCGAACCAACTGGTCAGCGTAAACGGCGTGAACTACCTGCTGCCCCGTGGCAAGAAGAGCAAGGTCCCGCCTGAGGTGGCCTATGAGTTCAAGCGCGCCCAGGAGGCGCAGGAGGCTTTTGACGCCAAGATGGACGAAATGCTGGCGCAGAGCCAGGAGAAGTAATAGAGGGGGCCATCCGGCCCCCTTTTTTCAAAGGAGGCACCCACTATGACAATCGGAGAAGCCATCAAGCTGGTGGATAAGCTGAAACCCAACCAGTACCCGCAGACCCTGAAAATCAAATGGCTTTCCAAGCTGGACGGCCAGATTTTCAGCGAAGTGTTTTCCACACATGAGGAAAGTCCTGTGGATAACTTCACGGGATATGACGAGGAGACCCCGCAGAGCACGGTTTTGCTGGTCCCATACCCCTTTGACGAGGATATTTATTCGTTTTACCTGCAAGCGGCGGTGGACCGTGAGAACGGCGAGATCTCCAAGTACAACGCCACGCAGACCGCCTACAATGGCGCTTTCCAGGTATTCCAGGACTGGTACAACAGAACGCACATCCCCAAATCCCAGGGGAGATTCCGCTTTTAAGGAGGGTTTGGTATGCCCTATCTCCCGACGCTTCCGGAGACGAAGCAGAGCCAGCAGGTCATTGACACGTTTCTCGGCTACAACCACAACATGAAAATCGGAGACGGCGAGTTTTACGATATGCAGAACTTGACCTCTTCCTACTATCCCCTGCTTTCCAACCGGGAGAAGCGCGGGACGGTAAAGGCCCTGGCGGCCCCCGCCGGGATGCTGGCGAAAAGCAAGCTGGCCTATATTGACGGGGCGAACCTGTACTACAACGGCGAGGACATCACCAGCAATTTGACTACGGCGGGCGTGGCGATCTCAACAGATGCTGCCATGCTGCCGAAAACGCTGGTGAGCATGGGCGCGTACATTGTTATCTTCCCGGACAAGCTCTACATCAACACCGAAAAATACAGCGACTGCGGCAGCCTGGAAGCCTCTTACTCAAGCACCGGCTCCGTCAGCTACTCGCTGTGCAAGATAGACGGCACGGCGTATGAAACGCCCACCGTCAGCGCCACGGCCCCGTCCAGCGCATCCAATGGGGCGTTGTGGATTAACACCTCCGGGGCTACGCACATTCTTATGCAGTATTCCTCGATGTCAAACACCTGGGTGCAGATCGCCACGGTGTACACGAAGATTTCCTGCAAGGGCATCGGCAAGAACTTCGAGAAGTACGACGGCGTGACCATTGCGGGCTGTGCAACCACCGACACCAGCATGACCGCCCAGGTGGAGGAACTGAACGGAAAGAAGGTCATCTATGACCGGGGCGACGACTACATTGTGGTCATCGGCCTGCTGGACAAGAACTTCACGCAAAGCACCGGCACCGTTACCGTCAGCCGGAAGATGCCGGACCTGGACTATGTGACCGAGGCGGAAAACCGGCTGTGGGGCTGCAAGTATGGCCTGGTGGACGGCGAGACCGTTAACGAGATTTACTGCTGCGCCCTGGGCGACTTCAAGAACTGGAACCAGTTCATGGGGCTTTCCACGGACAGCTATGCGGCCTCCGTTGGTACGGATGGACCGTGGACCGGGGCAATCACGCACCTGGGCTATCCCATCTTTTTCAAAGAGAACTTCTTGCACAAGGTCTATATCAGCTCCTCCGGGGCACATCGCATTGCAGACACCGCCTGCCGTGGTGTGCAGAGCGGCAGCTCCAGGAGCCTGTGCGTGGTAAATGAGACCCTTTATTACAAGAGCCGCACCGATATATGCGCCTATGACGGCTCCCTGCCTGTGTCTGTCAGCTCCGCCATGGGAACGGAGCGATACAGCGAGGCGGCAGCTGGGGCAAGTGGAGACAAGTATTACATTTCCATGAAGGATAAGGCTGGAAAGTGGCATCTATTTGTCCTGGACACTGCCAAGGGATTCTGGCACAGGGAGGACGCCACCCACGCCCTTTGCTTTGCCCGATGCGACGACGAACTGTATTACATCGACGCGGAGACAAAGAAGCTCATGGCCGTCAACGGCACTGATGGCATCAAAGAAACGGCGGTAGAATGGTCCGCCACCACGGGCCTGATGGGCTACAACTACGTGGAGCACAAGTATGTGAGCCGGTTTAACATCCGCATGAAGCTGCCGGAGGAGTCCAAGGCGGACATGTACCTGGAATACGACAGCGACGGTATCTGGCACCACGCGGGGCACATGGACGGCGTGGGCACAAAAACCTTCATGCTGCCGGTCCGCCCCAGACGATGTGACCACTTCCGATTCAAAATCGAGGGCAGTGGAGATGTGAAAATCTATTCCCTCGCCAAAATCCATGAGACAGGGAGTGACGTGTAATGGAACTGCGTGTAGAGACCCCACCGCTGATCTCCGGGCAGGCAGAGGACAAAATCGACCAAATCTATCGGTATCTGTTCCGGCTGGCGGAGATGCTGAACACCACCGGGAGCCTGACAGCCACCAACAGCGGCGGAAGAACGGACTACACGGCGCTGCGGTCCCTGATTATCAACGCGGAAAAGACGCTGAATGATTCCATTGCGGCTGTGCGGAACGAGGCCGGGAGCAATGCGGCGAGTATTGCCGCGCTGACGGAATCGGTAAACACCGCCGCCGCCAGTATCACGGCCTTGCAGGGAGCTGTGGATACGCTGCAAACTTCCGTCGGAACACTGGAAACTACCGTTTCTTCCCTGGAAGCCAGGGTGACGGCACTTGAGAACAAAGGAGGGACCACCTAATGGCCAGTCTCGCAGATAAGAAACTGAGCAAAAGCGCACAGAACAAAATCAACAACATTACCCAGCAGGCCCAGAGCGGAAAGATTTCCTGGGCGGACGCCAACAAGCAGGCAAACGCTGTCCGCGCCAGTGAGGGAGCCAACTATACCGTCAGCGCAAAGGGCGACACCAGCTATAACGACGGTTCGTCTATTTCCAGCTATAAGACCGGCAGCAAGGTTTCCGGCGGCGGAAGCGCAAACAGTGACTATTCCAAATACGGCGGGAGCGGGTCTGCTGCCGGCAATGCAGCGACAGGCACCACAAGCAAATACAAAGGCATCGAGTACACCCAGGGTAGCAGTGGTCTCTATGGCGTGCCCACTTATAACTCCGCCGTCAAGAACTACACCCAGAACGGTGTAACATATCGAACCGGCGCAGATATGTCCAGGAAGCCGGAGCTTGCCAATGGCTACTCCATCTCCAATGGCTACACCGTGTTTTATGACGAGGACGGCTACGCCACCAAGGCCATCAAGGGCACCGTGGACTATACGCCCCACCAGGACAACAACGTCAAGGACGGCAGCTATGGTGCAGGCGGCGCATGGACTGACCAGGAGATGCTGACTGCGGAGGACCAGAAGAAAATCCAGGACATCCGCAACAGCAGCATGAGCGGCGCGGAAAAGAACGCTGCCGCCAACGCCATCCGGGCGGGCTATGGCTACTCTATTGACCAGAGCGGCATGGTGACGGACTTCGGCGCGCTGTCTGCCGTCAATGACCGGCGGAAAGAATTGGGCCTTGGCACAAACCCGGAGAGCGCGGGCCAAGGCTATTTCCGCTATCTGATGGGCACGGACACCACCCCCGCCGCCTACGCAAACGGCCAGGTGCAGAACTATGCGGACTGGTACGCCCAGAACGGGGCCAACTATGGTGGCGTGTCAGACCAGAACTATTTCAAAGCCCTGGGCGCACTGCAAAACGCTGGGAACAAGCTCAACGTCACCAACCCCGGGTCCTACAATCCGAACACCGGCGGTATTATTAGTGGCGACCTAAACAGTCAGTTGAACGATTTGTACACGCAGATCATGAATCGGCCCAGCTTTTCCTATGACCTGAACGCGGATATGCTGTACCAGCAGTACAAGGACCAGTATGTTAACCAAGGCCAGCAGGCCATGAAGGACACCATGGGGCAGTCGGCTGCGCTGACCGGCGGATATGGCAGCTCCTACGGGCAGGCCGTGGGCCAGCAGCAGTATGACGCCTATTTGCAGAGGCTCAATGAGGTGATTCCCGACCTGTATGACCGGGCGTATCAGCAGTACCAGGACGAGGGCGATGTGCTCATGCAGCAGTACAGCATTGCCAAGGATGCCGAGGATACCGCCTATGACCGCTATATCGACCAGCGGAATTGGGCGTATCAGCTTGGCCGCGATGAAATCGAGGACAGCCGGTACAAGCAGGAATATGCCGACAGCAGAGCCGATACGGAATATGAGCGGAAATACCAGGAGTTCCTTGATAGCTACAAAATGCAGGGCGATTCCTACGACCGCCTTGTGGACCTGATCGGCAGCACCGGCTATAACCCTACGGATGCGGATTTGGAGAAGGCCGGCATGAACCGCTCCCAGGCAAACGCCTATATCGTGGCATATCAGCAGGCACTTTCCGCATCAAAGACGAAGGGCAGCACCGGTTCCGGCAGAGGTTCCGGCAGAGGTTCCGGCAAGGATAAAACCATGAGCCTTACTACCGCCAAGAAGTACGCAGAGAACGGCATTTTTAACGAGGACGTTCTGGATGTGTTCCACAAAAATGGATGGACCGATGAGCTTTTGGCGAAAGAGTATGGGTACGACGCTGTCAGAAACGGTGATGCCATGAATGCAGACCACTTCCGCGCCTTTGCGCAATCCATCGCGGCGCAGCTATCCGCCAGGAAAGAAAACGCAGCGATTGGAAACATCGACAGTCGGTGGGATGAAATGTCCGAGCAACAGCAGCAGAGTATTCAGAATCTACTTGCCAAGTATGGCTATTCGTATAATCCCTAAAGGAGGGCGCTATTATGGGGAGCTTTTCCAGTAACGGCACGAACAACAAAAAGCAGACCACCAAGAGACGCGGCACTCTGGTGCGCGTGTCCACGGGAGAGAAAATTCAGTATAACAGTGACCCGGAACGCAGCAAGCCCAAAGTCACCGAGAAGCAAAAGCAAGAAGCGGAAACCAGATACCAGCAGTACCGTAGCGCAGCAAAAAAAAACGATGACCGGGAGCTAGGTAAGCCCTGGGACAACACCGGGGATGTCGTGGACAGTACGACCGGCACGGTTATCAATGTACCAGAAAAGAACCATGGAAACGGCTATTCCCCGCTGAAAACCGTCGGCGGCATCGTGCAGCGTGGCCTTTCTCAAATCGCACAGGCTGGCGGTAATACGCTGGCGTTTGCGGAAGATGTTCTTTTGAGACCCGTTGAATGGATGTCCGGGCTTGAAGCTGGGCAGATTTCTGACGACTCCCTCTTTAACAAGTGGGCAGAGAACATCCGTAAAGAGAGCGATGCGGTCAATGCGTATTACGCAAAAAACTCCGCAAAGGGCGGTAAGATCGCACAGACAGTCGAGGACCTGGGGGCGGCGACCGTTGCGGCAGCTCCACAGGCCATTATGGCGTTCCTGAGCGGCGGCGGCAGCGCTATTGCATCCACCACGGCGGGCCTGACGCAGACGGCTACGTCTGCTATCTCTCCCAGTCTGATGAACACGGTACGCAACGCCGTGACTGGTATGGCAAAGGACCCGCAGTATTGGACTTCCTTTGCGCAGGTAGTAGGCGACAGCTACGAACAAGCCTTAGCTGATGGCGCAGACCGTGAAAAGGCGACGCTTTATGCTCTCGGAAACAGCGTATTGAATGCCGCTGTTGAGGTTGGCGGCGGTATTCAGACGCTACCAAGTGAATTGCAAAAGGGAGGCCCCGCCCTCCGCGCATGGATTGATTCCATGGTGGACGAGGGCAAAGAAGAGGTCGTCCAGGGCATCATCGAGAGAGCTGCACAGAATGTTGTGTACAACAGGGGCAATCCGATTGCCTCCACCACAGATGAAAACGCCATTTTCAACCCGTATACCGCCGGGAAAGAGTTTGCGGGCGGCGCAGTCGTCGGTGGCATCCTGGGCGGCGCTCAAATGGGCGTTGTCAAGGGCATGGATTATCTGGCGAACAGAGCAAACCAGAAGCAGGCACAGTCCCCCACCGTGGAGACTGCGCCGGAGGCTGCGCCTACCGCCAAGGAGCAGGAAGCGCCCACCATTACCCCGGAGGAATACGCAAAGGCCGTGGCGGACGCTCAGATGCCCCAGGAGGTCGCGCAGGAGACGGTTGAGGCAGAAGATAGCGATGATTGGGACGATATTGACCCCGCCGCTATCCGCAAAGAACTGGAAAAGCGCGGCATCGTCAACGGCGAAGTAGTTGACCAGGAAGCGCTGAACAATGACCCGTTTATCCAACGCGTCAAGTCTGATACGGAGCGAATCAGTGGTGCCGCGCTGGGAACCAAGTCTGATACAACGATTGAGGACGCACCGGAAGTGACTGCCGAAGCACCCCAAGACGTGGAGGTGCCCACCACCACGGAAGAGCCTGTGACGCTGGAATCTGTCACCAAGAAGTACGGCAAGCAGGCCGAGGCTGTGCAGCGGACCTATAACGAGGGGCAGGACGTGCAGAAGTTTGCGGACGCTTACGATTATGCGTGGTCCGTGGGCAAGGGCGGCGGCTACCTGGAAGATGTGATGAACAGCCCCGTTACCAACTATCTGACCAATCAGCAGATGCAGTTGGCCTATCAGACGGGCGTTGCTGCCTCCAAGGCTGCTGCCGGGGAGCTGGCTTCCAACATCAAGCCCAACGGCATGACCGGGCGCAGACGCGGCACCGTCAAGGGCGAGGGCGTGACCATTGCGGACCTGAAAGCTACGTTCAATGATCGCCAGGGTCAGGCGTACAAGGCCCTTTCCACCATTGCAGAGGTGACCGGCATTGACATTGTGCTGTATAAGTCCAAGGCCACCAACGGCAAATTTGAGGGGTCCCAGGGTAAATTCAAGTGGAGCGATGACAAAATCTATATCGACGTGAACGCCGGTCTCTATTACGCCAAGGACGTGACCGAGCTGTCCAAGTACACCATGCTGCGGACGTTCACCCACGAATTTACGCATTTCATTGAAAAATGGAATCCACAGGAGTACAATGACCTCAGACAAGTGGTGTTCGACACGCTCAAGGCCAACGGAGAGAACGTCCAGGACCTGATCGAGACGAAAATGGCGATGGACGAAAGCCTCACCTATGACCGGGCCAGCCGCGAAGTCGTGGCAGAGGGATTGAGCGACATTCTCCCCGGCAGCAGCTTTATCCAGACGCTTGCGGAGCAGCACCAGAACATCTTCCAGAAGCTCCATGAGAAGCTGAAGGCGTTCGCTTCCCAGCTGCGGGAACACTTCAACAGCCTTGTGAAGAACCCCAGCCGGGAGGCTAACGCCCTCAAGATTGGTGACACGCTGAACTACGTGGACAGCGTTGTGAAAATGTTCGACAAGGTTTCAACGCAGGCGGTGGAGAACTATCAGAGCGCAAACGCCGTGGCTGCGAACTTCACGGAGAGCTTTGAACACGCCACCCAGGCGGAAAAGGATGAAGTCATCGCCGCCATGGACGCGAACATGGGCAAACCTGGACGTGTATTCCCAACGGAAATCAGAGAGGCCGCCGTAAATAAGGAGGAAACGAGCAATGGTACAGAGATTGACCAGCGAGGAGTATTGGAGCCTGACACCTCCGGGCAGGGAGCTGCACGATTACTGGATGCAGTGGAAGAAACCCCTGTACAAGGAGATGGCGGACAGCGGGAAGCTGTACCCGTATCTGAAGAAAGAGGGAACGAGGCTGAACGACCTGATCATCGAGCTGATGCAGGACGGGATGGCCGAGGACGGAGCCTGGGAAGTGGCGAGGTCGCAGATGTACGACGAGATGATGGACTAAGCGAGGAGGCCACAGATGGACGTACAGAAAATCTCGAAGATGATCGAGGAAATCAAGAAGGAACGGGAAAACATGACGCCGGAGCAGAAGAAGGAACTGGAGGAAGCGCGGAAGTTCGCGCAGAGCCTAGTTCACTTTGGGAACGACGAGACGTAATTGTTGAACCGAAAGCAGATTCTATCGTGGGCAAAGAGGCCGAGGCCCTAAAGGCATACGGAGCAAAATCCGTTGTTATCCGCGATGCGGATTGGGACGCGGCTGGATTGAAGCACCATTCCCTTGTTCACGGCGATTCCGTGTATATGAGAGAAACCATTCCAGCAGAATCTGCAGGTATGATTGCACCCCATGAGGGTACGCATTTGATGAAGCGGAAGAAGTACGCACCATATCTCGACTTCATCGAGCGCACCCCGGAAACGCTGAACATGGGTAGCAAGCGCGCACAAGAGCTTATGGCAGCCGCTGCCAAGCACAGAGACATGGACTTTTTTGACCTCCCAACCGATGATGCAAAGCGTGAAAAGGCTTTAATAACCATTTATGATGAGCTTAACGCCATGGTCTATGGGCATATCGCAGCGAATAAACTAATCGGCTTGAAAGAACAGCTTCATGAAGCGTTCAAGGACTTTGACGCATACGCTGCCGAGTTGACGGCCATTCATGAGCAGTACATAGACAGCCTGAAACCTAAAGCGGACACCACAACTCTCCACGAGGAAGTCACCGAGCAGGTGGAGCGGACCTCCACCGTGCAGCCCAAGGGACAGAACTTTGTCATTGGTGACAGCCTGGACCTGCCCAAGGGTGAAAAGGCCCGGTACAAAGCCAACGTGGAGGCTATCCGCATCGTGAAGCAGCTGGAAGCCGACGGGCGTGTTGCCACCCCGGCGGAGCAGGAGGCCCTTTCCAAGTATGTTGGCTGGGGCGGACTTGCAAATGCTTTTGACGCGAAAAAGGCGGATTGGTCCAAGGAATACGCCGAGCTGAAAGACCTGCTGACGGATGCAGAGTATTCCGCCGCCAGAGCTTCCACTCTGAACGCCCACTATACGGATATATCCGTTATCAAGGCCATGTATGACGGCCTGAAACAGCTGGGCTTCACCGGCGGGCGGATGCTGGAACCCGCTTCCGGCGTTGGCAACTTCGTGGGCGCGATGCCTGCGGATATGGCCTCCACCGTCAAGAGCTGGACTATGGTGGAGCTGGACAGCATTACCGGCCTGATCGCAAAGCACCTGTACCCCAACGCCGATGTGCGCATCCAGGGCTTTGAAAAAGCGAACCTGCCGGACAACTACATGGATGTGGCTATCAGCAACGTTCCCTTTGGCAACTTCGCCATCGTGGACAAGGCTTTCCCCAAGGCCGTCACCGGGGCTATCCACAACTATTTCTTTGCCAAGGCCCTTGCCAAGGTGCGCACCGGCGGCATTGTCATGTTCATTACGTCCAGCTATACCATGAACAGCAAGGACAGCGCGGTACGCCGCTACATCATGAAGCAGGCGGATTTGCTGGGAGCTATCCGACTGCCGGATAGTGCCTTTAGGGGCAATGCTGGCACAGAAGTCGTGACGGATATTTTGGTGCTGAAAAAGAGAGCTGCCCTGACGGAATACGCGGGCGAAGCGTTCCAGGAAGCACCGTATCAGTATATCAAGAGCTACAACGGCGCATACATCAACGAGTATTTCACCAATCACCCGGAAATGGTGCTTGGAACGGCCACCATGGACGGCAGTATGTACCGTGGCAACAGCCTGACCTACAAGCCCTTTACCGACAGGGGCAGTCTGGCAGACCAGATTCGAGAGGCATTCAAGCACATCCAGGGCAAGATGGACTATCCCGCCACCCTCTCCAAGGAGCGCGCCAACTTCGCCGTGGAGCGGGAGACCAAAAAGGGCAAGAACGGCGGCCTGGTGGCCAAGGACGGCAAGATCTACAAGAATACCAATGGGGAACTTGTGGAGCAGACCGTAGAATCGGCAGACGCGGAGCGCATCACCTCCATGCTGGCTATCCGGGATGCCCATAGGGACCTTGCAAACTTCCTGCAGCAGGGCTTGAATGACAAGACCATCAAAACCGCACGGAAGAAGCTGAACCAGCTGTATGACAGTTTCGTCAAGAAGTACGGCTATCTGAACGAGACCAAGAACAAGAAGCTGCTGGACGAGGACCCGGACCAGTATTCCATTCTCTCCCTTGAGAATTTCAGCCAGAAGCTGGAACGGGGCAAGAATGGCAAGCGGCATTGGGCGAAAACCGCGTCCAAGGCGGATATTTTTACCAAGGACACCATCGCGCCCAACCGCACCATTACCAGCGTGAAGGACGTTTCCGAGGGCCTGATCGTCTCCCGGAACGAGACCGGCGGCGTGGATGTCGCCATGATCGCTAAGCTGACTGGCAAGAGCGCGGAGGATGTGACCCGGGAACTGATTGACAGCCGCATGGTGTTCAAGACCAGGGACGGCGGGCTGGAACCGGCGGAGACCTACCTCTCCGGCAATGTCCGGGCGAAGTTGCGGGAAGCGGAAGCCCTGGCACCCATGGACAAGGACTTCCAGAACAACGTGGACGCCCTGCGGCCCATTATCCCGGAGGATGTTCCCTATACGGATATATTCTGCAACCCCGGCGCGACCTGGATTCCCGACAGCGTTTATTCCGACTTTGCGGCGGAGATGCTGGGAAGCCGCAATAGCGAGTGGAGTCCTGCCGTCACCATCAAGCGGATGCCAGAGACCGGCAATTTCACCGTTGAGCTGAAAAACAAGTGGCTCAAGACCAACGCCAACAACACCCAGAGATGGGGCACCCCACAGCGTTCCTTCCTGAACCTGTTCGACGCAATGCTCAACAGCCGCAGCGTGGTCATTCGGTACAAGACCGAGGACGGGTCCTCCGTCGTGGACAAGGACGCCACCGCCGCCGCGAATGAGAAAATCGAGAACATCAAGAAGGAGTTCCAGGAGTGGCTTTGGAAGGACGAGGGCCGGAAAGCGGAGCTTGCCAGCCTCTATAACGAGACGTTCAACGCCATTGTGAACACCCGGTACAACGGCGACAACCTCACCGTGAACGGGGCCAACGCCATGAAGCCCCTGCGGCCCCATCAGCGTGACGCGGTACAGCGTATCATTTCCTCCGGCGGTAATACCCTGCTGGCACACAAGGTGGGTGCGGGCAAGACTTACGAAATGGCTGCGGCGGCTATGAAGCTCAAGCAACTGGGCATCGTGAAAAAGCCTATGTTCATCGTGCCGAAATCCCTTGTTTCCCAGTGGGGCAAGGAATTTAAGGACTTCTTCCCTACCGCCAAACTGCTTGTGGCCGACGACAAGAGTTTCACCCCCGCTAACCGCAAAATCAACGCGAACCGCATTGCCAACAACAACTATGACGCGGTGATCGTTTCCTACGAACAGTTTGAGAAAATTCCCATGTCCGCCGACTTCCAGGCGAAGTTCTACCAGGAGCAAATCGACGATGTGATTCGCGCCATTGAGGAAGAGCGGGAAGCAAGCGGCAAAAACTCCCTGTCTATCAAGGACTTGGAGAAGAAGCGGAAGAAGCTGCAAAACAAACTGGAAAAGCTGACCAGCAAGGAAAAGGACGAGGATAGCATCGAGTTTGAACAGCTGGGCGTGGATTCCCTGTTTGTGGACGAGGCGCACAATTTTAAGAACCTCGAATACACGACCAGCATGAGCAACGTGGCGGGCCTTGGCAACAAGGACGGCAGCGGCAGAGCGTTCGACCTGTACACGAAGGTACGCTATCTGCAAGGGCTGAACGGCGGACGCGGCATCGTGTTCGCAACGGCGACCCCTGTTATGAATAGCATGTCCGAAATGTACATCATGCAGCGGTATTTGCAGCCGGATTTGTTGAACCAAATCGGCCTGAACACCTTTGACGCATGGGCCAAGCAGTTTGGCGAAGTGGTCAACGGCGTGGAAATCAAGCCAAGCGGCCAGGGCTACCGCGTGAAGCAGAGTTTCAGCCGGTTTAAGAACATGAACGAGCTGCAGCTCCTATTCCGCAACTTTGCCGACGTGCTGACCTCCATCCCCGGTCTGAAGATTCCCAAGATGAAGGGCGGCAAGGTCAACGTTGTGGTCTGCGAACCAGGCGAGTTCCAGAAGAACTATATGCTTGAGCTGGAAAAGCGGGCCGATAACGTCAAGAACGTGGACCCCAGCGTGGATAACATGCTGAAAATCACCAGCGACGGCAGAAAGGTAGCCTACACCCAGCGCATGATCGACCCGTCTCTCCCCTATGAGGATGGATGCAAAATCTATCGCTGCTGCGATAACATCATCAGCAGATATAAGGAGAGCAAGAATATCAAGGGCACCCAGCTGGTATTCCTGGATATGGCAACCCCCAAGGGAAAATCCAGCAAGGAAACCGACGTGGAGGATGGCGCGGACGTGGAAAGCGCACAGCTCTATGACGACATCCGGGCCAGACTGGTGAAGCTGGGCATCCCTAAGGATGAAATTGCCTTTATCCACGAAGCTGACACGGACGCGAAAAAGAAAGAGCTTTTCCAGGACGTGAACGACGGCACCGTGCGTGTGCTCATCGGCTCCACCGGCAAGATGGGCGTGGGCATGAACGCACAGAAGCGTGTAGTCGCCATCCATCACCTGGACGCACCGTGGAGACCCGGCGACGTGGAGCAGCGAAACGGCAGAGCGTTCCGCCAGGGCAATATCAATGATGAAGTGGAATGCTTCACCTACGTGACTGAGGGCAGCTTTGACGCGCGGCTTTGGGACATCCTGGACCGTAAGCAGAACTTTATCAACCAAATCATGAACGGTGAGAACGTGGGCCGTGAGACTGAGGACACTGGCGAAGTCACATTGTCCGCCGCCGAGGTCAAGGCCCTGGCATCCGGCAGCCCTCTTATCCTGGAACAGGTACAGCTTGACACCGACATCAAAAAGCTGGAAAGCCTGCAACGGGCGCACTCTTCCAGCGTAAACCGCGCCAAGAGCTATCTTACCCAGGATGAAGCCAAGATCGCATCCCTGAAAAAGACCATTGAAAACGGCAAGGCGGACCTTGCGGCCAGAGTGGACTCCTACTCCGACGATAAGTTCTCCATGACGGTGGGCCGTCAGAAGTTCACCGACAAGAAGGAAGCGGGAGCGGCCCTCATGGCCGCCATCACCGCCAAGGCGGGCGAGGAATACACCGCAGTCGGCAAATTCGCTGGCTTTGAACTGAAGGTCAGAAAGACGGATGCGGAATACACCGGCCTGATCTCCGGCAAGAATGGCTATCCGTTCCGGGTATACTCCACGGAGACCACCCGCATGGTGACCAACATGTGCAGCACCGTTTTCAACATGCCCGACACCATCAAGGGATGGGAAACCAACTTGGAAGAAACCCGCAAGGACCTGGAAGAGCAAAAGAACCTGATTGCGGAGCCTTTCACCAAGCAGACAGAGCTTGACCAGAAGAGAAAACGCTACAATGAGGTCATGGAGATTCTGAATCCCAAGGAAGAACAGTCTCTTGACAGCATTGACGACGACACCGTGCAGGAGCAGAGCCGTGAATATCTGCTTGAAGATGACGAGGACCAGACCGGCCCTATTGAACAGGCAATTTCTTCCGCTAGGACTTCCATCATGCAGGTGCCTGCGCTGTTCAAGCACAAGGACGTGCGATTTGGAAAGACGAATATCGACATCGGCGGCAGGTTTGACCTTGCAACGAATTACCTTGCTTCCATTGGGACCCAAAACCTTGTATTTGACCCGTATAATCGTGGCGAAGAAGTAAACTCCGGCACACTTGCCTATTTGCAGGCAGGCAACAGAGCAGATACCGCGACATGCGCGAACGTCCTGAATGTTATCGCAGAACCCGCCGCCCGCGCCAACGTTATCCTTGAGGTAGCAAAAGCTATCAAGAAGGACGGAACCGCCTATTTCATGGTGTATGAGGGCAACGGAACAGGCATCGGCAAGCAGACAAGCGCTGGTTATCAGAACAACCGCAAAACTGCGGACTATGTTTCCGAGATTGAGCAGTATTTTGATATTGTGCAGCGCAAGGGCAAACTCATTATTGCAGAAAATCCGAAACTGAATCTTCCGAAAGCTGCGTGGGAAATCTCTCCCGGTAAAGCCGTCATGTATCAGACCCGCCAGCAGAGCTACACGGACCGGGAAGTTTTGGCGATTGCCGCAGAGGATGTTTCTGTTGACGGTCTGAACGCCGGGGAGCAGGACGCGCTGCGCATCTTCAAAAACCGGCTGAACACACTGGAAGATCTGCAGGTAAAGCGGCAGGAACAGGGTCGGAAGTACAAAGAGCAGCAGTTCGGTGAAAAAGTGGACCGGGCCGAGGCGGAAAAGACCCTGAATCGCATGAAAGTGCTGGACACGCAGATTGAACGGGCCAGCCAGGATGTGTTGAAGGTCGAGGAAACCGAAGTCCTCCGCCGCGTGCTGAAAAAGGCGCGTACCGTCGTGGAGAACCAGGAACGGGAGCACGGGAAAGAGCTGCTTGCCCGTTACCGGGACCGCCGCGCCAACGCCGCAACCATCAAGAAGTACCGGGAGCGGCTGAAAACGGACGTAGACAGCCTTGCAAAGTGGATTGTCCACCCCAACAACAAGGACGTGATCCAGCATATCCCCGATACCATCAAGAACGCCGTCATTCCATTCCTGAACAGCATCGACTTTACCAGCAAGCGGCAGCTGAACGGCGGAGACGCCACCAAGGCGGACGCGGAGTTTGTAAAGCGTGTGAAAACTTTGAACGCGGCATTGAAAGAGAACATCAATGTGCAGGGCCTTTACTCCGGCTACAATGACCTCCCCCCCTATTTCATGGAGCGCTTGCAGGGATTTGTTGATACCGTGCAGGACCTGGTGGATAAGAACACCGGCGATTTTGTGGTAAACCGTATGACCGGCGAGGAGTTGCGGAACTTGTCCGAGATCGTGCGGGTGCTGAAAACCACAATCATCAACATGAACAAGTTCCACGCCAACGCCATGTTCCAGCACGTTTATGAGGCTGGCGAGGACAGCATGACCCACATGGAGGAATTCAAGAACGCGGGCAAGGAAAACGGCGTGTCCAACTTCTTCCTGTGGCAGCAGATGCGCCCCGCATATGGATTTGAGCGGTTCGGCAAGGGCGGCAAGGCCGTTTGGGACGGACTGCGGAGAGGGCAGGCGAAGCTGGCCTTTAACGCGGAGGAAATCAAGCAATTCGCCGAGGACGCTTATTCCGCCGATGAAGTCAAGGCATGGGAAAAGGAGACCAAGACATTCACCCTGGGTAATGACACGGTGACGATTCCTGTCTCTCACATCATGTCTCTGTATGAACTGAGCAAGCGGCCCCAGGCCATGGGGCACCTAATGGGCGAGGGCATCCGCGTGGCAACGTTCAAAAACGGCAAGGAAAAGGTTTCCGACGTGGGCCACAAGCTCACCAAGGGCGACCTGGAAACCATCATCAATTCCCTGTCGGACCGGCAAAAGGAAGTCGCGGACGAATTGCAGAAGTACATGGCAGACCAGGGCGGCAAGTGGGGCAACTACGTCTCCATGGCCCGGTTTGGTGAAGAGCTGTTCGGCGAAGAGCACTACTTCCCTATCAATTCCGACGGCCGGCAGCTGTCCGCCAACGCGGACGAGGCACCCAGCAACGCAAGCCTATATGCTCTGCTGAATATGTCTTTCACCAAGGAGCTGAACGAGGAAGCAACCAACCGCCTTGTTCTGTACAGCGTGTTCGACGTATTCTCCAACCATATGTCCTCTATGGCACAGTACAACGCGATGGCGCTGCCTGTCCTGGACGCGATCAAGTGGTTCAACTACACCCGCACGGAGCTGATTGACGGTGCAAAGGTCCGCATGGGCAGCGTTCGGGACGAGATGAACCGGGCGTTTGGCGTTCCAGAGGAAAGCAAACCCGGCAGCGGCAAAAAGGGCTATGCTGAAAGCTTTGTGATGAATATTCTCAAGGGCTTCAACGGCACCGAGGCCCAGGGTGTTCCCGAGGACACCCCGCTTATTTCCATGCTTCACCGTTACAATGCAGCACAGGTGGCATTCAACGCCAGAGTGGCATTCCTGCAGCCGTTGGCAATCACCCGCGCCGCCATGATTCTGGACTACGCATCCATCATGCGCGGAGTGAGCGACGTGGCCAACCTCAAGAAGAACATCCAGGAGATGAAGAAATACAGCGGCATCGCGGCATGGAAAGACTTAGGATTCTACGACGTGAACATCTCCCGGGGCCTGAACGCCATTATCAAGCACGACGACACTATCCCAGAGAGAGTCCTTGAAGTCGGAACCAAGGGCGCGGAGTGGGGCGACCGTGTTACCTGGGCAGCAATTTGGAGCGCCTGCAAGACGCAGGTAGCAAAGCGCATGAATCCGAGTGCCAAGGGATATTATGAGGCCGTTTCTGATTTGTTCGAGGAAGTGATCTACAAGACCCAGGTGGTAGACAGCATCATCGCCAAGAATCAGTTCCTGCGGTCCAAGAGTTTCGGAGCGAGGTCCTTTGGCTCCTTCATGAACGAGCCGTCCACCACCGCTTCCATGCTGACCAATGCCTACGACCAGTACAACATGGACCTGAAACGGGGCATGAACAAGACCCAGGCGTGGCAGAAAAACCGTCAGCTCATTGTGCGGACCACCTACGTGTACGCCATCACCGCAATTCTCACGGCGGCCATTGAGAGCATCCCCGACGCATGGCGGGACGATGATGATTATGAAACCGGCCTTGAAAAGTGGTGGGAGGCCATGAAAGGCAACTTGGTTGACGAACTGATGCCGTTTAACAAGCTGCCTATCATGAGCGACCTTTACAACGTGGTAAAGAGCATCCTGGAAAAGGTGGGCGTCGATACCTACGGATTTGAGCCGAACACCTTCTACTCCCAGCTGTACAACTACATCGTGAAAGGCACGGAGATCATCTACGACAAAATCACCGGGGCCGACACGAATTATACGTGGTACGGTGGTGCGTACAAGCTGCTTCAGGCGGCATCCGGCCTGTCCGGCCTGCCGATGTCCGCAGTCACCAGGGAAGTGGTTACGCTCTGGAATAATAGCGTTGGCACCATGGCACCGAGCCTCAAGGCCAAGACCTACGACCCCGGCGACAAGGCGGAAATCAAATACGCCTACCAGGACGGCTATCTGACCGCAGAGGAAGCAACTGCCCAACTGATGGAAAAGGGGCTTGCGGAGGACAAGAACGACGCTTACTGGGCCATCCAAAAGTGGGATTCCGGCGATGCAAGCTATTCCCGGTACGACAAGCTATACGATGCAGCGAAGAACGGAGGTAGCATCAACACACCCATGCGGGAGCTTACTTCGCACGGCTACACCGAGAAGGACGTTATCTCCCAGCTCAAGAGCCAAATCGGCAAGTGGTACAAGGAGGGCGAGAGCACCAGAAGCGAGGCCATCCGTATGCTGACCAGGTATTGCGGCATGACCAGGGACGAGGCAACGGAGAAAATCAAGAAGTACGACGAGGAAAAGAAATAATGAAGCGGCGCGGGGATAGAAAGCCCCGCGCCGTCTTTGTTATCGTATAGAAAAAAGGGGGTGCCGCACATGAGCGAGCTACCTAGCGCAAAGCAGTCGCCGAGGGTGGTCAACGGGGTGCTTCGGGCATACGAAAACGACACGTTTGACCTCAACATTGAACTTGACCTGACAGATCAGGACGGGACGCCCATTACCGTCCGGAGCACCGACAACATCAAAATCGTGTTCAGAGACAAGACCAACACCGTTATCAAGGAATTTTCTTTCACCGGTGCGACCAACAACACTGTCACGCTGGACTTCGACGCGGAATGTGCGGCCCTGTTCAAGAAGGGCGAATATCACTACGACCTGTATTACACCGGCTCCGAACGGACAACCATCGCCAAGGGCAACGTGTACATGGTGGATTGAGGTGGGCGTATGAATATCACGATTAAATCCACCATTCCCCACGGACTTGATGCGCAGCTCAAGGGCTTTGTCTCCCGTGGCATCCGTTCCGCCGGCATTGACGAGAACGGGCATCTGATTCTCACGCTTACCGATGGCAGTACCGTAGACCTGGGCTGCGTCGTTGGCGAGGACGGAGTTGATATTGTCAGCGTTGTGCAGACCACCAGCTCCACTGAGGATGGCGGGGACAACATTATCACCGTCACAAGGTCCGACGGCAGCTCTTCCACATTCACCGTGAAGAACGGCAGCAAGGGCGACCAGGGCATCCGTGGCGAAACGGGACCTCAAGGCCTCCAGGGTCCCAGAGGTTTCCAGGGTATTCAGGGAGAGACCGGCCCCCAGGGCGCAACAGGCCCGCAAGGCCCGCAGGGCGCCCAGGGACCCGCAGGCCCCAGAGGAATTGACGGCGTATCTGTTGAAACTTCCGGCATGGTCAATTTCAACGTGAACAGCGAGGGCCATCTCATTTGCATCTACACCGGGGACACGGCCCCCAATTACTACATCAACGATTCCGGGCATCTTTGCCTGGACATCTGAAAGGAGTATCTATGCCTACGATTGATTTAGGCCCTGTTGTCGGCCCCCAGGGTCCGCAGGGCGTACAAGGCGCAACCGGCCCCCAGGGCATCCAGGGCCCCCAGGGCATCCAGGGTATTCAGGGTGAGGCCGGAGCGCAGGGTCTGACCGGCGCGGACGGCAAAAGCGCATTCCAAGCCGCCGTTGATGCTGGCTATACCGGCAGCGAGGCGGAGTTTAACACAGCATTGGTGAAAACGCCCGGCCACATCTCCAACAAGTCCAACCCGCACGGCGTCACTCCGGCGCAGATTGGTGCCTACACGAAGGAAGAAGTTTCTTCGCTTTTGCTTGAGAAACCCAATCCGAACCTGTTGGACAACTGGTATTTTGGAAATCCGGTGAACCAGAGAAACATTGCATCAGATACTATTTGGGGTAGCTATCAGTATGGGCTGGATAGGTGGAAATGTTTTAATACTCCATCAATTGCCTGGAGTAGTAATGGATATATTACGATGAAGTCTGGACAGCAAAATTGTCTCATAGACCAATTTTTAGAGGGGACGCTGTTAAGTGGGATGGTATGTACGCTATCTGCACTTACGGATAGAAAACTCCATACAGTAACTGGTACCGTTCCTTTCAATACGAGTACAGGTGAATTTAGTAATATATCTGTCACCACTAATGGTGGAAAAACAACTGTTCGCTTTTGGAAAAGTGCTGAATCTAGGTATCCTGATGAACACGTGATCGCTGTCAAATTGGAACTTGGAGACGAGCAGACTCTTGCCCATCAGGATGCAAGCGGAAACTGGGTGCTCAACGAGATACCGGACTATGGGGAGCAGCTGCGGAGGTGCCAGAGGTATTATTGGCAAGGACCTACGGGTGCATACGGATATGTCAACGGGACAACGGCTAAACTGTATTTTCCAACTCCCGTTACGATGAGAACGAATCCTGTTATCACGGAAATTCTCAAAGGATCGATTGCCTACGCAGGCGGTGCGACAGCCGGATTTACATCATTGGCTTCTGCAACAGTTAGCGGTAACGTTCTTATCGTCGATACAACATTACCAAGCAGCACAAATCTTAGCCCGTGTAGTCTTGTTGATTGCTCATATGGCTTTTCCGCTGACCTATAAGGAGGAACCAACATGGTAGAAACAAAATCCAAAGTATACGTCCTTCTTGACAGTCAGAACCGCATCACCCGCTGTGAAGGGCAGTACACGCTTTCCAACATCCAGAACCTTGACGAATGGACGCTGATTGAGGAAGGAACGCCTTGTGACCGTCTGAACCTTGCGCAGTCGCACTACTTTTCCGGTGGCCTGTACACCATGGACGGCATCTGCCGCTGGAAGTATGAGGGCGGGAACTGCATCCTGCGGACGGATGCAGAAATTGAAGCTGACAGAGCGGCGATTCCTACGCCCGTGGTTCCGCCTACCAACGAAGAACTGGCGGAAGAAAACAAGTTGCTGAAATCTCAGATTACAGCACTCACTGACCAGAACGACTTTCAGGAAGAACTGATTGTTGAACTGGCAAACATCGTCTATGCGTGAGTTTTGGGCGGCAATCGCCCTTAACCTATATTTTGTATTTTCGAAGGGAGACAAAGAAATGATGGCTATGTTATTTGCACAGAGAGTGATTCTCGGAAAGACTGAGTTTGCTCAGGTTCCCGCCAAGCTTAAGACCCAGGTGGCCGACATCCTCATCAACGAGTGCGGCCTGCCGGAGCTGGTGCCCGCTGAGTACGGCGGCACCGCTGATGTCAGCGCCTAATAATTCTAAGGCGAAGAAAATCCTGTAAGGATTTCCCTGAAACTGCACGAAATGAAGTCGGACTGTAGTCGTACGTGATTACAGTCCGTACTTCCAAACAATCTGACACAGGAGGTCGAGATGATGACCAACGAAGAAATCGCGCTCAGGCTCCAAGAGACAACGGACCGAAGTGTCCGCAACGAGGGCCGTATCAAAAAACTGGAGGGAGAGCACGAAGTATTACATCAGCTGGCGACCTCCGTAGCAGTCATGGCACAGCAGATGGAAAACATGAATGGAAGCGTGGAAGCGCTGAGCGGCAAGGTGGACACGCTGGAATCTAAGCCAGGTAAACGATGGGATGCCATCGTGGACAAGGCTGTCTGGGCGGTTCTGGCAGCGGTCATCGCGTTTTTGCTGGGCCGCATCGGCTTATAACCTGCGTGCCCGATTCGGGCACACGGAAAAAGAAAGGGTAATTGTACTTATGAACGAATTGCTGAAAAAGAGAGCTGCGAACCTGTTGACGGTGAAGAGCATCGTCACCGTCACCCTGACGGCGGTATTCGCCTATCTGGCCGTCTGCGGCCACGTTACCACGGAGCAGTTTTTGACCGTGTTCACGGTGGTGATCGCCTTCTACTTCGGCACCCAGGCCGAGAAAAATGCTGCAGAAAAAGGTGAGGGAAATGTCTGACGCGTTGGCGCTCACCATTCCCATGGACCGGGTGGCCCGCATTGCCGTGCACATCAACAGCCCGCGCAAGACTCTGGATGCCATCAAAAAATCCACGGGGGCGGACTATATCCTAAACGGCACGCTATACAACATGAGGACCGGAGCCGTCAACTGTCACCTGCGGGTGGACGGACGGACCGTCAAGGACCCCGGGTATCATGTGTACGGCTACGCCTGGGATGTGGGACCGGACATCCGCATGGAGGACCTGCACGGCAGCGCCGCCCGGAACTACATCGGCTGCACGCCCCTCGTCAAGGACGGCAAGGCCATCCCCAAGCTGACCTATGCCCCCGGCCAGGGCGGCAGGCGGGGACGCAGTGCCATCGGCATCAAGGAGGGGCGGCTAGCCCTGTACTGCAGCCGGGACGGCGGCAGCATGACCCGTACCCCGGAGCAGTTGCGGGATGACCTTGTCTCCGCAGGATGGGACAGCGCAGTCATGTTGGACGGCGGCGGAAGTTCCCAGTGCGACTTCGCGGGAAAGCGGATCATCAGCACCCGCCGGGTACAGCATTATATCCTGGTATTTCTGAAGAAAGCGGAGGGCCTGGAGCCTGAGGGAGGCAAACCCATGGTAGAAATCAACGCATATTCCAAGGAAAAGGACGGCGGCAAGAAGCTGTCCACCAACTTCACCGTGCGGGAGTTCGCCTGCAAGGACGGCTCTGACGCGGTGCTGGTGGCCCCTAGGCTTGTGATGGTGTTGCAATCCATCCGCAGCCACTTCGGCGCGGCTGTGACCATCCACAGCGCATACCGGACGCCTCAGTACAACGCCAAGGTTGGCGGTGTGGTCCACAGCCAGCATTGCTACGGCACGGCGGCTGACATCTCCGTCAAGGGAAAGACCGTGGCCCAGGTTGCCGCCTATGCCAGGACCATCATGCCGGATTGGGGTGGCGTGGGCATCTACACCAAGAATGGCTTTACCCACATTGACGTCCGGGAAAAGAAGTCCGACTGGGCGGGCTAAACATCTGAGAGGAGGGCCAGAAGATGGCAACATCCACGCTTTTTAGCGCTCTGCAAGTCTGGGGCACCTATGGAAAAAGAACACCGGGAGATCCGGGCGCTGTTGTCATCCATGTCCCCGGCCCGGGCGGCGCAGGCCGTCCGGCTGGTAGGCTTGCCGCCTGACGAGGAGGCAGCAGTGCTGGCGGTGGACGTCAACGGCCAGAGCTGCTTGCAGGCAGCGGCGCTGCTCCACGTCAGCGTGGACGGCCTCGCAAAAATCAGGCGGCGGGCCTACGAAAAAATAGCGGATGATATGCAGGGATGAGAAGAGCCGTGTCCGATTTGGACACGGCTCTTTCTTTGGGCAGTTTGAGGGCAGAATACGGGCAGTTTCCGGGCAGTTTGGCTGTCCGGATTTTTTATATCATATAGGTGTAAAGGAGGCGCGCTATGAATTATTTTGCAAATCCCTATCAGGGCTACGGCAGCCCTTACGGATACCCCACAGCGGCCACACAGGGCGTTGCAGGAGCGTCCCCGGCATTTATGGGCCAAGTTACCCGGGTCAACGGGCGAAACGGCGCTGACGCCTTCCGCATGGCCCCCAACAGCTCCATCCTGCTGATGGACGAGAACGATCCTATCGTGTGGCTCAAACAGACGGACGGGGCAGGCTACGCCACGGTGACGCCCTACACAGTGACGCCGTATCAGGCAGCGGCCCCGGTGGATGTGGAAAATCTGGAAACCCGAGTAAAAAGATTGGAGGAGATGCTGAGTGGCAAACCCGATGATGCAGATGCTCCGGGGAAGCGGAAGCAGAAGGCCGAATAACCCCATCGCCATGATGGCGGAGTTCCGGAAGTTCGCGGCCAACATGACGCCCCAGCGGGCGCAGCAGCAGGTTGAAAAACTGCTGGCGGACGGAACCATGTCTCAGGACCAGTTCCAGCAGCTTCAGCAACAGGCCCGGGACTTTATGACATTTCTTGGAAAATAGGCCGGTGCGCAACGGCTTGTTTTATAAATCTGAAAGGAGAGCATTATGGATAACTATTCTTTGAGCGACCTTGCGGCTGTCACTCGCGACAATGACGGCGCGGGCACCAGCGGAGCCTGGTGGATCATCATCCTGTTCCTGTTTGTCCTCATGAGCGGTGGCGGCGGCTTCGGCTTCGGCTCCCGTCAGGGTGAGCTCGGCCAGTACGCCACGGCGGCCAGCCAGCAGGACATCCTGTTCGGCCAGCACTTCGGCCAGATCAATGACCGCCTGACCAACGTGGGCAACGGCCTGTGCACTCTGGGTTATGAGATGCAGGGCAACATCGGCACTCTGGGCAAGGAGATGGCCTTGGCCCAGAACGGCACCAACATGGCCATCATGCAGAGCACCAACGGCATCCAGGCTCAGATGGCGGAGTGCTGCTGCACCACCCAGCGGGCGCTGGACGGCATCAACGCCAACATTGACGCCAAGTTCGCGGCCCTGGAAAAGAGCCAGCTTGAGAGCCGGATCGCGCAGTTGGAGCAGGCCAACAGCCAGCTCTACATGCGTGAGCAGCTGTGCGGCGTAGTGCGGTATCCCACCGGCTACACCTACAACGCAGGCCCCTCTCCCTTCTGCGGCTGCAACAACGGCTGCGGCGGGAACATCTGAGTGACTATTTCCAAAGCGGGAACAGTTCAGGCCCTTCTGGCCGGGTGACAGGCGGGGCCGGTGCCCCGCCCCTATTTTTTGAAAGGAGATCACTATGAGTTGTAAATCTGCGCTTTATACCGCCATGCAGACCCCTACGGAGATCCCCATTGATGGGATGCTCCCGCTGGGCAGCATCATCCGCCGGTACGGCTGCGATGCCAACCTCAACGGCAACGCAGTCAACATCACCAAGGCCGGCTATTACGATGTGGATGCGTCCGTCACCGTGGCCCCCACGGCTGCCGGCACCGTCACCGTGACGCTGGTAAAGGACGGCGTGGCCATCCCCGGCGCCACCGCCTCCGCTGCCGCTGCTGCCGGTGCTCCCACCGTGCTGAGCTTCCCGGCGCTGGTGCGTCAGCCCTGCTGCGCTTCCGGCGCGGCCCTGTCCCTGCAGCTGACCGGCGCGGCAGCCACCGTCAGCAACGTGGCCCTGCGGGTCCAGCGGATCTGAGGTGACATATGGGCATTATGACAAAAGAAGCCCTCCTCCAGTACAAGGACAAGTTGGAGCAGGGGATCTCGGAATATATGCGGATGCCGCCCGGTGACCGCTCTGCCAGCGGCGTACGCGGGATGCTGGAATGCTGGACGCTGGTGGATACCGTGGCCAAGTCTCTGTGCGGCAGCCGGGGCGAGTTCACCCGGGAGGACGCGGAGGCGTGGGCGGCTCACATGGTTAACGAGGACGGCACCACCGGCCCGCACTGGCCTATGGAGCAGACCACGGCCCTGGCGGAGAGCATGCGCCTTTCGTGGGATCAGATCTCCCCGTGGTGCTGGTGGATCGCCGTGAACATGATGTATTCCGATTACGGCAGCGTGGCCATGCACTACGGCGTCAGCACGGCGGAGTTCTTCGCAGAGCTGGCCCAGGCGTTCCTCTTTGACAAGGACGGCCCCGGCCCCAAGGAAAAGCTGGCAGCCTACTACCACGGCATTGTAACCGCTAAAAAGTAGTGGCAATCAGTGGGCAATGCGAAAATTGGAAGCATTATAAAAACGTCCCCTGCCTGTATAGGCGGGGGACGTTCTATAGATTGACTTAACCATTTGGATAAGTACAACTATGGAATTAAAGAAAATCGAAGTCTATCCGGCGGTCTTGGTACAGCCGGATTTCTTTTAGCTTCAGTTTCCAAAACACTTTTTTGTTTTCTCTGCTGAGTTCTTTATAAATATCTTGCCATCCGGAAAAGAATGTTTCAGATAAGGCTTTTGCTGATTTGGTGGGTGGCTTGCGGAGCAACGCTTCTGCTTCTTCCAACTGTGCCGTCAGATCGGCATAGCGTTTTGCATAGTCATCTTTGGAGATCAGATCGTCAAGATACAAATCGGAAAGTTTTGATAGTTTATTTCGCAAAGACTTTGCTTTCTCCCCGATTTCTTTGCTGTCTTGTTTTGATTCATCTTTGGTATTTGTGAAAATTTCAATCTTTGCATCGATCGTTTCCAGTAAATACTGCTCAATCGTGGCTTCCATGATATTTGCGTGATTGGGGCAGCCCTTGTACTGATAGGCTCCGGCGCAACTGTACACATAGGATTCTCCGTTTACGAGCTTGCGCGGCCTGCCACCCATCCTCCGCCCGCAGTCTCCGCATACAAGCAGCCCGGAAAAGATATACGTTCGATTCTGGGCTACCTTCCGTTGGAGTCGTCTGCGCAATGTCTGGATGCGGTCAAACTCTGCTTCGTTTAAATATGGCGGGATCGATAGGCCGTGCCATTCCCCGATATATCCGCGATTTTTCAGCATTTTACTTGCGGTGAGGTATTGCAGTTTCAATCTTGGCACTGCGGAGATCGCATTGTGGATGGAGCCTGTTTCCAGGAACACCTTGAAAAACGTTTTGACGTCCGACTCCGTTTCACGGTCGATCACCGCGAATTTCCCCTCGATCTTGTAACCTTTCGGCAGATGCCCGGTGCAGACTTCGTTGCGTGCTTTTTTTGCGTCCAGCACCTTCTTGATCCGCTCCCCGGTCCGGTCTGCTTCATCCTGCGCTACGGCCAGCATAATGTTGATCTTCAACCGGCCTGCCGCAGTGGAGGTATCGTAATCCTCGTAAATGGTTTTCCAGCACACATTGTGGGCCTCAAGGATCTCCTGCACCTTGTAGTATTCGGCGATATTGCGGAACCACCGGTCCAGCTTTGTCACCAGAATAATATCAATTTCATTCCGCTGGACGGCAGCCAGCAGTTCCATCATGGCTGGGCGCTTCTCAATTTTCTTTCGGGCTGAAAAACCGGCATCCGGGTAAACGCCGACAACTTTCATCCCATTTGCTTTGGCGTATTCTTCTAGATCGTGTTGCTGATCGTGGATAGAAAGGCCAAACTTCGCCTGCTCTTCCGTGCTGACTCGCGGATAGAGCGCTGCGCGCAAAACGTTCAATACTATCCCCTCCAAAAGCCGACCTGAATATCGTTAAAGTCGAGGTACAAACCGTATGCGGTGGATAAAAACAATAAAACCAGCAAAGCGGCAATGATGCAGTTCCGGGTTTTCACGCCCTTCTCCATCATCGCAATGAGCTGCCGCTTGCTGGATAGATCCTTTTCGAGGCCGTCTTTCTCGGCCAGTAGGGTTTCCTCTGTTGTGGTGTATCGTTCGCGGATGCCGTAAAACTCATCCAGAGATATGCCCAAAACAGCGCAGATCGGCCCCGCAGTGTTAATGGACGGGGATTTGGAAGCGTTGGCAAAAAAGTTGTTGACTGTGGACAGGGGTACATTGGATGCGTCCGCGATGTCCTGGGCCGTCAGGTGTAACGCAATCCGTTTCTCTCTGCATAGATCCTGGATTGTCAAAAAAATCGCCCTCTTTTTCCATAAAATGGTACATGGGCATACGCAATATCAAATGTGGTTTGGCAGTAGACTACCAATTGCCCACATTTAGACATTGCGCTACCAAGCCTGTTTCTGTTACGGTTACATCACGGCAAGCCGATAACCCCTCAAAGGCTTGTCTCGGCCCCCGCCGTTTGTTGCAGAGGCGGCGGGGGCTATTGTTATTTAATAGGCCCCCTGTTTTTTTGAATTTTCGACCACACTTTTGTGCGACAATCAACATATAGCCCCGTTACTATCATTATTTGGAGGGACACAAGATGTTGCGTAATGACGTGGAAAATGGCACAATAGAGTATCGAGAGATGCTGGCAGAAGCCTTTGACCTGATACAAAAGTTATCCGACGAACAACTTCAAAAAATCATGGAGGCTTTAAATAGCACAGCCGATTGAAATAATGACTTCTTTCATGGTTCTCCCTCAAAAGCAGCGCGGCCCATTTTTATAAACCGCTCCAACTTTTCAGGCGGCAATGACAACACAAATTGAATAGCGGCCTTCTGTACCTCCGTATAGCCCTCGCCCTCTGTGGCGGGGGCTTTTTCTTTTTCCCCCGGCAGAACATCGCCTACCAGCTCGTCAGCGGTCACATGGAAGTATTTTGCAACCTTTAATATAGTTGCATCGCGAGGTTTCGTTCCTGACTTCCACCTTGTTACAGACGGCTTTCCCAATTTTAATTCGATTGCCACAGCAGAGGGGGATTTCCCTATTTTATTGCACAGATGCACATAGTTTTCGTAAAAAGCCACAGCTATGCCACCTCCGGTTTGTGCAATATAATAAAGTTTCGTATGTTATCACTTATCTGTTGACAGTTCTGTTTGTTAACGCTATAATAAGTCCATAGGTTGCAAAAGATAACACAAACCCTAACCCAAGCGGAACCGCCTGTGTTTGAAAAAATTATTATGTTCCTCGCAAGTCCATAATAACACGGTTAGTTAACTTATGCAACCCTAAGTTGACTGCGGCGGAGAAAAAACCGCTCCGGTGCCTCTGCAACAACACCGGAGCGGATAGAAGTTGGATGCGCCTTTCGGTGCATGGGGCAACTTCCGAGTTCAATATACCACATTCACACGCCGCAGTCAACAAAATTAACAGTTAAAAAGGAGGAATGACATTGCTTGAAGCGTGGACTGGCCGAGCGGTCGGTAAGATGCACATGAACCGCATCTCGTTTGAAGATGTCGCAGGGGAGCTGGGCGTGACGAGAGCGTACGTCAGCATGATCTTGAACGGCAAGCGCAAGCCGCCTGACGCACGGAAGCGCGTGGAGGGCGCAATCGACGCGATCATCAAGCGGCGCGCCGGGGAAAACTAACAGGAGGAAACCGATGGAGATTGTAAGCATAGCGTTTTCCGCTTTTGCGATCGGCTTTGCGCTGTGTAACGCAATTTGGGTATTCTTCGGACCGTCAGCGCAGGAAGAACGCGAGCGCAGAAAACGCAAGCGAAGCAAGCGCAATCAGAACGGAAACGATTGATACTACCTTAACCTTAGCTATCGCGATTGTTCTAGTGACGGCGCCCAAAATTGCAAATCATTTTGCCGAATGGAGGTAAAAAAATGACATTTGAAGAGGTGGCTTTGATGCTTTGGGCACGGCAAAACCATTTGGAGATCGTTTCCGTGCGGTTTGTGCCGAAGGAAGAAGGCAAGCAGGAGGCACAAAAGAAATGAGCTGGAACCTGTTTTTTATGATCGTTGGCGTGGCCTATGCGGCCACTTGGATATTCAAAATCGTGGATTTGATCGAGGGAGGGGACCCACGACGTGAAAGCGTGGGTAAAGAAAACAGGAGGAAATCAGAATGAACGAAAACACCACCGTGTGGGTCGAGGTTGACCCGGAACACAACACCTGGCAGTGCCACGAGTGCGGAGAGCTGCACACGTTTGAGGCTGACGGCCCGGAGGAAAACAGTTTCACGCACTGCCCGTACTGCGGCAGAATCATCACCGCCACGGTCCATGCATGACCATGTACACCTGCGATTTTTGCCGGCGCCAGTTTGAGGATCCGGCGGTCAGGGATTGGTGGGAGGATATGGACGGCGAAGGGCATTTTGAGCACGCTTGGCAGCGGGTTTGCCCATACTGCGGTAGCCCATATTTTGAGGAGGATGAAAACAGAGATGAATGAGATTATCAGGATCACCCAGTTGCCGGTGATTGAGGAGCAGCTCCGCTCTATGCAGGAGCAGATAGAGAAGCGCACCAGCGAGGCCATGAGCATGGTTTGTACAGAGGACACCGTACAGGCCTTGAAGAAGCTCCGGGCTGAGCTGAACAGCGAGTTCTGGGAGCTGGAGAGCCAGCGGAAGGCCGTTAAAAAGGCCATTTTGGAGCCGTATGACCGATTTGGCGCCCTGTACTCCCGCTGTATCAGCGGACCGTACAAACGGGCAGACACGGACCTGAAAGGCAAGATCGATGCCGTTCAGGGGGAAATCCGGGCCAAGAAGGAAATGGAGCTTGCGGAGTTTTACAGCGAGTACGCCGCCGCCCATGGCGTTGACTGGCTGCCGTTCCAGAGTGCCGGGATCAAGGTTTTGCTGAGCTCCTCCATGAAAAAGCTCAAGGACGATGCCCGGGCCATCATTGACCATATCGAGGCGGATACCACGGCCATTGATAGCATGGGCAACGCTGAGGAAGTCATGGCCGAGTATAAGGCGTGCCGCTCCCTGGCGGATGCCGTGACCATTGTCAAAAATCGACATGAGCGTATCGAGACGGAGCGGAAAGCAACGGAGGAACGCAAAGCCGCACAGGAAGCCCAGAGGTCCGCCGTGGAGCGGGTGGAAGCCGCCGCTCCGGTTGTTATGGCACCGCCGGTACAGGCCCCGCAGGAAGCGCCGCAGGAGCTGGAAAAAGAGTATTCCTGCGTATTCACCGTAAAGACCACCATCACGAAGCTGAAAGCACTGAAAGCGTACATGGACAAGGAGGAGATCTGTTATGAGTGAGACCGTGAAGAACGCGGCGGCAATCGCCGAATTTGAGCACCCACAGATGCAGCAAAAGCGCGTCGGCGCGGAGCTGGTTTCCAGCCGGGAGGCCCAGGAGGTGCAGGTGGCTATGGTGGCCGCCAAGCGTTTCCCTCGGGACGAAGTGGCCGCCTATAACCGGATCCTCTCCGATTGCCAGCGGCAGAGCCTGGCGGAAAAGGCTATGTATGAGTTCCCCCGAGGCGGCCAGGTGGTGACCGGCCCCTCTGTGCATCTGGCAAAGACCCTGGCTCGGTGCTGGGGCAACATTGACAGCGGTTTCAAGGTCCTGGAGCAGGGGCCAAAGGAATCCACTGTGATGGCATACTGCTGGGACCTAGAAACCAACTACCGGCAGACCAAGGTTTTCACCGTCCAGCATATTCGGGAGACCAAAAAGGGAGCCTATCCTCTGACGGATCCCCGGGACATTTACGAGATGATCGCCAACCAGGCGGCCCGCCGGGAGCGGTCCTGCATCCTCTCCGTGATCCCCGGTGACGTGGTGGACGCTGCTGTCGGCCAGTGCAATGTGACGCTTGCCGGGAAAAGCGATATGCCCTTGATGGACAAGGTTCGCGCCTTGGTGAAAAATTTCCAAGAGCAGTATGGCGTGACAGCTGAGATGCTGGAAGCATACATTGGGTGCAAAAAAGAAGCATTTTCCCAACAGTCTGTTGTCCGGCTGAAAAACGTGTATAACACCATTCGCGATGGTTCCGCCAGTGTTGAGCAGTATTTTGACATGAGCAAGGCCGCTCCGGCAAAGGCCGACGCGGAACCGGCCCCGGATGCTGAACCTGCCCCCGATACCCTCCCGGAAGAGGAGGACACCGGGGAGGTGAATATCAATGACCTGTGACGTGATTTCCACCGGCAGCCAGGGCAACGCCGTGGTGCTGGACGGGAAAATCCTGATTGATTGCGGTGTTTCGCTGTCCAAGCTCAGGCCGTACATGAAGGGGCTGCGGTTGGTGCTGCTGACCCACATCCATGGCGACCACTTCAACCCCCGGACGGTCCGGGCGCTCCACCGCGAGCGCCCCGGCCTCCGGTGGGGGTGCTGTGAGTGGATGGTTGGCCCGCTGCTGGATGCTGGCGTGGACAAGCGAGCGATCGACGTGTACGACCCGGACCTCGAGGCGTTTGAAATGTACGGCCCTATACTCTCTATTCGCCCTGAGCGTTTGACGCACGACGTTCCCAACTGCGGCTATCACATTATGCTGACGCCGGAGCATGGGCGGAGAGAGCGCATCTTTTACGCTACGGATACCGGCACACTGGGTGGCGTGGAGTCCCCCGGTTATGACCTGTATTTGATCGAGGCCAACTACACCGACGCGGACCTGAAGGCCCGGGCCACGAAGAAGCTGGACGCCGGGCAATTCGCCTATGAAATCAGGGCGGCACGAAATCACTTGAGCCAGGAGCAGGCCGAAGAATGGCTTTACAGCCAGATGGGACCGCACAGCCGGTACGTTTTTTTGCACCAGCACCGCGATAAGGAAAGCTGGTGATTCTGTGGCTGAGAAAAAAGAATATGTCAAGCTCTGGGTGAGCTATGAGAGCTATTTTGAGGCGTTCAGTGACGTTGAGGTAGGGCGACTGGTGAGGGCCATGATTAAGTATCGTGTGTCAGGAGAGGAACCAAAATTCAACGGGAATGAGCGTTTCATATGGCCCGCAATCCGCCGAGACATTGACGAATCTTTGCAGGCTCAGGAAGCCACGTCAGCAGCCAGAAGCGAGGCCGGAAAACAAGGCGGCAGACCGAAAGCAAAAAAAGCAAATGCTTTTGAAGAAAGCAAAAAAAGCTATGGACTAAGGACAGGGACAAAGGACAAGGACAAAGGACAAGGTCAGGGACAGGGTCAGGATAATAGCGCGCACGCGCACGAGGACCCCGCCGCCGGCGTTTTGACAGATTACCTGAACCGCGTCAACCCATCCGCCTCTCCCGGATCTCTGGACGAGCTGAAAGGCTTTGCTGAGGTCATGGGGCCGGAGGTCTGTCGGCGGGCAATCGACATTGCCCTGGACAGCAAGAAAACGTCCTGGTCGTATATTCGTGCTATCTTGCAGGATAAGCAGAGCCGGGGTGTCCGGTGCCTTGCGGACTGGGACGCGCTGGGGGATCACAAAAAGCCAGACACAAAGAAGCAGGTCTCCACCCAGGGAACAGACCATTCCTGGATGAAACAGTACATCGAAGAAAGGGATCGAAAATGACGTCCATTCAATTTACCGTCCCCGGCGTCCCCGTTGGCAAGGGCCGCCCCCGGGTGACCAGATACGGGACCTACACCCCACAGAAAACCAAAGATTATGAGGCGCTGGTCCGCCAGTGTTGGCAGACCCAAAGCGGCCAGGGCTTTGCCGGCGGCATCCCTATTTTCGCAAAATTCAGAGCCTTCTTCCCCATTCCAAAGAGCACCAGTAAGAAAAAGACCGCGGCGATGGAGGGGACCTTACACCTGCATAAGCCGGACAGTGACAACGTTGCAAAAGCAATTTTGGACGCGCTGAACCAGTATGCATACCCGGATGATTCCGCCGTGATGATCGACGGCGTCTATAAGTATTACACAAACGGTCACCCCCGCGTGGAGGTGACACTGCGGGAGGCAGATCTATGCTGAAGGTACATACGTATCAGGAAAACCTGTTCGGGGACATATGCGCGGATAAAGAGCAAAAGGCCATAGAACGGTTTCGTCTGGCGTCAGATATGTCCATGCGGCTGTACAAGAAGCCTCTGGTCATTGCATACAGTGGCGGCAAGGATAGCGATGTGCTGCTGGCCCTTGCGGTGCGCTCTGGCATACCGTTTGAAGTCCAGCACAGCTTGACCACGGCAGATGCTCCACAGACTGTGCGCCACGTCAAGGACACATTCAAGCGCCTGGAAGAAAAAGGCGTAAAATGCGACATTGACAAGCACGTTCAGCCAGACGGCTCCCGCATTACCATGTGGAACCTGATTCCTCGGAAAACCATGCCGCCGACAAGACTAATGCGCTACTGCTGCGAGATTTTAAAAGAGGGCGGTGGCAAAAACCACTTTATTGCAACTGGCGTGCGCTGGGATGAATCTAATGCAAGAAAGCGCAGGGGCAGGCTTGAAGTCCTGACCAGTAAAGTAAAAAATCATCTGATTTTGAGTAATGACAACGAGGAAAATAGGCGACTTTTCGAGTCATGCCAGTTGAAAGGAAAGCGCGTTGTAAATCCGATTGTGGACTGGAAAACGGAAGATATTCTGAATTACATCGAAGCGGAACATATCTGTATGAATCCGCTTTATAAATGCGGATTTAAGCGAGTCGGGTGCATTGGGTGTCCTATGGCGAGTAGAACCAGAACATTTGAGTTTTCTATGTTCCCCAAAATAAAGGGAGCATACATTAGAGCCTTTGGTAAAATGCTTGAAGTTCGTAGGCAACGGGAGCTGCCGACTATTTGGCAGACAGGCATTGACGTATTCCACTGGTGGATGGAGGACGGCGTATTGCCGGGGCAGGAGGTTTTGAATGGGTTCGAAGAAGTCTAACATTTGCGTGTTCTGCGACCACGCCAGAATGCGCAAGGACATCTGCGGCACGTACTGCGTTGGCGGCTTCTGGCTTAACCAGGGCGGAACATGTGGCCATTACGTGGACTATCTTGCGAAGAAGAGGAGGAGCCATGAACAGAGAAGAACTGATTAAGGCGCTGCGGTGCTGCACAAGCGGCCCGTCAGTTGCGGATTGCAAAGACAAATGCACATTTTACAAGGGAGCAGATATGAGCCTGTGCATCCCGGAGATGGGCAGTGTTGCCGCCGATATGCTGGAGAACGACCAGCGGCACATCGAGGCGCTGATGGCGGAGATTGAGAAGCTGCGGAAGCAGCTGGCCCGGACAAATGCGGAGGCGACCGAGTATATCGGCGATTTGGCCAAAGTTGCGGCTGAGCTGGACGCCCTGCGCTCCCAGGTGGGCGTGACTATTTTGGAGGGCGATTGATATGTCGCTTGGACAGTATCTCAAGCCTGTGACTGGGCAGAGAGCAAATATCTGCTGGGACTGCGGGAGAAATATTGCGGAGTGCCCGTGGCTCCATGAGGGCAAGTCTGTGGAAGGTTGGACGGCCAGAAAGGTCACCCGGAAATTTGGCACATACGAACCTGGACCCGGAAGGCGGCTCAAGTGGCAGCAGACATACGCGGTCACTGCTTGCCCGCTGTATGAGAAGCCGAGGAGGAGCCTGAAATGAACAAAAAGAATCTGCGCCGTGTGAGCTGGCTGGTGAGCGCCCAGACGTTGTGGAACGTCAACAAGCTGGCCCAGATCGAGGGAACGACGCCTGGGCATATCATTGACAAACTGGTGAGAGATAGGATGGTGATGCTGCGTGGCGCCTGTCCTGATTAACAGCGCCATGGTGAGCGCGCAGAACCGCCAGCGCCTATATTGGGTGGGCAAGCGGAACCCGGACGGCACATACAGTCAGGTGGCGGTATGAATACAGAACTAATGTTTTCCAGTAGAACGGACTTGTGGGAGACGCCGCAGGAAATTTTTGACAAACTTGATGCGAAGTTCCACTTTGACCTAGATGTTTGTGCACTGCCCGAAAACGCAAAATGTTCCAGATATTATACGCCAGGCGATAATGGACTAATTCAACCGTGGGCGGGTGTTTGTTGGTGCAATCCGCCATATGGGCGTGAAATCGGGAAGTGGGTACAAAGAGCTTTCACAGAATCTTCTAGCGGGAATGCAACCGTGGTGATGCTTTTACCTGCCAGAACAGATACCAGGTGGTTTCACGAGTACATCTATGGAAAGGCGGAAATTCACTTTATAAAAGGTCGGTTGAAATTTGGGGGATGCAAAAATGGCGCACCTTTTCCATCAATGATTGTTGCATTCAGAAGGGGGAAAAAACATGGAACGTGAAGAACTGGTAAAGGCGCTGTGCGAGGACGCAGAATGGGCCAGAGCGAATGAGTGTGAAACGCCGATCACGCTGGGCGATGATCTGACGGAGGCCGCTGACGTGATCGAAAAGCTGGCGGCGCAGGTGCCCCGCTGGATTCCGGTGGGGGAGCGGCTGCCGGAGGTGGAGAGTTGGGGAGTCTCAACAGTGGTGCTTGGACTAATAAAAAGTGAAAATTCACCCTCTTTGAGCAAACTGCACGACTTGACATTATGTGCTTACTGCGATAATGGCATCTGGACAATGCCGGGGCGATATGCGGCTATTACCCATTGGATGCCGCTGCCGGAACCGCCGGAGGAGGAAAAATAAATGAAAAGACTGACA
>ERZ1035027.226-NODE-226-length-35662-cov-8.166484_pt1 | contig 35662 bp, 21 predicted proteins | sample MGYA00520604_ERZ1035027 | MGnify/ENA primary metagenome ERZ1035027 (study PRJEB33766, sample SAMN09781743) | gut metagenome | biome: gut microbiome | host: Homo sapiens | place: Madagascar | study: EMG produced TPA metagenomics assembly of the PRJNA485056 data set...
GTCGGCCCAGGACCTCACGGCGCCGGAGCCGGTGCAGTTATAGGTGCCGTAGGGAGCGTGCGAGCCCAGCACGTGGAAGATGGCCTCGGCCATGTCGCGCGTGAAGGTAAGGCGACCCAGCTGGTCGTCCACCACAGTGACCTGCTCCAGTCTGTCGTCAGGGTCGGCGACGCGATCGGACAGCACCTTCATCGTCTTGACGAAGTTGTGTCCCTCGCCGATTACCCAGCTGGAGCGCATGATGTAGTGGCGCGGGCAGCTGGCCACGGCGATATCGCCGGCGGCCTTGGTCTGACCGTAGACGGACAACGGGGAGAAGGGCTCCTCCTCGGTATGGACCTCCGCGGTGCCGTCGAAGACGTAGTCGGAGGACACGTGGACGAGCGTAATCCCGTGCTCGACACAGGTGCGGGCGAGGAGTGCCGGACCAGACGCGTTGGCCTTCCAGGCGATGACGCGGCCATCGGGGGTCTCTGCTTTATCCACGGCGGTATAGGCGCCGCAGTTGATAACGGTGCCGTAGAGCGACCAGTCGTACCGCGCGTAGGCCTGCGAGTCGGACATGTCGAAGGTGTCGATGTCGCAGAAGTCGAAGTCTTTCGCAACGCCGCGCTCCTCGGCGAGCCTGCGAACCGCGTGGCCCAGTTGTCCGTTGCAGCCGGTGACAAGAGTTCGCTGTGGCGCCATGGGTACGACGTCCTTCAGCATCGGATGATTGAGGTCGGCTTCGGAGACGGTCGCCTCCTCCAGCGAAATCGGCCACTCGATGGCAAGCTCTGGGTCAGCGAGGTTCACGAAAGTATAGGTCCTCTTGAGCTCCAGGGACCAGTGGGCATCCACTAGGTAGGTGTAGGCGGTGCCGTCCTCTAATGCCTGGAAGGAGTTGCCCACGCCACGCGGGACGTAGATTGCCTTGCTCGGGTCCAGGGTGCAGGTGTAGACCTTCCCGTAAGTGGCGCTGCCTTCGCGCAGATCCACCCAGGCGCCGAAGACCGACCCACGGGCGACGGAGATGAACTTGTCCCAGGGTTCCGCGTGTACGCCGCGGGTGACGCCCCGGTTATCGTTGTAGGAAATGTTGTTCTGGACGATGCGGAAGTCGGGAATGCCAAGCGCAGTCATCTTGGACCGCTGCCAGTTCTCCTTGAACCAGCCGCGCGAGTCACCGTGGACAGCGAGGTCGATGACCTTCAGGCCCTCGATACTGGTTTCAGAGACGGAGAGATCCTTCTCGAATTTGATATCTGCCATGTTGGAGTAACTCCAATCGATAAACCACTAAAACTGGAGGCGCGCCGAAATGTGGGGCGCTGCGAGAAAAGCTACTGTCCCTGGGCCCTATAGCGGGCCTCGGTGGCCTCCTTGGCCGGGCGCCACCAAGACTCGTTGGCCACGTACCAGTCGATGGTCTGCTTCAGACCCTCGGCGAAGTCGGTGTGCATCGGCCTCCAGCCCAGCTCGCGTTGGAGTTTAGAGCTGTCGATGGCGTAACGGCGGTCGTGGCCCGGACGGTCGGCAACCCAGTCAAAGTCCTCGGGGTCGCGGCCCATGGTCTCCAGGATCATACGCAGGACCGTGATGTTGTTCTTCTCGCCATTGGCTCCGATGAGGTACGTCTCCCCCAAGCGGCCCTTGGTCAGGATGTCCCAGACGGCGCTGGAGTGGTCCTCGGTGTGGATCCAGTCGCGGACGTTCTCGCCCTTTCCGTAGAGCTTGGGGCGGACGCCGTCCATGATGTTGGTGATCTGTCTGGGAATGAACTTCTCTACGTGCTGGTAGGGGCCGTAGTTGTTGGAGCAGTTGGAGATCGTGGTGCGAAGCCCGTAGGTTCGGGTCCAGGCGCGCACGAGCATGTCGGAGGACGCCTTTGTGCTCGAGTACGGCGAGGACGGGTGATACGGCGTCTCCTCGGTGAACTTGGCCGGGTCGTCGAGCGCCAGGTCGCCGTAGACCTCGTCAGTGGAAACGTGGTGGTAGCGGATGCCGTGTTTGCGGACGGCCTCCAGCAGGCGGAAGGTGCCCTCGACGTTGGTGCGCAGAAAGGGCTCCGGGTCGACGATGGAGTTGTCGTTATGGCTCTCGGCGGCGTAGTGCACGATGGCGTCGTGGCCCGGGACGATCTTCTCGAGAAGCTCGGCATCGCAGATGTCGCCCACGACGAGCTCCACGCGGTCGGAGGGCAGTCCGACGATGTTCTCGGGGTTGCCGGCGTAGGTCAGCTTGTCCAAAACGGTAACGTGAACTTCCGGGTGGTTGTTCACGACGTAGTGAACGAAGTTGCTTCCGATGAAGCCACAACCGCCCGTGACGATGATGTTCCTGGGCTCAAAGAGCTCTTCGGACATGTCTATATCTCCTAATCAGTCGTTTAGTACTCACGCGGGCTGTTGACGATCTCGCCAGCGGCAACCTTCTTGAGGTGCTGCCCATAGACCGACTTGCCATAAGCCTCCGCGGCCTCCTCCAGCCCGGCCGTCGTGATCCAGCCGTTCTCCCAAGCAATCTCCTCGGGCACGGACACGGGCAAGTCCTGGGAGTGCTCCACGGCACGGACGAACTCCGCCGCCTCGTGGAGGCTCTCCATGGTGCCGGTGTCGAGCCACGCGTAGCCGCGGCCCAGGGTCACGACGGACAGGGTCCCCTCGTCCAAATACATGCGGTTGAGGTCGGTAATCTCCAGCTCACCGCGGGCCGACGGCCTTACCTCGCTCGCTTTAGCGGCGACGTCGCCCGGGTAGAAGTACAGGCCGGTGACGGCGTAGGAGCTCTTGGGGCGCTCAGGCTTCTCCTCGATGGAGACGGCCCTGCCCTGCGCATCAAACTCCACGACGCCAAAGCGCTCGGGGTCGTCCACGTGATAGCCGAAGACCGTGGCGCGGCCCGACTCGGCATTCTGAACGGCGCGCGTTAGGTGGCGCGACAGGCCGTTGCCGTAGAAAATGTTATCACCGAGCACCAGCGCACAGGGCTCGCTAGCGATGAACTCCTCGCCGATGGTGAAGGCCTGCGCCAGGCCGTCGGGACTCGGCTGCTCGGCGTAGGAGAGGCTCACGCCGTAGCGGGATCCGTCCCCGAGCAGGCGCTCAAAGTTGGGTAGGTCGGCCGGCGTCGAGATGATGAGGATGTCCCGGATGCCCGCCAGCATGAGGGTGGAGAGTGGGTAGTAGATCATGGGCTTGTCGTAGACCGGCAGCAGCTGCTTGGAGGTCACGAGTGTGAGCGGGTAGAGGCGCGTGCCGGACCCGCCGGCGAGGATGATGCCCTTCATAAATTAGCCTCTTTTCGCGTGGCTCTCGTCATTGTGGTGACGCTCGAGCTTTTCAATCGCCAACTGCTGGGTAAGCTCGCGAAGCTTTGTATCGAGCTGAGAAAGGCGAACGCTCAACCTAAAGCAAACAATGAGCAAGATAAAGATGAAGAACAGGAAAACAAAGTTCGAAGGCGCCATGGTGCCAACAAGATTCGAAAGCCAGAAAAACACCTGAGGAAAAATACTGGCGAGCAGCAAAAGAGCGGAGAAGCAGAACCAGAACAATGAGTCCTCAAGACGCATCTTGGAATCGCGAATCTTAACGGTCATATACCCAAAGGTAAGCAGGGACGCTGCAAACAGCGTAATACGAAGCGCAAGCGTCATGCAGCATCGCCCTCCAAGCTTTTACGGAAGAACTGGATAAACAGAATAGATAAGGTCATGCGAAGCATGTACTTGGCAGAAGATTTCCAGTTAAAGTAGCTCTCCCCCGCCTCACGCTCGGCCATCTGAACCGGCACCTCAACAACCTTTGCATGAGCGGCCCGGATGAGATAAGAAACGGTGTCGGGCTCTGGACCCATGTTGAGACCGAGAGCGAGCAGCTTAATCATGCGCTTATTGAAAGCACGCATGCCCGACGTTGGGTCATGGATGACCTGTCCCGTCGTGAGCTTAATGGCGCCCTGGATGATATTGCTGCCAAACATGCGCAGCGAGTTGCCCTTGGGCTGATCGACGAATCGCGAGCCAATTGCAATATCGCTTGTCTGGAGCGCCTGCTCTAGGTCGTGAATGTATTGAGGCAGATGCTGGCCATCGGCATCAAATTGAATAGCACAGTCGTACCCATGCCGATAAGCATATTTAATACCCGCCTGGAACGCGCCCGCGAGGCCAAGATTGCAGGGCAGATCCAAAAACGGATAGCCATTGTCACGGCAAATTTGGGCAGTTCCATCACTGGAACCGTCATTAACGACCAAATAATCAACATCGGGAACAACAGCCGTCAACTTGGAAACTGTATTCCCCAGAGAAGCTTCCTCGTTGTAGGCAGGAATAATGATTAGAGTATTCAAAACTAGCTCTCATAACGTCTGGCGAATAATGTATCTATAATACCGAAAGCAAGGGAAGCTATTCCAATTCCCGCTAAAACTGCAACTCCTATGGCTTCGAGGGCCTAAATGCCAAACGTCTCTATCATCATGTCCACCTATAAGGAAGATCCAGTGCTGGTCGCAACGGCTGTCGATTCGATCCTCAATCAGACCTATCACGATCTTGAGCTCATCGTCGTTATCGACTGTCCAGAAAACAACGCAGTGCAATCGCTTCTTCACAAAAAGCAGCAGGAAGACGGCAGAATTATAGTTATTCACAACGAACATAACATTGGGCTTGCCGCTTCACTTAACAAAGCACTCGGTCTTGCAAATGGTCGATATATTTGTCGAATGGATGCTGACGACATATCTTTACCCAGCCGTATTGAAACACAGCTTGCCTTTTTAACTGAACGAAATCTTGATCTTGTTGGCGGACGCATGACCATAATCGACGAAACGGGAAACGACCTGTATGACATTCCCCAACCGCCTGTGAAACCCAAAGCGGTGTATCGCGCACTGCGATGGAACAACTGCGTCCCTCATCCCACCTGGCTTGGAAAGGCTACCGTATTCGAGCAAGCCTATCGAATGATTCCACTTTGCGAGGACTATGACTTTCTACTTCGGGCCTCAATTTCGGGCGCAAAAATCGCCAACTGCGATAGCATTGTCCTTAAATATCGCATGACAACCGAAAGCATTTCTCGCTCTTCGCTTTATGAGCAATTTCTCTATCAGCGATATATCACCAAGGCATACAGACACCATAAAGTCGCTGACCTTCAAGAGGTCAACCGAAACGTAAAGTCCAGCTATTCAGAAGAAAAGGCGACTCGCTATAACAAGGCAAATGGCATCTTTAATGAAGTGTTGAGCGCTTTAAATAATCGTCGCTTTTTACAAGCACTAATGTATTCATTTAGACTACTCCTCTGCTCTGCAAACTATCTGAACAAAATAATGAGACTAGCGCTTGCTACGTTGGCATAACGATATTAGACAGGTAAATACTTGCTTTCGAATCTATTAACGAGAAGGATCGCATGAACATAACTGATACCCAATTGCAACAACTTAAAAAAATCGAACTAGAAATGCTCGATGAGCTTGTTCGCATCTGCGAAAAGCATGGGATAGAGTATTTTCTCTCCGGCGGCACGTGCTTAGGAGCCGTACGCCATAAAGGATTCATCCCCTGGGATGACGACATAGACGTCGGCATGCTCAGAGAAGACTACGACAGTTTCGCAGAAGCATGCAAAACGGACCTTAATGACGAATACGTGTTCCAAGATATGAATACTGAGCCAAACTGTGGACTTGTTTTTGGCAAGATCCGTAAAAAAGGAACGGTATATTCGGAAGTGTATTCTTCGCATATCGACATGTCACAAGGTATTTGGATTGACATTTTCCCATATGATTGGGTGTCCGACAATCAAGCCGATCGGCATAAACAAATACGTAAGGTTTCTCTCCTAAAAAACCTTTATATCGTTAAATGCGGATACAAATTCCCGCACAATCGGAGTAACTCGGAAAAAGTTGCATACTACATTGCACAGATTCTATGCGTGCTCATTCCACAGAGCTGGCTAATCAAAAAACTCAATGCATCAATGCGTATCCATCAGCACGATAAATCATGCAGTTATGCATTCCCTTTCGGTGGAGCCTACGGTGTTGAAATCGAAACTGAAACGCGTGCCATGTTAGAAGAACTTGGAACTATAGAGTTTGAAGGCAAGCGATATAAGACATTTGCAAATTGGGATGGCTTTCTAAAGAAGCACTATGGAGACTATATGCAGCTCCCGCCTGTTGATAAGCGCCACGCCGGCGTGCATTACGCGAAGGAACTAAAACTATAGTCTAACATCAACCAAGCTGCCATTTATTAAATCGATACAGCCAGTGCTTGAATATATTTAACCTGCGGAGTTTTTAGATGCCAATAAATATTGAGACCAGCCAAAAGCCATTAGTAGATGTACTCCTAAGCATATACAGACCAAATCCTGATTATTTAAAAGCGCAGCTTGAATCAATTGACAAACAAGACTATCCAAATCTACGCCTATTAGTGCACAACGATTGTCCTGATGAATCAATTGATACCGATCTGTTTAGGAACGCATGCCCAACCGTACCAATCACGTATTTACCCGAAACCGGGAAAAACCATGGCTACACCAAAGCCTTTGAGCGCCTTGTAGAGCACTCGACCGGGGAATATATCGCGTTTTGTGATCAAGACGACATATGGCTCCCAAACAAAATAACAAAGATGACCAAAACCATGCAGGCTGACCACAGCCTCGCCGCAGCTTCGGAGCGAACTATAATCGACGGGAATGGAACGGTGATCAAAACTCGTGCACGCACCGGAAGCACCAAGGGCTGGGACAATTGGGTAACCGGCGACAATATATTTGTCCGTACGTCCGTAATTTGCTACGCAGTCGGAATGTCAATGCTGCTTAACGGAGATTTTGCTCGCAGTATCATTCCGTTTTCAAGCAATACCGGCCATGACAAATGGGCTCTAATCTGCGCCTCTGCCGAAGGAACCGTCTCCTTTGTGGATGAGCCCCTTGTAATGTACAGAAGGCATGGAGCAAATGTTAGCGGCACACTTGTTGGCATTAATAGCAAGGAAGATTATCGACGGCAGAGAGTTGAGCCATTTCTAAATCTTTGCAACGAAATAGTGGACCGATACCCCGATCATCCCGATATCAACCTCTTAAAGTCATTTGCTGTGGCGAGAGACCGGGGTAACGCACTTGCACTATTAAAGAATAGAAACGTTTGCCCCCAGGTTGCGCTCTTTGATGCGGTTGTTGCCTTAACTCCAAATGCACTGTTTAGATCATTGGTGAACATAGCGCGAAAAATGTAAGACCACTGCTCTAATTTCTCTTACGCATTCAAAGGAAACGTCTGTCATGCTCCACGCCCAGCAGAGTACGACAGACGTTTTTGTTAATTCAATTAGAGTCTAAAAATAACGGCTCGTAACCCCATGGCTACAGTGGCCACAGCTGTTCCATTTCCTTATAGTCAACAAAACCCTTAAAGGCAAAAAAATCGCGCTGTGTTGTGACCTTAATATTGTCCGCAGGGCCCTCGACTATAAAAGCCCTATGTCCGTAATGAGTCATAAGTGAAATGGAGTCTATGAAATCGTGCCTTCCCTCTTTGCGGGCGCGAAGATGCTCGGCGAAAATATCTTTAAATCTAAAACCCTGCGGCGCGCGCGCAAGCATGCATCTAGAACGGTCGACCACACGCTTCACTTCGCCATTTTCTTCTTCTATTATCGTTTCCGGCGAGGGGGCAACCGTCGCTGTGGCGCCACGGCGATCAACAGACTCAATACATGCAGTAATGGTATTCTCGTCGATTAAAGGACGTACACCGTCATGGATCAAAACGATTGACTCATTGTTAGTAACACCGAGGCGATCCAGCTCAGACAGGCCCTGAAATATAGAATCCTGTCCGGTTTCGCCGCCAGGTACAACTGAAAGGATTTTGGTGTAATGAAAGTTATCAATGATTTCATGCATGTGTTCTATACCTGAAGCAACACATACAACAACAACACCCGATATCATCGGATGCTTTTCGAAGTGGTCGATTGTGTGAGCGATGATGGATTTGCCACCGAGCTCCAAGAACTGTTTGGGAATTTTGGCACCACGCATGCGCGATCCAACTCCGCCAGCGAATATTACTGCGTAACAGTTGTTGTATCCTTTATTCATATAAAACCAATCAATTGATTGCGGTATCCTTACGACTAAATTATACAGAGGTTGATATGCGTTCCAACATTCTTGACAAAGCCTTCTCCCAATTTGACATCAACATCTTTGAGCCCTTTGCTCGCAAAAACGTCCTCATAACCGGCGCGACCGGACTAGTTGGATCGCTACTGGTAAAAGCATTTTCGTACGCAAACGATTCACACGGAACTTCAGCCACCATTTATGCCGTCGTGCGCAATAAAGCAAAAGCCGAAGACGTTCTCGACGGATACCTGTCTAATGCAATCAATTTTGTAGAGCAGGATTTGTCTGAAGCTTTCACTGCCAAGCTTCCCAAAATCGATTATATCGTTCATGCGGCGGCTATCACGCAGTCGAAGATAATGGTTCAGCGCCCTGTCGAGGTAATTAACACCTCGCTTGTGAGCACGCAGGGGCTGTTACGCCTTGCCCAAGCAGATTTCGCTAAAATGTTGTATATCTCTTCCATGGAGTACTATGGCACACTCCCCGAGAACACGTTGGCAACCGAGGACAAGCTTGGGTATATAGATCTGTCTTCTGCCCGCTCCTGTTATCCCGAGAGCAAGCGTATGTGCGAGTGCATGTGCAATGCCTACGCACAACAATTTGGAGTTGACGTATGCTCCGCAAGGCTCGCGCAAACATTCGGAGCCGGCGTCCTTGAAGGTGAAAATCGAGCTTTCATGCAGTTTCTACGCAGCGCTCTCGCCAACGAGAACATTGCCTTAAAAACCACTGGTCTCTCGGAGACAAATTACGTTAACAGCATCGATGCCATAAAGGCCATTTTGACACTCCTTGCATCAGGAGTTTCCGGCGAAGCATACAATGTTGTTAACGAAGAGACCCACAGCACCATCAGAGACGTCGCACAGCTGGTAATCGATGAGTTTTCGAATGGAACGAGCCATCTTGTATTCGATATCGATGCGAACAATACAAGTGGATATGCTGCCGATGTAAAGCTCCAACTATGCGCAAACAAGATGGAAGCCCTTGGCTGGTCACCCCAATACGGCCTCATCGATTCGTTCAAACAATTACAGCACTACCTAAACGAGCAGCAAACGGACGGCCAAAGCAACCGGTGTTGCTAGAATAGCGTCGTATCGATTACGAAACGAACCTTAAGTGAGCTATATGGACTTGAAGAAGATACTAAAAGATATCGCCTTAGCTTTTTTATCTCAGGGCATTAGTGCGCTGTCCTCTATCGTCCTTTCCCTACTGCTCCCAAAACTATTGGGTGTACGCGAGTATGGGTATTGGCAACTTCTGATTTTCTACATGAGTTATGCAGGCTTTTTACATTTTGGTCTTAATGATGGTCTTTACCTAGAAAAAGGCGGGCAAACACGCGGAAAAATCGATAAAAGGTCCGTGAACTCGCAGTTTATAGTAAGCCTCCTGCTTCAGGGCACCATTGCAATCGGCGTGTTCGCCATCGCCTTGACTGGGCCTTTTGAGGAAGAGCGCTCGTTTGTTCTAGCGGTTTTCAGCATTACATTCTTAATCACAAACGCATCTTCTTTCCTTGGGTTTGTTTTTCAAGCAATGAACGAGACCCCGCTCTTCTCCTTGTCATGTGTCATTGACACCTTAACGTTATTTTCCATTTTCACTGTTTTAGCAGTCACGGGTGTTCATGATGCAGAACCCTATCTAGTTGCATACCTTGTTTCAAAAGTATTCCGCCTGGCCTACTGCGTTTTCCACGCCAGGGACTTTATCAAAGCTGGTCTATATTCTTCAAAAGAAAGTGTCGCTCTTTCGATACACAGCATCAATATTGGCATCAAGCTCATGATCTCCAACATTATGAGCCAGCTCATCTTGGGTTGTGTTCGATTCTTTATCGATGCCAATTGGGGTATCGAGGTCTTCTCTATCGTCTCGTTCTCCATCTCGATCGCATCGCTGTTCCTCACTTTCCTGTCGCAGGTCAGCATGGTGTTCTTTCCCAATCTTAAGCAGACCTCCGAAGACAACCTTAAGAAGGTCTTTTTGGTTATGCGCGATGGACTTGATGTAATGCTCCCAGCTATCTATGTTCTATTTGGGCCGATTGTCGTCATCCTCACCGCATGGCTCCCGCAGTATGCCAAAAGCCTGGAGCTATTCTCAATTCTGTTCCCCATCTGCGTTTTTGACGGCAAAATGGACATTGTGGGAACCACGTTCTTTAAGGTTCTAAGGCAAGAAAAGCGTCTGCTCAAAATCAATGTCGTCGCCTTTGCCACCAGTGCCGTTGTCACTTTTGCTGGAACGTACATCTTCCATTCGGTTGAGTTTACGCTCACCGGCGTCATGCTCATCTTGGGCATCCGAAGCACTTATTCCGAGCTCAAGATTACCAATATCCTAGGTGTCGAAACAACTCGTCTAGGCTTCATGGCACTCGCGTTGAGCGCGGCGTTTGTTGCCATCGCCCAAGTTGCTTCGCCGCTTGTTGCAAGCTTCGCCTTCTCCGTAATCTATCTTGCCTACCTGCTTGTAAACAAAAAGCACCTGCAGTCCATTTTGCAGGCCGCAAGCAAGCTCAAAAAGGCAGCCTAGGCTCCACAGAGTTAAAGCTCGGTTTAAGTCAGAAAATTCAACCCGCCTCAATGCGCGCAAAAACCATGTCAGTGCTTGCATTGAGGCGGACTCTTCGAATTACGTTTCCGTGTATCCCAAGGGCCAAAGAGTTAGAACCGACTGATTATACCCATGATGTTCTGCCCGTAGGTGGTGCCGGGGACAGCCCATTTACCATTCAAATCTGTAATGAGCGGAGCACAGCCGCGCTTAACAAGATGGAATCGCGGGTCAACGCAAGGCTTGTTGAGCTTATCCGTGCATGCATAGGCCTTAAGATGCTGAACCTGAGCGCGAATGCCTTCGGCTACATTCCTAAACGTTGCGCCGCCAGCCTGAGCATTAACCGCACCAATGCCCGCAAAATTGCACTGAGAGGCCTTAACGGAGCCACCAAAGCTCAGCCACCCAGTCTCGAGCATGGCCTGCGCAAATACGACATCGGCGCGCACACCCTCCGCTTCGGCCTCATTCACAACAATCTGCGCAAACGCATCGATAGTGGAAGCGCCCTTAGAGGCATAGACATTCGAGGGATAGGATCGACCCGTACGTTTGAAAGCCGCAGCCATTTGCGCTGCCGTAGCAGTCGATTTACCCATAATCTTATCGGTGCTCTTAACTGATTCTTTGATCTTAAAGGACGTAGCGGTAGAACCGGGGGCGGCACCGCCCTTGCGGACGAGCTTTATCTGAACAGCCTGAGCAGCCCTGCCGAAACCCTGCGACCCGGCACTCTCGCCATTCTTTGCCCAGCCAAGCCAACCAAAGTTGGCGGAATGGACACGATAATATACATCGTACGTCTGAGCTGCTTCACCCGTTAGCTTTATCTGCAGGGCCTCAATTGCCAAGCCCCTACCCGTGGTTCCTGCCGTGCCTGTAGTCCAATTTTGCCAACCGATATTGGCAACGTGTGCACGCACCTGCACCGAAGACGACATCGCCCAACTGCCCAATGAAACATTCAGCGCTTCCATGCGCAGGCTACGACCAGTCGTGCCGGCCGTCGCGCCGTCGCGAACCTTATTTTGCCAGCCAATGTTTTGAACATGCGCGTTGTAAATAACAAGCGGTGTCTTAAATGCCTCACCCGATGTGCTGGGCGCCGCGGAACCCTTTTTAACGAGCCTAACCTCGATAGCCTCGGCCGCATAACCGTAGCCCTGTGAACCAGCCTTCTCACCGTTTTTTGCCCAACCAAGCCATCCGATATTGGCGACATGCGCGCGATAGTAGATATCGTACTTAGACGCAAGATCACCCGTAAGGCGCAAGCAAATCGCCTCCATACGCTTACTCTTGCCCGTAGTACCACTCACGGCACCTGTATCTACCCAGCCCTGCCAGCCAATGTCTTGAACATGTGCTCTCGACTGAATGCCGCCGCCGGCACCTTTGTTGCCAAACGAAAACTTAACGGCCTCAAGCGGAAGACTTCGACCAGTCGTGCCGATAACAATGCTCTTTCCCTCAGCGGCCTTTTGTTGACCCATCCAGCCAATCCTGCTTACATGAGCCTGGGCAGCAAGCTCAACGGGTTCGTTGGCACGATCATAATAGGGGTTTATCGTTGCTCCTGGAGCACTCGAACCCTTAGGAACAATAGCGACCTCGAGTGCCTGGGCAGATCTGCCATAGCCAAGGCTGCCGGCGCTCGATCCGTTTTTGGTCCAGCCAAGCCAGCCAAAGTTGGCGGAATGCACACGGTACCAGATGTCATATTTATTCGCCGCAGCTCCGGTCAACTTAAGCTGCACGGCCTGGAGAGCTTTTCCCTTACCGGCCGCACCAGCCTCTTGACCGTCAGATTTCCAATCTTGCCAAGCACCGTCGACGTTCGCACGATAGGCAACGCCACCGCACTGGGCGACCGAATTAAGGGCTGACACTTTGAAGGACTGAAGCCCCAGGCTTTTACCCGTAGTGCCCGCAACCTTTTTGTCGTAAACAGTGCTCTCCCAGCCAAGATTGGAGACATAGGCCGTAACACCAACCGTCGCATTTGCGCGGGCAGCCTTGTCCTTAATGAGGTTGTATTGCTCGGCTACTCCCCTGGCGTCCGAAATGCCCAGCTTATGTCTAAACGAATCATCGGCAAGACGAGCGGCATCCTCTTTGTTTGTAACAAATGCATGCTCGACGATAATGCCCGGAATGTTATAGGTACGGGCGGTGCGGATGACGCTGTAGTAGTCCTTCATGCTGCCATCAGGGTATTTGTTAGCGCCACTCGAATCCTGTCCCCAATCACGAGACTTAACGCCACGATATGTAAGCCCCAGGCTTGCCAGCTGACGCACGATTTTGGTGCCCAGCTCTTCGCCCTCCTTATGAACCTGGTTGTTATAGGAGCTGTTATTGGGAACCCAAACCTCGCAACCGCCCGCATTGGAAGCGGCGGAATTAACATGGACGCTAATAAACACATCAGCGCCCACACTGGCGGCACGTTGTACGCGTTTCTCGAGACCCGGCTCTTCACCATTGGTCGTAAGATATGGCGTCACACCCGTGTAGGTAGAAAGCTCATCCTTAAAGTGATTGGCGATGCTCCAGTTAACATCGCGCTCAACGACGCCATTTGCACAGGCGCCTGTGTCGTTTCCGCCGTGACCGGGATCAATGGCAACCACGAGATAGTTTTCCCTATAATCGCGAGCTGCTGCACGGCTAGAATCGCCAGCATCATCGACATCGCAAACCACAGCATCGGACGAGCTATCAGCGAGAGACAAAGCCTCCTCGACAGAATCCGCCGACTCAAGTGAACCGTCCTCGTTGATGACCACGGCGGATACGTCGTCACCGTCGGGATCAGTTAGAGAATCTTTAACATCCGAAGAGACAACTTCAAACGAATAGGTGTTTTGTGATACCTCATCGTCCTCAAACGAGACATAAAACGAATCGCCGTCAGAAAGTTTGTAGGTCATATCGCGTAGCGTATAGCGAAGCGCCTGGCTCTGTTCGTCGAAAGACCCAGCAAACCGGACGGCATTTCCGGCGCAATCACACGCCGAAATGACATGCGAAGTGCCCTCGGAGTCGACAAGCGTGGCACAAGCGTCATCGATAGTAACGCCGGCATCCTTAAGGGCAATAGCGAGATTCCACTGTTCCCCAAGAGAAACCAGGGAATTCTCGACGTAAACAAAGTCAACGACATCGAGTGAAACCCGCGTGGGTTCATCCTGGGCAATTGCCGATTCGTCTTCGGTTGGCATCTCTGCGTCGTTGGAACCCGGATTAGATTGAGAGTCAGTCACGACCTCGTTAGCAGTCGATGTACCCTCCCCAACCGACGCATCAAACTGGCTGTCATCCAAAGATGCGCCAGTCGTGCCAACATTGATATCTGAGGTAGCAGCTCCTTCTGCATAAACGCAAACGGGATACAGCATGGGCTGAACGGTAAGCAAAACAGACAATAAGAGAACAGCAGAGCGCTTAAGCATATTTCCCCCTTTATTCGTATGTTTTCTATTCTACGTTACTCGGGGTTGAATACCTAAATCGCACAACAAAAAGCGGAGGTCCCAAAGAGACCCCCGCCACGAGGAACACAGTCTGCAGTTATGGAAAACGCACTAGTAGATTACAACCTTGCTGCCAATGGGAACGTTATTCCAAACCCACTTGGCGCGATCGAGCAAAAGACGAACGCAGCCGTGTGAAATGTGCATGCCCATACGATCATCCATAACCCTAAACGTACCTTGATAGTACGTACCAGAGTGGATGAGGTAATCACCATAGAACTGCGTGTAGTAATAACAGGTGTAACCGTTGCCAAACGAATAGCCCTTGCCGGTAACCGAGTATTCGCCTGTGGGAGTCGGCGTACCCGGAGCACCCGTAGAGCATGCCCAGTGTTGGGCATAACGCCACGAGCCACGAGAGCCGCGGAAAACGCCCAGGCGGCAATTGGCACGATCAATCATAACGAGCCAACCCGTTTTACTGGAATACCGGTTGGCACGATTAAGCATAGAGCGCATCTCATATGACATGGCGGGCTGATCGGTAAACGGATAGCTCGTGGAGCCAGGAGCACCGGTACCCTTAGGGACAATCTTGACCTGAAGCGATTCGAGACGATATCCAACCTTGGAGGTTCCTGCCGGTTGTCCGTTGCAGGTCCACCCCATCCATCCATAATCCTGGCAATATGCCCTGTACCAAACGTCGAAGTACTTGGCCATATTGCCGGTCAGCCTAATCTTGACCGCTTCGACGCGCCTGGACTGACCAACGGTGCCTGAGACCTTTCCTCCCGAAACCCAGTTTTGCCAGCCGATACCCTGGACATGAGAGGAACACTCAATACCGCCCGAAACCTCTCCCGAAACACAAAGCTTAAGCGCCTCGATGCCGAGCGACCTACCGCTCGTGCCCGCAACGCCACCGTTGCCCACAGGGTTCATCCAGCCAATGTTAGAGACATGTGCCTGAACCGAAAGCGCAGGAGTCGTTACGCACGGGGGTTCGCTCGAAGATGGAGCCGAATCTCCCTTGGCAACAAGCTTAATCTGAATGGCTTCGGCCTGAAGCCCCAAACCGGTGGTACCAGCGGAAGAACCGTTATTTGCCCAGCCGAGCCAGCCGTAACGGGCTGAGTGCACACGATAGTAAATATCGTATTTATTTGCAGCCGAACCCGTTAGTCGAAGTTGAACAGCCTGAATGGCCTTGTTTTGACCCACGGTTCCCGCATATGAAGAGGAGACCCAATTTTGCCAACCGTTATTTGCGACATGAGCCTTAACCTCGACGCCCGAATCGTCGCCAATATTTGACAATGAAACGTTAAGCGCCTGAAGGGACAACGACTTGCCCGTAATGCCAGCCGTGTCGCCGTCGCTGACGGTATTGCCCCAACCTTGCTTGGCAGAATGAGCCTGATAGATGACATGCGGGGAATTCGAGGCCACTTCCGCGACAAAGGGACTCCCTACCGAGCCGGGTTCCGCGGCGCCCTTGTTAAGGATTCGAATCTCGAGGGCAATAAGATAAGAGCCAGCTACAGACGAACCGGAGTCCGCACCATTACAGGCCCAATCAAGCCAGCCGCGCTTTGAATCGCAACAACGGTACCAGATGTCGTACGAATTCGAAAGCATGCCCGAAAGTTGCATCCTGACGCCCTTAAGAGCGCGTCCGTTATTTGACGCATTGAGTTGGGCGCCGTCCGCTACGGCCTGCGTCCATCCGCCATATTCATAAAGCCCGGCGTAGCGAATAGAACCGGTCAAATCCTGATTTTCGATGTTAATCGCCAGCGACCCTAAAGCCGCTTTGCCCTTTTCCGATCCCAGTACGACAGTCTTACCGCTCTTGGACCCCAAACTTTTACGATTAAGGTTAAGCGCGCTCAAACGCAGAGAATCAACATCACCGACAAATCGACCGTCAGTGCTTCCGGGCGCTTTGCCACCCTTTGCGACCAACCTAACCTGTATACCTTGTATCGCAGCGCTCTTACCAGCAGAACCGGCGGACGAACCGTTAGAAGCCCAACCAAGCCAGCCACCGAGTTTGGAAGAATAGACGCGATACCATACGTCATACGAATTGGCAACTTCGCCACTCAACTTAAACTGAACAGCTTCGACAGCCTTCGAACGACCCGTAGTCCCGGCAGTGCCCGATGTCCAATTATGCCAACCAATACCGGCAACATGAGCACGCGAAGAAATCTGGCCTTTGTGTCCATACCAATTTACGCGTGCTTCGAGCGCTTCGATAGCATTTGAACCGCCGGCATATCCAGACGTCTTTCCGTCAGACACATTGCCCATCCAACCAACATTGGATACATGAGTGCGGTATGTCACCGAAGGAGGCTCGGCAGTCCTATCCTTAAACGCCACTGTTTGCTGCGGCGCATCGGCTGAACCCTTGGGCAGTACCTTGATCTGCAGCGCTTCTACACGACGAGCATACCCCTGAGAGCCAGCGGGCTCACCGTTCTTCGCCCATCCAAGCCAGCCAAAATTGGCGGAATGCACGCGATACCAGATGTCGTAATTAGCAGAAAGCTCGTCGGATAGCTTAATCTTAAGAGCCTCGACAGCGCGCGACTGCCCCGTCGTCCCCGAGATTTGGCCGTTACCTGCCGGCTGAGATTCCCAGCCAATACCCGAGACATGAGACTGGACAGAAATGCTGCCATCAGGAAGCTTCTCTCCTTCTCTATTAAGCAAGCTGACGCGAACGGCCTCAATACGCTTGGAACGACCCGTGGTTCCCGCCGTTGCCCCATCACAAACCGAACGCTGCCAGCCTATGTCCTGGACGTGAGCGGTATACGAAACGCTGTCGACACTAACGGCCGAGGCCGAAGCCGCATCATTTTGGACAGACTCACGGGAGGCTTCGGACGAAGACGCAACCTCCCCTGCTTCAGAATCCTCCTCGGCAATCATCTGATCGATAGCCTGCGAACCGTCAATTGTCTCGCTCAAATTGCCCGACTGGTCAACGTGGTCACTCGATTCTAAGGAGGGTGACGGCTGGGCATTTACGACCTCTGCCCAAACAGAAATTGGCGAAAGCAGGCTTTGCAAAGCCATAAGCGTCGATAGCGTCATAACAAACGCCAGGCGTATCTTTCTCATTGTATTCCCCTTACAACAGATAGCTTTACGACCATTATCCTCCGATATCCAAGTGTCAGCCCATCAAAAGGGCTAAATGGTCATCAATCGGTTTTGAGTGGGGAAAGAGCGTGCATATTGGAGGACAATTCTAATGCTGAAACCCAGATGAACCGCTTAAGAGGCCCATACAGAATAGGTTAATGCCTAGACCCAAACGCTCAATACAAATAACGGGGACCCAATAGGGGTCCCCGTTATCAAAGCGATGTCAATTATGGAAAAGGTCTTCCTGCACCAATGGGCGTGCCAGGGGCGTAAACCGAACGCTGCGTCACGCCAATGCCAGGCCACGAATCAATAATCTGGCCATTACCAATGTAGATGCCAATGTGGCCTCGATAGTAGACAACGTCGCCGCGTTGCATTTTAGAGGTGCTCACCGGCATAAACGTGTTGTTACGATACCAGTTCATAGAGTTATACGTTTGCTCAGGCAGCCAACGGTGGTTGTACGGGTTATACCAGCCCATATCCATACCCGTGGCATAGAGGCACTGGAGCACCAAGCCAGAACAATCGACGGCATCCCCAGGTCGCGATGACCACGGTTCGATATAGCGCGTGCCCTTGTACTCATACGCACGCTGGACAAACGCATTGATGCAATCCTGACGCGTTGCGTTGAATCGAATACGGGATGGCGTCACATACGTAAAGTATCCCTTGCAATATGAAGGCAACTTGACGGTGTTACAGCTGACCTTGGGATATCTTCCCGGTGTCTGGTATCCAATATAACGTGGCGTATCAAAATAGGCACTCGAAGTGGAGCCGGGCGCCGCCGACCCCTTTGGCTTAATCTGAATCTGCATTGCCTGAATGGGAATACCCAGCCTGGTGGTTCCAGATGCCGATCCGTTGCGAGTCCAACCAAGCCATCCGTAATTGGAAACATGGACACGATACCAAACGTCAAAGTAAGTCGAGAGTTTGCCCGTAAGGCGCACCTTAATGGCCTGTACCGATTGGCCGTCTTGAGTGGATCCGGCAATCTGACCTCCGGAGACCTCAGACATCCAACCCACGTTGGAGACATGGGCTGAATAAACGATGTCACCGCTTATCTGTGAAGACACCGAGATTTTAAAGGCTTCTAGCGGACGACTCTGACCCGTGGTGCCCGCAACCGCTCCGTTGCCGACGGCACCCTGCCATCCAATGCCAGAACAGTTAGCAGAGACCGCCAGCGGAGGAACGGCGACATAGGCGGGGACATCAGAGACCGGCACATCGGAGCTGCCCTTTTTGATCAGTTTGACCTGGAAGGCTTCGGCCTGCTTCGAAAGCCCTGTCGTGCCCGCTATGGCATCGTTTTTGGCCCACCCAAGCCATCCATAATTAGCAACATGGACGCGATAGTAAATATCGTATTGCTGGGCAGCGTCGCCAGTCAGACGCATTTTTACAGCTTGAATCGCCTTTGAACGTCCAACGGTTCCGCTGAATGAGGCGCCGTTCACATATCCCTGCCATCCAATATCGGCCACATGAGACGATACTTCTACGGAACCGGCGATGCCGTCCACATTAACGCGCAGCGCCTGCAACGAACGAGATTTGCCGGTTTGTCCCGCAACATCTCCGCCTTTAACGGGATTAAGCCAGCCGGCATTGGCAACGTGCGCTTGGGCGACAACGGTTGGCACGTCAAACGAATCGTCGAAAGCGCACTTAGATGACCTAGGTGCCGAAGTGCCCTTTTTGAGCAACTTCACCTGCACGGCACTCAAGCCAGATGCGCCATACGCTTTTCCGGCAGATGCACCATTAGAAGCCCATCCGGTCCAGCCCAAAGCCGAATCGCACACTCGATACCAAACATCGTATTTTGAGGCCAGCGTTCCCGATAGCTTAATCTGGATAGCTTTTACGGGGACGCCGGCTCCAACAGAAGCGACACTTCCATTTGAAGCCCAGGACTTACTCCAGCCAGATCCAACGCCAAGAACCTTATAGTCAACCGAGCCGCCTTCGGTGACACCAGTGGCGGCGAGAGAGACGGAATTCAGCAGGCAACCACCCTTAGACCCGATGGCAACATCCATCCCCGTCCTAGAGCCAACCGCTTTGCCGTTAAGTCCATTGGAGGACATGCGCAGCTTGTCGGCATCGCCCAAAAATGCGCCGGCAACTGATCCAGGAGCGGCACCACCCTTGGGAACTAATACGACTTTAACCGCTTGAGCGGCCTTGCTCTTGCCAGCGGTTCCAGCAGGCTCGCCGTTCTTTGCCCAACCAAGCCATCCATAATCGGCGCTATGCACGGAATACCAAATATCGTAGGCATTGGCCGCATCGCCCGTCAGGCGCATCTGGACTGCCTCGAGTGCTTTGGACTTACCCGTGGTGCCACACGATGCATTACTCCAGCCCTGCCAGCCTACGTTTGAGACATGGCCGCGAAGCTGAATGCCGCCATTGTGGCCGTACCAATTAAGGCTGCAATTCAGGGCCTCAAGCGAAAGACCCTTGCCAGTAGTCCCGGCGACTTTTCCATCAGAAACCGTGGTCATCCAGCCTATCTTGGAGACATGCGCCCTTACAGACAAGTTCGCAGGCTCATCACGACGATCCTTAAAGGGGCAAGCGGTGGCGCCAGGCGCAGGCTCGTCCTTTTTGAGCACCACAACTTGAACAGCCTGAGCCGCCCTTCCGTAGCCAGTAGAACCGGCATCGGCGCCGTCACAAGCCCAATCAAGCCAACCGAATTCCGCAGAATGAACGCGATACCAAATGGAATAACGGTCGGACAGCTCATTTGAAAGCGTCAAGCGCAGGGCCTCAATAGACCGTGATTGGCCCGTAGTGCCCGCAACTTGCCCATTTTTTGCAGAAAAGGATTGCCAACCAATACCAGAAACATGAGCTTGGACCGAAACAGCATCGGCAATCTGCTGTTTCGTCGCGCCGTCAGTAAGCGAAAGCGTTAGCTTTAAGGCCTCGAGACGCCTAGACTGACCTGTTGTTCCCGCCGTCACGCCTTGGCCGACAGCGGCAAGCCATCCCTTGCCCTGCACGTGCGCCTGCACACTAAGCCCCGCCACCTCGAGCAAAGTTGAAGGTTCTTCGACCGCCGGTTGGGCATTGACCGCCACCTCGGCCGATTCCCCCGATACCTTAGGCGAGCCAAGCTCAGCAGCCACGCCAGCTTCCAGCGAAACCTGCTGCGAAGCCGCATCTGACATAGGTGGAGCGTCGTCGCCGGCAAAAGCTGGCGACGTTGCGACTCCAAATAGAGCCGCAACGAACACCGCCGACACAAACGCAAATAATCTAGCCCCATTTAAACTTCTCATATGACCCCCTTGTAGCTACTGAATAACAACTGCTTGCGATCCACGCTGATAATACAGTTGAGCGATGCGGCGGGCGGAAAACGTTGTATATCCGTCAATCGAATCGGCAAGGTACACAACGTCCGATGCACGATCGAAACCGCGAAGGACAACGGTATGAGAATTAGTGTAGGTGTGGTAAACACGTCCGCCCCAAACCTGCGTCGCATAACAGCCACCCAGGTTACGCATTCCGATCGTTGCCCAAATCACAACAGGATGCCCGCGCTCAAGATAGCCATACAAGTTGTAAAAGTTGCTACCCGTAAGATCGTAGGCACGCTGCTTTCGACCCGTTTTGGTCAAATAGCTATTTGCGGTATTGGTGACTCCCGGAGCCGAAATGCAGTTTCCATTGGTAGCGCTATGCGGATTGCCCCAAAAAGCGGTAACAAAATTTGAGCCCGACCACGGCATGTATCGATCCGCAATAGTCGTTTTGCCCAATGCGCAACCGTAATAGTTAAGCGCATTGGTAAGGGCAACCGATTCACAACCCGTAGGTAGCTCGGGATATTGGAATGCACACGGAACGTTTAGGATAACGCGACTGGGATGATAGCGCTCGCTGGTATAGGGTCTATTCGTCGATCCCGGAGCTGCCGCGCTCTTAGGCAACACCTTAACTTGAACAGCCTCAACACCATAGCCGACACCCGTCGAACCAGCCTGGGCACCATTTTTAGTCCAGCCCATCCAACCGTAATTGGAGATATGTACGCGATACCAAACGTTGTAGTACTTAGACATATCGCCGGTCAGTGACATTTTTACACACTCGATTTTGTGTCCCTGGTCTACCGTGCCCGCAACCGCACCATCACAGACAGCGGCTTGCCAGCCGATATTAGAAACGTGCGCCGCATAAGAAATGCCACCCGAGACAGGCGAAGACACCTTGATGGAAAGGGCTTGAATAGAACGGCCCTTTCCGGTCGTCCCCGCCATACCGCCATTGTGAACCGAACCCTGCCATCCTGAGCCAGAAATAGAAGCCTTGAGCTCAAGATTCGGGCTATTGAGATATGCGGGCGCTGATGAAGTCGGAGCGCCCTCACCATGTTTGACGAGAGCGACCTTAATTGCCTCCGCCTGAAGCGAGAGACCTTCCGTACCAGCAGATTCGCCATTTTTTGCCCAACCAAGCCAACCATAACCTGCAACATAGACGGAGTAGTAAACGTCATAGTCATCGGCAATCTTGCCGTTCAGGGCAATCTTTACAGCTTGAATGGCTTTAGACTGACCGACCGTTCCGCCGTAGCTAGGAGCCGTCGAAGCATTCTGCCAGCCAATGTTTGCCACATGAGCCGATACGGAAATGCTCGAATCGGCAGAAACACCTTCGAGACCCAAGCGAATAGCCTGAAGAGACAGGCTCTTTCCCGTCGAACCCAAAACGACGTCACTTCCCGCGACACGAGCGGAAAGCCAGCCAGAATTTGCAATATGAACTTGGCCTAAGAGCCTAGGAGAAGACGCGGAATTGTCGACATAAGAGTCGGCTGTGTTACCGGGAGTATTAGAGCCGTTCTTAACAAGTACAACCTGGACAGCATTGACGCCGCCGCTACCACTGGAAGCGCCAGCGTACTCACCATTCTTTGTCCATCCGAGCCACCCACGATTAGAATCATGTGAGCGATACCAAACATCGTATTTTTGGCCCAAATCGCCCGAAAGTTGAAAAGCAATCGCCTTAATCTGGAGTCCGTCATTTTGATTATCAATAGCGACTCCATCCGACAACCAACTAGCCTGCTCGCCGGCGAATTGTCGAATTGCTCGGTACCGGAGCGATCCATCCGCACTCATATTGGATACCGACGCAGAAATCGAACGGAGAACGTCTCCCGATTCTGAGCCAATTGTCGTAATACCGCCAGAAGCAGTCACCTTGGCAGCGGAACCGTCGATCGTTTTAGCAGAACCGAAAACATAGTCCGCGACGCCCTTAAAGGCAATACCAGATGTGCCGGGACCCTGTGCGCCCTTTTTAACGAGCTTTACCTGAATAGCCTGAATTGCCTTGCCAAAGCCGGCTGATCCGGCAGAGGCGCCATTTTTGGTCCAGGCAAGCCAGCCAAAATCGGCACAATGCACGCGATAGTAAACATCGTATTGTTCGGCGACCTCGCCTTTAAGGCGAATCTGGATAGCTTCCAGTCGCCTGCTCTTACCAGTCGTGCCGGCAAAGCCGTTCTTCCACGATTGCCAGCCGACGTTTTGGACGTGCCCACGAAGCTCAACATTGCCCTGGTGACCATACCAATCAATCTGGGCCGAAAGCGCTTCCATTTGCAGGCTTCGTCCCGTCGTTCCGGAGGTTTGCCCGTTTTTGACACTTCGCTGCCAGCCAATCCTCGCGACATGCGCGTTATAGGTTATCGAAGGCGGCTCGTTCTTGCGGTCGCGAAACGGCGTTGCGGTGTTTCCAGGCGCGGGCGCACCCTTTTTAAGGATGAGAATCTGGATTGCTTGAACGCCACGACCGTAGCCGGTCGAACCAGCCTCCCCGCCGTCACAAGCCCAATCAAGCCAGCCAAAATTGGCAGAATGAACGCGATACCAAATCGAATAGCCAGAAGACAGCTCCTCCGAAAGGTTGATCTTCACGGCTTCGATTGCCTTAGACTTGCCGGTTGTTCCGGCCTAGGCATCGTTGCCAACAGCATTAACCCAACCGATGCCGGAAACATGCGCCTCAACGGAAATCGCATTTGGAGCGAGGAGCTCGCCATTAGCGTAGAGCCTTACTTTAAGGGCCTCCATATTGAGTGATTTACCCGTGGTTCCCGCAGTCTTTCCAGCATCTACATAGCCCATCCAGCCTTTATTTTGAACATGAGCCGAGTAGAACATGACAGGTGCAACCGCCTTGGTGGCCTCAGATGTCGAAGCATCGCCGGAAGTCGATGAATTCGAAGTCGTCTCCCCCACAGCATCGGAACCAGCTCCGTCCGCATCGGTATCTTGATCCGACTCGGATACGTCAGGCAAAGCGGAAGCAGTCTGTTCTGCGCTCGTGGCATTCTGTTCAAGCTGCGCTACACCCGCATCATCGGCAAGCGAAAACTGGGGGCTCCACGTCACAAGCAATGCAAGCAGGCAAGCGGCGAACAGAGTGGACCAACATCTATTATTCTTTGGCGGCAACATTGACAATCTTCCTCATATACTTAGATATAACGCCCCTAACATAGCATTAAGGAACAATGCTATGAATAAAATGTTGCCATGAATTGTCAGTTTTTTAATCTAGGAACCGGTCCTTCGGTCAACGATGCGACCCCTATGAGCCCAGCATACCTGTAAATATCCTTTTGAACACACTCAAGATCGAAAGCCCGTGGTATCGAAATCGAACATTTACTTTCAACGCAAAGGCCGATAGATATCCGTGCCACATTATTGAATACACCGGATAGACTATTATTTCTCGATTAATCGCACTTCAAATGCCTCCATGCGAAGCGACTGACCAGTTGTGCCAGCACAATCACCAGATTTAACCCAGCTAAGCCAGCCTTTATTCTGCACATGAGCCCTATAGACCACGTCATAGTGCTTCGCAAGGTCCCCCGTCAGTCTGACTTCAATAGCCTCGACAGAAAGCGCTTTTCCAGTCGTACCAGAAACCTTGCCGTTTTTAACCCATTTTTGCCATCCGATTTTCTTTACATGGGCGCGGTACTCAATGTCACCAGAATACCCAAGATCAAATTTGTTAATCCTGAACGCCTCGAGAGCCAGGCTTTTGCCTGTTGTTCCAACCGTCATGCTCGCATAAACCGGAGACTGCCAACCAATCTTTGACACGTGCGACTTAATCGAGAATGCCCTCTGAATAGACGGCTGCTTAACGTTACCGGGAGCGGGAGAACCCTTTTCAACCAAAACAACCTGATAAGCCTCGAGCCTCAAGCCAAACCCAGTTGTACCCGCCACATGGTCATTGCAAGCCCAATCGAGCCAACCCTTATTCTGCACATGAGCACGATAGTAGACATCATAGTGATCGGCCATTTCGCCTGTAAGACGAATTTGAATTGCCTCAACAGGCTTCCGCTGCCCCGTTGTGCCGGAAACGTCACCCTCTTTTACGTACTGCTGCCAGCCAACACCGGAGACATGCGTTCTATATTCCAGATTGCCACTGTAAGGTGCATTTTGCAGGTTTAAGGTAATTGCCTCAACGGCCTTAGATTGACCTACGGTTCCAGACGCATTTCCACCCTTGGATGCTGTCTGCCAACCGTCACGCGACACATGCGATGCAGACAAAACATCAAGCGGACCGCGAGAGACTTTGACAGTGCTGTATCCTGTGCCGTCTTGTTTGTAATACGTCAAAGCACCCGTATTGTGAGAATAAACAGCGAAGTCATATTCGGCGGAGGCGAGTATCGAGTCGGAGAATTCGACAAGGTAGCACGTATCATCTTTATCACAGAGAGAGCGAACGCCGGCATCGGTGTCTTTGGTTATCGGGGAAGCAAACCAATCCATGATGGAATAATCGATTGGAGCGCCGGGCTTTAACGCCTCTGCCTTTGTTGAATTCCAAAGACCACCAGCGGCATCGGCGCTTGCAGAGTTATATGTACTGGACCCGTAACCAGATAACCCTATTTCTGGATTAAAAAACAAAATTAGCTCAGCGGCAACAGACGAATCAACATCCACTATCCCCAAACGATCAAGCTGTTCCTGTTTTTGCGGATACATACCCGTCGGCGTATTGGGATGCCCCTTATAATAATAAAGATAGTCATCGCCATAAATCACTTCGGTAATGCTGGCGTAATCATCAAAGTTCTGCTCGTATTGCACATAGGTTCCGAGCAGCATCATCGCCTTTTTACCTTGCTGAGCCGCAGCATCAAAATACCCGTCATTAAAATTGTACAGCCCCTTAAAAGCCTGGACCGTACTCTCTCCTCTGCTCTCCAAGTTACTAAGCAAGCTCGATACATTGACCTTTTTGACGCCAGGATCGGTTGCTATCTTGTTGGCAAAGGCATTGTTATCTCCGCTCGTAAAGAGATTTGTTCGAGTCATCCACCATTGGCTCCCAGGCTCAACACTCAAAACCGCGAACATAGAATCCCAGTGATCATGATAGTTACTGTAATTGTCAGCAACTTTACCGGTCTCGTATTCCGTTTTCTTTGCGGAGTTCCAAGAATCAATGAGTTGCGCTTGCTTAGAATCTGGGTCCGAAACATCAAATGCCTCGTTGGTGAATACGTATGTCGCAGACCCATCGGACAATAACCGAATAGAGTACTGTCCGGCAGGAATCTTATTAGCGTAAATAATCCTATGAATCAGCGAACACGTAATGTCATTGATATACAGGTTGAACTTTGCATTAGGATTAATCTTGTACAAAGCAGCGACATAATCTGCAAACGCCTTGAAACTCGACTTACTAGCGTTCTCCTTTTGAGTCAAATACGGAAGCGCATACATTCCAGAAGGAAGCGAATTCCAGTTATAAGCTCTCGGGCGGTCAAGCATCACAATCGACGGAACAGCAGCCCCGTCCGAGGAAACGCTGATATCCCAAAAAGAGAGGGAGTAGAGCACGACGGGAAAAGACGCACTCAAGGGAGCGAGATTATACTCGCTCGCAGAAATACCAATCGGCTGGCGCGTCTCCTTAACAACTTTACCGTTCTTTAGAAACTGTACAACAACATCAAACGGACCATAGTCGTTAAAATTGATTTCGGTGGAGTTTGAATCAATATCAGCGATACTTATCGCCTTGGCAACGGCTCGCGTGACTTTTCCTCCATACGTCATCGATGCCGTCACCTTTATTGTATCGGCAACGCCAAGACGCTTCAGTTCGGCAAGCTCCGGAATGCTCAGCGAAGCCTTAGTAGTCTCACCGACCTGAGAAAGAGAACAGTTATAAACATAGGGGATATACGCACCTGTAGAATCCCCAGGTGCGGGATCGCCTTTTCTCACGATAACAACCTGCAGCGCCTCGGCAGCATAAGACCAGCCGGTAGATCCTGCCGTAGCGCCATTCGAAGCCCAACCCAGCCAACCAAAATTCGATGCGTGAACACGGTAGTAAAGATCGTATTCATCGGCCTTGGCACCTGTCAGCTTGAGCTCAACCGCCTCAACTCGAAGGCTCTTCCCCGTTGTTCCGGAAACAGCACCATCCGCAACCCAATCCTGCCATCCAATGCTTTGAACATGAGCGCGATACTGAATTCCAAGACCATCAGAATTGGCAAGAGAAACTCTCAGTGCTTCAATCCTGCGCGACTGACCGGTCGTACCGGAAACTGAGCCATTTTTAGCATAGCTCCGCTCCCAGCCAATGCCAGAAATATGAGTTTTATAGCTTACATCAGGAATTGCAGCATCAGAACCATCCGAAATACCTGCAGCATTTATTGAATCGGTGGCAGAGGCAACAGATTGTTCCTGATAATCAAATTGAGCATCTGACGCAACATTGCACTCATCGTGCGCTCCGCATTGTTCTCCCCATGAACAGTACGGAATCAAAAAGAGCGAAGATACGAAACATGAAATAAGCAGGAGAAACATACCGAACTGCTTTTTCAAAAGAATCCCCTCCCAAATAGATAGCCGTTAGTAGCAATGGTATCGGAAGGCGCATTATTTTCATTAGTCAATTAGGCGAACGAAAGGAATTGAACTGTAATCGTAGACGCAGACTGCTCAAAAATGTTCAGCACATCACCACTGCCTACACAAACCGTTCGATGCAAGCCTTGAGCCCACGGGTCGAAAGATAGAGGCGGACGACGTCGATGAGCGAAACACTCGAGCCCCTTGCCACTTTACTTGCCACCCTGCGAATCGCCATCTTGGCAGGCAGGCTGGCCCAGTTCGCGCCAAAATACTGATTGAACTCGGCATTAATGCTCGCAGCCACAGCGTCGTAATCCTCGGCATCAAATCGAGCAAGATCAAACGCGACCAAGTCCATAAACCAGGCAACGAGCTCCCCAGGGCAAAGCTCCAATAGACCGCGCGCACTCCAGCGCTCAAGGATCTCGTGCAGCATCAATAAATGAGCCTCGGCCTTATCCCTGCGCTTAGCACTCACGTTAAACGTATGCGTAAGCGACTTATCCTGCATCACATAGTGATACAGCTTATCGGGCGCGACGACCGTCTTAGCCGACAGCGGATACGACTCAAACTGAAAAACGACATCCTCGGCAAAACGAACGTTTTCGGCAAAACGCAGCGATTCGCGCTCTAACAGGTCGCGTGAATAGGCGGAACGCCACGGGTAGGGCTGTGCGTTTGCAGAGAACAGCAGCGCCGCATCAAACGGTTCGAACACGCGCGCCTCGGGCGACAATAGCTGCCGGATGCGCTTTGAAGCCCGCTCGGCAGGCTCGCACACACCGCCAAATACAACAATCTCGGGACTCTCGGCAGCAAATACATCGACCAGAAACTCGGCAAGATTGGGTTCGACATAATCATCCGAATCGACAAAGTCGACAATTTCGCCCCGGGCGATATCGATGCCAGCATTACGCGCAGACGAAATACCGCCGTTGCGTTTTGCGATCGCTCGCACACGAGCGTCCTTGCGTGCGTACGCGGCAATGATCGCCGCACAGTCATCCGTCGATCCGTCGTTAACGACCACGATCTCGATATCCCGGCATGTCTGGTTCAAAAGAGAGTCGAGGCAGCGAGGCAGGAACTCCTGGGTGTTATAGACCGCGACGATAAATGAGACCTTTGGGTTTGACATAACTTCCCTATCTCTTGAGCGCGTCTAGGACGTACGCAACGACCACGCCCAAGCCGCCCACACGTGCATAATGCCTTGCACGGCCAAACGCGCCGGCACCAGCAAAGTCGGAAGATTCAGCGAGCCATTCTTGAGGGTCATCGACGATCGCCTTAAGGTTCGCGCACTTCCATGGCTTTAGGTCGGAAAGCTCAAATTCGCCCGCGTCAAGCGAAGCGCTGAACTCTTGGGACATACGCTCCAAAAACTCGGCATGGAACGTTGGATTCAAGCGGATATAGCTCCACATATACGAGTCGTATTTGACAATGTTGGCAAACCGAAGGAGTTTGGCAACATCCTGCGGCTCGTGTGTCTTGGAATAGTCCTCGACGATCCAACGGCGAATCTCGGCATACTCATCATTAACGCAATGAACCTTATTAGGCGAATTGACCGAAGACCCCTCGTTATCTTGACGATACGAAAGCACCGAATCGTGCAGATAGACAGCTGTATCGGCAAGGGCAAACACTTTAAAGGTAAACGACGTATCCTGAAAGGCAGCACCCGGAGTCGGTAAAAAACGAATATCGTTGCGGTCCAAAAAGTCACGGCGATACACCGCCGACCAAATGGATGGCTTAAGCGAGAACACGTCGACAGAATCGCTCGGATGCACCGGCATGTCACATTCCTTTGCCGCAAAGAGCTCCATGAACTCTCGGCGCTCCTCGGGCTTAGACCAGTAGAAATCAAAGTTTGCCTTCGCAAAATCGGCATCCCAGCGCTTTGCCGCAGCCACAAGCTTTTCCAAGGCATCGGGCGCCATAACGTCATCGGACTCCAGAATGCCCACGTACTTACCGCGCGCCATATCCAGCCCGCAGTTCATGGAGTCGCCGTAGCCGCTGTTGGTCTTGTCGATCATCTTGACGCGGGGGTCGCGTTCCATGTACTCGCGGATAATCGCCGGCGAGTTGTCGGTCGAACCGTCGTTGATGCAGATGATCTCGATGTCCCCAAGTGTCTGCGCCACGGCGGAATCAAGGCACTCGCGCAGGTAGCGCTCAACGTTATAGATGGGGATAAGCAGCGACAGAATAGGGCCGCCAGAGACGTTAGTAGACAAATGTGCTCCTTAGGAAATACCTGTCGATAATGGTAACAAAGGGCTGACGTGCCAACGGGCGTTTATATAATCTATGGAGCCCATAGAGGCAAACCGTTACGAAAGGAAGCCATGCAGCCCAAAGCCGCACGCAACATATCCATCGAAGCGCTGCGCTTGGTAGCGGTCGCTGGCATCGCGATCTTCCACACGTTTCAGTGGACATTCAAAGCCGTTTACACCGGCATGCCGGAATACGCGTCGCTCGCCGCATTCCCCTATTCTGGCGTTCTTGGTTCCATTAACTTGTTGGGCTGCTGGGCCAACGAGGTCTTCTTTATGATTTCAGGGTATTTTCTTATCCCCTCGGCGGTAAGAAACCTTCAAAATGGATTGTCTACGCAGGCTCTTGCGCGCAAATCCTTTGCTCGACTCAAAAAAATCGTCTTGCCCACGCTCTTTTATTGCGCCGCTTGCCTGCTTGTTTCGATGTTCGTCTATCCTCTGCCCGAGATCTCACTGCACGAGATTGGCTGGCTTACGCTGGGCATCGAGTTTATCTGGGTTTATGCAGCATCCGTATTGCTCGTGCCGGCGATTGCGTTGGCAAGGCAGCGAATCGGCAGCAAAAGGGCCCCATTTGTCGTAGCGTTCCTCGTGCTCACAACATTTGGGATCAACGGTTACATCGCGGCAACGGCAAACGAAGTGGCCGATATCGTTTTGTGGCGCAAGCTCATGAGCGCCGTTACCTACCTGGTCGCCTTTATTGCAGCTGGAGAAATGCGCTTTGTCCTCGAATGCCACGGCAATGCATCCGGCGCTCAAAAATCCAAGATCGTGCTTATTGGACTCGTTGCCGCCACCGTTGCGCTCGAGCTCCTGCTATCGGCAAACAGCCAATACGCCGCGCTCTGGATGCTCTCCTACAAGTCAACTTCCGTCATATCCTTCATATTGGCCGCTGTATCCGTTGCCGCTGCAGCGCTCCATCAGCCGCGCCACGAAGCCTCACCCGCAGGCAAGGCAATCGCCTCCCTCGCCGCCGGCACGCTCGCTTTCTACGCCGTACAGTCGTTTACCTGCAATGTCTGGCGACCCATCTTCGACAATGTGATCTACGCCATGGCGACAGGCATCCAAACGGGAGAGCCCCATCCAGCCGGCGCCATTTTGCTCGGAATCCTTATGAGCCTTTGTCTCGCGTTTTCCCTGCTCATCATGGATATCGTTCGAAGGGCCGTGGTCGACACCATCAAGACCTGCATGAACAACTAAGCGGCCTTCTGACTCCGCAGACCCTGAAGCGCGCTTGCGCCCGAAGCATATAAAGCCGCATAGACAATCGCCCAGTTCTTGCAGCCAAATACCGGAATATGAACGATTGCATGGTCATGCATAACAACGAAATAGCCCAGAACAACAACCAGGGGCAGCGCCATGAGCAGCGACTGGATCAGCACCTTGCGACGACGACCGCCTTGCGCACCACCCCGTATTGAGCATACGAGTACGGCAATCCAGATCACCAATATGGCAGCAAACGAAACAAGACAAACGACGTTCGAGATCATCGCATAACCAGCAGTTGAGCAAATGGCGAACAGCTGTGGACTCATGCAATAAAACTCCTTCAAAATCTGAGGCCAGTCAGCTTGCGGCAACAGTGACGAAGTCCCATGCGCAGACCAAAGGCCCATCTCGCCCAGAACGTTCGAAAAGACCTCGTTCCAACCCAACACCGATGCAGCGACAACCCATTTCATCGCCCAGGTCAAAGCGAACGAAAGCCCAAACCCAAAGAGCGCCTGCAGCATCGTGACGGCGCAGCGCTTGGGGCGCTCACCCTCGGGCAGCGCAATAAACGCGAAAAAGCAATGCAGGGCGACAACTGCGGCAGGAATCGTTAAAAAATCAAGAAACGAAAAAACAGCACCCGTCGCTATCGACCAAAGGATAAGGCGGCTTGTAAAAGCCCGTGAGTCCGGGGCCGATCTCAAACGAAGACTCATGCAAGACATCATGATGAGCGCAACGAAGAACGAAATGCACAGCAGCAGATCACCGATAAAATTGAAAAACAGATTGGTCGAGAACAACAGGATTGCGAGGAAACCCAACGTCAATGGCTTTGAAAATCGCTTCCGCAAGGCAACGCAAGCGCAAGCGGAGCCGGCAATCGCCAGAGCGGCCGCAGGCGCCATGACAACGTCAATACCGCCAATAAACAGGCAGACATTCGTAAGTAGCTGCCATCCATGCCAATACCGGTAGTACTGCTGATGCGCAATCCCGCCGACTTTCGTAACGTCATCGATCTCGGCAACAGCCATCGTCTTAAACGGAGAACCTTGGTCCTTTTGCCGTGCGACTTCAATGATAAAGCGATTGTTATCAAAGCAAACAGGACCAGCTGCAACACGGTGGTCGTAGACATACATGTCAGACAACAGGGCCGAGGACTCCGAACCCTGCGCGTGCGACTCGATAACGGGCCTCGGCAGGCAATTCGCCGCGGTATTGCTCAACACAAATGCGACCTGAAGAACCAAAAACAGCAACATGACCTTGACGGGAAGGCTATCGGCAAAGGAAGTTAAACGAGTTTTATTCACAGGGCATCCAAACAGAAAGATCGCGTCCACGGGAATCGGCACCTATGTAATACCACAATGCGTGCTTGCAATCTCGCCACGCAAACATGTCAACCAGGCCTGTAGTAAACGTTCTTGGTGATTAGCGGAACATTACGCGCGGGCGCCCGCCTACGCTTACAATAGTCGTGTCCCATGGGACACGTTGTTTATTCCGCAGGGCCAATATGCTGCCCACGCGAAAGGATATTCTCGTTCATGACTTCCACCCTTCCCGCCCCCATCGATAAGCTCGCCATCGTTGTCGTTACGTACAAGCGCCAGGAGCTCTTGGCCAACCTGTTCGACTCTATGACCGAGCTCACGGCTGTGCCCTGGCGCATCGTGATCGTCGATAACGAGAATTCGCGCGAGACCGAAGCCATGTGTGCTGCGTTCAACGAGCGCTTGACCAACCTGTGGGGCATCGACACTGACCAGCCCGACACACAGGGTGGCACCGACCGCGTTATCTATGCGCCTCAGCTCGAGAACGGCGGCGGCGCTGGCGGCTTTTCGGCAGGAACCAAACGTGCCTACGAGTTGGGTGCTCAATGGTTCTGGGTCATGGATGACGATGTGCTCGTCATGCCCGAGGCCATTGAACTTCTCGCCAAATGGACCGATCGCTACGACGTTATCCAGGGATCGCGCCTGGACTTTGACGGCGGGGCCTTCTTTTGGCAATACCAGCTCATCCTTCCGCTCGGCATTCCCAACCCCGTCGCAAAATGGGATCTGGGACCCGAAGGCTACCGCACCATGAACCAACTATGCTTTGAAGGCGGCCTGTTCTCGCGTCGCGTAGTCGATGTGATTGGCGTGCCCGATGCACGCTTCTTTATCTACGGCGACGATGCCTGCTATGGCTACGTGGCGAGCCAGCACTTCCCCGCCGTCGTGGTAGCCGACGTAGTCCTCAAGCGCGCCCGCGCCGTCTCTAACTGGGATATCGCCGGTAAACGCCAGCTCAATTCCACCAGCGACACCAACCGCTACTACATCATGCGCAATCGAGGCTACCTCGCACGCTACATGCAACTTTATGGCGACTACAACCCGGTACTGTTCCGTTTGGGCAACATCGCAACGTTCTGCAAGGAATTCATTCGCCTGGCAGCGGTCGACAAGTGCTTTAAGACCGGCATTCCGGCGCTACGCCGCGGCATGAAGGACGCCCGCAAGATCATCAAGGATCCCATGTGGAAGCCCATGCCTCCCATGAAGGACAACGTTTAGCGAAACAACAGCCCAAAGGGGCAGGGTTATAAGCCCCCGTCCCCACAACCTAAACAAATCAAAACGGGGCCCGATGCAATCGCACCGGGCCCCGCCTGCAATCCGTAGCTCTGCACGCGACTAAAAACCTACTCCTCCGAGGCGTCTTCCCCAGCAGCTTTGTTCTGGCGGTCGAGCTTATGTTTGCCGCTCACAATAGATGTGGCGCCCAGTGTGGCCAAGCTTGCGCTGGCAAGGCTCGCCATCACAATGAGGTCACCCGTCTTGGGCATGTTGCCCGTTGACGCCTTTGCCGTGGTGGACGAAGTGGCCGCAGTCGTTGCGGCGCCGCCCTTGTCCACGTCCTTCTTTGAATTGGGCTCAGAGCTGACATCGGGCTTGCCCGCGGCGGCATCGGTCGAATCGCTAGCAGCATCATCGGCCTTTCCCGCCGAGCCCTGATCTGCACTGCCATTCTTGGAAGATGCTCCGTTGGTAATGCCGGCCGTCAGGGACGACCCGAGCATGGAGCCCAGCTGCTCGCTTGCAGAGGGCTTATTGTCAGTAGACGAGCCATCGGAATCGGGGGTCTTGTTCGAGCTATCCTCAGATACGTCCGTGCCAGAGCCCTCGGACGAACCGTTGTCGGAAGTATCGGATCCAGAGCCCGTACTAGAATCGGTCGAGGAATCGGCCGGACCAGGAGTGGTTCCAGTGCCAGCGGAGCCATTCGCGGCACCTGTGTTATCGGAGGACGACGAATCGCCCGCTGCGGAACCACCAGAAGCATTCGCGCCGCTGTTGGCACTATCGCCGCCGGCGTCAGTCGAGGGTGCGTCGGACTTATCGTTATCGTCTGCGCCGTCCGTATCGGGCTTCGGAGCAACAGGGGCAGCGGGTGCAGGGTTCGGCTCGGGTGCCGGTTCGGTCGGCGCGGGCTTCGTCGGAGTAGCCGCGGCCGCCTCGTCCTCGGCAATATAGACCAAGCAGTCCTTAAGCTCGTTCTTATAACGATTCTTCCAGCCCTCGTGATACTTAGGCTGATTCGAATACTTCTTTGCGACGTTATTGACCACGCTGTTGGAAAGCGCCGTCACAAACTCGCGGTCGGACATGCCGTTAGAAAGGTTTGCCCACGTAAAGAAGTCCTGGCAGCCAAGGGTGCCGCACATATTGGTAATGCTCCACACCATTCCCTTGACGCAGTCGGCACGACCGGAAATATCAATCCCCAATGCGTTTTTGAGCCACGCCTCGGTTACCGCATAATACGAGTTGTATGCATACGCATCCTGAAGCGCCGAGAACTCAGCCGGGTCGGTGTTATACGCGCCAAGGAAGGCCTGCTGGGCAATACGGCCGAGCTCGGTGAGCTGACCGTTCGCGTACATGGGATTGTTTGCATTGGAAATATCGCCGGCGCGACCAATCGCAGGCTTGAGCATGCTGTATTTAGCAGAATCGTAGTTGTAGACCTGCTTCATAAACGGAATGAGCGAATAGCGGCGATCGAACTGGTAGTAACCAAGTGCGTTATAGCCATCACCATACGAGAAGCCCTGGTTGTACTTGCCATGGCTCTCGTACTTGGTAAAGTACTTCATTTCGTTGGAAACGTTGACAAACGAGACGCCCTGGACCGACCTCAGCACGCCCGAGAAGGACTGCTGGGTATAGAGACCCTTGTCGATATCGGTGGCATCCGAGGCAACACCTGGCGTGGTCTCCTCGGCAACGGCATAAGCGGGTGCGGCGGCGGCGCCAATCGAAAGCGCAAGCGTCAGCCCCGCGACAATTGCAGAATGCTTGGGCTGCATATAGATCCTCCCTGCAATAGTGTATTAAAAGTGCAGTTTGCAAAGATGGTATTTAGTATCGCAACTCGACCGTTGTTGCACAACATCCACCCGGTAAACGGCAACAACTTTCCGCGAATCTCGAATATTGCAGGCAGCCCGCTTTAGAGCTTGATATCAAAGTTGATCTCGGGGACGGCTGCCAGGTCGGCCAGCGTCACACCGTCGACGTACTTTTCGATCACGTCGTCCAGCCCGCGCCAGAACTTGACCGTTGAGCATAGATCGCTGCGGGTACAGCTGTTGTCGATGCCATCGCACGCCACCGGTGCCGTGCTGCCCTCGACGGCACGCAGGATATCGCCGGCACGCACCTCGGCCGGGTCCTTGGCCATCATGTAGCCGCCGCCCTTGC
>ERZ1035027.229-NODE-229-length-35261-cov-50.082060_pt1 | contig 35261 bp, 50 predicted proteins | sample MGYA00520604_ERZ1035027 | MGnify/ENA primary metagenome ERZ1035027 (study PRJEB33766, sample SAMN09781743) | gut metagenome | biome: gut microbiome | host: Homo sapiens | place: Madagascar | study: EMG produced TPA metagenomics assembly of the PRJNA485056 data...
CAACCGCTCGGCAGCGACTAACACGGGCAACTGCTCGGCGGCGACTAACACGGGCGACCGCTCGGCGGCGACTAACACGGGCGACTACTCGGCGGCGACTAATACGGGCAAAAACTCCGTCGCCGTAGCGTGGGGCAGAGAGAGTAAAGCGAAAGCGGCGAAAGGTTCGTATATAGTCCTTGCCGAATACGGCGAGTGGAACGGTAAAGAATACCCGCTCCTTTGCGCGAAGATGATAAAAGTAGACGGCAAGACGATAAAAGCCGATACTTTCTATCGGCTTAAAGACGGTAAATTCGTAGAGGTGCAGGAATGACTTTGAAAGAGTTAAGAGCGGGAGCGGGTAAAACCGCAAGAGAAAGTGCCGCTGTCCTGGGAATAGCGGTATCGAGTTACTACAACTACGAGCAAGGCATTAGAACGCTGAATATCTCGCAAGTCTTATTACTCGCTAAATTCTATGACTGCTCTGAAAAAGAGGTCATAGAGGCGGCTCTCAATAGTCAGAGCGACCGATAAGATAGTCCGAAGTTACTTCGTATACGTCGCACAGTGCGTTGAGCATAGCAAGAGACGGTTCGCGCACTCCTTGTTCATAGTTAGCATAGGTGGATAAAGGGATATTAAGTAAAGCGGACACCTGTTTCAGGGTCAACCCCTTATCTTGCCGAAGTTCCTTTAATCGTTGAGCAAAAATATTCATAAAAATTATTTTACTCAAATTGCATAAAAATACTTGACTTTACTCAAAACGGGCAATATAATATAATTACTCAAAACGAGTAAAGGCAAGGCGAATGAGTAAGACGACGAAGTTAATAATACGGTTTCTACTGCTCCGACTGACAGACGGGGAAATAGACGACCTAATTAAGTTTATAAAAGGGGTGTAACAATGACTTTTCAAGAACGAGAAGAAATCTTCGCCAAAGATTACTTAACGGCGGACGACATAGTAAAACTCCTCGGAGTATGCCAAAACCGAGCCTATATCATCATACGCAACATAAAGCGGAAGACGGACAGGCTCGGCATACAGGGCAAAATACACGTTCAGGACTACATAGACTACTACGGCGTAGACGCTTTGAGATACACGGGAGAGCAGGCTGTATGACGCTGAAAGATTTGAGAACGAGCGCGGGAAAGACTGCCGAGCAGATTGCGGCACAACTAAATATCGCCCGTTCGACCTACTCGAATTACGAGCAGGGGATAAGGACGGTTGATATAAGGCTCATAATTCCGCTTGCTGAACTCTTTGATTGCTCCGAGCGGGAAATAATCGAAGCGCAAATCAATAGTTGTCAGTCCGCCCGATTAAATAGTCGGCAGGCACGTCAAAGAAATTGCAAAGCAAAATAATAATATCGATCGAGGGTTCGCGGATGCCTTGCTCGTAATTAGAGTAAGCAGTACGCGAAATTCCTACGAGGTTAGCCAAAGCGGCTTGCGAAAGGTTCTTTTCAGAACGTAATTCTTTCAATCTGTCAGAAATATTGCTCATAAAAAAATATTAACACAAATTGTGTCAAAACGCTTGACTTGACACAAAACGAGTAGTACAATATAGACACGAAATGTGTCAAAGGTGTTAATGATGACAGAGTTAATAAGGCGGGTGCTTGCGGCGGAATTGACCGCCGCCGAACTCGACGAATTTATAAAATTTATAGCCGAAAGGCAGGAGGGTTAAAAAAAATGGGAATGAAAATCATTCACAGGAACAAAGACGGAAAGATAGTCGACGAAGTGCTTAACGTGAATTACGTAGAGATAAGCGCGGTTGACGAAGAAATCACGGTATATCTTGCGCCGCAGGGTACGGGATATAAAACGTACCGTCTTGACGACGTAGTACAGATACAAGCCATTTAAGGCAGAGGGAAAGGGAATGAAGACTATTTACGGCGGTTCGGCTACGCCAACGATAAAGCCGAGGGATAAAGACACGGCGCGGTCGTTAAAGGCGATAGGGCAGGCGATACAAAGGGAAATGAACAGAGCGAGCAACAGTGCCGACGTTCATAACTTCGTAAAGCAGAGCGACAAGGTCGGGGCAGACTTAACGAGGTTTCAATTTTTCGGCGGTCTTATGGACGAAGTAGTAAGGTATGCGGAAGAGCGCGGCTACGATATGAGCGAGTTGCTCGGAGTAAAGGAGTACGACGATGATATATCTGTTTGCTAAGAACGGTAAAGCATACGCGAAGTTGTTTGACGACGACCCCGGCGAACGGGAGCGTGTAGAGAATTGCGGAGCGTTCGATGAAAGCGAGTTCGACAGGACGCTTTATACCTTTAACGGAGACGTTGACGAATTCGAGGCATTTCATAAAGGTTTACAGTGGGTCGACATAAAGATAACGGACGACTTCTACAACGCCGTATATGACAGTCTCGATTACGGCGATATAGAGAGCGTAGACGACGAGAGATTGTCGTTTATGTGGCAGGTAGCCGTAAAGGCGAGCCGTAGCGAGCATTTATCGGAGTTGAGAGACGAATACGCCAAGCGAACGAAAGCGGCGGGAGCGAAACGGGATGCGGAACGGAAAGCGAAGTATTGCGATAAAACCGATCTGCCGTGCTGGCTCTGTCCGCAGTTCAATAAATGCGATTGCGAAAACGCGCGGCGTAAAGACAAATCGGAGACCCTGCAATGCGGTAAAACGCTTGTGCGAGGAATGATACCGTCGAAGTGGTTAAACTTCGGTAAAGGTTAAGGTGCGCTATGGAAAACTTAGAATTATATAACAAGGTTCGTAGCGTGCCGAAAGAGGCGCAAAAAGAGATTGCGGCGGGGCGACTTAAAGGGAAGACGGATATAAACCCTATGTGGCGAATAAAAACGCTAACGGAGCAATTCGGGGTGTGCGGCATAGGTTGGTATACGGAACTCTTACGTAAAGAGTTGACCGAGGGCGCAGACGGCGAAGTCGTTGCGACGGTAGAAATCAATCTTTATATCAAAGTCGGCGAAGAGTGGAGTAAGCCTATATACGGCATCGGCGGGTCAATGTTCATATCGAACGAAAAGAACGGTAAATACAACGACGACGATGCATACAAAAAGGCGTACACGGACGCTATAAGCGTAGCGTGTAAGGCACTCGGAATCGGCGCAGACGTGTACTACGCGAAAGACGCTACGAAGTACGACGGAGTACCCGAGGCGAAAGCAAAGGGTAAGACGGATAAACCCGCCGATAAGAAACCGGAGAAAACTCCGTTCCCGGAAGAAGACGAAAAGGCAAAACAAGAACGCGAAACCCGTAAGACGGAGCGTACGCGAGAGATAACGCAACTTATAGCGAGAACCTCGACGGACATCGACAAAACGAAAGCAGGCGTAAACGATTTCGTTAAAACTCACGGATATGGTTTCGGGGATATGCCGCAGGCTTTATTTGACGATTTGAAATCGAAGTTGAAGAGCGGCGAAATATAACAAGGAGATCAGGCGATGTTGACGGCAAGACAAATGCTCAACAAAGACTACGACGAGGCGACGCGTCAAAGGCTTATAAAAGCGGCGCGGTTATTGCAGACGGGAACGCCGGGCAAAGGCATTCAGAAAGAGGAAATAGCCGAGGCGATCGGAGTATCGGGAGAAAGAGAGGCACGGGCGTATGTATCCGCGTTGAAAAAGAAATTACCGGTAATCTCGCATAACGGTTATAAAGGCTTTCGGATAGCGAGAACAGCGGCAGACGTAGCGGACAACGAAAGAACTTTTTTGGAAGTACTTTCGAGGGTTGAGGAAATGCTTTACGGGATATTGCCTAATCTTGCGTTCGAGCAAAAAAACGGAGTGTCTTACGCTCCGCTCGAAAAGTCAATAAACGCCTTTTTACGGGCGTTGGGAGAGCCGAAAACGGCTCAATTAAAAATCAATTAAAAGGAGTGTCAAAATGGAAACGGCAAAGGAAAGAGTACAAAAAGAGTTGGACGACCTCAACGGCAAGATAGTAAAACTTACTATGTTTATGACGTCGCCTGCTTACGAAAAAATGAACGAGGCAGAAAAATATTTGCTGCTTAAACAACTCGACGCAATGGTCGATTATGCCCGCGCTCTGCAGTCAAGGCTTGCTATCTGGAGAGAGATTGAATGAATAAAGTGATACTCATCGGCAATCTGACCAAAGACCCCGAGTTGTCCGAAACGTCTTCGGGTGTCAGTTATTGCAAGTTCAGTATAGCGGTCAACCGACCGTTTGCGAACTCGGACGGAGAGCGCGAAACCGACTTCTTCAACATAACGACATGGAGAGGACAGGCAGAAACCTGCGCGAAGTATCTTACGAAAGGTAAAAAGGTTTGTGTCGTCGGCAGTTTACAGAATCGCGAATATACCGACAAAAACAACGTTAAACGCACCGCAACGGACGTAATTGCGAGCGAAATAGAGTTTTTAAGTCCGAGACAGGAAGACGGCGGGAAAACCGCTCAAAAGGCAGAAGAACGCCCGCAGTTAGAAGAATATGACGACGACGATTTGCCGTTCTGATTATGCCTAAATGCGAGCAGTGCGGCGCGTATATATCCCGAGGTAACTTTTGCCTGAAATGTTACAAGTTATCTGCCGCGAAAGGCGGGAAGTACGGTAACGTCAGGATAAAGACGCGGGACGGAGCGTTTGACAGTAAATTAGAATTGCGGCGTTGGTTCGCTCTCGGGCTTATGGAGCATAACGGAGAGATAAAGAACCTTCGCCGACAAGTCAGATACGATCTGATAGATAAATCAGATTACGGAAAAGCAATATCATACGTCGCAGATTTTGTATATGAAAAAGACGATAAAACGGTCGTAGAAGACACGAAATCGTCGGCGACGAAAACTCCGCTGTATCGGTTAAAAAAGCGGCTTATGGCTGAAAGATACGGCATTAAAATTAAGGAAATAACCGACAAGGACATTTGAATATTATGGGAAGAAACGAAAACGGATTCGCTTTCTTCCGCCTTGATACGGATTTTTTCGCAGATAAAAAAATAAAGTCCCTAAGACGGCATTACGGACCGGTTGGACTCTCCACGTATATATATTTACTCTCGTTCATTTACGGACACGAAGAAGGGTATTATATGAAATACTCAAGCATAGAGGACTTGAGTTGGGATATTGCTGAGGCAATTGCGCGCGAAGGACCCGGAAAAGTTGCACGTTGTGTGGCTGAGTGTATCGGCTATCTTTCTACAATTGACCTTATAGACAAGGCTTGTTTTGAAAGAGGTATCATCACCGGTGTTTCCATACAAGGACAATATATCGCTATGTGCAAGGCGTGCAGACGCCCTATAAAACTTACCAAGTACCGCCTGATAGATGACGAGGACTATTTAGTTATGCGAAAAAATACCGAAAAAGCGGAAGAAAAGCCTAAAAACACGGAAAATGCGTCGATTTCTTCGGAAACTTTACGTAATGTTTCGGAAGAAAAGAAAAAAGAAAAGTCAGACAAAAGAAATAAAGAAAATATATCTCTCTTAATTGTAAAAGATGCTTTTCGTAAAGAAGATAATATCATTAATTACCCCCTATCCCCTATATCCCCTTCCCCCCACGACGAGGAATACGGGTTGAAAGCGTTTATGTCAGATCATGAACAGATAGAGGTTGACGGGTATAACGGTATGATAACAGAAATAAATTACAGGATACTGTCCAAAGCGATAAGCGAGAGCGACTATCTCAAGAAGGTGACTTCGTTTTCGTGGCTGTGCAATCATTACCGGAAGATAGCGAGCGGGTATTACAAAAACCTATCGGCGAAGAACGTCGAGAAAGACTGGATGAGCGCGTTAAAGGAGATTTGAGATGAAAGAAATTACCATAATGTGCAACGAGGTCGCCGCCGTCGATACGGAGAGCCGGCAGAGGGCGAAAACGATATACGCGATGTGCCGGGCAGTCACCCCGCAATTTTACAAACATAGCCGGGAAGAAATGAAACAGGCTGTAGACAGCATTCAGATTCTGACGGAAAACATAGACCCCGAGTTGCTGGCAAGGATGTGCGATATGGCTATCAGGGAATATCCGAAGACGCATTCGGCAAAAAGCACTCAGTACTTCGACATAAACTACATTCTAACGTTTTACAACAAAGCATGGGAGATGAGCAAACCGAACGACTTTAACGTATTAGTGGAAAGACGCGCGAACGCTTATATCTGGGGAAAGATAGAATATCTCGATTTCGAGAAAGGCTATCCGAAGAACGCGCCGACGTGGACGCAATTCATTTGAGGTGTGAAATGAAAATAAAAATCGGGAACAGAACGCTTTACAGGAATAATGACGGCAGCGAGGCGATCGTCAGTAAAGGTCTTATCTTCATCAAAGACAAAGACGGTAACGGCGAACCGTTTTTCAACCTCGATTGCAAAGAGGGAAGAAAGGCTTACGAACTATGGCAGAGGCTGAAGGGGGCAGGCGCATGAGCAGATCGAAAGCAAACGAGTTAATGCAGACGCTCGTCGAACGCGTAACGGGCTTATGGAGCGGAAAGGTAAAAGGATTTACGGCGGACGACGCATACGACCTTTGCCGGGAAATAGTAATAGAGGCGGATAAGGAGAGAGGCGATGACTTCGAGCGAGATAAAAATTAAACAACGTTATGACCGTTACGGAAAACTTGTAAAACTCTACAATGTACTCGGACAACTGATCGCCGAACTGAAAAGGTCGGGAGGGGTGAGCGGTATAGATTATGAGGCGGTTCGTATCGACGGCGGCATAAAGGTATCCATAGAGGAGCGTGTACTTCGTCAGGTCGAGAAATACGAAGAGATGAAAGACGATGCTCTCGACGAGGTATTCGCCATAGGAGACGAAATAACGAGGTCGCTTAAACTTCTGACCGAGGACGAGCGGATCGTGGTCATATACAGGCATCTACAAGGTCTGCCGTGGAAAGAAATACCCGAAAAGGTACATTACAGCGAACGCAAGGTTGCTCTATTGTATGCCTCTGCTATCTCGAAGATTGCAACGGCGCAAAAGGAGAGCGTCGGCAAATGATAAAACTTCTGATAGGCGGTAGTCCTTGCACTTATTGGAGTATCGCACAAAAAAACAACAGGGAAAAAACGGCAAGCGGTATCGGGTGGGAGTTATTCAAAAACTATCTGATAGCAAAAGAAAAATTCAAACCCGACTTTTTCCTTTACGAAAACAATAAATCTGCCGCGCAACCCATTAAAGAACAAATCAAAAAAGAATTAAATGTTTACGACGGTACTTTCTTTATGGAAGACAGCGGGGCAAGATATATTGAAATCAATTCCGCGTTAGTCTCTGCGCAGAATCGGCAACGTTTTTACGTGCATAATTGCGGCGGGGTAGGACAACCCGAAGATCGCGGCATTATGCTTCCGGATATTTTGGAAAGCGGTGTTACCGATAAAGACAAAGCATATTGTTTGAAACATCAAGCGGGAAACGCACGCGATTACTTCAAAAAACACCACACGCAAGTTGTTTACGAGCCTGTTATAATTCAGAACGCGCACGGGTTTAACAAAGGCGGCGTGAAACAGGGGAAAACCCCGACTCTTACCGCAAATGGAAAATGGATTTATAACAATCCCGTTGCGATACCTTGCGGAACGGGAAAAGCGGACAAAGCGCGAACTCTGACGGCGGGGTATCAAATGTCGTCGCACCGTGATTTTGTGGCGGATATAACGTCGGGCGGTCAACTCGGACATACAGGCGTAATTGAGCGGGTTTTTCCGCTAGACACCACAAAGGACGGAAAGGCGCAAACAATAAAAGCGCAATACAAGTTTACAAGCGTGCAAAATATTTGTTGCTATAACTCAACATACGGCGCGTCGGGCGTGGCAATGCCCGCAACGGAACAAGACAAAGAGAAAAGAAAAAACGCGAAAAATGCAATCGAAAAGGTGTACGAAGTCAAACACGGATACATTACGATTAAAGAAAAGCAATACGAGGTCAATTTGCCCGACGGTTTTTACATAATCCGAAAATTGACTGTCGCCGAATGTTGCCGCTTGCAAACATTGCCCGACGATTATTGCCGTGCGGTGTCGGATAGTCAAGCATATAAAGGACTCGGCAACGGGTGGACGGCAGAAGTGATAATTCATATTTTGCGCCACGCGCTCGATTTTATCCCGAAAAACGAAAAGATACTTGTATTGTCTATGTACGACGGGATAGGTACGGGGCGGTATTGCCTCGATAGGCTCGGGGTTACTAACGTCGAATATCACGCTTACGAAATAGATAAGTATGCGATGACTATTGCGAGAAGTAATTACCACGACATTATATATCACGGCGACGCATTTCAAGTGCGCGCCGATAATTGGGAAATCTAAAAGGAGAACAAAAATGGAAATAGCAAATATCTTAATAGCGGCACTCATAATAGTCGCTTATTTGGTTATGATAGTGATTTGTATTATTCAAGGCGGCAAAATCGAAGCCCTTAGAAATGCATACGACAATTTAAGCGTTGATTTGACTGAAAAGGGGAAAAAATTACAAGAGGAAAACGAACTTCTTAAAAAGCAAATTGCGCACGACCCGATGACGCCTGTTAGAATTACGGAGCAGAGATTAAAAGTTAAAGAAATCAAAAAAACAGCAACTATTGGTTTAATGCCGTTAGAACAAACCGAATTTTGTCTCCGCGACGCGGTTTTAATGGAAGTTGCTCCGTATATAAAAATTATACAAAAACCGAGCAATCTAACAGCGGCAGCAACGTTGCTTATAGTCGAAAATGAAGAGGAGGGATAAAATGAACAAAGAACAGCAGATTGAAGAAATGGCAGTCATTGGGTGCGTGAGAAACCCACAAGCCCATACCGCAGAAGAATGTGCAAAATGCGACTTTAAGAACGGGCAGTGTAATTCGTATAGACACGCCGAAGCCCTTTACAATGCAGGTTATCGCAAGACCTTTACAAGCGACCTTGCAAGCGACACGCAAAAGGCGTTCAAAGAGGGTTATATAACGGCAAAAGGAGAACAAACAATGACGATCCATTATCAGAACAGACACGGCGACGAATGCTTTATATTAGGCGTAATTCATTTACAAAACGTGGACGATAGAGTGTTTATTGCCTCAATGAAAAACGGCGCAGAACTTACCCTTTTAGTCGAAAGGATAGAGGGTATTTATTACAGATAGGGAGGACGAAAAAACGAAATGAATATTTATTGGTGTCATATATGCGACGATGATTGTGGCTTATATATCGTCGCAATATCGGGAGGTTCGGCAAAAGCCTTGTTTGCAGGAATTGTGGGCGAACATTTTACCGACGTTCGTTGCGCAATTCGCCGAAAGAACGTTGACGAAAAGAACGAGGGCGAAATCGACCTCGGCGACCGTCGCTTGAAAAAATACGACTTGTATTATTGCGACGAGGACGGAAACGAAATTCAATAAAGGAGCAAAAATGAAAAGTGTTTTAATCAGTATTCGCCCGCAGTGGTGCGAGAAAATCTGTAACAAAATAGGCAAAGACGAAAACGGCAAACCGATTTACGAGAAACGTATTGAAGTTCGGAAGTCCGCGCCGTCCGAAGTCCCGTTTAAGGCTTATATCTACGCGACGAAGCCAAAGAAGTTTTTTAAGTGTGGCGCAATGAGTACGAGCGACGAATTGCTATGGCTTGCAAACGGCAAAGTCGAAATGGGTGACGGGTTCAAGTTTTGGGCGGACGGTGACGAGTATCAACGCTTAAACGGGCGCATAATCGGGGAGTTTATCTGCCGCGGAATAATGCAACCGTTCGACAGTTTGCGACTAATGGCAAAAGAAAGTTGTCTGACGGAAGAAGAGTTAGTGACGTATTCCAACGGTAAACCTCTTTACGGCTGGCATATATCCGACTTAAAGATTTACGACAAGCCGAAAGAATTGAGCGAGTTTAGACCGATATGCAAATTCGAGGGTAAAGACCTGATTTGCAATCTTTGTCCGAACCACGAATATAACGGCGGGCTGTTTTTTGAGTGTAGAAGGAAAGTAACTCGCCCGCCGCAGTCGTATATGCGCGTCAAAGAGTTAAAAGAGGTGTAAAATGTGTGATTTATATGACGATATATTAGGCTGTCCTCACGGCGATTGTGAGACGTGTACTTACGTTCAAGATTTAGGAGAGTAAAAATGACTATCTACGGCGAGGGTTTTATAAAATATTAACGATACAATCGCGGGGCGGCGCGTTTGTAAATAAAAAACACAGCAAAGAAATTTCGGTATTTAGTCGAGAGAAAGCCGCCCCTTTCTCAAATGAGGTAATTATGAAAATTTACATAGCAGGTCAAATAAACGGAAACAAAAATTACTTGCAACAGTTTTGTGATGCAGAAGTAAAGATAATGAATAAGGTCGGCGATTCCGCAAAAGTCTTAAACCCCGCCCGTATGCCAGAGGGAATGACCCCGAGCGAATATATGCGTATATGTTTCGCTATGATCGATTGCGCTGATGTACTCGTACTGTTATCCAACGCTATATTAAGCAAAGGGGCAAAACTTGAAACTGAATATGCGAACTATGTGGGTAAACCGGTATACTTTTTAGATGATTGGTTGGATAAACCTATTATCAATGTACGTTAATGAAAGAACGAATTAAAAAGGCGTGGCAGTGGCTGCGAAAGCACGTTATAAACCGCGAAATGCTATTGTGGGTAATAATAGCCGAACTTATATTTTGGTCGCCCTGTATCGTTTCTGCCGTCTTGGCGTGGATAATATCTCCGTGGTGGTGGACGGTGTTCGGCGCGTATGTCGCGTTTTGGGCGGGACCTTTCACCCCGGCAATGCCCTTGCAATTCGGTTTGGCAATCGGGTTAAAGAAACTTTATGAAAAAATAAGAAAAAGGAAGTGAATATATGTTTTGGGGTGGTTTTGTAATCGGCTGTATCGTAGGCGAGTTAATATCTTTCTGCGCCTTTGCTCTTGCGTATGTGGCAAAAGAAAAACACGATGATGACGATGATGAGGATAAATAGGGCTAAGCGTATTGTTTTTGAAAAATAAAAGTGTGCATTGTCGTGCATTGATTTGCAGAAACACTTATGCTATAATGGTAGCGTGGATAGTTTGAAAAAACTCATTCCCGTTTTTCCCCCTTATCATAGCATAGACCCCGCCGATTAAATGTTCGACGGGGTTTTGCTTATGAAACGATTGACATTATCAAGATTTTGAGGTAGTATATGGAATATAGACAGAATTCGTTAAAGCCGTATCAGAAACCCACGGTAGAAATAAGTGAAGATGAGAGTAATGGCGGCAATACCGGTTTGCCGTTCGGGTTATGCAAGAAATATGGAATATCTTTACCGGATAACGCTACTCCTCGCGACGCTTGGAATGCGTTAGCGGGCAAAGGAATATACCCGCCGTGGACTGAAAAGGGCAAAGACCAGTATAAGGACGAGAGCGGGAAAGAAGAAAAACCGACAGAGCCTGATAATAAAATCGCGCTTACCGAGCATAAGAAGAAAGTGTATGACACCATACACTCAAAGATGAGCAAGTTTCCCGAAGATTACAGGAATAAACTTTATTCGGCTATCAGCAATCTCACCGATGACGAATTAGAGATATTTGCCAAAACGATAGATAAGGTGGAATACAAAGAGGGAAGTGGGTTATTCCATAGGTTTTTTAACACAATAACAGTTCCTACGGGGAATGGAGACCCGTTAGACCGTGAATTAGGATATAATTTCCCCGCAGTAACGTATTTCCATGAATACGGGCATTATTTGGCGAGTTTAGTCGGCGAAAATGAGGGGTTGACCGATTTTAACTATTCTACCGAAATGCAGGATATTTTAGCCGATGACTTCGTTTCGGTAATGCAAAGAGCAATGGACGAAGACAATAACGTTACGCGACTTAATGTTAATCGTTTATCGAGAGACCAAAAGGAATCGTTTTATAAGTTATTGCATAAACTATCAGATAAGGATATAGCAAGCACCTATAAACCCGTTGAGCCTAAATTTGACGAGAACCATTATAATCTCGACAAATTAACGCGTATGTACGAATCGTGGGGTTATGGCAAGACGGACGCGCACAACAAGGCAGTTGCTTATATTGAGGACGGTAAGGAACAATATCGGCAAAAATTAGAACAATACAAGAAAGATATTGTTAAGTATAACGAAGTAAAAGACAAGATACCTGCGGCGCAAGCGAATTACAAGCGCGCGGGTTTTTTATCAGATTTCATTGCCGGGGCAACAAAAGGCAGAATCAATCCGTACAATGCCTCGTATTGGGGACACGCCGATTCGTATTGGAAAGGTACCAACAGCGGATATATCCGTATGCCCGGTATGGGGAATGGGGTTGAAACTTGGGCAGAATATGTTTCATACAAGATGACAAAGGACAATAAAGGGTTAGCTATGATAAAAGAGTATTTGCCCAAAACGTACAAAAAATACGAAGAGATATATTCGACATTAAAGGAGAAAATAAGATGAATCCTACCGTATCGTTGGATAAACTCGCCGATATACTCGGCAGAATAGACTATATGAATAACGATGAAGTGTTTGAAGCGTATAAGTTGCTTTTAGGCGACCCTATCCCGTTGTATGAAGTAATGGGTAACAAAACATTAAGCGAACAGTTCGATAACAACCCATATGAAGTATATCGCTATTGTATTAAAAACAGGAAGACTTGGCAAGAGGTATTAGACTTTACCCCCGAATACGGTGGCGGTATAATTTATTAGTTTGAGAGCCTTGTTATTTTGTAAAACTTTCAAACAATCAACAACTTAATAATGAAAAGCACTGCTACGGCGGTGCTTTTTTTATGCGTAAAAATAACGAAAAAGGAGCAATTTAGCGAAAATGAAACTTAACGAGCGTCAGAAAGCCTTTTGCGAGTATTACGCCGCAAGTTTCAATGCAACGGAGAGCGCGAAGAAGGCGGGTTACAGTCAGAAGACGGCTTATTCTATCGGGCAGGAGAACTTGAAGAAACCTGAAATTCAAAGATACCTTGCCGAACTTACGGAAAAGATGAAATCGAGCCGTATTGCCACGTTAGAAGAAGTCTACGAGTATTTATCCGAAACGATGAGAGACGGGGCGGAAGAGCGCAAAGAAAGGACGAAAGCGGCGCAACTCCTGATGACTTCGTTAGAGCGTAAAGCACCGCAGGACGACGGGAGCGACCGGGAGAAACTCGACGATTTATGCGCGGCTATATCGGATATAGCGAGGGGCGGCGATAATGGATAGAGATTTTAAGGGCTTTACCGAGAAACAAAAGAAAGTACTTCGTTGTGCCACAAAGAGGTGGAATATCCTATCGGGCGCAACTCGTAGCGGGAAAACGCACGTCAGTTACTTTCTCGTAATGTTGCGGCTTAAAGAGCATTACGACGATAATATCCTTTTTTGCGGTAAGACTTTGGCGACGCTCGAAAGAAACATTTTCGCTGAAATGAGAAAGATATTCGGCGAGAAGTATATCGGCGAAGTCAAAGCGGATATGGCGGGCAACCGAATGATTAAACTATTCGGCAAGGCTTGCTATTGCGTCGGAGCAAACGACGAACGCGCGATAACGAAGATACAAGGGTTAGGGCTTGGGTATGCGTATTGCGATGAGTTGACGACTTATCCCGAGAACTTTTTTCAAATGTTGAAATCACGACTTGACCGTGAAGACAGTAAATGCGACGCGACGTGCAACCCCGAAAGCCCGTCGCATTTTGTTAAAAAGCATATCGATAACGATAAAGTGCATACCTACAATGAACATTTTACGATATACGACAACACCTTTTTGCCGAAAGCGTTTATAACTGCACTCGAAAACGAGTACCGCGGCACGATATACTTTGAAAAATGGATATTGGGTAATTGGGTAAAAGCAGAAGGTTTGGTTTATCCGCTATTCAGGCGCGAAACGCACTTTCTGCAACCTGCGGAGTTTGCCCGGCGTTACGGTCGGCACAGAATACGCTACGTTATAATCGGCGGCGACGGCGCGAATACGAACGACAGCACGGCGTTAGTGCCACTCGCTATAATGGACAACGGGCAAGCGGTAAGGCTCGAAATGTTCTACCACAACCCGAAGATAAACGGGCAACTGTCTAACGAGCAGTTAGTGCCGTATATACAGCGTTATCTGCAAGATTTACAGGATAAGTACCGATTCAGAGAGAACGGCGTAGAGTTTGTTATGCCGATAGACTGCGCGGCGGCGGACTTGGTATTGACGTTGGCGTATAGATTGCCGCCCGAATACAACGTTCAAAAATTCACGAAAAAGGATATATTACAGACAACCGACGTTGTCAACAACGCGCTCGGCAGAAAAGCCGTGTGTTTGTTAGACTTCGGCGGGTATTTTAATTATATCAAAAACGAATTTGTGCCGGGCGACGACCAACTCGTTATTGACCTTGAAAGTATGATATGGGACGAGGACAATAAGAAGTACGACGATTCCGTGCCGAACGACTGCGCAGACGCGTTCAGATACGCGTTAAACACTTATTATAATAACCCGTTCAATTTGTGGGAGACACCGACAATGAGCGCGTATTATCAAGGAGAAGATTAAGATATGAACGAAGAGAATATCAACGTCAGTAAAGAAGTCGCGCCGTGGTTGCGGACTGCGGCGTTTAACAACTACTACACCTATTCATTCATCGGGCGCGCAACGTTTTACTCGATGATATCGCCCGAATACTACGAGTTTATGAACCGATTTGTCAAAAATTGGTTGTGGTGGTACGACGGCTATGTGCCTTACTTTCACAACGCCGAGCAGGGTATACCGTCGACAAAAATAGCGGCGGCACTCGTCAATAAGATTGTTCGGAAAGTCATCGGCGGTCGCCTTATGTTCAAGAACGCGGGCAAAGATAAGACGAACGATAAACTTAACAAGGCGTTAAAGTTTATCTCGTCCGATTGGGGCATAAACTCGAACTTTGAAACGGTAGCAACGAAAGCGATAAATTACGCCGCGCAGGCGGGTACTTCGCTTTTGAAGTTGAATAAGTCTAACGGGCAGTTGTGGGCAGAAGCCCTGCGGCTCGACAGTTTTATCCCGGTTATAGGCAACAACGACGAAGTAATCGAAGTTAAGTGTTTCCTGCATTGCTTTTCCGATTTTGGCGTTACCAACGAAGAAGGGAAAGCGTACGACAGTTATTATCTCGTCGAATACAGGCACTACACCGATTATACGGGCTTTGACGGCAAGACGATACATAATGCGCCCGTAAGCGAGTTTGTCATACATAAACAACGCGGGAGCATTACGAACGGCGTTTACGTTACGCAATCGTCGTCGGGGAAAGTGCCGTTTAAGCAATTGCCGACGGCTGTTAAGCGGACGATAAGCAAAGCGTACCCGACCGTAAGATTTGATACGCCGACCTTGTTACCGTTTCCGGGCTTGGGCTGCGAAATAGTGAAGTGGACGGAAGGTATAAGCGGCTTGCCCGAAGTGCCGCTCGGCGAGAGTTTTCTCGCGCCGTTGATTTCCTATCTTATGGAGTGGGACTTTTATCACGCTTGCGCGAATACGGATATGTATCTCGGCAGGGGCAGAGTGCTTTTGTCAAAGTATATGAACAGCGCGACAGGCAGTAACTATAACAGCGGGCTTGACGACTTTATATACAATCAATACAACTCGCAGAACCCCGAAAATCAAAAACCCGTGCCGATACAGTTTGAACTGCGCGCGGGAGATTGGACGGCTATCCGCGATAGGCTGATACAGGATATAGCGATAAATTCGGGTTTGAATCCGTCTACGATTGCGTCTTTCCTTGCGGATAACACGGCAAGGACGGCAAGAGAAATATCGACGGAAGAGAACGAAACGGCAGAATACGTTAACAGCGAACGAGCAATCATTGAAAGACCTATCAACAGGCTGTTAAAGACCGTAACGACCTTTTACGGCTATGAAGATACGGTCGTGTTGCGTTGGTCGTCCGCGGGGCTTACAAACCGCTTAACGCTTACAGAGATACTCGGCAACGCTATTCGCGACGGGTATTGCTCGAAGTGGAAAGCCGTACAAATGTTTAATATCGACGACGATCCCGAACAGGTCGAAGAAGAATATAACCGGTGCAAGGAAGAGAGCGAGAGCAACAATATGCCGTTTAACGAAAAAGATTACTTCGGAGGGTTAGGCTATGACGAAAAAGCCGAAGATAGTGCGCCGCGCCTTGAATCTGCAAGCGCAGACGATAACGGACGCGGAGACGGAAATACGGCTGACGGTCAAGACCGAGTATATACGCAGAACGCCGAAAGTTTTAATCGATGAAAAGGTCAGGCGGATAATTGCCCGCGCGGTAAAGGAGTTGACGAGCGATACGCTCAAAAAGAACACGGCAGTTTCGCTCGTGTCGTTCTATAACGCTCAATTTGCCGAGTTGCGGCGTGTATTGCCGCTTTATTTTGTGATTTTGCCGTCGCTCGTCGAATTAGTCGGGGCGACGGGAACACGGCGTAAAACGCCCATACAGAGCCTTAAACGCAACGGCGTAACGATAAGCGGCGAGTATGTGGATATACCGAGAGCGAACGTGTACGGCGTACCGCTTAAAGAGTTTACGGACAATGTAAGAAAGAAAGTCGGGGCGGCGGTCGATAACCTTATCAAGCAGACGGCAAGAGACCCCGACGATATATCGGGGCGCAACTCGTTACGAAACAAAGCCGAAATGCAAGTGCGATATGAAAAGCACTTAACGGATATTGCCGACTTAAAAGGAAGTGGGGCAAAACTCGTTATATGCTCGACGCATACCGACTGTTCGGAGCGTTGCCGACCGTGGCAGGGCAAGGTGTACAGCCTCGACGGTACGAGCGGAACAACGAGCGACGGGCGACGATATCAGCCGCTCGAAAACGCTACCGATATATACTATACCACGAAGAGCGGGAAGACCTATAAAAACGGCTTACTCGGCTTTAACTGCCGTCATTATCTCGTTGAATACGAAGACGGGCTACGGTTTGGAAAGCAGACCGAAACGGAAGAGCGGAAAGAGTACGCCATAACCGAACGTCAGCGCGAGTATGAGCGCGATATACGGCGTTATAAGGTTGAAGCGATAGAGAAACGGGGCAACGATGAACAAGGCTATAAAACGGCTGTAACGGCGTATAAACGGCTCACGAACGAATATATAGAGTATTCAAAAGTGAACGGGCGAGCGTATTATAAATCGCGTATACGGATAATTTAACTCAATACGAAAGGCAGGGCTATACAGAGATAGTGTCCACCTTTTATATAAACGCCATAAACGGGCGTAAAACGGATAGAGACGAACACCGCATTGCGGTCGGGCAGGCTTTGCTGTGAGGAGCGGCAATAGACACCCATAAAGACGGAGAGCGGCGCAGAAGTCTCGCAATTCTTGCAAGAAGAAAAAACAGGAGGTAACAACAATATGGCACTTTTTAAGAAGTCTGCCGAAGAAGTTTTGAAACTCTTTAATCAGTTGTCCGACGAAGACAAGGCGAAAGTCCTTGACGGGATAAACAAGCCCGCCGAAGAGACCAAAGAACAAGTCGCCGAAGCCGAGAAAGACGTAGCCGATAAAGGAGCGGACGAGCAGACCGAAAAAGACCGCGTTGACGAAAGCGTAGGCGAGCAGGAAGAACTCGACGGAGACAAAGACAGTCAGACCGCGAAAGACAGAGTGGACGAGAGCGAGGGAGAGACCGAAGAAGTCGAAGAACCCGAAGGCGAACCCGCCCCCACTCCCGAAGTCGAAGAGCCGACGGAAGAAGTCGCAGTCGAAACCGACAAACAGCCCGCGCCCGCCGACGGGACTATGGAAAACCCCAAAGACGAAGTACACGAAGCGTTAAACGCGCGTATAGCGGCACTCGAAGAGACGCTGCATAAGGTTTTGGAGAAACTCGAAAATCAAGACTTTGGCGGAATCAAGGCAAACTCAACCGAAAAGGTCGAAGACGATGCATTATCGGAAGACGACCGCATAATGCGCAACTATTACGGTAATTCGTACCGTAGATAAGTTTGAGCGTCTTGTTATTTTGAAAACGCTCAAGTAAATTCAAAGGAGATTACAATTATGGCAAGTTTATTTGCAGACATCAAGACCCCGTTTGTAAACGAGGCAACTCTTAAAAGGATAATGTCCTCGAGAGTTAAAGAAAACATATTCCAGAACATATTTATGCGTCCGAACGAGGCAGTTACCGAGAAATTCTCGGAAGATACGGACGCGGCGGAAATTCAGGTTATCCGTGTAAAACCGCAGGACGACGATGCGCGTGAAATCGGCGACGATCTTAACGGCGCATGGTTTAACGCCAAAGGTGCCACGTTTTCGACTACTGCCGCGTACGGCGTTAAAATACTTACGACTATCGATCGTAACATTGACATTCCGACCAATCAGCAGGATATGATGAACGTCGACATCGCAGAGGCTGAACTCGGCAATCTTTCGGGCAAGGTCAACCGCAACATTAACGCTATGACCATTGCGGAACAGTTGCGTAAAAACTTTACCGATATAGACGGGGGAGCCGTCGAGAAAAACTGGGTAACGCTGTCGGGCAACGATTACGTCGGCGCACTCATTGAGGCAGGCGGAAAACTCGACGACGGTAATGCGGCAGAGGGCGTAGACGCTTACCCCGACGGAATGAGAGCCGTAATCATCAGAAGTTCGGTTAAGACTGCGCTTTTGAAGAAAGGTCAGATAATAATCGGCGGTTCGGACGCGGCGCAGAATATACTTCGTAAAGGCGGACTGTCCGAAAACGACAGACCCGAAGTCGCAACTACGGCATACGTCGGCGAAGTCGCCAATATGCCCGTATACGTTGCGTCGCAGGTTGTATGGACGCTTGCCGAGAGGTATCTCGGTTTAACCCCGGGCAGACTTGACGGCGTTAAAATGCTTGTCGTCTCTGCTATCGGCACGCTCCGTGCGCTGGCGTTCAACTCGGCGATGAAAATTATCGATTCTCCCGACGGACAGGGCAGAAGACTTCAGCCTAAATACCGTATGGGTGCGCAGTGCGTAGACGCACTTTCGGTTGTGCCGGTAGTCGACGGTTCGTTTGTTGCTCCTGCCAATTTGGCAATCAAAGCCCCTGCGTCGAGAGTTCAGACCGCGCCTGTTGAAATTTCCGATGCGGCATCGTCTCAGGCTACGCTTACCTGCGCCACTGCGGGTGCGAAGATCTATTACACGACCGACGGAACGACCCCGACCGAAAGATCTACGTCCGTTACGAGCGGGACGAAAGTTGCGGCGGCAAGCGGTACCACCGTTAAAGCCGTTGCGCTGGTTGCGGGCGGTCTTGCCTCGGCAATCGCAAGCAAGACGTTTGCTTGATAAAACTAACTGAAACGGAAAGGGCGGGGAAACTCGCCCTTAAACGTTTATTCATTTTCGGAGGATAGACAATGAATAAAAACTCTGATATGCCTTTAACTGACGAATATATGACCTACAACGAGAAAACGCACAGATACGTTTTAACAATCAAATATGTTGAGGAAGTAGTCGGTATAGACATGATAGCAAGACTTAACGACGGAGATTATACGACCGCTCAAAATCTTGCAAACACAATACTCGATATGATTTCCGTAAAAATTTACGGGTACATACACGAATTTAACAGGTCGAACATACAAGACAAGATTATATCGCGTTCGGGAGAGGCTCGACGCGTAATACAAGAGGCAATGAGGTATCAGGTTGTCCATTATTTCCTTGTCGGAGATATGGAAATCGACGACACGGCAAAGTCTTGTCTTTTACAGGATATACCCGAAATAGGTACGACGATACTTTATCAAGGGAATTTGGAGCGGAGGCTTTGGGATAGTGGATATTATAAATGCCTTAACGCCTAAAAACGATATGTATCTGTGCGGCACTTATTACGAAACACTGCCGAACGAATACAATTTGCCCGACGGATCTGCCGCAGACAAAAACAATGCCGTCGGCGGCATCCCGTTTAAGTACAACACGATAGACGAACGGGCAGTAACACACACGACGCTTGAAGAAATCGAGTATCACGGTAGCCGATTAACGATTGAAACCCGCGCTAAAATCGGTTTTAAGATCTCGAAAAACGTTGTAACTCAAGACGGCAGATTGTGGAGCATAGAGGGGTTGCGCGAAAAGACGGACAAAAAAGCGACGTTAAGATTTCAGAAAGTTGCGCCCGACACGAAGTATGTACTGTCATTGCTCGAGGTTGCCAACCCGTGGGGTTTAGATGACTGAACGGCGGTTTCGGCAGATATGTGCGCGGGCAGTAAAGAAATTACAGAAACTTGCGCCGAAAGATACCGGCAATCTTGCCTATAATGCTATTCGGTATGAGTTTATAAACAATACTTGCAGAATTTATGTTGATGAGGCTATCGCGCCGTATATGCCGTATACAAACGAACCGTGGGTATCTCCGAAATGGCACGGCAAAAAGAACCCCAACGAAAAGTGGTTCGACGATGCGGTGACGTTTTTAGTCGACTATATAACGAAAGCGGCTAACGCTCAAAGGAGTAAACGCAAAAAATGATAAGTATCAATCAATTTACCAAAAAAATAAACGACGAACTGAATACGCTTTTCATAGCGAATAACGGACGCACAAATTATGTATTCCGCATAGTATCTGAAACGGCGAGATATAAGAACCCGACAAGAGCGGCAAACTCCGTAACGCGGTATATACACGGCGTTTTAAGCCAGATTAACAGTACGGTCGGAGATACGGCGACAAAGACTAAATACGGGGTCGTAAATGCCCGTTTAGTCATTCTCATACCTATTATACGAGACGAGAAAGGCGACGAATTAAGCCCTCAACTGGTTGCTCAAGTCAGGGCGTTGCTCGATAAATGGAGCGACGTTAATCAGGTGTTTGCTATGAACGACGAAAGCGGCATATCTTACGTGGTAAGTAACGAAGGGTTTTCTTTTTCGAGCGGTGAAAGACAGATGAATTCAGTGTTCGGCGAAACGTTTTCGTTGACGGCATACATTGATTTCAATATGGTACAAGAGGGGTTAAACTCGCGAAGTATAACATTTACGCTTGACGGTGAAGAAATACCTCTGCAAGACTGGGTAACGTTCCGTAAAACGACTATGGAAGGCGCACAGAGAACCGACGGTACGGGTAATTTGTCCGTCGCAAAGAATGTTCCGCAGTTCAGTCAACTGAACTTAAAATTCAATATGCCTGCAGGAACAGACAATGTTTCGGCGATGTTTTTCGATTATCTCGATAAAGGGTTAAACCCTGAGAGAACGCTCGTAAAAACGAGAATAAACGCTGACGGCACAAAGACGGCACTTGCGACATATAAGGTGATCGTTGCCGACGTAACCGAAACGGGTGCCGACATTAAAAACGTCGCTCTGTCTGTAACGCTTGCCGAGAATTACTCGTCAGAGGGATAAGAGGTGGTTTATGGCACAGTATGAAATAATCATCAGAAATGAAACCGACCAATCATCAAGCCCTATGGCAAATCAAGAAAGTAACAATACTTCCGATAACGATAAGGGTAAAGATAAGAAGGCAAAGAAAGTCATAACCGGAGCATTGATATACAGAACCGGAAAGGCTATTATTCAAAGCGAAATGGCGCAAGCCGTAAGTACGATTGAATTACGTACGGGTAATTCGGAAATGCAACGACGTTATCAGTACGGGTACCAGATTGCATCGTCGGTTTTTGACGTCGCGGAAAGCATAGCGATCGGGGCGGCTACGGGCGGTCTAGCCGGTGCGGCGATAGGCACGGCAATCGGGTTAGGGATGAAAATTCTTAATATATCCCATAAGGCGCAAATCTTTAATCTTAATCGCGAACTGGAAAGCGAGACGTTGCGAAGAAACAATCTTCGTGCGGGGATATATGGCAGTAGGAGAGATTTACAATGAACGATGAATTTAACGTTATGTTAAAAATGGGCGGCGTAAACGGTGAAAAGTTGGCAGGAACGCTGTTTCCGTTTTCATTCGGAGACTTACTTGATGAAAGCCTTGACGAGGCAAATATAAGCGTTATTTTGTCGAGTAAGAGCAAAATACCTATGCAAACGAAATTAACCGCTATCATTACGCAAGGAGAAAAGACGAGGCAAAAGACGTACGTTGTGGCAAACGATACGGTAGATGAAACGCCGTTAGGTCAGGACAAATATTCGCACACGCTTTATTTGCTCGAAGAAACAAAGTTATTAGAAAGCGTAACTTGCGGCGAGTTGACATTTACAAATTCTAAGACACAGATATTTGCTCCTGATACGTGGGTAGTGACTTCATAAATTTGAAATGAGATAGGTGGTTTCTAAAACTATTATGGAAATAAAATATGTATATGTTATAGGAACATCTACGGATACAACGCCGGGAAGTTTACCTATAAAAAAGGACTATAATTTTCAAAGTGTCTATTTTCCTACCGTTTTACAGGCAGAAAAGACATTACAATTGCCGTCTGCAACAGAACTATACGAAAACGAACCCGTATTAAAAGGAGATTTGTATTTAAGTTCAGGTGTGGACAAAGATTTTAAGATAAGCGATATAACTGTCGACGGTAATACCGTGGCTATTCCTGATAATCTTCAATTTAAGTTTGATAATGGGGCGCAAGTTGTAGTCACATATACTCTTGAAGTTTTGAAAGATTATACGAGCGCGGGAACATATAAGGTAGAACTCAAGTATCAATTTTCAACTGTCGAAAATCACTTACCACTCGCCCCTTACACCATAACCGACTGCGTTACTCGGTGTTTGGAACTTGCCGAGCCGCTCCAAAAGGGCGAGATTCCACGGTTCAGGTTCGAGGGCGTAACTTACGACGCAAGCACGGGCGAGCGAAATTCAACGTATACGGCGGGTTCGCAGGCGGAGCGGTACGACAAAGTACTCGCGCCGCCTTTTACTATGACGCAATGTACGTTAAGGGAGCAATTAAAGATTATAGGCGGCTTTATACACGCCGAGCCGAGATTGACCGACGGCGTGATTACTTTCGAGCCGTTCTGCGGCAATGAATTGGCAACGGTTACGCTTAACGACGGAACCGTAAAACCTCTTAACGAATACCCATATATCATTCACGATATATCGCAAAACATTAACGATTTTTGTACAAGTGTAGATACAAGGGTAGAAAACGTAGTCAATTCCATTGATACGAGAAAGGGCAGTATTGTTGACCCGGACGGAAACAACTACAAAGCATTGCGCTCCGAGGTGATAAACGCAAGAATAACCGATGCAAACGGTGTTGCAACTACCGCATACCCGATATATGAGATAGAAAAACTTACTTGCGGAATAGCCAAGAGAAACCCGCAAAATGCAACCGATTTGTGGCAATTGGAACCTGTTGATATAACTGACTACGTCGTGGAAGAAACAGCGTACAATGCGAATTTGTCATCGTATGACGGAGCATATCCGTATTCAAAGGCGTACGCGGTATACTATACGCAGGGTTCGCCGCATATTAAAGGGCTATTTTATAAAGCCCCTTCGGTATTGGACAATGCGTTCAAGAATTATTCTATAGTCAACATTTTAAGTCAGGTTACAGGCAAAAGCCCGAAAGATATTAGTGACGATTATCCACTGTATTCTTTCCAGATTACCTATAAACCTATATATAATGCCCGATTCGAGCATTCTAAACCGTATATAGACCCGGCAGAGAACCCGAGGACGCTGTTTTATAATCAAAGCGAAAACCTCGTAGAAACGTCATATTACGGCGAAAACGTTAAGGGTGCAGTCGCGAGGCTCGGTAATACCGAACAATCATATACTTATATATTTAAGAATCTGGACAACATACCGAAAGTCGGACAGTTATTCGACGACGAAAACTTTATAACGGCAGTCCTTGTACAGGTTATGCCTGCTTATCTGAAATGTACGGTAAAACTGTCGAAAGATTTTAACAGGCTGTCCGAGTATATCGGCGTTAAATCGCTCAAATATCTTTACGAGGTCAACGAAAGAGCCGCGTATGACAGGTCGGTACTCTTAAAAGAATATGTAGTTGTCGGTGATCATGAGGCATACCCGGAAAAGAATTCATCTTTGTTTATCCCTTGCACGTTTCGAGGTACTACCGATGAAATTAACGGGGTTAAGTATTGGGTCGGTAGCGGTATTGCCAGATTCCGCGACGGTAATATAGTCTCAATAACGGAAAAGGCGCAAGACGATAAAGGGTACTTATATCGATTTTCTTACGGCAATAGCGGGGATATTTATGCGACAGCCTATGTTCCCTATGAAAATACGCCGCGACCTACCGAACCTGTAATTGCTACGACAACGGTAACATACGTTACATACTCGGACGAGAACTCTCTTATAGGTTATACGTTTATGGAGGCAATCGTAAGATGCTTTAACGGACGTAAGGCAACCCCCATAACTTCGGTGATCGCTCAGGCTAAGACAAAAAACGGAAAAAGTTTGGGCAAGCAAATTACATTGCCTGTTATAGCCTCGGCGTTCGGTAACGTCTTAACGTTTTCATGGAAGTATAAAGATAATTATTCGGCGGGTGAACAGTCTGTCTATGTCACCGGTAACAATATAAGCGGTTATTGGGGGCAGGACGTAACATATAAAGATTATTACGGTAGATTTGACGAATACGACTTCAACCTTACCGCAGGCGTTCAGTACAATATAAATTCGTCTGAGAATTCACCTGTGCTTAATATTCCCGAAGTTAAGCACACCGTAATTGACAGTGACATAATAGGCACAAATATAAGCGGAAAGCGATATGTTCTACGCGTTGACAGTCGCGAGACGCTTAACTGTAATATGCAGGTAGAATTCAGAACAAACCGAAAAGATATTATAATCGGTTCGGCTTTGGCAAATATAAACCCGTTTGTAAACAGTAGCGGTTCTTCATTTTCGACGAAATGGTATTTCTTCACGGAGCGGTTAAATAAATTTATCGCACACGCGGAAAATCAGCCGGGCATAGATTTATCTACTGCCGCATCGGCACAGATGCTTGCGGCTAACGGTCGAATTTATCCGCTTAACGTACCTATGCCGCCGAGTGGTAAGCAGTGGAAATCGTGGGCTGTCATAACGGAACAAACACAGGAAACGATGACGGTTGAAGATAGCGAGGGAAACGTAAAGACGATCACGAAAACCGTCGGCGGCGACGTGGTTCTTGCCGGTAACTGGTCAGACCCTGCAAATTATACCGTTGAAAAACTCACGATATACTTTACGGGAAAACACAAATTAAAATAAGTACGAGGAGGTATTTATAAAAAAATGTTAATATTTGCAAGCGGAGGGGGGCGACTTACGGTCGTACCCTCTCAACTTAATCAGAACTCGAACGGAGCGAACACAGTTTATTTAACGGGTGCGTTTTCTCCGAGTTCTGTCGTTACGATTGCGTTTACGCTACCCGACGGGACAAACGTTGACCCGCGCGTGATGACGAAGAGCGATAAAACCGTCGAATACGGCGGGGAAATGCTTTTTGTATTCGAGTATACACTCCCGAAGAGTATAACCGAAATATGGGGAAAACTGACGGCGCAATTTTATATCACAAACGGCTCCGAAACGCTGGCGACTGAAAGCACGGCAATAACGATAGCGCGCGGCGTTCCGTCATCTTCCGTCGGAGATCCGTCACCGAGTGTTTACGAGCAGATACTTGCCGCGCTCTCTTCTCTTAACAGTGAACTCGTAAACAAACTCGATAGGGAATATTCTGCAACAGATTACGATCAGGTCTATGCGAAAGACAAAAGCGGCGCACGGAAAATGAAAAATTCATCGTCCGAAGTTCTCAAGGAAAAAGGCTCTGTAGTCGAGCGAGACGAAAACGGAAACGTAAGCACCGCCGAGGCTACAAAAGACCAACACGCTATCAATCGTAAACAATTCATCGAAGAACTCGCCGCCGCGCTTGCGTCAAAACTCGATATAACGGGCGGCAAAATAAGCGGAAGTCTTGACGTTGGCGGAGACCTTTCCGTGGCGGGAGACTTCACGGCAAAAGGTAAAACGTTTATAGAAGAGGCAACAACGCTTGCCGTTAAAAACGCCATAATCGAAACGAATGCGGGCAAGATAGACCTAAAAACGATATTATCGGGTTTGGCAATCAACAAAAATGAAAATGCCACTTACGGGCTTATGTACGACCCGACCGATGATACCGTAAAATTCGGCTTAGGTTCTGTCGATGAAAACGGTAAGTTTACGTTTAACCTTAACGAGGGGGCGGCTCTCGCAGTTCGTGCCGACAGTCGGTTGCTTTATGACGGACATGTTATTTCGTGGAATGCGGAAAGAAACGAGTTCGTCGACAGCGGGGTAAATTCGGCTGATATAGCGGTAAAGTCCGAACTTGCCCATTTAGAGGCGAAAATCAACGAAAATATTATCAGAGACCCGAGCAAAACATACCTCGTCTATAAAGGTACTACGGTGCCGTCGGTGAGTATGGACGTCGGCGAATGGACATTCCGTGCGGGTGTTGTTATTGACTGGGGCGACGGGTCGTCTCAAACTGCAGTCGCAAACGTTAAAAACGAGCATACATACACCGACGGAGTGGAGTATCATTTAATCGCTATCAGCGGGCTTACGGCAATACCGTCGACGTGCTTTTATGATGACACAAGCATTATCGAGGCGTATATAAGTACAGGTGCGCCATATATGACGATAAATGTGAGCGCGTTTGAAAATGCCGTAGGATTAAAAAAGATAAGATTTTCAAACAAAGTTACCGAATTGGCAGGTATGGCGTTTTTGCATTGTACAAGTCTTGAAACAATGATATTTGAGGGAACAACTGCACCGACGCTCGGAGTTCCTGAGCCTATCCCTATTAACGTTATAAAGAAAATTTTCGTACCGAAATCGGCAGTGAATGCGTATAAAACCGCACCGACGTGGTCAAATTATGTCGATAAAATTGTTTATGAGATAGACAGTTCCGACTTAGACGGATATGTGAAGGCAAAAAGCGTGCTGGCAGACCAACAAGTAGTTTATGTAGCTTCACACGATGCTCCAAATGATGGTATACCGGTGTCTTTGACTAAAACAGGGTATTCAATTCCAAGACGTTATGCAGGTGGTCAAATAGAAGTAGGAGACCCTGAAGGTTATAGCGACGCAGTTCCGAAGAAGTATGCAGAGAATAACTTTGTTAAGGCAATCATTGTTGCAGACGGAACTTATTGTTATGCCGCAAATTCAAGTGGACCTAATCAAAGGATTAGTGTAGATATAAACGCAGGAGAATATAGTCTTGCTGAAAGATATGAAGACGGAAGACTAAGAGCGGGAACCCCTGTTGACGATGCCGATGCTGTTACTAAAAAATACGCGGAAGACAATTTCATTCCTCTTAAACAAATAAATTCAGGAGCCTTTATAGTTCCCCAGATTGGATATAATAAAGAGATTTATTGGCTGGGTTCTGATGTCAACTTAACAGGCTCGTCTCTTGCGCAAAGAACGCCTGAAGGAAGATTAAGAGCGGTAGCACCTTTAGAGCAGTATGATTTGGTAAATTTTGAATATTTTAATGCCAACGTCGCAAAAGTTGCTATAGGCAAAGACGATGTCTCAAATATAGCAATTCCATATGTCAGAACTGATAATTCTATTGATAAAAATTCTAAATGTTTTAGATTGACAGAAATTGAAGCTTATGGAAAACTTAGTGGAAAAGATGCTTATATAAGATTCTCGCCTGTTACTAATTCAGTTAAAGAGCCGACTCTTGTTTCAGAACTTTATCCAATATTAACTGAACAAGCTCTATATGAAGATCATAAGACATATATCGGATTATATGCTTATGATACTGGAGATGACTTAACATGGAAATCTGCTATAATTAAGGTATCTAGAAGTGCTATAGATGTTTTATTAACTGGCGATGAATCTCAAACTCTTTCAATGCCATCTCCAGATGCTATTAGCTATTATCCTCATATGACTCTTTACTATTAAGGAGGACTATCATCAGCATAACATTATTATTAAAATTTATAAAGGAGTATAAAATTATGGGACTTAAAAAGACAAATTATGAAGTGAAAAATATGGGAGTTTTACTCCCGCAGGCTTATGCCGCATTGCGCGATATACGCATTAACGGCGAATACGGCACGGCAACGTTTGTAGTTCAAACCGACAGAAACGCCGTGTTTACAAAAACGCCGATAGAGACGGTAGATATACCTTTTAAGGTAAATCGTAACGAAAGCCCGTACAAAACAGCGTACAACAAGGCGAAAGAAATTCACACATCGATAGTCCCCGACCCGATAACGGGAGAGGACAGAGTTCTCGAAAGCAAGATGCCGTTCGGCGGCTGGGAAGACGACTTTCCTGACGAGGTGAGCAATGAAAAAGACGGTTAAACTTACAAATCTTACGTGCGGCGTGGTAGATGATACCACGCCGTTTATATTGGGTGTAAATGACAGACTTACGCTAAAAATCAGTTCTAAATATAACCCTTGCGATCTACTTGTAATGACAGAAACCGAGGCGGGTAAATGTACCGAAAGGCTGAAAGGTGACGAGTACGAAGTCCCGGCAACACTTCTTGTCCCGGGGAAAATTGCATTTACGTTTGCATACATTCAAAACGGCGTAATTTGCAGGCGGTGGGCTGTCTTGCCTTTTGTGCTTAAAGAGGTTGACGGCATCGGCATAGAAATGTTGCCATTTGCAAAGGTTGTAGAGCAAAAACTCAAAGATATTGAAAACCGTCTTGCGGCTCTCGAAGAAAAAAACAAAATTATTTTATAAGGAGATATTAAAAATGAAAATCAAAAAGTATATACTTCTCGTTCTTTGCATATCGCTTATAGCCTTATTCGGCGGAGCGAGTATATCCGTTTATGCTGCCGATGAAACACCGGCAGAGACGGTCGGCGAGGTTATCGCGCCCGATGACGAAACTTCTGCCGACGAAACCCCGGCAGAAAACACTGATGAACTGACAGATAAAATAACCGAACGCATTAAGGCGTATTTGTCCGAAAGCGACTATTTTACCAAAAACATTTTACCGCTTGTCATCTCGGCGGGTTCGACGCTTTTATTGGGTGTCGGAATGCTTTTGCCATATCTTAAAAAGAATGCAAAATATAAACAGTTGCTTGGACTGTATAAAGGGTTACAGGCAAAAACAGATGAATTGACTAAGGCTATACAGGATAGCGACCCTAAGAAATTGCAAGAGGTGTTATCCGAGGCATTGGGTCCTCAGTTTACGAAAATGATTGAAAGTCTTAAACTAGATAAAAAGACTTACTCAGAATTTAAGGCTCAACTTGATACATTATCCGCGCAACTTACTGCTCTCATAAACGGCGCGACCAACGCTTGGAGAGGTTCCGAATCTGCTGTTGCGTGTCTGTCTGCGTCGCCTACTCAATCTGCCGTAGAAAAACAGGCGGCAGAGGCAAAAGCACTCGAAGATTATATTCGCGAGACAAAGGGCGATGAGGCTGATCAGATTATAAGCGAATTGAAAGCCCAAGCGTAAGGGGGTTCGTATGACTAACGGAGCAAAATGTAAACTTTACAGAGCGTATGCCTTTCTGGTATACGCTCTGCCTATGGCATTGCTTTTTATTCTTAATCACGATGCCTACGCCGGGAAAGCCTCGGCATTCGGCTTTTGGGGATATATCATACTGATATTCGTTATAGCGGCGTTTAAGGATAAGTTTTTAACGTTCTTCAAAAATGGCTCGCTTTTAACTATTTCGGCGATCTTCTTTGTGATTGCGCTTACGATGCGTTATTTATCCGAAGAAATGATACTTATATCGCTTGTATCGCTCATAGGCAGTCTGTTATCTACATTTATAGACGTAGTAGGGGATGTGTATGAGCGGCATTCTAAAATCATCGTCGACGGTATCGAGCAAAAGAATATGAAACGTGCTATACCGGATGCGCAGGCGTGGAAAGAGGCTTACAGTTTCAAAGCAGAGGAGTGATAAACAATGGCAGAGTTCGATTTCAACGAAAACGATTTACTTGACGAAACTTTGGCGCACAAAAAAGAACCGTCTTCGGGCGTAGGTAAGTTCTTGTCGGTCTTGCCGACCGTTATACTTGCTATCGCCCTGTTTTCGCTTTCCGCGCTTTCTACGCTTATAAATTTCAACTTCTCTTTCAAAGAGATAGTTTGGGCAAGTTTTATAACGGCTTTACTTCTACGTATAGCGACGGCGGCAATGAGCAAATATCTCGGGTCGAACAGTCGCTATCAGGTAGGGCAGAAATCTCCCGAATTATTGCGTATGCAGGAGAAAATAAGAACGACCGCCGAAAAGATAAATTACGCCGAGTTCCGCGCTTGGGTAATAAACGAGAATAAAAATCGGAAACTTAAAGCGTACATGCGCGGTTGGGCGCGTAAAGCGGCGGTAATCGATGAGAAAATAGGGCGGCTCAAACTCAAAAAGCCTGATGACTGTATTTGCAAAAAAATTGCAAAACTCGAAAATAAGAAACGCGAAATCGAGTACGTAACGAGCGACGAATACGTCAGAAAATATTTAGGCACGAAAAAGGTCAAATACATACGCCTCGATTATCGTAAGTTCGTAACGGCGTTTTCTTCCGACGGCGGGTATAAAAAAGAGATATACTCCATAAACGAAAAATTGGAGAACAGCAAAGAAATATTAAAAGGTTTGCCGACGATGATTTTTATATCGTTACTTTCCGCGATGATAGGTTTCTCCGTTTCGTTCGGGCAAATCAACGTCATTTCGTGTATAACGGATATAGTAAATATAACACTTCAATTCACTACGGGTTGGTTCTTCATCGGTTCTAAAACACTTACTACCGAGATGTGCGTTTTCATCTCGAAAGAGGCTATTTTAGACAAGTTTTTAGCCGAAAAATCGCCCCAAAATAATATTAAAATGTTACAAGATGAAAAATAATACAATATATAGGGTAAAACAAAGATAGAAAAACACAATATATTGTGCTGTGTATACTCTCCTCACCTCCACCAAGTAGAAAAACCGCCCCAAAGGGGCGGTTTTTTCTTGTTTTTCGGCATATTTTTTACTAAAATTACTATTTTCGCCTATTTGCTATCCCGTATTATACTGTATTATTTTTCAAAGTGTTACTAAAATACGTTACTAAATTTTTATTTGATTCGGCTGATGATTTCCTGCTTGTCTTCGTCGTATAAATGCCCGTAAGTTTTGAATACTTGCGCGACGGTATCGCCTATAAGGTCGGCTACGACGTAAACGCTTGCGCCGAGGTGAATACACATAGAAACGAACGAATGCCGCAGGTCGTGTATTCTTATGCGTTTAACGCCCGATTTCTCGATATATCGGTCGAAAGCATGCGCTATGGTATTTTCGTGTATCGGAGCGTTGCCGCCGAAGTAAAAAGGCTTTTGCGGTGTATAGGCGGCAAGGGCGGCTTTTAGCGGCTCGCAAATAATAGTCTTTGCGCGGCGTTCGTTTTTGGTCGTGGTTATCTTGTACGCGTCTTTGTCGACCGTTTTACGGGTGTAAGTTTTATCGAACACGATATAGTCGCGGTGGACGTCATCGGCGTTCAGAGCGATAACCTCGCCCTTTCTTCGCCCGGTAAAAAACAGCGTATAAAAAATTGCGCGGTAGGTGGGGTTATCCACTACGGCTATAAACTTGTCGAACTCTTCGCGCGTCCAGAACTGCATAGCGGTTTCAGGCGTGCGGCGTTTCGGCTTTTTTACTTTGCGCAGATTATTGACAGTCCCGTAATGTATCTCGCACCACGCAAGGAACGTACTCATTGTGCCGCGTATGTTGGATAAATGGCTGTACGAGTAATAATCGCCCGTTTTCGGGTTCTTTGCCCGCCAAAGGTCGTCCTGCCACTTGTATAGCCTTTCGGGCGTTAAATCGGCAATTCTCGCATTCTTGAAGTACGGTAAAATGAAGTTGTAAAGATTGCCTCGGCGGTCGTATATCGTGCTGTCTTTGTTTTGGTTGGACATAGACGCTATATACAGCGGGGCGAGGGTTTCGACGGTCAACTCGTCTTTGCCATGTTCTACGGCTTTTTTCTTCTTTATGGGGTTGTGCTTGACGAGTTCGCAATACTTCTGAATAAACTCTAAATGCGCTTCTTTGGCAAGCGCTTTCGTTTTATATCCCGATAGCCGCTTTTGCTTCTCGTCGCCGTCGAGCGTAACGATACGAAAGACGATATCGTAAACTTTTCCGTTTAATTTCGTCTGCCGTTCCTGTATGTTTGCTTTCGTACTGCTTATGTAGTAACGCTCCATAATCTACCTCGTGCGGATAAAGCCTATGTTAAGATTGCATAAGTCCCATATAAGGAAAAAAATAAACACAGACGCAAAGAGCAGAGAAATAGTCGTAAGAATTATTATCCACCTGTTTTTGCGTTTTATAATTCGCTCGTAAAGGTCGATTATTTCAATCGACGGCGATTGTGAGTTTTTCTCTTCCTGTTGCAAAACGTCTAATATCGGTTTCATCGAAAGGTAACCCGGATCGAGAGTTTGTCCGCTGAAAATCTTTTTTACGGTCGACATCGGAATGCCGGACTTTTCCGCAATGTCTTGCAGTGTCAGGTTGTGTTTGTCTTTAAGTTTGTTGAGGTCTTCTTTTAGTGATTTCATTGTTTTCTCCCTTATGTTTAATTCGACGAAAATTGTCGAAATTTGTTCTAAAACCGCGAATGGAACCGAAAAGTACCAATATTTACCCGTAAAAGTATCAATATTGAGCCTTGACTTTTCGCCGATCGGTGCTACAATTAAAACAAAAGCGGCGCAATCGCCGCACAAGGGGAAATACTATGACAGAAAAACAACTCGATTTTATCCGAAGAATTCTCGATGCGAGGCTTACCGATGCCGAACTCGACGAACTTATACATAAAGCCGAAGAAAATTCACAAAGCGATTGACGGTCGCCGTCTTTTATGTTATACTGTAACTATGACAGATATTTGTCGTATATTTATTTTAATTGCGCCAAACGTATGGCGTATATAAGGGGTGTATCTCTATGGAAAAGACCACTCAATCAGATTGTTTTGTAAAGTCCTTACACGAGGTAAATCACTTAATGAAGATATTACCCGCAAACGCCACCGAAGAGCAAATCGCGCCCTTTGCCGCGCTCATATCCGCGCTTGCGGAAACCGTTCCCCAAAATCTCAACGCTGCGGAATATTCCGACGAAGAAAAAGAGATTATAGAACGGGGTAAAATTTTCGTGCGTATCGGTCTTTGTACCTATACGGCGGGTTATACCGACAACGAACGCAGGGAGTTATTTCAAAAGTCCTCGGCGCGGTTTATCTGCCGCATAAAGGAAGACGGAGCGGATAACTACTTCGCTCATTACGTTTATCTCGTCGATATAGACGGGGTTAAAAAAGTGAAGTCGTGCGTACCCGCGCATTGCAGCGAGAGGTTTATAGACAGCCTTAAAAAGTCCGACTATTACAAATCGTGGTTTTGAGCCGCTCTGACCTTTTGGCGAATAACCGCGGCTACTTCGTCCGTTATTTCGCCATTGTATAAGAACTCTTCTACCTTGTTCATATCGCCCGTTTCCCGCGCGATTCTGATTGCTTCGGCAGTCCACGGGTCGTCGCGGAACGGGATATAAACTCTATCATCATCTTTGTACATATTAACACCACGGCGCGCTTCGGTGCGCCTTTTTTATTTCAGCCGGTGACGAGTTGTCACCAACTCAAACGGTGACAGTTTGTCGCCACTTCATTTCCTCTTACTCAATATAAAGGATAAATAATCGTTCATTTTATCTATCTCGTCGTCGGACATATTTTTGACTAACTCTATGAATTTTTCTTCTTTGGGGGAAAGTTCGCGGGTTTCGTCTTCCGTCCAGCCCATTATATACGCAGGGGTACAATTTAAGACTTTGCCTAATTTTTCAAGTCTTGAAAGAGGGATATTGACAACTATTCCTTTTTCGTATTTATATATAGCCTGTTTCGTTGTATCGGTAAGTTTTGCCAATTCTTCTTGGGAAAGCCCTGCCTCTTCGCGCTTAACCCTAATTCTGTCGCCTATTGTCATAATAGCCTCGTTTTTTGTTAATTATAAAAACAAAAAACGAAAAAGTCAACTGAAAAGAAAAAAAAGTTTCAAAACCTACTAAAAACACTTGACAAGTTACTGGACAGAGGTTATAATAAGGGTAACTTAATGAGTTACAAGAGGAATTTATGAAACGTAATAAATTAGCAGGGATAATCGTTGAAAAAGGTTATACTCAAAAGGATATAGCGGCAAAAATCGGCATAACTCCTAAAACTTTTTACTTAAAAATGAAAAAAGGCGTATGGAATACGGACGAAATTCAAAAGATGATAGTCTTGTTGGATATAAAGGACGCTGCCGATATTTTTTTATCTTAAAAGCAACTTATAAAGTTACTTTCACCAAAAAGGAGAACGGGAATGTTTGAGAGCCTTGTTATTTTGTGAAAACTCTCAACCGCCCAAAGGAGAAGGGAATGAAAGCATACAAAGGTTTTAACCCCGATATGACTTGTCGGGGCTTCAAATTCGAAGAGGGCAAAACTTATACCGAAGACAAAGCGGAACTTTGCAAAAGCGGATTCCACGCCTGTTTAGACCCGTTAGAGGTCTTAAATTACTACGCCCCGGGCGACGACGAGGGCAACCTACGGAAGTATCACGAGGTCGAACTCGAAGACGTTGACGATAAACGCGAAGACGATACGAAAGTCTGCGGCAAAAAGATAACTATCGGCGCAGAACTTAATTTTGCCGACTTGGCAAAGGCGCACGTTGAGTACGTCAAAGAGCATTTGGACGGAGAAAAAAGCGAGAACGCCACGGGCAACTGCTCGGCGGCGACTAACACGGGCAACTGCTCGGCGGCGACTAACACGGGCAACTGCTCGGCGGCGACTAACACGGGCGACTACTCGGCGGCGACTAATACGGGCAACCGCTCGGCGGCGACTAACACGGGCAACCGCTCGGCAGCGACTAACACGGGCAACTGCTCGGCGGCGACTAACACGGGCAACCGCTCGGCAGCGACTAACACGGGCAACTGCTCGGCGGCGACTAACACGGGC
>ERZ1035027.232-NODE-232-length-35062-cov-7.200646_pt1 | contig 35062 bp, 69 predicted proteins | sample MGYA00520604_ERZ1035027 | MGnify/ENA primary metagenome ERZ1035027 (study PRJEB33766, sample SAMN09781743) | gut metagenome | biome: gut microbiome | host: Homo sapiens | place: Madagascar | study: EMG produced TPA metagenomics assembly of the PRJNA485056 data set...
ATAATATAATCAGCCCGCAAAAGGCAAATTCAAAATTGAAAGGTGACGAGCAAAACGAAAGTCAAAAATTTAATTTCCAAAATCAATCCACGTAGTTTCATTTCTGATTACCTGATTGCATTGGGCATTCAAGAATCAGAAATCGAAGATTATATTTGTCCAGTAAATGTGATATATCAATCGCCGTGGGACTATCCAAACATGAAATTGGCGTGTGAAATGGTAAAGGAGGTGGTAGAGGCACAAAGTAAGATTGGCATTCTTGTGGATTAACGTAGGTCGAGTCCACGTTAAAAAGTTCTAATTGCGGGGAGTTCCTTAGAGCCTATTCAACTAAACGAGATTCAAAATTAAGAATTTGAAAATGATTTCGTGGCGTTCAGTAACGGGAACGGTAGAGTAAAATCGAATAGGATTGGATAATCAAGCGCAACGCAACTTCCTAAATTTGATATCTAATATCGGGAAGGACGCTCAACGACTACCATAACTTCCGAAAGGTATTGTATAGTCTAAACCCTGTTTTTTGTAAATTAAATTATTGACATAAGGAGGACAATGAAAAATTACAAAGCGAACTTTAATTATTTTGATGTAATAGATACACCCAATAAAGCGTATTGGTTGGGATTCTTATTCGCAGATGGTTATATTGCAAGACGCGAAAGAATAACAAGTGCTAACAGTAAACGTATAGAATATAATTTGAAAATTTCTGTCAAAGATAGTGATGACGAAATATTGGCGAAGTTAATAAAAGATTTAGAATCTAATTATCCAATTCATTATTATAATGTAAAATCTTCTTTTGGCGATACAAGAGAAGCACGTCTTTTTATTACCAACAAATATATGGTTGAAAAATTATATAATGAATATGGTATTATTCCTAATCGAACTTCGATTCAAAAAATACTTAACATTCTGCCAGAAAATTTATATCGCTATTTTATTTTAGGTCTCTTTGATGGTGATGGAAGTTTTACTTTTTACTATATACACGAAAATCACCGTAAAATACTGTTAAGATTCGGTGGAAGCGAAGAAATTTTACGATTTATTGAATCCATATTAATCAAAGAGCAACTTGTCGCACCAATACAAAGACAATTAGAAAGAAGACATAAAGAGGGCGATGGCACTTGGCGTTGTTTAACTTTTGCAGGAATGAACAATTGTGTTCAAATTCTAAATTGGCTTTATCAAGATTCACCAATTTATCTTGAAAGAAAATATCAAAAATATCTTAACATATTAAAAGAACTCAATAAATAATTTACAAAAAACATTAAATATGTCGAAAGACAGGGTATATTTGTCTGATGTTGATGGCATCATGTCATCAACGATCGTTACACAATTTTTAAAATCAATTTCTGTAAATCCAAAAATCTTTTTTCATCCCAACAAAGCGCACGGATTAACCACTTACAATATTGACGAAATTGAAAATGCAAATTTGAATTTACTAATCATCCCCGATGCAGGAAGTAATGATGGACAATATTGCTCAAGACTTGCATCGCATGGCACAAAGATTCTTGTTCTTGACCACCATGAAATCACAAAGCCAAATCCAAGTTCCATCATCATCAATCCTCACATGGACAAAGCGCATCTAAATACCAAGTTATCCGGCGCAGGAGTTGCTTCTAAATTTGTGGACGCATATTGTGAAATATATGGATTGAATCCTGTTTACACCAAGGATTTAGTAGCTTGCTCTATCATATCCGACATATGCGACGTAACCGTCCTTGAAAATCGTAAATATATATATGATGGGTTGAACCGTGTTGAGAATCCATTTCTGAAATTTCTGTTTGATAAAGCTAAAGAAGCAACACCTCATGCTGTGGGCTGGACAATCGCGCCCAAGATTAACGCCCTGTTCCGGGTAGAGTCGGATATTGCTACCGTGTTTGAGGGGTTCATCAATCCATTGGCGATTGAACCAGCATACAAAGAATGCAATCGTGCCTATAATGCGTCAAGGAAAATCACAAATGAAATAACCAAAGACCCTGTGATTGACGAGCAAAAGAATTGTGCAATATCGTTTGTTGAAAATGAAAATGCTTCCTTTACCGGGCTGTTGGCAAGTCGGATTCTTGACGCAACAAAGAAACCGACATTCGTTCTACGCAACAAGGATAACAAGATCTATACCGGCTCAATGCGCTCACCCATAGAGTTTGCCTCTATTCTTAATTCATCGCGTCTGTGCCGTGCTGAAGGACATGAAAAAGCGTGTGGATTAGTTATTCAAAAGGAAAATTACGACGCGCTTTTGAAGTGGCTTGATGCACAGAGCTTTGATCTTGAACCTACGGAAGACATAGCCGGACAATTGTCACCAAGGAATATCAACCTGTTCCTGTGCGAGCAAATTGAATCCAATAAGCAACTATGGGCTAATCAAATTCCTGAGCCGAGATTCAGCACTACGTTGCGTGTCAAGAACACAGACGTTGCTTTGTTTAAGAAGACAAGCACAACATTCAAAGTGGAAAAGAATGGTGTAGCTTTTATCAAATTCCAATTAAAGGAAAATGAAGTTCAAAAGATTGAATCCATAAAGCGGCTTAAGATTGATGTAATATTCACATTGGGTATCAATCGATATAACGGCGCAGAAACACCGCAAGGCATGATTCAAGAATGGACGATTGATGAGGACGATGGGGAGGATATGTTTTGATGGACAATATAACAAACACAGATATACGTGGAGGAGAAGGTCATATTTTTTATCTGTCGCTTAGTAAAGCAGAACGAATAGTTGAACTTTATAATTCCATGACCGATGAAGAACGAAGTTTGTATCGTCAGTATCTTAAATGTATTTATCTGGGCGAATAAATTGGTGATGTTAATTTGTATTTATATAGACTTAATGAATTTTACCAAGTTAACAACAAGACAGGCAAAATAGAAAGTTGGGATTAAATGGAACAATTATATAAATTAGAACCTGGTGTTGTTTTTACAATTGATGCTAAGACATGGGAAAAACAATTCGGTGAACTTGATATTCCAAATAATTACGTTGAAATCGGTAACAAAGACGTGCTGTTAAGATTTGAAGGAATTGAGAAAATCAAAACTAAGCGTCATTGGTGGCAGTTCTGGAAATTAAAAAAGAAATACTATAGATTCCGTGTGATGGTTGTAGCTTAAGGAGATAAAATGAAATACGTAGGTTCAAAGCGACGTTTGGTAAAAGACATCGCGCCAATTTTACAAAACGCTATCGATAACTGGGAAGGGTGCAAAGGTTACATTGAGCCCTTTGTTGGTGGTGCAAATATGATATGCAACATTCGATGTGATAATCGTATTGGATATGATAGTCATAAATATTTAATTGCTTTACTAAAGCATATTCAAGAGTCATCGGCAGATTTGCCCTTGACATATGACGAAGAATTCTACAATCAAATCCGTGACAATAAAGATAATTATTCTGATTGGCTTGTAGGGTTGGTTGGATTTAGCACCTATGGCGCAAAATGGTTCGGCGGTTATCCAAGGGGATTCAAAAATGATGGGGTCACACCAAGGGATATTGTCAATGAATCAATTCGAAACCTCAAGGCACAAGCCCCATTACTTAATGGGATTGAATTTGATTGCATGGATTTTAGGGAAATTTATGAGCTTGAGGGATATGTTATTTATGCAGACCCGCCCTATAAAAATTCGTTAAAATATTCTACGTCATCTTTTCCTTATGATGAATTCTATAATTGGTGTCGTAGGATGAGCAGTGCAAACAAAGTATTCGTTAGCGAATATTCTATGCCTGATGATTTCAAATGTGTATGGACAAAAGAAATCAAATGCACTGTTGATAAAGCATCACGCACCAATAGAGTAGAAAATCTTTTTACCCTCTAACCGTTAATTAAAAATTCATAAAATTATTTTTCCAAAACCTCTTGACAATCAAGGGGCTTTGTGTTATAATAGATACATCAAAGGGCAACAGCCTGAATCAAGGAGAATAATTATGAAATTAACACGTGATGAAATGGATAAAACGCCATTCTGTAAAGCCGGAAAATTCAAGAATGTCAACTGTGGATACGCAATGGTTCACGACAAGGTATTTTGCTCTGTCCGAGAAGCGGAGGTTTATTGCCACAAGAACAACATCGATATGAATACACAGATACGTGCTGATGACCCTGATGTTCTTAGAGAATGCAAGGCAATAGTCAAGATATCGCTCCCATTGTTGGATATGATGTTTAAGGATATCGAAAGAAAATGGAATGATAATCGCAAAACTATAGAATTCTGTGCTGAAACACGCGACAGACTTCGAAAACTTTCAGATGAAGGTAGCCTCATGGCATCGTGGGATTTGGACGGAGCACAGCGTAACTTGACAGAAGCTGTTTGGATAGGGCATGGTTTGTATGAAGCTATGGAGGAAATGCGTGACCAGATTAACGACTATCGGAAGATTCTTAATATTAAGGAGGAACAGATATGAAATTTGAAGACGTGAAACTCAACGGGAAATATCGCGTGGTAGACAATGAAACAGAGCATGACTTTGACATCGGGGATGTTGTGCAGATTATTGCAATTGAGCCGACAGAAGATGGTGAGCATCTTATCCATGCAGAATCGTGGACAAAACCGTGGCGTGGTGAATGGTGCATCAAACCAGAAGAAATGGAAAGCATTGATGAACTCGAAGCAAAACTTCCCAATTGGCGGATGATGATTGAAGACCTTCTTGACTTTATCGAAGACCAGCATGAAAATGCGGGACAGATGATGTACAATGAAATCCGTCAACTGTACGGATATCCTTATGAATGGACGTGCAAGAGATGAGCATAAACGTCAAGTGTAAATGCACAAAAGAAATTTATAACAAGGGCGGTTTCAAAGTCTATGGGTTCTTTCCCACAGGGGGAGACCCCATAGACGTAACCAAGTATGGAAATTTCAGCATATCCGGCGAGCAAGCATTCGATGTAGGGCAGGAATATTACCTGTCCTTATCGCCTATTGAAAATTCAAAATATCCATGCTCGTATATATTTGAGGGCTTTGTAGGCATCGGTTTTGTTGGTGAAGAAATCAAGGTTGACCCCAAGGAGCAAATCAGAATCTTGTCCATGTACATGGAGGAGAGTCAAGCTGAGTCATGTACAGAAGGTTATCCTAATTTTCTTGAATTGATTTTGACCAATCGTGAAAACGAAATCGACCTCAAGAAGATTCATGGCGTGGGTGATAAATTACTTGCTAAGTATTGCGACAAAATCAGAGGCGATTGTAAATCCGTTTTGTTTGGTGGCATCCTTAGCGAATATGGAACAGCAGAATCACGTGCTTGCATTAAAGCGTCACTTGCTTATTCGTCACCTACTAAGTTACGCGAAGCTATCAATAACGATCCATATGGAACATTATGCAATCTATACGAAAAGAAGACAAAAGCCATTGATAGAATGGTGCAAAAGAAACATCCCGAGTTACTTACAACAAAGTCAAGATGTCAGTCTGCTGTCAATGATTTGCTTGATGAGATGGAAAGCGAAGGCTCGACAAGATGTAACGCTAATGTAATCGCTAAATTGGTTAAAGAAGAATATCCCGAGTGCATCAAATGGATAGGCGAATGTGTCACAGAGAATGAAGAGGTGTTCTTTGACCCAGAAACCAAGTACGTTAGCAAAATGGCGACGTTTGAAGCAGAGCTTAAGATTGCTAAAGAGCTAAAGAAGCGCGTCAACAATCCTATAAAATTTAATGGCGATATTGAGCAATTCAGGCAGATAGGCGATACCACTATGACCGATGAGCAGATGGGCGTATTAGATATGGTAAAGAACAATTCGACAGGTGTTCTTACAGCGCCTGGAGGATGTGGCAAGAGCTATTCCGTGAATGCGGTAATTAAGTATCTTGAATCAATTCATGTAACTTACAAACTTCTTGCCCCTACAGGCTGTGCGGCACGTAGATTAAAGGAGGCAACGGGACGTAAAGCGTCTACTGTTCATATGTGGCTGACGCTGTTAGGTGATCTAAGTAGTAATGTAGATGTGGTGATAATTGATGAGGTGTCAATAATGAGCGTCAATTTACTGTCAACTTTGCTTAAGCGTATTGATGAGCACACCAAGTTGTTTTTCGTCTGCGACCCAGCACAGCTCGCTTCAATCTCATGCGGTAATCTTGCACAGGATATTATCAACAGCGGCATTGTTCCCGTTACTCGCTTAACCAAGGTATTCCGTTACAATTCATCGGGTATCGCCACGGTTGTTGCTGATACGCGTGAAGGCGACCCCGCGTCTATTGAATCAGACCAGTTTGATGACTACACATTCATCCCTCAATCAGACGATACAAGCGAAGTACTTGACGATATAAGAGATGCGTACAGGCACTACCTTGACAAGGGCTATAAGATGAAGGATATTCTTTGCTTGTGCCCGTACAACAAAGGCGCTTTGGGAACACGTGTGATCAACAGTATTCTTCAAGAAGAATTCAATGACCATAAATTCACGAGTATGTGTTATGAATCAATGGACAGTATCATCAATTTCAAAATTGGTGATAAGGTTATTAACATCAAGAACAACTATAACGCTAATGTGTACGACCCTGATACGTTTGGTGAAGTTTTTTATGATGAATTCGGTAATCCGAAAAAGAACACGACCTTTGTTGCTAACGGCGATATCGGCATAGTTGTTGATTGTTTCGTAGACGATGTAGACGATTCTATATTGGTAGTGGCGTTTGACGAAGCGATGATTTACTACACCAACGAGGATATAAAGAATCTGCAATTAGCATATGCTATTAGCTGTCACAAGAGTCAAGGCTCTGAATCGCCTGTAGTGATTGCTTTGATGCTTAAGCAACATCTATACATGATTAACCGGAACATTGAATATGTGGCGTTCTCACGCGCCAAGACGGAGCTGTGCATTATAGGCGATACACGGACGATAGCTAACGGCATGAAAGAGGTGCAAAATCTTGAAAGAGATACGTGGTTGAAGGAATTGTTAACACAAAATTCATAAAGAAATTTTAGAAAAACTCTTGACATTTGATGAGAAATAGTGTATAATAGTATCATCAAATGTCAAAGGAAATTGGAGTATGATAATGAATAATTTAGCAACGGTACTAATCACCATTACCTTATTAACCGGAGGCACGGAAACGGTTTACTTTGACGTGCCCGTTCATGAAGTAGTTCAGCAAAAAGAACTTAATATTGAGTATCAGATAGCTGAGGAAGATATTAATATGCTGGCTAAAACCATCTGGAACGAAGCGCGTGGTATTAAGTCAGACATGGAGAAGGCGGCTATTGCATGGTGCGTCCTTAATCGTGTTGACTCAACAGATTGGGAGTTCCGTAACATGAACACGATTGAAGAAGTGTTAACTGCACCCGGACAGGTGGAAGGATACAAAGAAGACAACCCACTTGACGATCATCTTGTTGAGCTTGCCGAAGATGTGCTCATCCGATGGAACATGGAAAAGGACGGTGTTGTTGATGTAGGCAGAGTATTGCCAAGAGACTACTATTTTTGGTGGGGTGATAGCAAACACAACCATTTTCGGAAACAACTTGAAGACCAAGTGTTCTGGGACTGGTCATGGGACAGCCCTTATGAGGAGGATTTGAATGGCTGAGACGAACAAGGAAATTGTTGGTTGCTTAGAAAATGACGCGTGGGGTGCGGCATGGGACAAAGGGGAAGATGAAATCGACCCTGATCGCAAAGTTGTGAGATACGAAGATTGTCGTTTTAGAAATTGGGATTATTGGCTTAAGCAGGACGAAGCGTGACGATTTCTGTAGTTATGGAGTGAGGTATAATATAGATGAAGAATAAAGAAATTGCCCATGTATTGGAAGAACTTACGGAAAATTATCCGTGCGAAGAATTAGTGAGGTGTAAAGATTGTATCTACCATGAACCATTTCCTGATATTTCGCATCGTGATAAAAACTCAGTGTATTGTTCTATGTTTGATTTAGTTAAATGGAAATATGGGTTTTGCGAAGTAGGAGCAAAAAAGGAGGAGAATTAAAAATGTGCGACCTTAACGAAACAATTGAACTGATGACCTCAACCGACTATAAGGATAGACTCAAAGCTGAATATTGGCAAACCAAAATAAGGTATGACAAGCTATGTATAATGCTTGAAAAGTACAAGGCGGGCAAGCTGGACTTTGAACCTACGTGTCCGATATGGATGCTTGCAAGACAGATGAAGTGGATGGAAGGATATTTGAACGGGCTTGAAGTTCGCGCTAAAATAGAAGGAGTTGATTTAACATGAAGGGATTTATTGAAGTTACTTTAAGTTTTAATGGAATTTCGAAGTTTTTAATTAATGTTAACAACATCGAATCAGTCGTACGTTGTAATAATGGATGTGCTACTATTTATTCAAACGTTGTAGAAAGTAATGGTGACAGTGTTGAACAAGTTAATTATACAACGCAAAACACCTATGAAGAAGTCAAGACGATGATTGAGGAGGCTATGAAGTAATGGCTGATTATATTAAGAAATCTGCTGTGCATGAGATTCTGTATGATTGCCTTCTTCACGGCAAATCTAAATATACAGGATTTTATCGTGCGTGGGACGAGATAAAGAATTGGAAAGGTGTCAATGAGCCATTTGTTAGATGTAATGATTGTGCAAATGGTATATCTATAGCACCTCAAGATAAGAAGTTCCATTGTCAAGTTTTTAATTGCGAAGTGCCTGATAAGGGATTTTGCTATAGGGGAGTAGAGAAGAAACATTACGAAGTGAAATTTTATCCGTCAGGAAATACGGGCGTAAATATGAACAACGATTTACAATAAATTCATATTTCATCTATTGATTTCTGCTCTTGCTTGTGGTATAATATATACGTAATCAAGCAAGGGATTACATAAAAACTTATAGAACAAAGGAGATATGCATATGAGAAAGTTTAGAATCAGAGGACTTACTTATGAGGTTAAAGCAACTTGTCTGAGACAGGCTATCTTGAAGCTTGTTAGTGATGATGGAGATTTTACTTACACTCCTCATTGGTACACAAGAAGTAACAGGAAATCTTGGGCTAAGTTCGAGACAAGCTACGGCTACAAAGGAGTCGTTGAAGAGGTCTAAGATAAGAAGTCAAGGGGCAAGAAAAAATTTTTTTCAAAAACTTTTGCAAAACCCCTTGACAAATCAATCAAGATGTGGTATAATATAAGTACAGTAAAGAAAGGTAAGGTACATACAATGAAAAACACAAAGGTTATTACATTTTGGGGCTGGGAGTCCAATCCTTTCGCAAACCCCGACCTCGCCAACAATGGCGGCGGTTATTCTCAGCCAGAGGGCGGCGCACTGGTCGAGCTCTCTGACGGGTCGATCGCGGTGGTCGATTACTTCGATCATGATTGCGGCGACTTTGGTCGTGACGCTCATGTTTCCATTGAGCTTCTCGACGGTCGTTCTTGGGGGTTCTCGTTCGGAAGCAATTCTGACGAGGACTTCAGCGAGGTTGCGCCGAGCTTCCTGCATTGGACAGGGTGTGACCTTGCCGAGGTTGCCGACACGGTTATTGATGCGGTGTTGACCGCAATGGAGGCTTGACATGGAATCAATTAATCGTGGCGATATTTATTCAGTAAACTTTGGTAATGGTATAGGTTCTGAGCAAGGCGGATTCCGTCCTGCAATCATCCTGCAAAACAACAAGGGCAACTATTATGCGCCTACAGTCATGGTTGCACCAATCACAACAGCGAAGAAGCATAGATTACCTACTCACGTAACAGTCTTTCCGAACACGGGAGTAAAAGGAACTTCTATTGCTTTGTATGAGCAAGTTATGACCATTGACAAAACACGATTGCTTAAGAAAATTGGTCATAAGACCATGACACATTGGGACGATAGAGCAATTGCCATTGCCTTTGGTTGCGGCACATTCTTAAGCGATGACGAAAAGAAAAATATTGAGGTATAAAAATGGCAGAAAGTTATTATGAGTACATGACGTCTGATGATTGGGCATGTGTCTCATCCAACGAGACGAAGATAATAAACTATATCAAAAAGATGAAAGAGCAATATCCTAACGATGTTACCATTCAACACTATCCTGAAAAGAATTCAGGGGTAATTGTAGCACGTGTTCCACGTTCATGGATTAAGAAACCCTCGCCGCCACGTAAACAGAAGCCAATGTCACCTGAAGAGCTTGAAGCAGTGCGTGAGCGTCTGAAAATTGCACGTACACAAAGCAAAAATCAAGCCAGAATCGACGAAGATGATGAAGACGAGTAAATAGTAGGGTAAAATTTCCGTCGATTGTAGGTGAAAAAACGACATGAATACTGTAGGTTTTAGTAACGAACAAATCAAGGAGCTAATCACTCGACGTAGGCGGCAAGTATGGGTGCATAGTATCATCTACTATCGCCTTGACAAGAATGTAATTAGTGATGCTAAGTGGTCGCAGTGGGCGTTAGAGCTTGAAGAACTTCAAAAACAGTATCCCAACCTTGCGGCTGAATGTCCATATGCTGATGTGTTCAAGGATTTCGACCACTCGACAGGTAGCAACTTACCATTAGATGATAAAGACATGACTGTTCAAGCATGGTGGGTCATCAAGGCTGACGAAGAATTTAAGAAAGAACCTAAAAATTAATTTATTAAATTTTCAAAAACCTCTTGACTTTTTCGCAAAAATGTGATATAATATATATACAATAAATCAAAAGGAGATTGAATCATGAAATTTAAGATTTATGACTATGATAACAAGAGTGTTGAGGTTGAAATTCCTGACAAGCCCATTCACTATATCATGGTAACGATTTTAGGTGGTGATGAAACTGGAATAGTTTACTTTGAAGACGGCACATCACAAACATTTAATTCATCAGAGTACAGGATTATAGATATTTTTGATGGGTGTTATGTCGTGACGAGAGACGAGGTTAATAAGTGGATTTCCATTAACCCTCATATAAGTCAATACGAGACAAAGAGCTATAAACGCTATGAAATTTGGAAGAAAATAAAGACAGCACAAACGGACTAAAAAATTTTTTGAGAAATTTTTCAAAAACCTCTTGACAAATTCAAGAAAATGTGATATAATATATATACTAACTAATCAAGCCCTTGGCGTTGGGCAATAATAGACGCCACTATGGCACGGATGGACGAGTTAGACAAGTCAACCACCACCCACCACTTATGACAAGGTGCAATTCCTTGACGTGCCAATTAACCTTATCATCTACCACCTCCACCCAAATCATGATGATAAGGTTCAGTACACCCCCACAACTACCCACCCAAGCCTCTGTGGGGTGTACATATAGCGATGTAGCTCAACGGTTAGAGCGTCCTCCTTATAAGGGGAAGACCTGAGTTCGATTTCTCAGCATCGCTACCAGCGGCAAGACCGCATTCAAAATTTATAAAAGAGGTAAAATTATGATACACGAAAAGATGACGGTGCATAAAGCACTCGCAGAACTTAAGACACTTGATAGTCGAATAGAGACCGAAATCACAGGCTCAATCTTTGTTAGGGCTAATGTGCATAGCAACACAAAGATATTTGGCAAGTCCATTGATGAATTCAAGTCTGATACAAAAGCAAGTTGTCAGTCAGTCATGGCGCTGATTAACAGACGCAATGCCCTCAAAAGAGCGGTAGTTCTGTCCAATGCTGTGACCAAGGTTGAAATTGGCGGGGTTGAGTATTCAGTTGCTGAAGCAATTGAGATGAACAATCACGGTATGGAAAATCTTATCGAGTTCAGGGATTCCCTTAAAGACCAGTATTCAAACGTCAAGCGTATGGTGGAATCAGAAAATGGCGATAAGCTCAATAAGAACTGCGAAAGCTACTTACAGGCTATGTTCGGCACTAAGGAAAAGACGAATAATGCAGATGTTGAAGCTGTACAGAACGCTTATATAGCAAGTCATTCTTACGATATTGTAACCGGCTTTGATGTTGAAAAGGTAATCAAAGAACTGACTGATAAGATTGATGCCTTTAGGTCAGAAGTTGATTCAGCGCTTAGCGTTTCTAATGCTCTTACCGTTATTGAGTTTGAGTATTAAGATTAATTAATTTACTCTCAAGTAAATAACTCGAATTGCATCGAAACTTCTAAACTGTAACACCTTGTGGTTTCGGCGCGTCCACAAGGCTAAAATAAAGAAGTGCCTCACTACAATTCATCAGACTAATAATCTGATTCAGAGCTGCTATTTCTGAAAAGCTATGAAGGGTATGTCTGCGGCGATCCGCGGGTACTCAGCTAAAAGGTTCTGTAAAGGTTAAAGATTAACGGTCAAAGATTAAAGGTCAATTGTCAAAGGTTATATTTAATCTAAAGGTCAATGAACAAAGGTGAAAGGTAAAAGGTTTACAAAATCCATGAGTACAGTTAGGTTTGTTACAAATGACCGTGAAGTTCCTGCATGGCTGGTGCAATTCGAGATGATTATAGGTGCGTAGCCAAGTGGTTAAGGCACGGGACTTTGACTCCCGCATTCACTGATTCAAATTCAGTCGCATCTGCCAAGGGCTGAGACCCCTTAAAACTCTCAAGCAGCTTTGAATAGCTTATGAAAACTTTAGACTTTGAATATGCGTCAGCAATGGCGTATATGCTCCCGTATGCCAAAAGAAGAGCAAAATAGCCCAAACCTATTGTAGTGTGGAGGCAGGAACCACCGGGAGTACCACGAGTTCAACAGCATCTCGGCAAAAGCTGTAATATTTTGAATTAAAAAGGAATTAAAACACATGAACAAGACTGAATTTATCGCACTTTACGCAGAGCATCAAGACCTATCCAAGGTCAAGGCTAAGGAGATAGTTGATACTGTCCTTGCTGAGATTTGCAACGTTATCGCAGACCATGACTCTGTTTACTTTCAGGAGCTCGGAACATTCGGTGCAACCCTGAAGGAAGAGCATGAAATGAGAAACCCGGCAACAGGTGAGACCATTATTGTTCCGACTAAGTACGTACCAACGTTTAAGTTTGGTAGTCAGATCAAGAACTGTATAAAGTAAGATAAGCAAATAGTTGTGGGCTATTGATAAGCCCAAGTTAGCCGCCCTGTGCTGAAGTACAATCCATTATCAGGACAATTGGAAAAAGTACAGGGCATTTTTCTATCCTTTATTCATAAAAAATTCACAAAGAAATTTTCAAAAACCTATTGACTTTTGCGTTAGAATGTGATATAATATATACATCAAAGCAAAGGAGATAAGGATATGAAACACCTTAATGAATACATCAATCATATGAGAGGAAACAAGAAGTCGGAGGGTACGATTCATGAATACGTTCGCAACCTTACGGATGTGTTCACGACTATTGGCAAGAATGAAGAAGCGATAGTCTATGAGGACATAGAAAATTACAAGCTGTCAATAGCTTCGCTGTCCTCATCAACAATCAATACAAGAATCTCTGCACTCAAAAGCTATTACAAGTTCCTTATGCAGAGACGGTATATTGAAGTTAATCCTGTTGAATATGTCGAATGCCCCAAGGTTAAGAACAAAGAAAAGATTCCGCTTACAGGCGAACAGGTTAGAGCTATGATAGCTAAAACCAGCAATGTTCGTATGGAAGCGTTCATCATGGCACTCGCAACAACAGGAATGCGTATCGCTGAGCTTGCTTCTGTGACTATCGATGACTACAATAATCGTGTAGGCAACACCATAATCATCACCGGTAAGGGCGACAAAGAACGTAGAGTAACGTTTCCTGACGAAGCTATTGCTTGCATCGATAAGTATATATGGAGTGAGCGTAGTATTCATGCGGCGAAAACAGGAACAAATCTGCTGTTTGTATCTAATCAAGGTACTGCTCTTGCGGCAGGAAACATGGGCGAACAGCTTAAGAAAATAGCCAAAGAAGCAGGGATTCCGCAGTGGGATAAGGTGTGCAATCATCTTATGAGAACGACATGTGCTACCCTTGCTTTGAGGAATGGTGTTGAGCTTCCTACCATACAGAAGATGTTGGGACATAGCAACATCAATACCACGACAAGATATGCTAAAATAGCTGATGAAACCGTTGCAAACGCAATGGCTACCATGAGATTTTAAGGAGGATATGAACATGAGCAAAACAACACAGACAAGGGATATGATTAAGGACGCTCTGAGCTTTTGCGTAGGCAAGAAGAATGCTGTGACAAGTCGTCATCTTGAGAATTTAGTGGGTTGTGCAAGCCCTACGGTTCGTAGGGTTGTGAATGAGTTGAGAGCGGAGGGTATGAAGATATGCAGTGGTAAAAATGGATACTACGTTGCAAGAGATGATAAAGACGTGTCTGCGACGATTCGGCAAATGGAAAGCAGAATCGCAATTATGCAGAAAGCAATAGAAGGTCTAAGGAGGTGAAATTTTGTTAGGATTTAACATGGAGTGCGAAATCTTCGAAGCTATCACAGAATATTGGGCTAAAGAGATAAAGGATGAACAAACTGCAATTGATTGTCTGTTCTATCTGAAACAGCGTCTGATGAGTGCCGAAGAAAGGAATAGGGCAGAGACGGCAATTGAGCAGATGGGTTATTGTCCAAGATGTGGCGACAAGCTTGAAACTGTGGAAAGCGATATTCCGCATCCGGAGCTTGATGGCACGCCCACAGAGCATTGGACAAATATCCATTGCCCGCAGTGTGATAGGAGAATGTAATGACTACTAAAAGAGAAACAAAACAGAAAAAAGCCGAGCGGTTAATGCTCAAACAGTTCCTTGACACTTATCCAAACGCTAAGGCGGTTATGAAAGCTCTTACAGAGAAACAGAACCCTGAGCTTCATGACATTGTTGTTAACGCTATCAAGCCACAGCTTGAAAAGGCGAAGATGATTGGCGTTCAAATAGGTTGGAATGGAGCATTGATGAGCCTTGAAGGTGAGTGTGAAAAATGTAAAGACAAGGAAGAAATTCTTGAGCTACTGAGAAAGAAAAAGAAAGAAACACTTGACAAACTTAAGATGAAAGATTTTGATAATAATGAAAATGAGGTAAATGAATAATGGATAATTCTGTGCTTAATGCGACAAAGAATAGATTTGGTGTGGTCGGTCTTGTGTCTGAGCTTGACCTGAAGCGTGAAGATTGCGTTGTTAAAGTGAAGAGCGATGATGGTTCTGTGTCGGAAGTTCCGAGTGAGCGCATTCGCGGCAAGATATCCCTTGAGATTGGAGCTAATCAGGTAAAGACTTTTGATGTGTATGCGTCTAAGACCACTTCCAAGGGTAAGGAACACCAGCAATGGGCGATGTATGAGGCTATGATGAATTGGAATCCAAGGATTCACGGCAACCCGAATGAAGAGCCAACCAAGGTGATTCTTAATGGTTCTGTAGGAATTAATGATTATCTTGGACAGGATGGTAAGGCGCATTCTATTCTTAAGTGGAATATAAATAGTGCTAATACCAAGGTATCACCCGATGAAAAACTTGGTTGTTCGCTGAATTTTACGGGGTATGTCAAAAAGATTGTGCCGGAGATGAGAAATGAAGAGGAGACTGGACGTCTTAATGTCGAGCTTCTTGGCGTTGACACTAAGGGTGCTGTTTATCCCGTGGGAATTATCGTGCCCGAGGAATATGTTGAAGGCTTCACAGACCTTTACGAAGTAGGCAAGACCGGCAACTTTGACATAGATGTTGTCATGGTTCATGTTGGTGATAAGAAGGCTAAGAAGAAGGCATTTGGTAAGGCAGCATCAACCAATATTAACACGGGCTTTGACATTGAAGAGCGTGTAATGTGTGGTGGCGATGAGCCTATTGAAGAGCCGGAAGATGAAGATGAAAACGGCAATCTCATTGACAACGGTTGGCTGAATCCTGAAGCAATTAAACTTGCTATTAAGGAACGTGAAAAGATGCTTACTGAGCTTGAAAAGAATCCGCCTAAGAAGACTACTGCTTCCGCTCCCGCACAGAAGACAAGCAAGTTCAGCAAGAAGCCGGACATGAACAGCACTAACGACGATGATGACTTTGGGTTTTGATGGTGCAATAAGTTTTCCGTGGTGATTAAGGGGAGGTAACTCCCCTTTGAATAAAATAAATAAAGGAATAAAAGGAGAATTTGATGGCTAAGATTGATTTAAGAAGTCTTAAGAAGTCAACTATTTGTGATTCACTTAAAGGCGCAAAAGTGATCGTGTACGGAGGTAACAATCTTGGAAAAACCTACCAAATGAGTAGGTTTACTGATAAGGTGCTTCTTCTTGCAACTGAAGCAGGATACGGTGCGGCAGATTGCGTTATTCAGGAAGTGACAAGCTGGGTACAATTCAAGGATATTGTTAAACAGTTGACTTCTGAAAAGGTTGACAAAGATGATAAGAATGGGCGGCTTGAATGGGAAACTATGCAAGACCTTTATGATACAATTCTTATCGACACAACAGAAAATCTTGTTGACCTTGCGGAGAAACAGACTTGCACAGAATTCGGTGTTCGTGACCTTAGCGAAATAGAAGACAGCAGAAAGAACGGTTACAGCATTTATCGTAAGGATTTCAAGGCTACTGTTGACAGACTTTGTCACTTTGGATATACTGTTGTTTTTGTCAGCCATGAAGAGTTCATTGAAAAGACGGACGCTAAGGGCAACAAGTATCGTTATATGCAGCCCAAGGGTAGTGAAAACATAAAGGGTTCTACACGATTTGTACGAGACCTTTGTGACTTCTGTATTGCGCTTGTGTCCAACGGTGTTGATGAAGATGGGACACCCATTCCTTCGTCTGCATATTGCGCTGAAACAAAAACGCTGTTCGCACGTAGTCGTTATGCAATGGTTCCATTCATTGAGGAATTTTCTGCTGAGAATCTTAAAGCGGCAATGCTCGATGCAATGCGCAAGACGGCAGAGAATCGCAAGGCAGGAATCGCGCCGTGGACAATCAAGAAGGAAGGTTATTCCGCAAATGAGCTTATCAACATGATTAAGCCCTACTTCACAGCGGCTCGTGCTAAGTTCCCGGACGATGTAGATAACATTGTTGAAACGTCACTTGGCAAGCGTGTAAGCGAAGCAACAGAAGAAGATGTTGTTCAGCTTGAGAATGTATATAATCAGCTTACAACACTGTGCGATAATCAGGGAATTAAGGTAGAGTAATGAAGTGTAGAGTCTGTGGGCAAGAGATAAGAAAAGGTGATAGGTTCAAAGGCGTTGACTTTGTGTCAATCCCTTTCTGCTCTGAATCTTGTTATAATGAATACCATATAGACCATAAGCCTGTTTCAAGGGAGCGTAAAACTAAAGAAGCAACCGAACGTCTCAAGCTCACAGATTTTCTTTGCGAACTATATCTTGATAACGGCGTAGAAACGCCCTTTGGATGGTTTGGTAAGCAAATTGAGAAATTTGAAAAAGACCATGATTGTACTGACCGCGACATTAAATTGATGATACGTTACGCAATTGAATATGAAGGCTATGAACTTTGCACAGATTACGGTATACGTCAATTTGAGCGGTTTTACCCCTTGTATAAACAGTTTAACGAAGCGATTAAGCGGTCGAAAGAAGTCGCTGAAACGATGCAAGATGATCTGGTTGTTCCAGTAACGCCCAATTCAGGTGAACGATATATAGGATTTAAGGTGGATTTAGATAATATATGATTTACAACATTAATATTGGTTCACAGTTGCTTGGCTGTATATTCAAGAATCCAAGTCTTATCATGAATCCGCAGTTCCCCTTACAGCCGGATGATTTTGCACCTGAGCAGTTTCATAAAATTTTGTTCCTTTGTGCGTCAAAAGCATATCAAGCAGGAATCAACGACATCACGGAAATAGAAATAGACAATATTGCCAAATCTCATAATGCCGCTTATGAAATTCTTGTGGATAGTCGCTTTGAGGATTTCATCGCCACTGTCCGTGAATTGGCAAGCCTTGACAACTATGAATCGTATTGGAACAGTATTCGCAAATATTCTATGCTCCGACAAATGAAGGACGCAGGAATGAATGTAGATAAATGGTTTGATGAGACGATTGATAATGGGGACAAAACTGCTGAATTCACTATACAGGAAATGCTTGCTGAATATGAAGTTCTTACAAATAAGTTAAGAACAACGTATGATACTAAGTACGTCCGGCATGAAATGTATGCGGGTGAAGACACTGAAGGATTGCTTGAACAGTTTGAGCAGAAACCTATGATGGGGGCTTGTTTAACTTCGCCTTATCAAACTACGATATATAATGGTTGGAACAGAAGCCATTTGATATTACGTGGTGCGAGGTCTTCATTGGGCAAAACAAGACTTGCGGCGGCTGATTTATGTAATGTTGGCGCAAAGAAAATATGGAGCGATGAAGAACAAGATTTTGTTGACAACCCTAATTACCAAGGTTCTACTTTCTTTATCCATACAGAGATGGAAACACGCATTAACGTTAACCCTATATTTCTTGCTTGCATTTCAGGTGTAGATAATAGTGTAATAACTAAAGCTTCATACACAAAAGATGAGCGAAACAGAATTCTAAAGGCGGGCGAAATTCTTAAAGACTCATGTATCCGATTAGTCGATATGCCTAACTTTACATCTCGTGGGCTTGAGACAAAAATTAAGGAGTGCGTACAAGCTGATGGTGCAACATACGGTGTGTTTGACTATATATGGCTCAACCGTGATGTTTCACTTGAGTATCAACAGTCTATGGGCACGAACGTGCGACCTGATATGGCTATTGCGTCAATAGCGGCAGACCTCAAGCAATATGCAGAAGCCTATAATGTTGGACTTATGACTATGTGTCAGTTGTCACGTAACTACGAACAGCAGGAATTTTGTGACGCGTCATGCCTTGCCGGTGCTGTAGCTATGCAGGATAAACTTGATTGCGGCTCGGTCATGATTGGTGCGAAGGATAAGCCCAAATCATGGAAAAAGGTTGAAGCCTATGTCAAGAAGCGCGGTTTTGGCGAAGGAGCAGAGGATGACCAACCAAATATTGTTGAACATATCTTCAAGGCGCGTTACCAAGATACTTCCTACTCAAAATTCAAAATATGGTCAAAGATTGATAGGGGGACAATGCGACGTAAAGATTATTTTGTAACAGACGAAAACGATGAATTAATCAGTATTAACAGAACAACGCCCTATGGCGAGAAAGACTTTGATGAACAATAATAAATTTTCAATAGCACCACTATTAATAGGACTTGGCACAGTTGTTGCGGTAAATTATCTCATACCTGTAATCGATGTGGCTTGTTTAGCTATTTGTGCGAGGCTTAACGTGCCCATGAGTAGATGGCAGACAATAGCGCAGAAGACGCTTGAAAAGGCAGGGATGGTTGATGATGACCCGACGTATCACACCAATGCTTGTGGCTTTAACGCAAACTTTGAAGAGATGCCTGAAGAAGAGATAGACGATGACTAAGCACGTCAACAAAGCATATATTCAATTCATAGGCAACGCTTCAAGTGATGTCACAGGCTCGGCTTATAGGGTAAAGTTTGGTTCATCTAATGTGCTCCTTGAATGTGGTATGATTCAAGATGGTAGGGATATTTATTCGTTATACTGTGCGAACAGAGATTTTATGAATAGCTTTCACATTAGTGATATCACCTGTTCAATTGCCCCTCATGGTAATCATAATGACCACATGGGGCTGTATCCCGCCTTGTTTCATAAGGGTTATAAAGGCTCAGTCTTCATCCCGGAGGGCAATAAAAAATTTCTTGAGATCATGTGGGCTGATAGCTTGAAAATTATGGAAAGCGACAGTATCAAGATTGAGAAGAAATGGAATAAGCCCGCCCCACCGCTATTCAACGAAAAAGATATAGCAACAGCCCTTGAACACTTGATTGAAATACCTTACAACTATCCTATTCATCTATCTGATGAACTCATCTTTGAATTTCTGCCGTCTGGGCACATCATTAATTCAGCAAGCGTGTTGATGACGCTGAAGAATTCAAGGGGTGATACAAAACGTATATATTACAGTAGTGACATAGGAGCGGCTGTCAATCATCACTATGTTGTACCGCGTCAAACGCCACGACAATTTGACATAGGCATTGTTGAAAACACTTACAATTCGCCTATGCGCCCCAACAATCCAAAAGATACCATTAACGACATTCGTAAAATAAAGTCGATTGTCAATGAATATCAGTGCACAATCTTTCCGTCATTTGCTTTAGCACGTAGCCAAGAAATCTTAACCACCTTATATGTCATGTGGGAGCGTGGCGAATTGCCCAAGGATATTAAGATATATTATGATACACCATTGGGCAAAAAGTTGTCTGATGTATATACAGATGATGAGCTATGGCGACGTGTCTGGGCATGGGAGAATGTGGTAAAAATTGAATCTTTTGAAGATTCTCAAATGTATCAAATGCAGAATGACAAGTGCTGTGTAATAGCAAGCTCGGGCATGATGAATGCAGGGCGCGTAGTGTCATGGATTAAATCTAAACTGCCGCTTACAACAACACATATCTGTTTCATAGGCTATACGCCCGAAGAAGGGCTTGCCGCTGATATCAAGTCTGATGCAAAGCGTGTAGAAATTGATGGACGAAAAGTTAAAAACATGGCTAATTATACTGAGCTACGTTCTTTCTCATCCCATTGCGACTATAAAGGATTGCTTGATTTTTATTCATCGCTACAATGTAACCGTTTGCTCCTTGTTCATGGCAATCAAGATGACAAGGTTGAATTTGCTAAAGTTTTACAAGACAAATTTGTAAAGAAGGGTGAATCAACACGTGTCAGTGCTGTGCAACAAGGCGATAAAATATTTTTCTAATTAAAGGAGATTTTATTATGAAGTATTATTCTGAAATGACCGATAAGGTTTATGATTCTGTTACTGAGCTTACCGTCGACGAAAACCGTGTTAAAGAAGAACGGCTCGAGCGTGAGCGCAAGGAGGAGGAAAAGAAAGCCAAGGCTGAAGAAGAAGCTAAGAAAATGCAGGAAGCGCTTAAGGCGATTGATGACGCCTATAAGGTTTATACTGATGCTGTTGACGCTTTTTGTAAGAAGTATGGCGTGACGCTTAGTCTCCGAGACGCCTTATCTGAGATTCTGGACTTTATCCTCTAAAAATTAATTTATTAAATTTTTCAAAACCCCTTGACAAACGAGGGGTTTTGGTGTATAATATATATGTAATCAAAACACGGAACACGGAGGTAATTAACATGAAAAGATACTTAGTATGGGGCAAACTTGATAACAAGTACACAAAGCTGATGACACTTGCCAATGATGAGCAGGGTGCAATTGAATCCACCAATCAGCGCGTTGTTGATGAATCCCTTGGTAAGACTTGGATTGTTGAATCCGTGTCCGAGATAAGGAGGTATAAGCCCTACTGATGGGACGGCGTAAAAAGATTGAAGAACCAATGGCAGACCCTGTAGAACATGAAGGTTTGCCATTGGTAGGCGAAACAGCAGTGTGTCCTATATGTGGCAAGCTGTTTGTGGTAACACCAGAACACGCATATATATCTCATGGTTCATATACTTGTACATGGGAATGTTTTCTAAAGGAGGTTAAAGCAAAACATGATAAACAAAACACGAATGAAGTTGATTGAACAGGTGGCGCAATCTTCTTCTTATCCCGAGCTTCAAGGCACGTTCAAACGTGGAAAAGATTGGATTGTGACAAACGGTGTAATCGTGCTATATTTTAAGGAAAAGCCCGATTTACCTATAGTCGAGGGCAAAGATTATGATTTTAATGACATTCTTGATATGCCGCTCGGCTGCCACGATGCACCACCACCTAATATTGACGTCTTGAAACAGATTGTCAAGGAAGCAAAATATAAGGACAAGGATAGAATAACCTATCTCCCTTATGAAATATTTCCAAACGTCTTTGTCAACCCTAAGTTGCTTTTGGATATGCTTAAGATATTTCCTAAGACCTACATGATCAATTGGGAAAGCGGTTGGCGACCTATCATCTTCATTGATGATGATATTGATTCGCCTGATAATTATGGAGCTTTGTTCACTATTCGCAAAGATGTGCATATGCCTTATATTAGCTTAATAGACGGAGGATACGGAATAATCAATCCCGACATGGGAGAAGAAATAAAACAGGAGGAAATTTAATGCAGTTCTACAAAGACGGGATTTGTTCGGTGGCGATTGTCCCTAAATCGGAAATTACCAAGATTGACTTTGCCACTTGTAACCAGCCTGCAGAGACAATCGAGCAGTTCTACAATCGACAAAAGGAGAAGCCAACAATAGTGACCAATGGCGGATTCTTTAATATGTCAACACGTGCGCCGGTATTTAACTATGTTGACGAAGGAAACGCAAAATCAGCCAATGCCAAATACAAGTGGGGCATGGGTGTTGTTGGAAACAATCGGCTTATTTACGGTGAATTAAACAGCCGCAAGTGGCGCGATTTTGTGTCGGGTTATCCTAACCTACTTGATGATTCACAGGCTGCGACAATCACCTTTGCCAAGGAAATCAATTACAAGGCAAGACGAACGCTGCTGGGCTATGATGACAAGCGTGTAATACTTGTGTGCGTTGATAGTCCCGGAATGAACCTTATTGAAGCACAGGGTTATATGAAGAAACTTGGCTGTAGATTCGCCATAAATCTTGATGGTGGCGGCTCAACGGGAATGCTTGTCAATGGCGAAAAGAAGACATCTATCTATCATAAACGTGCTGTTGACAATGTTGTTGCAATCTACACAAAAGATATTGCGCTTAAGCCTACACAATCTATCTCGACGAATAAGAAAGAATCTAAGGGCATCGACGTATATGTCGGTCAGGGCAAGATTGACTGGAAACAAGTAAAAGCTGATGGCGTTGATTTCGCCATGATTAAGGCTTCACAAGGCTGGACAGAATCGGGAACGGGATATGAATATAGACTGTTTCGGGATAGGAACTTTGCCACTAATCTGATTGGTGCATACAACGCAGGAATCAAGTGTGGTGTGTATCATTATTTCACTGCCGAGACAGATTCACAGGTCGTAGAAGAAGCAATATTCCTGCTTAACACCATCAATCCGCATAAGGACAGAATTTCGCTGTGGGTTGCTGTCGACGTTGAAAGCCCTAAGCATTGCGACAATCAATCGAAATCAGAGCTTACGGCACGTGTTAAGAAGTTTATGGAGATAATAGAAAAAGCAGGATATAAAGTCATGCTTTACACCAATCCTAATTATCTTAAGTATAAGTTTATGCCCAATGCTTTTGATGATTGTGACATATGGCTTGCGCACTATAACGTGTCAAAACCTTATGCGGTTAAGAATCTTAAGATGTGGCAATATGGGCTTGGTACGATCAAGGGCATAGGAACAAAATGTGATATGAATAAGGGGTATTTTGAAATATGAAAGTAATTAAGAAGAACGAAGTTGAAATAAGTGAATATCCAAAGCGTATTGTCTGTGACCATTGCGGCGCAGAGCTTGAATACGACAAGGATGATGAATTTGTTGGAATTTGGGGGATGGAGTGTGTTACTTGTCCTGAGTGCAACGAAGATTGTTTTGTTAGCAACCATCGTGTAGAGAAGCCAAATTGGAAAGTAACTTTTGACCATACTAACAGCGATTCAGCAGTGGTTGTTGAGGATGAAGAAATTCAGGGAATGGTGGATAAATGCTACAACCGCCTAATGTCTCCCGATTGGGAGCCGGGAGAATTCTATATTACCATGTCTGGTGATACGCTTGTTTTTGGCGTTAAGTTTGAAGATGAGGTTAATGTATACGTCACCAGAGATTATTGGGAAGATACTACGTGTCTGTGAGGTAATATATGAGAAAAATAATGGAGAGATTCAAGGCAGGAGAAAAGCTAACAGAAAATGACCGTATGTCGCTGGCGTATGGTGATAATTACAGGGGTTCAGAACTGGACGACGATTACGAAGAAGTCGAGACGGAAGAGGGCGAAAACGGCAGATGGACTCGCGGCATGGATACAATCTTCAAGCTCGGCGAAGACGAGTATTGGTGTATCCCGTGGCATAAGGGGTTGACTGAGTGTCAGGAGGATGAGTTCTGGGACGATCCGTACCGTGTTAAAAAGGTTGTCAAGATGATTCAGGTTGATACATGGGAGGCTATACCAAATGCCAACTAAAGAAGAATTGAAAGAATTACAGTCTAAGCCTCTTGAGACAAAGCATCCAGTATATCTTGATTATGCGGCGTCCGCCCCCACAACATATTGGGGGTGGGACTTTAATACCGGAACAAACTATAATTCTAATCAGCCTTATGCAATAAGCGAACAGAAGCAATTAAAAGAAGCTGAGTCGATTGTCCTTGAAGCCCTTGGCTCTAAGACAGGTCATGTTATCTTTGGTGCTAATGCTACTGTCATGTTTAGTCTTTTGAAAACAATGGAGGAGCATAATGAATAACGAAATAGAATGCGAAGAGGTGTGGAAAAGTATTACAGGATATGAAGAGCAATATGAAATAAGCAATTTGGGTCATGTCCGTAGTCTTGATAGAAAAGATAGTATAGGAAGAACATTAAAAGGTAAATCATTAAAACTTCTTTATAATAACAAAGGATATTTTATGGTGCACTTGTGCAAAAATGGACAACAGTCAAACAAGTTGGTTCATATTTTGGTTGCGACACACTTTGTTCCCAATCCTAACAATTATGAAGAAGTTTCACACAAAGACGAAAACTGCGAAAATTGCGCGTTTTGGAATTTAGAGTGGACTTCACACAAAGAGAATTGCCGAATGCCGTTACGACGGAAACGTATCTCGGAAAAAGCAAAATTACGAAAATGGTCAGAAGAGAGAAAAAAGCAATTCGGCGAAGCCAATAAAGGTGAAAAGAACTATTTTCATACTCACATATACGCAGGAGGCGATAACCCAAGAGCGCAAAAAGTAATATGCGAAGGTAAGATTTACGAAACAATAAAATCTTGTGCAAGTTATTATGGCTATAAAAGTTTTTGGAATTTAAGTGGCTATCTTAAGCATCCAGAGACTATGCCTAAAATATGGAAGGAGCGTGGATTGGTCTATTATGACACAGAAAAACAAGCCGATATGGATAGGCAGTAGTTATGAGCATGACTGCTCCTTTGTGCAATGTGATTATACAGCTAAAAACTTATCTAAACTGAAAGAACTTTTAATCAAATACGAAGATTGTTCCAAAATTGTAACATGGATGTATATTTGTAATATGACAGGGGAAATTTTTCCTGTACAAGAAATAGGAAAATTATGCCATGAATATAACGCAATATTTGTCTGCGACCTTACAGCAGGACTGCACAATGAACCTATCCCCAACAATATAGACGATTGGTGTGATATAGCTATATGGTCTGGCGCAAAGGTAGGCGCTGAGAAAGGCACAGGCGGCATTTGGTTTAGCGAAAGAGCATGGAGGGAACACTGTATAGGAGATGAGCCTCCGCTTCATTTCGGTACGCCCAACGCAGCTCAAGCAATGGCACAGGCAATAGCTATAAAGCATTGTCAGAATGAAATATCAAGACGCTTGAGTGAAAGATATAGGACATGGCGATATATTGATGACAAGTGGATTAGACTCTGGCAACGTCTTACTTCTGGCATAATTGACATACGTGCAGATTATAGTGATATTACCAAGCAATTTCGCCTTGGAAACTATGAATTTAGTAACGGTATTGTGGGGTTGTATCTCCCTGACATCAACGCAGACGCATTTCAGCAGTTTGCTTCTACAAGGCAAATTTACTTCTCCGTCTTCCATTCAGCTTGCGCGGGACAGGACGATTATCGTGTGGCTGAAGCGTATGGACTGACTAAGGAACAAGCGGCACATTGTATCCGGTTGAGCTTTGGGTATGAAACAAACGAGCAAGACATTGATAGATTTATTGAAGTACTTAAGGAATTTAGGGAAATGTTCTGTTCCGATGGCGTACGCGAAGCAAAGAAGGAACTTGCAGGACGTGGCGTTCTGGTTGGGTTGAGCGAGTAACGTTTACAAAAAGTTCATAATAAAATTTGCAAAAGGGGTTGACAAACAGCCCCTTTTGTGCTATAATATATATGTCCTCAAGGAAAGGGCGAATATATAAAGAAATTAAGGAGAAAATAACATGAGCGCGATTAGAGGGGATTATATAGCGGCGTTGGTTCGTGAAATGGTTAAGAAGAATTCGCAAGAAACCATGATTGACGGTTGTAAGGTAAAGACATTCACGGCAGGAGCAAGGGTTTTTGCGAATGAGCTTCTTCAAAAGGAGCTCCAAGGTATTATCTCTTACGATGAGTATATGTTCGGTTTTGGTATCATATGCGATTGGGCATTAACCGACGCAGGAAAGGATTTTTACAGATGACATGGCTAACAACCCCCAGCAGAGCAGAGCTTCTTCACTACGGAAAAATCCTTAGCGATGATGAAATCGAAAAGGATGGACATTTCATGAGGTATCGTGAGATTGAGTATGGCGGTATGATATGGGCGATGAAAGAACGCGATGGCGAAGTCGGATACATTGTAGAAATTGGGAGGGCTAAAAAATGACGGATAAGTTTGACATAGTTAAGGCGTTACATACCTTGACCTATGACCTTGAATCGGAAAGTGGTCAATACAACATGGGCAAGATGTTTAGTAAATGTCTTGACAAGGCGGCAAACACAGGAGTTGATTATTTCGCTCAAATATCATGTTTTTATAAAGAACTACGTCTTAGGAAATTAACCAACCGCACTGCCTATGATGAATGGAAACATACGGACAGCAATCAGCGTCTATTTAAGCAGTTGCGTAAGTTGTGTAAGGAATATTACGCTAATCTGTTTGACCATATTCTTGGGGATGGAATCTTTGAAAGCAAGACAGAGCTTGGTTTTCCGCTTAGTCCTGAGAATGTAGGTACAAACGTGGCTGACGCTTTCACGGAAAGTTTGTTGAAGGATATGCTTAAGCGATGGAGAAAATAAATACCCGGACACTAAAACAGCAATTGACTCTCAAGGATTGTGAAAAAATCTTAACCGACCTAACAATCCCCATTTACTCTAAAGGAGATAAGACATGGAGACTATACACAGGTTGCCACCATAAAGACGCTTATAAGGGCGGTCATAACCTCATCTTCTACACAGACACCAAGTCGTTTCAATGTGTCACTCAATGCAGTTGTTCATTTGACATCATCGGCTTGACACAGCGCAGATTGAAAACCCTTGAGAAACCTTGTTCATTCATGGACGCTATAGGATTCATTGCCAAATCAACAGGCAAAGAAGTGGGTGATTATAAGCGCATAAGTAAGCAACCCAATATATGCGATTGGTCAGGGCTTGAGCGGTTTGTACGAATGCGTAAAGGCGATAGTTTATTGAAGACATTCGACCCCTGCATCTTGAACGAGCTTGAATCGAGCTATTATGAGGGCTGGATTGATGAGGGAATTAGTATCGAGACGCAAAAGAAGTTTGGCATAAAATATTATCGCCGAGCTAATCAAATTTGCATCCCTTGCCGGAATCGCGAAGGTGAGCTTATAGGCATTCGCTGTAGGAATCTTGACCCTGAACGGCTTGAGGCGGCTAAGTATATACCTTTGATAACGCTTGATGGGCAGTCGTATGCTTTTCCAACCAATCAAGTATTTTATGGGATAAACTATACGTGGGAAGCGATTGAAAGAACTCAACAGATACTACTATGTGAAGGAGAAAAAAGTTGCCTCAAGGCGAATGAATTTCTTGGACGAGACAATAACTGTGTAGCCCTGTATGGCTCTCAGTTGGGCTTAAAACGCCGAAATGAAATTATCAAGATGGGTGTTAAAGACGTTGTTCTGTGCCTTGATAGTGACTTTGTAGGGCTTGATACGCCTGAATACGACAAGTTTGAAAAAAAGATGTTTGATATAGCAAAGCAGTTCAAGGGCTACTGTAATGTTAGCGTAGTGTATAATAACATAGGGCTTGAGAACTGGAATAAATGTAGCCCATTTGATGGGACAAAGGAGCAATGGAATATGTTGTATGAAAACAGGGAGATTGTTGAATGATGAGTGAGTTGGATGAAGTTTTAGTAAAAACCGTCTTAGGCGAGCCGCAGGTATGGAAAGCTGTGGTAAACTATGGAACGGTAGATTCATCTGTAGCAATTCATATGGACAAAATGAGTAAAGATGATTCGTTTGAGCCGTGCACCTACTATTGGGAAAGTGAGCCGGGTAAAGATTGGGAGCTTATGTTTGGCTTCATTGCGTTTTATGGCAACGAACCCGAAAAAAGTATAAGAAGACGGCTAAATCGGTATTGTTTAAGAAAACTTAGAACCGTTAAAACTATGATAAAATATTTACGTGCGCAAGGGTGCAATACAGAAGAGATAAGAACAAGATTAAGATTGATGATTCAGCCTGAAATGGTGAATTTAGAGGGGACAAAAGATGATTAAATATTTCTGTGATTTTTGCGGTAAAGAGCTTAAACGCGATACCCCTGAAGCAAAGGGGTTAGCAGTAGGTAACAAGTTTGGGGCTTCAATGGAGTATTACGATATATGCAAGGATTGTCTTGATAAGATTTATGAGATGATTGCGGATAAGAGGCTAAGGGAGGATAATAATGTGTAAGATAATCTGTGATTTCTGTCACAAAGAAATTAAAACTAAAGAAAGTGAAAAGGCAGCAAGAATCAATTATGGTTTTACCATCCCTAAAAGCTATAAAATATGCGAAGATTGCTTAAAGGCAGTTGTCAATATGCAGAAAGGAGTTTATAACAAGAATGACTAAAATCGTCTGTGACATATGCGGAAAAGAAATCGCCAGAAATATCGACAGGTGGAGCGTTCATATTTCCAAATGGGACAGGGATGCTTTTACAGCTACACCAGAGGTATGGAAAGATATTTGTACGGAATGCTTTGAGAAGATTTATAATGAGGCGATGGAGAAAAAATCTTAAAAATTTTTCTCAAACCCCTTGACAAAACAAAGATTATGTAGTATAATATATACACAATAAAAATGGGGCATAGCCTACGGAGGAAAAACAATGTGTACAATTCTTAAAATAGTCTGTATAATTGTGCTTATGATTGGGGCAGGAGTTAATTATCTTATGATCGCTTTTGCAGATAATGAACATGATGATTTTCATGGTATCGTTTGTAGTTTCTTTGGTGCTACGTGTTTATTAGGAGCTATTTTTATGAGCCTTTATTGCATATGAGCCAAAAGTAAACAAACTGTAAACATCCCGCCAACCCCTTGACAAATCACGATTGATGTGCTATAATATATATACCATCTTAGATGGAGAAAGATTGAGGTAATAAAAATGGAAGTTATGGATATTCTGAAGTTGGTCTCCAGCAGTATTTCATTTCTTGTCTCTGTTGTTGCGTTTTTTTACACAGAAGGCATACGCAGACAGTACAAAAAAGATATGGAAGTCTTGAACCACATCAAAGAAAATAAAAAAGAAAGGAAGTAAATCATGACCGCACTAACCATACTTGCGATAGCCCTGTCAATTAGCGCAATTGCTCTTTGTGCATGGACAGAGATTCTGCGTGACGAAGAAGACAAAGCTACGCTTAATTTGATTAAGCAACACAACGAAATTATGCGCCACATGACTAATTGTATAGAAATGCTGGAGCAGAGGATAAAGAAATTGGAGGAGGATAAATGAACAGCACGCTCGAAAAACGCTCAATGGCGTTTATGAACTGCCCGTGGAAATCCACTGTCGGATGTAATTTTATCTGCGCAGAGTGCTTCCGCAGTGATCCAGATGGGCTTAGGACATTGCTTGATGATTTCAACAGACTCGAGGAACGGCTAAAAATAATGGAGGACGAAAATGGCTGATGCGCACATAATCTGGAAGGAACGGGAAGTCAGAGAAGAAACGTATTATAACAGCGGGCATTTATGGGAAGGTGAACCGTTTTATTTCCTGAAATACGTTCACTACATTGACAAAATTCCGTACTGCTCCCGCTGTGGCAAGCGCATCGATGACAGATTTATGCACTTTTGCCCGAATTGCGGCGCGAAGATAGATGAGGAGGGCAAGCAATGACTGAATTCAGCCGATCGGACTGGCGTCACGCAAGGAAACCGCACAAATGCTACTTGTGTGGCAAGGAAATACAAAAAGGTGAGAGGTATTTTTATGCTGACGGTAAAGCTGATGGTGTGTTTTTTCACGACCACTATCACGAATCATGCGAAGAAATACTCAGTCTTTATTTCAGAGCGCATTCCGGCGACGATGAGTGGGATCACTGTTGGGTGACGGACTGGATCGAGGAGTATTGTCAGGATAACTGTGAACAGTATGGGCAATGCGGTCGGAGCGTATTCGAGTGCGATAAGGTCAGAAAAATGCTAAGAGGGGCTTTGACGAATTGATGAAAGGAGCAAATCAATGACTATCCGTATTGAGGAGGACGAGCAATGAACAACAAACAAGCATCAGGTGGAATCGGTTTCGCGGGTCTGTTAACAATAGTCTTTATTATCCTGAAGCTATGCGGCGTTATCGCATGGTCATGGTGGTGGGTGCTGTCTCCGCTATGGATATCGGAAATATTGTGGACGATTTTTGTGGTCGTTGTATTACTTGTGGGAGGACGAAAAAAATGATTAAAACGAGTCTTAGCGAAAGTTGGGACAAAATGTGTAAAGCATTACAAGATGAATGCAGTAATTGTAAGCTGTCCTTTATGAACAACAAATTTGGTGATCCCTGCGATATGTTTGTTAAAGAACGCCCAGAAGAAGCGGCTGAAATCATCAACAAATGGATAGAGGAGAAAGAAAATGAACGCAGTTGAATTTTTAAAAGAAAACAATAGAATGTGTAAAACATTTGATTCATGTAGCGGCAAAAATGGCGGTGAAATGTGCGAATTGTACGTTAAGTCTAACGAAAAGGGATTGAGTTGTGCTGACTATACTACCACTTATCCTGAAGAAGCTGTTAAAATAATTGAGAAATGGGCAAAGGAGCATCCTAAGAAAACACGCCAAAGTGAGTTCCTAAAGATGTTCCCCAATGCTTTTGTTTATTTGGGAAGTGTAGACATCGACCCCTGTAAAATAGTTAAATCTAAGTACGATACAGAGCAATGCAAATTACGTGAAACTTCTGAATGGGGTTGCGAGAACTGTCGTGAGCAATTTTGGCACGAGGAGGTTAAATGATGGATGCAGTTGATTTTTTGAAAGAAGCCGTTCGAATGCACAATTTTGATGATCACGACTGTGTTGAATGCGAAATCTATAAACACAGTAACGGTAATCTCTCGTGTGTTAATTGGGTTCTCAGCCATCCCGACGAAGCTGTCAAGGTAGTCGAGCAATGGGCAAAAGAACATCCCCGGAAGACTCGGCAAGAAAAGTTTCTTGAGATGTTTCCTGAGACTCCTATTTCTGAGGGAGTGTTAGAAATTTACCCTTGCAAATTGGTCGGTTCAAAGCTCAACTCAGAAGAGTGTCATTCGTATGATGAATTTGGTTTTTCGGGGTGCTATGAATGCCGGAAAAATTACTGGCTTAAGGAGGTTGAATAATGAAACAAATCTATATAGTTTATAAATCCACACGACTTGGTGAAATCCCTTATAGATGCTTTAAGTCAAGAGACAAAGCATCGGGCTATTGTGAAGCTAAGAACGAAGAACTTGACGACCTTGAATCTTGAGGCAATGAGATGAACACTTGTTATCTTTATGCACCTTGTGATTTTGACGAAGAGGATATTGATGAATATTCGTGATTTGACTTTTTTCACATTATCTTTGTTTTGCATTGGGCTTAATTATTGGCAATATAAACAGCTTGGCAGAAAAAGTTCGTTAGTGTTAATGATACTAATGATTGTATGTTGTGTATGGGATATTGCGGAGGCTGTAATAGAATGAGCGATATTAAATTATATAATGGCGATTGTCTTGAATTGATGAAGTTGATTCCAGATAAGAGTATCGACTTGATTTTGTGCGATTTGCCTTATGGAATTACAAGAAACAAATGGGATTCTATTATCCCACTTGATAAATTATGGAGGCAGTATGAAAGAGTTGTAAAAGACAATTCTGCAATTTGCTTGTTTGCTGATGGTATGTTCATGGCAAAACTGATGGCAAGTAATCCTAAAATGTGGAGATATAATCTTATTTGGAATAAAGTATTGCCTTCTGGTTTCCTTAATGCTAATCGGATGCCACTAAGAGTAACAGAAGAAATTGTTGTGTTTTATAATAAACAGCCAATTTATAACCCACAAAAAATCAAGGGGGCACCAAATCATTCCAAAGGCAAAGCAACAAATAAAACTTCTGAAGATAATTGTCAAGTAAACAATAACTATGGAAAATATACGATTGTAGATAATCATAAAGAACTTGGAGATATGAAACATCCGACTTCTTTAATTACTTTTTCAAAGCCACATCCCTCAATATCTTTGCACCCAACAGAGAAACCCATACAGTTATGTGAATGGCTTATAAAAACCTATACAAATGAAAATATGGTAGTGTTAGATAACTGCATGGGTTCAGGAAGCACAGGCGTTGCTTGTTTGAATACGAATAGAAATTTTATTGGTATTGAATTAGACGAAGGATATTATAATATTGCAAATAAAAGAATTGAGTCGGCGCAATCAGATATAGATAAGAACGTTGAAAAAGGACGATAATGTGAATATGATCAAGATTGAAAGGTTGTGGACGATTTGAATACAAAAGTTTTATATTCATCAAAAGAAGAAAAGTGGGCTACGCCACAAGATTTCTTTGATAAACTAAATGATGAGTTTCATTTTACGCTTGATGCGGCGGCTTCGCCTGATAATGCAAAATGCCCTGTTTATTTTACAGAAGAGCAAGATGGGCTTGCTCAAAGTTGGGGAGGGCATACAGTGTGGTGTAATCCTCCTTATTGTCGCAAAACAGGTGCATGGGTTAAGAAAGCATATGAAGATTTACACAAAGAATCTCAAAGGTTACTTGAAAAATATAGACGCGAACAGTTCCGTAAAGGGCTTAAGGATAAATTCATAGATTCTGACGAAGATGATTATGAGGCTTGGCTTGAGGAACAGTGTCGTGCTTATGCAGAGAAAATCAGTCAAATGGAGGGGGAGCAAAATCAACGGGCAACAAGTCTTAAGGTTCTTATTGATGGCTATGCTGCTATGATTAAAGGCATGATTCTCAAAGAAGAAACAAAAGAGCAAAAAGATGTTCTTAGATTAAACGCTTATAAGGACTGTTTGATATGGTTTGAAAATTTGTTTAAGGCGGGTAAATAATGTCATACGTAAATGAAGCAAAACAAGCATTTACCGAGTTAGTCTACGACAGCGTAGTGGTTCAGTTGTTCAAAGATTGGTTAATCGAAGAATCCCGTAAAGCAGATAAGAAAGCCTACCATTTTGGTGGACAATTCAATCTTGGTTATGCGGCTGGACTTGACGTTTGCTGTGAAAGATTTATTGAATATGTTGATGGGAGGTATAAGGTATGAACAATAGTGAGGAAGTGTGCGCACTTGAAGGGATTCATAATAAGCTCTCTCAAAGGATTGAAGGAATTCATGCCACTATTGATTGTCACCTTGATGATAGCGACATAAACGTTGATATATCTTTCCTAAGAAAACTTTATGCGGAAGCTAAGGGACTGTGCGAAGCTGATAAGATTGTTGTGAATAAATTGAAGGAGTTGATTAAGGAGGACAACAATGATTAATGAAACCGAAGAAATTCTGAAAGCAATAAAGAAAGAAATAGATGCAGAAATTGAACAGTGTCAATATGGAATTGACAATTTTAAGGGTGATGATATTTTTTATACCGCGCTCTTTCGTGAAAAAGCGCGTGCGCAAATAACAGGATTAGAAGTAGCCATTTCTATTCTTAACAAATATTATCTTACAAAATAAGCGATTGAGGAGGATGACAATGCCTAAGCAAGTCCATGAAATAGTTTATACACTATGGCTCAACGACATGAAGTTTACGACTTGTAGTCGATGGTCATATAGCGACCCCGCTGAATTTATGTGGAGCGATATGGAGTTTAAGACCTTTGACTCAATTTGGGATTGGCTATATCGCAACAGTATATTCAACGGAGTGTATACGGATTATACCTTATTTAAGAAGCGCAAACAAATCTGTACGTATAAAAGTAACGTTACGGCAAGGAATTTTAAGTCAGGTACGATTACAGCAAAGGTTAATATAATCAAAGAACCAAGAATGGAAGAACTGGTAAGTAATTTGCCAGCGCGTGAATTTGCACAATTTATGAGCGATAATATTGGTGAGGTGTTGACAGATAATGTGGCACAAGAGAAGTGACCGTCCATTGCCCGCTTTACATGATGAGGACGAAATCTTGGTCAGTTTGGAATTTCATAAATACTACGGATACGACCTTGTTTTTCCGAGACTATGGTGCGTGAGGGCAGTATGGGATGGGTTGAACGAAGAATTTTATGAAAAAATAACTAAGCAATATATTCATGACGAGGATATAATGGCTTGGTGGGAGGATAAGGAATGAGTAATGTAAGCACTGATCATGATTTATGGTGTGATAATTGGCGCGTTTATCAAAAAGATTTGGCAGATAAGTATTTATATGAAGACTATCTTACGCGCGAGCAGATCAAAGTACTATACAAAGAACACCCCCAGCTTCTTATAGAAGTTTTAACCTGTTTTAGCACATGGATGAAAGAGCGTATAGTTCAAAATCCTACAAATACTATTACTATGATGTATATACCACAAAAAGATGAGACGCTTGAGGTTGGAAAAGAAAAACGATTTGATTTAATTGATGCAATAGACGCAATTAGTGAAGCATTAGCAAAACAACTCAACTACAAGGGTTGGGT
>ERZ1035027.240-NODE-240-length-34344-cov-8.519759_pt1 | contig 34344 bp, 25 predicted proteins | sample MGYA00520604_ERZ1035027 | MGnify/ENA primary metagenome ERZ1035027 (study PRJEB33766, sample SAMN09781743) | gut metagenome | biome: gut microbiome | host: Homo sapiens | place: Madagascar | study: EMG produced TPA metagenomics assembly of the PRJNA485056 data set...
CTAAAACTACGAATTATGGAAAAATTAGTTCTGCCATTGGAAAAATGAAGATGTCAGGAATTGATGTCGCGCCGCCAGATATAAATAAATCTACATATACCTTCTCGCCCGATGTAGAAAAATCAATAATTCGTTTTGGTATGAGTGGAATTGTAAAAGTGGGTGAAGATATTGTAAAATCTATAATCGAAAATCGTCCTTATTCCTCAATTGATGATTTTCTATCGAAAGTAAAAATCAATAAACCTCAAATGATAAATCTTGTAAAAGCTGGCGCTTTTGATGAATTTGATGATAGAGAGAATTTAATGCAATATTACATCTCAGAAATCAGTGATACAAAAAAGCGGATAACTCTCCAAAATATGAAGATGTTGATTGATTTTGGTTTGATTCCTGATGAGTATGACTTTCAAAGACGAGTCTTCAATTTCAATAAATATCTAAAAAAGATGAAGATAGGAACTCAATATTATGGATTAGATAATATCGCAATGAACTTTTATGAAAAGAATTTTGATGTTGATTTTTTAGAACCCTATGATACCGAAAGCGGATTTGCGATTCTTCAAACCAAGTGGGATAAAATTTATAAGGCTCAGATGGATATTATTCGTCCTTTCATAAAAAATAATAACCAATTATTACTAAATGATGTAAATAATAGGCTAATGTCTGATGTTTGGAATAAATATTGTCTTGGGTCTATTAGTAAATGGGAGATGGATAGCGTTTCTTGTTATTTTCATCAGCACGAACTTCAAGATGTCAATTATCGACTATGTGGTTTTTCAAACTTCTTTGAACTAAACGAACAGCCTGAAATTGATAGAATAATTGAAATAAAAGGAAAGAAAATCCCACTTTTTAAGATTCATCGCATTTGTGGTACTGTTCTTGATAGAGATAAGAGTAAAAAAATGGTAACGGTTTTGACTAGAGAAGGCGTTGTGAATGTAAGAGTTTTTGGTGAAGTCTTTTCTTATTATGATAAACAAATTAGCGAACGAGGTACTGATGGCAAAAAACACGTCATTGAAAAAAGTATCTTCAGTAGAGGAAACAAAATTATTATTACAGGCATCAGGAGAGATAACGAATTTGTTATGAAAAAATATAAGAACACTCCTTATCATGGCATTGAACTAATCACAAAAATAAATGAAGATGGTACAGTAGAAAGTCAAGGGAGGATTGAACAGTAATGGGGATAATTGGAGTGCATGATTATGATTTTTTTACTTACCAAAATGTTCTCCCTAATCTTGAATGTGCGAAACTTTGTGCTTATCATAAGAAAAAAAGAGAAATCTCCGTTCTGGCACCAGAATTGGCGCCAGAGCGCTTCTCTACTCTTTATGTAAGAAAAGATTATGATGATGGAATTTATCCACGAGAATTATTTGATGATAAGATAATTCTTGGAGGACGCGCGATACAACCGGGTCCATATAAGCCTCTTCCTCTTGAAATTGAACAAACTGTTCCTGATTTTTCAATCTATGAGCGCCACTCTCCTAATTTTTGCCGTATAAAGGATGACACGCGCCTCTTCAAGAGAATTTTATGGAGCGCGCATATTCGTCTTTCAATTGATGGGAAAAATATAGACCCTTGGCTAAAAAAAGAAGACTATATGTTCCAAAACACAAGATGCCTCATTCTCCACGATTACGACGCCGGCGCTGTTGATGGTGCTTATGATTTTATAAAAGAATGGTTGTATTCTCGAAATAATCTAAATAGTAATACTGTAAAACCATATTCACTTGGAACTAAATTTCCTATACAGGTATCTTCGGAGGAAGAACTACTAAAATGGTTACGGCTACCTATTATGGAAGATGTTTTTGGAATACAATATAATAATTTTATGGACGATGTCTTATGTGATAAAATGAGATACTTATGGGATTTAGGAACGAGTCAAATGTCTTATAAAGTTGATGAAGGATGCAAAGATGAAAACGATTTTTTGATGAATCGTTTACCTTTAATTCTTCCTCAAGTTCTATTTTTTCATAGACATTGGATAAAAATTTCACTTATATATAATGATACACTAATCACAACTCCTGAATTACAAAATCTTTTTGAAGTCTTGAATTGGTTTATAAGGTCAAAATACTATAATTATAAAGCAGATAGAATTGTTGATTATTGCAAATGGATAGCTAAACATCAAGACCCCTGGAAATGTTGGCGAGCAAAATATCAACGGAAGTGGCCTTCTACACAAGAAGCCAGAGATGCTTTTCAATATATTAGATTCAATAACTATGAAGCCTTTAGAATGTTTTATGAATGGAGAAAAGTAATTTTTGATGGGAGGAAAATTATAAATGACTCAAATTGAAATTCGAAGAGCTATTGATTTGAATAATCAACTTATCAATACACTTCTTACCCCTAATCAGTTCACTCTAAATAATGAGGTCGCGCGCCTTCTACGAGAGAATAAAAATTATCAATCTCAGTGTCAACACCATTTTGTTGGAGGATATTGCGAGTTTTGTGATATGGAGGAGAGCGAATGACAGTAGAACAATGGCTAGGAAAAGATAATTTGCTCGGTATTGATATCTGGATGAGAAAATATCGTAAGAATGAAGAATCATTTGACGAATGGTTAAATAGAGTTAGTGGAAATAATGAAGCAATAAAAGCATTAATTATTGAAAAAAAGTTCATTCCCGGCGGACGAATTCTTAGTAATCGAGGAATTACTGATACGCGAGTAACTTATAGTAATTGTTATGTTATTACTCCTCCAGAAGATAATATCGAATCTATTTTTGAAAGTCGCAAGAAACTAGCCCGAACTTATTCTTACGGTGGTGGCTGTGGAATTGATCTTTCTAAATTAGCCCCCGCAGGTGCAAAGGTTCATAATCAAGCAGAACAAACCACCGGCGCAGTAAGCTTTATGCAGGGATATAGCCAAACGACTGAAGAGATTGGCCAAGCCGGAAGACGTAAAATCGCTTAATAAATTATAAGTTTTCGAAAATATATAGAGTAGGAGGCTTCTTAAATGAATAAAGAATTATTAGAAAAATATTTAGAAAATGGATTAACTCATCGTGAAATTGCTCAACTTACTGGAAAAAGTAAGTCAACAGTTGGCTATTGGATTAGTAAATATAAATTAAATGATAAGTCTAAATATGCTAAGCCCAAATACAAAGACCCAAAGATGTTCAATAAAATTGATACTCCAGAAAAAGCTTACATTATTGGATATGCGTTAGCAGATGGATACATCAATAATAATTCTATCGAATTTGGATGTTGCTTAGATGATAAAGAAATATTACAATTTATTGCTAATTATATTGGAGCTAATTATAGAGAAGACTTAACATATAAACCAGAAGCAAGACGATTTCCACGAGCAAGAATCACTATTGGCAATTCAGATTTGGTTATTGATTTTAATAAACATTGTTCCTCAAAAGAAAATAAACATTGTCCAATTATCTCTAAAAATTTAGAAAGATATTTGGTGCAAGGGTTCTTTGATGGAGATGGGTGTTTGACCTGGGGACTACGAAAAGATAGAAACAGAATTTGGCAGAAAATTTCTTTTACTTCATCATTAAAAGTTCTAACAGGTATTCAACAAATTTTACTAAAACAATGCGCCATTTCAACAATTATTCGGCCAAAAGCAAACGAAAATTGTTTTGTCTTAGAATTTGCCAATAAAAAAGATGTACTAAAATTTCTAAATTTTATTTATCCTGATGATAATTTTATTATTCTAAAAAGAAAATATAATAAAGCGAATGCCCTGCGTCTTGAATTGGGTGAATTCGGGGAACGCCCAACAACCCCGAGCGAAGCTATCAATTTCAACTAAGAAGTTGATGGAACGTGTAGAGACTAGTGGTTGAGGAAACAATAAGACCACAGTAGCGCCCGAGTTTTATTTTCAAAATAAAATAAGATATAGTCCATATTGGGGGCATTAATGATTAGTTTGGACTGCCATCATCCTGACCTTTTAGACTTTATTGATATAAAGACTTCTCCGGATGCTGTTACTAAAGCGAATATTTCTGTTCGTGTGACTGATGATTTTATGGAAGCGGTAATCAATGATAAGGATTGGGTAATGTCTTTTACTCGTCCAGAAACTAACGAAACTATCACAAAAACAGCTAAAGCTAGAGAGATTTTTGAAAAGTTATGTAGAAACAATTGGGACTGGGGAGAACCCGGAATCCTTTTTTGGGATACCATCTCTAATTATAATTTACTTGAGTATGATGATAGTTTTGAGTATGCAGGTACCAATCCATGCGCGGAGGAGCCCCTTCCTGCGGGAGGTTCTTGCCTTCTGTCAAGTATAAATTTATCGGCTTTTGTAAAAAATAAAGAGTTTGATTTTAATGATTTTAGCGAAACGGTAGCTCATGGTGTCATCTATCTAAATGAAGTATTAGAAGAAGGGCTTCCTCTGCATCCCTTAGAGGAACAGAGGCAATCCGTCGCAGATTGGCGTCAGATAGGTCTTGGAATTATGGGTTTGGCAGATATGCTTATAAAAATGGAACTTCCCTATGACTCAGAACAAGCTCGACATTTATGTGAAAAAATTGGCTTTGTAATGGCTGACCAAGCTTTATATACCTCAGCTTTTCTTGCTGGACACGCTGGATCTTATGATAATTATAATTCTTGTGTCCAAAAAAGTGGGTTCCTAAAAAATAATACTTATGAAAGCACAAGAGAAGCAATAGAGGCTTATGGACTTCGTAATAGTCAATTGCTGACAATCGCGCCAACTGGTACTATTTCTACGATGTTGGGAATTAGTGGAGGAATTGAACCAATTTTTGCCAATTCCTACACTCGAAAAACCGAATCTCTTCATGGTCATGATGAATATTATAAGGTATATACTCCAATTGTAAAAGAATATATGGATGAACATGGAATAAAAGATGAAGCTGAACTTCCTAATTGGTTTTGTACTTCATCAACAATTTCTCCTCTAAATAGAGTCCTAATGCAAGGAGCTTGGCAGAGACATATTGATGCTTCTATTAGTAGTACGGTGAATCTTCCAGAAGAGGCAACTATTGAGGATGTTGAAGAGATTTACCTAAATGCTTGGAAAGAAAGATTAAAGGGTACTACTGTTTTTAGAAATGGCTGTAAGCGACTTGGAATTCTAACGACCGACAGCTCTCAAGAAAAAGAAGAAGAAAAAGGTTTACCTCGTGGAGAAATCATTAGCTGCTCTGATAATCTAATTGGAATGAAGCGACGCCTAACTACTGGTTGTGGTTCTCTCCATTGTACTGCCTGGTTTGATCCCCAGACGGGAGACCTGATGGAGATTTATCTAAATAAAGGAAGTACCGGTGGATGTGCTAACTTTATGGTTGGTCTTTCTCGAATGATTTCCCTAGCTTGTCGTGGTGGCGTAAAAATTGAAGATATTGCCGACCAGCTTCAAAGTACTGGCGCCTGTCCAAGTTATGCTTCTCGGACTGCTACAAAGCATGATACTTCAAAGGGCGCTTGCTGTCCTATGGCGGTAGGTAATGCCCTTATGGAAATGTGGAAGGAGATGAAGGAAAGAATTGAGAAAGGAAATTCAATTATTGCCTTGGCAGATTCTAATTCTCAAATATCAACCTCTGAGAGCAGACCCCCATTCAATCCAGAGGTTGATAATGGCGCTAAGTGTCCAGAGTGCGGTTCTGAACTTATACAAGAGGGCGGATGCGTCATATGTAAATCTTGTGGTTGGAGCAAATGTGGATAAGGAGAATTTATTATGGAAATGACAGTTTCAAAAGAACGTTTTCAAAAAATTTCAGAAGTTATTGAGAATTTTGATGGCGACGAAATTAGTTTTAGTTTTTTGATTGGCTCTCTTTTTCCAGATGCTTGGAAAAATATCCAACAAGCCCTAAAAGACGAACATATGAAAGGCTACTTAGAAGCAAAGGAGGAAGAAAATTGAGCTCTTTGGACCATATTGTTTATAACTATGTTGCCGGCCACTCCCCAATAATAGCCAGTCTTATCAAGAAAGAAGAATATCGTCAATATGAAAATATCGAGCTCATCGCTAGTGAAAACTATCCTAGCGATGCGGTTCGAGCCACTATGGCCTCTTGTCTTACGGCTAAATATGCTGAGGGATATCCTGAATGTCCTCGTTATTCTGGGCGTCAAGGACGCTATTATGGCGGATGCCAAGTAGTAGACCAAATAGAAGAATATTGTTGTGATAAGTGGAGAGAAGTTTTCAATACTGACTATCATGTAAATGTTCAACCTCATAGTGGAACACAAGCTAATATTTCAGCATATATGGCAGTTCTAAAACCGGGAGACACAATTCTTTCTATGTCCTTGGCAAATGGAGGCCACCTATCACATTGTTCTCCTGTCAATATTAGTGGTAAAATTTTCAATCATGTTGAGTATGGAGTAGATAAGAATGGATTTATTGATTATGAGGATTTCGAGCAAAAAATTCGTTTTTATCATCCACAACTGGTCTTAGCTGGCGCGAGTGCTTATAGTCGCATTATTGATTTCGAAAGAATGAAAAGTATTATTGATGCGATTCAACTTGAAGGAATGATTGAAAGAAATGATAATTACCGGCCATATTTTATGGTTGATATGGCACATATTGCAGGATTGATAGCTGGCGGATGTCATCCCTCTCCTTTTGGTTTGGCTGATATTATTACCACTACTGTCCATAAGACTCTGCGCGGCCCAAGAGGTGGATTGATTTTTTGTAAAACTGGACTAGCAAAAAAGATAGACGGCGCCGTCTTTCCGGGTTAATGATAGCCCCTTTTATTGGCGACAATAAAAAGAAAATCCCTTAAATTGCGGGGAACCCCTTAGAGCCTTTTCAACCAAGTTTATATAGGAATATATAAATGGCGTTTAGTAACGGAAACGGTAAGGTAAAATCGAAAAGGATTGGGTAATCAAACGCAACGAAACATCCAGAACGGATGGACGCTCAACGACTATAATAGGGATTAGTTGACATAATAAAATAGGAAGGAGGTGAAAGATATGGAAGAATGGAGAGATATTCCAGGTTATGAGAGTTTTTATCAAGTTTCCAATTTAGGTAATGTTAGAAGTATCCGTTTTAACAAAGTTCGGAACATGAAAAGCTGGGATTCGCATGGGTATCGCGCTGTTGAATTATGTATAAATAATAATAAATATATAGTTGGAGTCCACCGATTAGTAGCTTTAGCTTTTATTCCAAATCCAGAAAATAAGCCTGAAGTAAATCATAAAGATAGAAATAGAAGCAATAACAATGTTGAAAATTTAGAATGGGTTACTCAATCTGAAAACGTAGCTCATGCTTATAGAAATGGGGTTAAGCCTAGGCTGACTCATCAAAACCAGCCCTTTCAAAAAGAAATTTTAGATATAATAGAAAATAAAAAGTATTTTTCTATTCGTGAAGCTTCTCGTCAGACAGGGCATAAAAGAGATACAATAAAGCGTAGTCTTGATTTGAATACTCCAGTCTGTAATAATACTCATCATTTTATTTATGTCAACTAAATGGTATAGTCTATTCCCCTAATAAATATCGGGAAACCGAGGGTATAAAAGAATCAAGGAGGTCCTTTGATGCACGTTATTGCGGGGAAGGCAGTTTGTGCCGAAGAAGCCCTAACTCCTGAGTTTAGAGACTATGCTAATCAAGTAGTTTGGAATTCCAAAGCGATGTGTAATGAGTTCCAGTCCCTTGGATATAAAATCGTAAGTGGAGGAACAGATAATCACCTATTTCTAATTGACCTCACTTATAACTATCCTAATCTTACAGGGCGCGAAGTTCAAGAAGAACTCGATAAATACAACATTACCCTAAATAAAAATTGTATTCCTAATGAAAATCGAAGTCCGATGGAGACTTCTGGGCTACGAATTGGAACACCAGCTATGACTACAAAAGGTTGGAAGTCTTCTGATTTTAGGGCTTGCGCTAATAAGATAGATACAATAATAAAAGCTCTTGACCAAAGGAAAAATTTGAAAAAAGAATAATTTTATGATATACTTATTATAGTAAAAAGAAAGGATGAGTTGATAGAATGACCCATAGAGAGAAAAGTTTTTTCAATATCGCTAAACAAATGTGCCGACTTTCCAATTTTGATAGAGCAAGAGTCGGTGCAGTAGTTGTTAGTGGAAAAAGAATTTTATCTGCTTCCTGTAATTCTACAAAGACTCGTCCTCTTCAATTTTACTATAATAAGTATCGTAATTTTGAAGATTATAAAAACTCTAATTCTTGTGAACACGCGGAAATTTCTGCCTTGTCTCCTTTGATTGGAAAGGAAATAGAATGGGATAAAGTTTCCATTTTTACTTTTAGAGAACTCAAAACAGGAGAAAAAGCTTGTAGCAAACCTTGTCCTGCTTGCAGTAAACTTATAAAAAATTTGGGAATCAAGAATGTTTATTATATAGATGAAGATGGAGATTTTGTAAAGGAGAGATATATTTGAAGATTGAAAATACTCAAGTGTATGGCCTTGAACGAGCAATTAAAACTGCTAAATATCCAAAGGCCACTGATATTGAAAAATTGAATAGCGAGCTTACTCCTGGTATCAAGGCGTGTTTAACTTGCCCAACTGGTCAGGGGCACGATAATGCTCTAAAAGGAATTATTGTCCAGTTTGATTTGACAATTAGTCAAAATGCCTGGATGCAAGCAGAACGGTATCATTGGTTTGAGATTACCTCAAGTCAAAGTAAAATGCACAAAGCCGTAAAATTTTCTCTGAAAAAACAATGTAATGTTTATGTAGATAGAAGAATTATTGATATTTGTCAGGAAAAAATTGATGAATATAATAGACTATCTGCTTTAAAAGAAAAAACAAAAGAAACCCAAAAACTTATGGAAGAAAAATACATCGAAATTCTTTATAATATTCCAATGGGTTTTGAACTAACAGCCGGAATGACAACGAACTATCAGCAACTAAAAACAATCTATCAACAGCGACGCCATCATCGCCTACCTGATTGGCAAATGATTTGTGATTGGATTGAGACGCTACCAAGATTTATGGAATTAACACAAAAGGAGAATTGACATGACAAAAATTAGAGTTTTTCCTAAAAATGAAAAAGGTAAGATAGAATTTACGAAAGAAGAACTTCAAAAACTACTGAATGAGGTTTATAATGAGGGTAAGGTGGATAGTTATACTATTAGTTATGGTTCTAGTAATATACCTGCGCCTTATTATTTTACAACTACTACTGCAAATGATTCATCAATCTCAATTGATAAAAATAATCTTAGCTCTCTAAGTGTTGGTGTAAAAGACTAAGGAGAATATATGAGAACTTATAAAGAAACAACAGAAATTATCTGTTTTACAGAAGAAGAAGCCAAGCAAGTAATTGAAGACTATCGAAAAGATGCTCGTGAAAAAGGATTTACCATTGGATCGGCAGGATATACTTACAAGACAAAGAAGGCCAAAGGAGAGATTATTGGTGAGCTATGGCTCGTCAAGATAACTGAAATTTTTGGAGAATTATGGGAGGAGTTAGATGGCTGAGATATTTGATTTTTCTACTCAAGAGAAAATTACTAAAGAAGATGTTCATCAACTATCTTCTATAATGGGAGAGCTTTCTGGTAAAGAGGATACACTTGAAGCAATTGGCGGACTACTAGACCTTCCCGAAGATAAATTTGCTTTATTGGCTCCTGGTGTTTTAGACAGCTACCTACGAAGTTTGAATAATGCAAATACTCGTTTGCTCTTTGCCCAAGCAATAAATGCTAATGGAGCTACTGTTGAGGATATGATTCAAAATTTTGCCCAATTAGGCCAAAAGATTAATACATTAGAAGGTTTCTCTGCCCAAAAGAAGGATTTTCTAAAGCAACTAGCTGATGGATTAGCTAATTGTATTAGTGAAACTCAAGGAATTGCTAAAAAGTATATCCAAATTCCTTACGAGAAGTGTCGAGAAGGAGCGCGGATGCCTGAATATGCGCATATAGATGATAGCGGAATGGACTTATATGCACTAGAGGATTATACTATCCATCCCGGAGAGACAAAGCTAATTCCTACTGGTCTAAAGTTCGCTATTCCTAATGGTTATGAACTACAGATTCGTCCTAAGAGTGGCCGTTGTCTAAAAACAAAGCTAAGAGTTGCAAATACTCCCGCAACTATCGACGCGGGGTTCCGCGGAGAAGTCTGTGTTATTATTGAAAATGTAGAAGCCCCTATTCAAGATATTACTTATGAATTTGATAATAATGGTCATCCTATTATTACTTCTATCCTACATGGCGCGGACCATTATATTCATAAGGGAGAAAAGTTTGCTCAGCTAGTCCTTGCTGAAGTTCCTAAAGCTAATTTTTATTTGGTAGACAAAGTTATGGAAGATACAGAAAGAGCTGATGGAGGCTTTGGTTCTACCGGACTAAAATAATAGGAAGTGGGTGAAATTGGCAAAAATTCAAATAGAAGATATAAAAACAGAATTGTCTAAAGATGGGTGGAATTTAGTTTCTACTGAGTATCATAATTTAGACGAAATTCTCGAATATACCTGTAATGAAGGACACCATGTTTTCGCTCCTTGGAAAAAAATTCGTACTCGGCGCGACTGCCCTTTATGTAAAGAAAATCCATTGACTTCTTCCACGTTGAGGGCTATTCCCAAAAAGAAAGACACTTTTCGGGTATTAGGATTAGACCAGGCAACGAAAGTTTCAGGCTTTTCAATTTATGATGATAAAAAGCTTATCAAATATGGTGTTTTTAGTGCTTCTACTGATTTAGAAGAAGTTGCTAGAGACCACATCATAAAAGAATGGTTAGTTTCAATTATAAAAACCTTTAGTATAGATTTTGTTGGAATTGAAGGTATTCAGTATCAAGAGAAAATGGGTGTAACTACTTTTGAGACCCTGGCCCGTCTTCAGGGGATTCTAATGGAGACCTGTTTTGATTTAGGGGTTCCTTTCAAAATTGCGCCAACAAATACGTGGCGCGCGCACTGTGGAGTGAAGGGACGTTCAAGGTCGGACAAAAAGCGCTCAATGCGCCAACTAGCAAAGGATTGGTTTGATGTAAGTCTTACTGAAGATGAAGCAGATGCCGTCGGAATTGGAAAATATATAAGTGAAACTTGTTATAAGAAAATTGAAGTTGTAAATTGGGAGTAAAAGAGAGGAGAGCAATAAAGCCCTCCTCTCTTATAGTTAGGAATATTTCTTTATTTTTCGTTCAATATCATCATACCAATGCTGGAACATTTCATGGGTTTCGTGCCACATACACTCTGAAACAGTTTCTTTGTCTACTGTCTTTTCTTTAGAAGCTTCAGTTTCAAAAAGTTTATGGAAATTCATGAAATGCTCTAGTCGGTATTGGGCATATTTTGCGATTTCATCTGCTAAAGCTTTATCTTCTTCGTGTTTGCTGATTTCGCAAGCATAGTCAATCATCATTTCTGCATCTTTTAGGTCATCATTCATTCCCTTATATAATGCTTTGAATTTTACCATAATTATGCCTCCTTATGCTACTTTAGTTATTACAACATTTACATTAGTAAAAGTCGTAGCCAAACCAGCATTGTTGAAGGTTAGATTAGTGGTATTATTTACGGCACAACAAGAAGGTTTTACTTGGATGAGTTTAGAAAATGCTAAGCTACGCACATCAGTTGTTGAAGCAGAAGAAACGCTAGCGGTTGCCCCAGGAACCAGAGTTCCATTATTCAACATAGAGACAATTATTGCACCCGCAGTTGCTCCAGTGATAGCCCCCGTCCCATTGAATGTTATGAAGTAGAAACCAGGTTTATTCAGTGAGAAAGTAGTGCTGCCGGCGCTATGGGTTGCAGTGCATCCAGTTTGGATACTATTTATGGCAAAGGAAATATTACCTCCAGCCACTACTTCTTGAGAAGTATTTGAATAGCTATCAATCATTTTTATTTACCTCCGATACGGATATGTATTCACGGTAAAAAGAAATTAGATACCGCATCCGCAATTATAGCTTGAACCGCAAGTCCCGTTAGTGGACTGATAAGGGGAGCAAGTAATATATGCGGGCTGAGGGAATGGACGCAAGGTTCCGACTAGAGCAGCAGTCTGAGTTTGCTGAGATAGCTGGAAATTGGCAGTTTGTAGCTCACGGTCACGGTCAGCTAGCTTGTCGCGTAATTCCTGCATAGTGTTGGAATTGATTAGGGCACGAGTGGCTTCGCCTTCAGCATGGATGGCAGTTGTGATTTCGCAAGTGTTACGATAACCTTCGGCAGAAAGGTCTTTGATGCCACCCTTAATTTCACAGCAACAATTTTGCTGAGCAAAACGATTCTCAGCTAGCGCGCCCTGGATGCCATAGAAACCATCTTTCATAGCACCTTGATTACCATAGAAGCCGTCTTTTAGTCCACTATTTACAGCATAAAAACCATCACATAGGCCATTGGTGATGCCACGGAGTTGGCTGTTTACATCCTGATTATTGAAGCCTTCAAACATATCAGAACGAGTCAAAGCACCCTGAAGAGCTCCATTGTCCCGATTTCCAAAAAGACCTCCATTTCCGCCAAGTAAGGCTAACCAAACAAGATAGATAAAAGGGTTGTTCCATGCATTACCCATTCCATCCTGATCGCGAGTTAGAGCGAGGATATCACCCGCAGATAGTCCTTCATTCATCATTTTTATTCCTCCATTTATTTATTATAACTTATGCCCCGGACGCAGAAGTTATTTTAAACTTAATATAAAGTTGAGACCTTGTTCGATTTGGTCTTCGGGTATTCCTTGCAAACGAGCCCGTTGAACTAATTGGACAAGGTTTTCTTTTGTCAAATTTGGTATCATTTGTTTCATCTTTTCGGGGTCAATTGGAGGAGTTATTTGAGTTTGAGTTTGGGGTTGATTATGGCCCATATTCATCAAAGCTGATAACATATTAGAGTTCATTTTTTAATTTCCCTCCTCCGCTTAGTAGCTTTTTGATTTCTTCGATTTGGTCTTCAAGTTTTTCTAATCTTGAAGAAACTTCATCATTTTGTAAGTTTTGTTTCGTCTCACAAGGAGTAATTGTATATACCATCAAAGATGGCGCGCCATTGACCATAGCTTTTATATACATAAGATTTTCGCTTGGACAGATACCAACTGAAATACCACCACTAACTGGTATATTGGCAATTTCCATCGAGTTATTTAGAGTATAAACATTTCCTTGAGGTTGTGGAAACATTTGGGTTCCTTGATATGAATTTGTAGCATATGGATTATATCCTGCCATTTTTATCCCTCCTTTTTCTCCTCTATTTATAAGTGATTAGAAAATTCTTACTCCAAAATAAAAAGAGCCTACTTTTGATAAGTTCTAATAACCAATCAAAAGTAGGCTTAGCTTTTTATTTATTTTTCACAAATAAATGGTAGTAATACAGAAATTTCATCAAGGGAAATCTTTATAGCTTCTAAACTATCTAGAGAAATGGAATAATCTGGAATTTCTAATTCTAAGTTTTGAAGGTCAGTGATTTCTTTTTGACATTCTTCTATCTTATCCTTTGAAATGGAAACATTTTCATTTTCTAAAAAGATAAGGTTGCCATTTTCATCCTTTTCACCATATTGAGTTACAATTTCTTTGAATTTCTCTTGATAGAATTCTAACTCTTCACGCGCCCGTGCAAAGATTTTTGAGAGATTGTAGGCGGTACGAATTGGGAGCTTTTGGGGCAAAAGCTCTTTTTCAATATTTAAAGTCGAAATTAATTGGTAAATTGTAATTTTCATAAATCTGCCTCCTTTTGATTTTATTATATAATAAAATTAGAAAGAAGTCAAGTTTCTGATTGTTTGATTTCGCCACAGTCGATATTAAAAATGAACCCTTCTAAAGTACCAGTTGCTAGGTTTATCTTGAATGTGGTGTCAGCAGAGCCTTCTTTTTGAAAATAAATAGTATTTCTTCCTGACGTAGGGGCAATTGTTAGTATTGAATCCTCTTGAAGGGTAGAAGTATTTATTCCTAAGTGATTTTGGCGATAGGCGACAGTTGGATTAATACCGTAGATTATGAGGTCGTTTGAAGTAGAGAATTTTGTAATAGACTGACCATTATAGGTTATTGTTGTAGTTAAGGTCAACCTACCGATTTCGAAATCAATAATTCCTTTAGTAAGTGAAAAAATTGTGTTGGTAGTATTTTTAGTTTCCTCATACTCAGAAAGGTTTAGTTTTAATATAAAGCTCTTGGAGCTAAAAAGTTCTTCTTGACTACTATCATATCCCCAATCAATAATACTATATTGACATTTTACTTTCCCTGGAAGAGTATTTCCCTCACTTATATAAGTAGCTTTATCAAATGAAATGATGGGAGGAGTAAATTTTATTCTTTGACATGATATAGCTTTTTTAGTGCTATATATCGTTGAATCTCCATCATAAAAAATCATATTGAAGTAACATTCTCCAGATTGCTGAATCTCACCAATCGTAACTTCAATAGTATTAGTAAAAATTCTACCTATACCAAATTTTGGAGAAGGATTATTGTCTTTTATATCTCCTTCATTACCATAAGAAACGAACCCTTTCCCATCTTTACGATTTATTAAACAAGAATATCTAATAAACTTGTTATAAGAAAAAGTTTTTATGGTATAAGTCAATCGTAATCTATATTCTTCGTATAAATAAATATCATTATTTCCCTCTCGAATTAAACTTATAACTTCGGGACTTTCATTGAAATCTAAGGTTACGATTGAAGATTGCTTAGAAATAGTTTGTCCAAATCTATTTGTGATAGTGTTTTTCAAAACACAAGTTAGAACCCCCGTTTTAGAAAAACTATTAGGAAGTATATCAAAAAAATCTGATTTAGGCTCAGAGGTATCTGGGTCTTCACTTCCAGTTATTTCAAAATTTCTTTCATAATAATCCCCACTTAGCACGCCTCCTTTTACTAAATCTGTAACGTTAAGTTCTTTGCCATCAGGAGTTATAATTACTGACTTCCACCATTCTTTACTATTTTCATCAATATTATAATAGCTATAAAACTTAGTAAGTTCATTATCAATGAAAGTTCCCTTAGATATATTAATTTTTTTAGAAGAAAGAGATGGCTTATTATCTACTTTATCCCATCCATCTGTAAAAGGTTTGATATACAAAGTGCTTCCAGAGGAAGGCGTTGGGTCTAATACAGGAGTCCGGCGTCGAGACACCAGAGCAGAGCTTGTCAGGCCGGCTAACTGTAAAGTAGGGAAAAAGTCATAACTCTGACCAGGTACTAAATCTGAAGTTATAGTTATATCATAGAAGATTTTTGTCTTTTCTTGGTTTAAACTTTTACTAACTGTGTAAGAGATACTTTCATTACTACCAGTGTCAAGCTTAAAGATTCCTTTTTCATCTAGATAACTGTCATAATGAGATGATATGAAACGGAGCTCTTGATAAAAATCAGTTGGATTGGTTCCAGGGACATTGCTTTCTGAAAATTTGTTATAAGTAGTATCATTAGAGAAGGTCGGGAGAGGTGGTGAAATGTATCTATCAGTAGTTACACTATCACCCACTTCAATTTCATCTCTACAGATAAATTCAAAGTAATATTCACATTCAGGTAATCCTAAAGAGCGAATATCTCTACTTAGAGAAGTTCCTTCCACAGTTAGTTTTTCATTATCTATTAGAGTTAATAATAAAGATGAAGACTCAGGAGCAATATATTTTTTAATTTTTACATCATAAAAACAATCTTTATTAGCAGATAAAAAATTTGAAAAAATTTCTAATACTGTATTATCTTTTTGATTCGATACTTTAGAATAAGTTGTTTTCTCTGTGTTACTTGTTACTGACATTACTGGTTTTATATTTTTAGTTATTGTAACCTTTGTTGGAGAAGAGCTGTATTCTAATCCATCATAAGTCCAAAAGTAATAATTTTTGCTATCTCCTTGACGCAAGTCTCCTAATGTCTTATCTGTAATTTCCCCTTCATGGACTAAAGTTTCTGGTCCGTCAGAAGTTCTGGCCCAGTAAACTGAGCCAGTTTTACTTCCGAAGTTTAAATTACCAGGTAAAATGTCTGTTATAGTAACTGAAGTCTGAGTTGAAGGTATTGTTTTTGAAGTAGTAGAAATTGAAGGGCTATTGGGCAAGCTATTTACAGAGCGACGAATATAGTCACTACTTATAGGGTTATTATAAATTGCATTGGATTGAACTCTTACAGAAACATATTGACCTCGATCGTCTTCTGAAATAGTAATCTCGCAAGAAGAGTCTCTCGTAGTTTTTTTCCCACTATATCGACTTGTGGTTGGAAGTTCCCCATTTGTAGGAGATACTAGCCAATATACAGTATAATTTTTGATAGCATTATCAGTTCCATTAGTCGCGCCCGACCAGTTTACTAATAAAGTTCCGGGTTTTATAATAAGGGCATCGGGAGACCAAACTCTTGAAGGAGCAGTACAATTAGTCCATAATAAAGCTGGTGTTGAGAAATCGGTATAGGTTGAAAAAGAATTGTACCCACTATCATAATTAGAATTATTACGAAAAGAAAAAGTAACACGGTCAAAGGCACCAGCAGAACTACTTGTAGCAGTAAAAGAATAACTAAATGACCTTTTTGTAGTTCCGCTATAAGAACTTCCCCATTCAGTAAAAGCTATCCATCCGCTATCTCCACCAGTGCTTGAAGTTGCTCTGCATTCTAGTACATATCCAGTTCCAATATGAGAATCTGAATATCGCAGATTCCAAGTTACGGTTCCACTATATGTGATTTGACTATTAGAAGTTCTTGTGCAATTACAAGTTATTTGATAAACTATATTAGGTCTATCATCAGTATAAATATAATCTATTGTTGCCATAATTTCCTCCTTTTACGCCTAATCGAGAGTCAAAGTTTCTAGTTTTCATTGGCCAGACACCGAAGTTTGAGTAAATGTTTTAATATATAAATCATAACCCGCTTCAGTTTTTCCTTCAGTCACTTTTCGATACTCTAAAGAATTACCGAAAAGGATATTTTTTTGAGCAAAAAAGTTTCCATTTGAAGTAATTTTACTGTCTTCTACTGAAAGCTCTCCGGTGATAATATCGGCTGTCTCACCACTGGTGACCGTTTTGAGTGAAACCTTATCTTTAGAAAAAGAAAGATGGCTCTTTTGAGAAGAAAACTCACTATCTAATACTGTAAAACATGAAATTCCGTCTTTAGATAATAGAATTCTATCTATTTCTTTTTCTCCTTTCTTCGTATCTACTCTAAAAGTATCTCCTGAAAAATCAATAGTATTATCAAATATTGTAATAAACTCTTTTTGAGGAGTAGTAAATCCAGTTTTGCTTATTTGGTAAAGAGTTTTTTCTATAAATTCATAATAACTTGAAATTTCAGCCTCTTCTGGAATTCCAACTATAGAGTAGGTTTCATCTGGATTTTTTTGATAATATTTTTTAGTTTTATCTATTTTAGTATCAGTAGTTAGTCTATAATCTTTTTCTTCTTTGAAAATAATTCCTTTAGAAGTATTATAAACATTGAGCGCACCGCTCTCTCCATTTTCACTAGTACCAGTCCAACCATGAATGCTAGCCGTATATATATCAGCACCGTAAATTTTACTACCTTCTATTTTACTATTTGAAAAAACGCTATCGGTAAAAGTACCAGCTTTAGCATATAAGTTACCTTTATCTGTAACTTGGAAAGGAGCCTGTTGAACGCTTTGTTTATCTTCACCTATAGACCCTGCCCAAAATACAATTTTTTGAGAAGCGTCCTTATCTTTGAAAAGATTCTCATCGACATTATATCCATCAATTGTATTTACTCCAGCATAAGTTGGAGATTTATCACTTTTGACTTTTGTGGTTAGAGTACCATTCAGATAAACATTATCGCCATAAAGGCCATAACCGGGTTTTCCAGTTATCGGATATAAGTCTCCAATAAAAAGGTTTGGCTTATTAGGATATTCTACAACAGGTTGAGTCTCACCAGTATCAATAGTTTTAGTAGCAACAGTTGGAAGGGTAACGGTTAGACCTCCTCTAAAGAGATGACAGTCTTCATTCTTTCCAACTTTTCCGTCCTGTGATTGCTCGGCTCTAAGAGAATTTACTCCAATTAATAAATTATCAGTCAGATTGATTTTTCCATCTACTAAGCTATTATTATATAGTTTTATTATAGTGACGGTTTTGTCTTTTTCAAACTTGACTCCACTAATAGTTACTCTAGTCTGCTCAATGGTGGTAACATCGCCTTCCTGACCATTGACTATAACATGATCTCCGACATTAAGCCCAGTTTCTTCAACAGTAAAAATGGTTTCTGTGTCAGTGTTAGAATTAGGATTAGATACGCTAGTTCCAGAATAAGAGGGTTTGAAAAACATAATTCCACCCGCACCCTGAACAGTAGAATTTTTGAATACTACATTCTCAATAGTACCGCCTTGCGCGATTACATTGTTGAAAACAGCTTTGTCTTTATCAATTATCCATAAAGAAGACTTAATTGCTGGATTAGTTTTGTCTCCAAAGATTTTTATATCTCCAAATTCAAGAACCCCGCTAGTTCTCAATTTTATATCTTTGGCATTGAGAACCACTCCATCATGCAAAGTCGGGTTTTGAAGATAGGCAACTGTTCCGTCTGCCCCTTTGAATGAAATTCGGTCTTTTACTTCCGCGCCATTGCCTAATTCAATATTTTCAGCACTAATTCTCCCATTAGCTCCATCTAAAACAATATAAGATTTTTCGTCGTCTCCTTTTTTAATGGAACTTAGTTTATCATTTGAAATTTCGAAACCACCAATAGTACCACTTTGAGCGGTAATACTTCCTGTGAAAATACCGGTCGCACCTTGTAGCTCACCAGAGAAAATTCCTGTTGCACCTTTCAACTCACCAGAAAATGACCCATTCGCGCCCTCCAAAGTGCCTGAAAAAATCGTTTTACGAACAACTTCATAAATCTCTATATCGCTTGGAAATTCTGTTGACTCTCCTTTTTCCCAAAGAGTATAGATGTTAGTATCTTTATTATAAGTATAATAGGTTTTTCCTTCCTGAGGAGTAGTATCAGTTGTTTTCTCATAAAAAGCTTTATTAGCTGAAAACACCTCAGTATTCCTATCTAAAATTGAAAGAATGCCGTTATTTTTAATTTCGATTCCACGAGAAGAGAGGACTACATCATTACTAAAGAGTCTATTATCTTCAATAGTAAATCCGCCAATAGTGCTTCCATTAAAATTTCCTTGGGTGGCCTTTATTGAACCATCATCATAAACAATAAAATTATTGTTGGAATTGAAAATTTGATTTTTCTCTTTCCCAGTTTCAAGAACACCAATAGAAACAGTATTGGAAATTCGTAATTTATCCCTTAGCCAAAGCTGACCACTATCATCAGTTTCCATAGTAGTCGCACCAGTATTATCTTTTAGTCGAAGGCCATAAATATCATGAGAGACTTCTCCATTCTCAGTCACTTCTTTTCTACTATCAATTCTACCAATTTTGATACGCTCAACCTTATCTTTGGTAACACAAATATCATTGGTAGTTGAAATTTCAATTTGCTGATTATCAGAACCCTTACTTTTTAGGAAAAATCCCTTCCATGTCATTCCAAAAAGAGCGTCGCGCCAAATTTTATCTTCGCCTACTGCTGTTATTCCATCAACAGTAGTTTCCTTCTGAGGATTATAGGGGTCATCTGTCGCTCCTTTTATTCCATATACACCATATTGGTCAAAACGAACAAAATTATTAGTGACAATACCTTTGAGAACTTCTTGATTAGTCGCTTCATCTATCTCTCGAGTAGCATCGTAGGCATTGATACCATACTTGTCCCATCTGAATGAGGCGTGCGCGCCATCATAGATTGCGATGTTGTTAGTATTGATAGAACCAGAAGTTAGATATTGAGTTGCTACGCCTTCGCCGCGAACAGCATTCTTCCAAGTAACTCCACCATCGGTAGATATAAAAAGCCCACCAGAAGTAAGTTTAGTCCGTTTTGAGGGATCGCGCTTATCAGTCAAAGTTAGACCAGTAGAATCTTGAAAGATTTCTTCATTCTGAGATTTGAAGACTAGTTCATTATTTATATTGATACTATTTTGAAGAGTTTCGGTATTGATAACCCCCTTTCCTTCAATGATACTTGAAGCACGATTATACTCACCAGTAGAATATTGGAGGGATTGAGTCGTAGCAGTTATGCGCTGAAACAAATCTTCGAATTGAGTTTTATAATTCTGAATTGTAAAGGTATCCTTTTCAGGACTATCAAACCAAGAGGTAGATTCACTTATCAAAACTTTTTCATGATAAGGAGTCTTCCAAGCATCTTCTCCTTTTATATATCCAAAGAATTCTTTATCTTCAATAAAGGAAATATCTCCAACATTGAATTTTTTGCCCTTATATTCATCAAGAGCATTTAACCGAATTACAGAAATATTATAAGAAATTTTTGGACGAGAGCTAGTATATGCGACACTACGAGCATCTAAGTAATAAAGATTTGGATCGATATAGTCTTGAGAAGTCCAAGAGCCCTCTTGGATGAAACGAGAAAATTTTTGGTAGAAAGCACTCTCGAGAGCTTTTTTCTCTTCAACTATTTTTTCATTCTCTTTTTCTTCATCAGTAACTAAATTTGTCAGAGCTTTAACGCTACTATCCAAAAGGGCTAAAGATTCCCGATAACTCTCTAAATTATTCTGAGTAGTAATTAGAGTTGTATAGTAATTTTTAGCTTCTGAAAAATCTGATTTTTTGCTAAGAAAATCTAGAATTTTTTTCTCATCATATGGGAAGATATTTGCTAATTTACTCAAATTATCCTTCAAAGTAGCTATTTGCTCTTCGGCAGAGGTAACATACTGGTCATAAACAGTATATAGACTTTTTTGCTTTGTTAGTTCAGTCTTTTTTGCTTCGATTAGCTTAGCTCTTTCTAGATAATCTTTATTCTTATTTTTTAGTTCAATATAAAAACCGGATTTATCACCATTAGGAAGATATAGATATTTATTGAGTTCTCCAGAACTCAAAAGTCCTTGAGAAATATAATATCCAAAGTCTAGAATATAGTTTTCCCCATTCTCATTTAAGTCAGCATCAGCAATTCGACAAATACCGTTCTCTGCATACTCACTCGTATTCGGCGCGACCACTACTTTTGTTGTAAGTTGATTGCTGTCGATAGAACGAGAAATCGTCTTTAGGTCAATTCCATAAACGAAACCATATCCTAAGTCTTCACCAATTTCATCTTTGAAATAGACTGCTTTTTTGGGAACTCCATTTTCATAGATAATCTTTCCAGTATCTTTATCATGCTCGATTTTGAACCGTACCCAACATTGAAAAATTTCAGCAATATTTTGAAGAATATTGAAACGGTTTGAATTCTTCGCAGTAATACTTCTAATTTTTTCATAAAGAACATGACTAGAATTCGGTTCTCCGTAATACTCGATAAATTGAGTTTGTTTTTCTAATCCATAATAAATATATTTTATATCTTCTTCTTTCTTATAAGCCTCATTTGGAAAGAAATACTTGTAATAAGTTTTTCCTACTGATTGAGAATCTAAATCACCAAGATGAATTACTCGTCCATTTAGTCCCTCTACTCTTTGATATAACTGAATTTCTTTTATCCAGCATTTGGGCAAAGTAATAAAAATACCAGGTCGGGCTGTTGAAGAATTTGAATCATATATTGCTGGATAACCAGCAGTTATTTCTTTTCGAGGAATAGAACTAATTATTTTTATTTCAAACTCAATTACTTTTTCGCCTTTCTCGAAAATTTGAACTCCACTATCTCTAGCCTCTTTGAAATCAGTGGTTAATTCAAAATATCCCCACTGACCTTCCTTATTTTGGGTATAAATAAAATAGGTTTTCCCTTCTCTCTTCTCAGTGTCGGTAGTGGAATAATAAGTATCTACAATAGTAGGAGTTGTTTGTGAACAATAACCTTTTCCTTTATTATGTGCAGGGACTCCTACAGTAGCAACAGTTTTGAAATAATCTAAAATTTTAAATTCTATTCCTTCTGGAGAGATTAAGTCGGAACTTAAGCTTTTATCTATTTCATTATAAGAATATGCTTGTAATCTTACTATATATCTTTGTCCTGCTTGAAGACCTTCTCCTAAATAACCAACATTATCTTGAAGTCCGCTATTGAACAAGGATAATTCTCCACCTGGAGCTTTTATATAGGTAGAGGATGAATAAGATTCAGTAATTTCAGCTCCAAAAAATGGAGGATAAAGTTCCCATCCTAGTCCCTCGCCTCCACGCCATCCGTTAGTATCAACGAATTCTTTGGAATTAGAAATTAGATTTAAAACAACAGTAGGGTCTTTATATTCAACAGTTGAATAGCCTAAAACTTTATTATTATTCTTGTCTTTATAGACATAACAATTTCTATTTAAAGCATTGTTAAATTCTTGAACTTGCTTGCGGACTAGGCGTTTTCCTCTACAATTAGAAAATACGATTCCTTTATCTTTATCAAGAAGTCCTTCAAAAGCGCTCCAATCCATCTCTACGGAATAGCAATTATTTTCTTTTAGAAGTTGGCTATTACTTTCTGTTTCATAGGAAGTATTATAAATAAATTGAATATAACTCTTTTTCTCTTGAACAACAGAGTAAAAGAGATAAATAACGCTTCCTCCAAGAATCGTCTTGGTTGCACCGTTTTTATCTTTTACGTCTAAATCTTGAGTAAGAGTAGCACTATAAAGAGGCTCCTCAATCGTCTGTAAAATATGGTCGCTATTATCGGTATCAACAACCCAGTCAGTCCCTTCAAGAACTTTCTTGGCTAGCTCCTGCGCGGTTCCTTGGTTGTTGTTGAGTTTTTGGTCAAATTCTAAGCTAAAACCAGTCTTACTTAGCTCATTGATATAAAGGTCTTCGCAAGTATAAGTAACTGTCTTTCCATTACTATCTTCTTGAACACCTTTGATAACGAAATCATACCATTGGTCTTCCCATTTACATTTTACCTTTCTTTCATTTACCAAAAGAGAAGTAAAAGGATTTTGAATTCTTTTTCCAGTTTCATTATCAATATATGTATAGTATAATTTGAAAGTTAACTTATTCGTACCATTGACATTTCTCACTAGTTTTGGTTCAAGGGCCCGGGCCTGTGATGTCATAGTATCTGAGCCAATTATACAAACCTTTTCTTCTTCATAATGTTCAGGAACTATACTTTGTTCTTCTCCAGTTTGAGGAACTAATCTGTCTTCCCATAGGCTTATTTCATATTTATTTTTTTTCATAATAAGCCTCCTTAGTAATAAATATAATCATACACGATTTCTATAGGGGTCGCGCCGGTTACGCTAATTTGATAGCTTTTTTCTTCTTGGGGAGGAATTTCAAAGAAGTCTCGAGTAGGAATTTTAAAGAAATCTCCTTGAATAATATTCTCATTGTAGAGAGTTCCAGTAAGACCTTTTGCATTGAATCCTTCTATTAGATTTGTTTTAGTATTTATCTGAAACCCTGTGTCAGTGTTCTTTAAGTCAAATTTCTTTAGATTTAAGAATGCTTTTTTATCACCAACATCTTGCTGACTTAATTCTATATTTATAGCACTACTAGGAGCACTATTAAATTTTAGAATAAAATCAGCCTCTAAATCTCCAGCATTATATACAGAAATTAAACCATTACTTGAAACTGTATCATAAGTTCCTTTCTCTGCTTTCATTCCAGAAGCTTCTTTCCATTCATCTTTATTTTTATCACTATATTCATTCAAAAATTTATAAATGCTTTTTGCAAAAGGATAATAAGCCGTAAAGGTCAGTGTCCCTTCACCCTTATAAGTTCGAGCTTCCCCCTCTCTCCCAAAGCAAATATACTTCAACTGCGGTTTACCAGATTTTACCATATAATACTTATAAGGTCTTTCATCAAAAACTAATTTTCCGAGTTCTTTTGTTCCAAAAACTTGCTGTAATTCTCGGAACTGCTTCTCAGTCAATTCGTCAAAAGCAATATTTATACTAAACTGTCTTTGGGTATAATCGCTCCCAAAATAATAAAAACCGTCCCCTCCAGGAACCTGTACGGTTTTATCTTGAGCGGTAGGAACTAAATCTTCATTATACCTACTACTATCGCTTACCCGCATAATTCCTAATTTTTCGGAACGGTATCCATTAAAAGAAAAACCAATAAAATCTCCTTTTAACGCAATAGCCATAATGGTTTCCTCCTTTCCTCAAATTTCTCTAAGGATAAGTGAAGAAACCATTATGGCTTTATAATTATCTGATGAAATTCACCAAATTTACGTTACGATACATCGCACTATCTGTTAATTCTTGTTTGATTTTCTTGCTTAGGTCTTCAACATCATAGTCATTACTTATCTCATCAACATTTATATCAATATTGAAATACATATCACCAACAGATTGAGTATTGTTTTGTAAACCTTTTCGATCCATAATAGAACTCAAAATATCTTTTAGTGCAATGAAGTTCTCGGTGTCGCGCGCGTTCAAAATAAGTTCAGGATTAGACTTGGTTCCATCTAACCAGGCCGGGCCAGTGAAGTCTGCAATACCACCTGTCTTGTAAGCCGTTAGGTCTTTCTTGCGGAACCAACCAGTATAACCAGCGCTAACGCCATGATAACGAGTCAAATAATATCCATTATTTTCGTCTAGAATAGTATAGATGGGGTCGTTTCTATAATACTGACTTCCTCCACCGCCACCGTAGGAGTCGGCGTAAATAATTGCATCGGGGTCGGCCTTGACTCTACTACCAATTGAAAAAGCACCACTACCACCCGAACCACTACTAGAACCTCCTCCACTTGGAGTAGGCGCTTTAGTCATTCCAGAATATGTAAAGCCACCAATTTTTGAGTCATAATCAACTCCACTATAAATATTCCCCTTATTATCAACCCAATTAGAACCATTATAGTGAAGGCTGAGGCCATTGGAAGTGACCAAATTCTTATCAATTTCTTTGGCCTTATACATATTCCAATTAGCATATCCATGACTTGCCGCGAGAATTGCTTTTGAAATTTCTTCTTGCCAGTTGAGTTGGCCGAACTTACTCATGCCTTTCCAACCTTCATCTTTTTTCAAAAGCTCCCAAACCTGAGAAGCAAGATTTATTTCTCCACTTTCGGTAAAGGCATTAGTCAATAAATCATAGGTTTGGTTCCAGAAATCTCCATTCTTTGAAGCATAGTCGAGCTGTTTTTGCATCAAGTCAATTTGACGCTCTCGCGCTGTTTGAGCATCGTCATTTTGTTGAGTTAGACGCTCTAACTGCTGGTCAATTAGGTTATCTTCATAATTTTGACGGTCATCAGCAAGCTCTTCTTCGAGTTGCTTTATTTCCAAAAGATTTCCATTTGAGGTATCCTGACGTAGATAAGCTAAACGAGCTTCTTTTTCATTTATATCTTCTTCAGTTTGAGTATTATCTCTGATTTGACGCTGAAGGTCAATTGAACGTTGGATTGAATCTAAGATTTTAGAATTGGAATCGTTTATTTTGTCTGAAAGGTCTTGATAGTCATCAATTAGTTGTTGTTGCTGATTTACAATTGCGTCATAGACTTTCTGCTCAAAATCGAGATAATCTTGCATACCTTCTTTTTGAAGTTCGGTTACCTTATCTTTGAAATCTTCGATTTGAGTGTCAATATCTTCAATTTGACCTTGAAGTTCTTCTAGGCGACTAATATAAGCTTCAATAGCACTACCTAAATTTTCATCTTTTACATCATCAATGGCATCCCAATCAATTTTGAGTAAGCCAGTGTTGGGATTATAACTACCATATTTAGTAACACCCCAATCGGCAAAAGATTTTATGAGTTCATTACCATCACTATCTTGGCCTTTGTAAGTCTCAGAAGATAGGGCATTTAGTTGCGCGAGACGACCCGCGCGCAGTTGATTTTGAAGAGCAATTTCTTTTTGAAGAGATTGAAGCTGAGCGTTATAATTTTTACGGAGTTCTCGGAATGTGGAGCCACGACGTTCGAGTATGCGGTCATATTCCTTTTCGAGCTTTTCGCGCCGACGTAGAGCTTCGTTTATTTCTTCGGTTAGGTTATAGAGCTTATCATAGGGGTTTTCCCAGGTAGATTCTTTCTTTTCAGATGAGGAACTACCAGAGGAACCGGAGGAGTTATTTCGTGAAGGAAGGGTTGCTCCTTCTAGACTACTTCCTCCAGAAGAACTATAACCACTTGTAGAAGATTTAATACCAGTTACTCGCCGGAACATTCCGTTACCTATATCTTCCCATCCTTGGGCTTCAAATGAAGCTTTTGCTTTATCAAATTGAGCTTGGCTTCTAACATTTGGAGAAGCATATTCATAAGTATAATCTAAATTTATTTTGACTCCAGTTAATTTTTCAATAGATAGCAATAAAGGACTCAATTCAGCCATAGCATCCTTATTTGCTTGATTGGCTAAAGTAATTATCTGGCTAAATAAGTTTATTAGGGGAGACGTATCGCTAAAATATTTTACTTCTAAAGTAGGGTCTAAATCTTCTATGTATTGAGCTAATTGGTCAACATTAAAACCAATATCCTCTAAAGAAGAACCTATAGCTTTTTTTAAATTATTAGAAGCCTGTTCCCAAGCTAAGTGTCCTAAAGCTTCATTCAAATTGTTAAAAGCTTGAGTCCCAACTTCTCCACCTTCAGCTAGGTTATATATATCTTGAGCATATTGTTTGATAAAATCGTCTGTCAATAAACCCTTATCAACATTAAATAGGGTACTTAAATCAGTTTTCGCTGTAGCTAAAGCATTATAATAATCATTACCAGCATTTTCACCCTGAAGTAAAACGTCTTTATAATCATCAATACTTTCAGCAGTTTTGTCATATTGTTTTCTGAGTTTGAAAAGTTGAACAGCCTCATCAGCTAGCTTCAGATTAAACTTATCACTATCAATTCCAGCTTTTTCTTTTAATTGGTTATAGTACTCCATTGCACCATTATATTTGTTCAATTGAGCAGTCATTATCGTTATTTGTTCATCTTCATCTAAACTTCCAGTAAAAGTTCCAAAGTTTCCAGTCAAATCATATTGTCTTGATGCAGCATTCAACTTTTCAGATTGAGCTGCTTCTTTATTACTAGCTAAATTATCAGCCATTTTAATCGCATCAATCAATTTATTAGCTATGCCTTCAACAGAAAGATTTGTAGTATCAATTCCTAATTGACCGGCCATCTCTTTAAGTCTTTTTCCATCATCTTCTCCAAAAGTAGTCCCTTCTAAGCCATTTTCTTTCAATAGCTCTAAATCGTCTTTTAATTCTTTATTACCTTCAATTATTGGTTGATACTTCTCACCAGCTTTTATACTCTCTTGTAAGCCTCCAACGATTGTTTCTCCAATCTGTCCAACTTTTTCATCTATTTGTCTCAGCAAATCATTACTATCTTTCCCAATATAAGTCCATTCATCAATTCCTGTCTGTAAGAAATCACTATCTGCAAAACCTGTGCTTACTAGACTTTCCTTATCGCTAGAACTAAAAGTCTTCTCTCCATTCTCTACTAAACTTCGAACTTCACCAAGTTCAGAAATCCTCTCATTCAAAGATTGAACTTGCTCTAAACTGGTAATATAAGGCTTAACAGCGGCATTAGCAGTGGCCCAAAATTTCTCAATTTGAGTTTCATCCATTCCAAGATTTTTCATGAAGTCTTTCGCGTCAAGAACTTGAACTGCGTCGGAAAGATCAATTGAGGAAAGGTAGTTATCCAGGCGTGCTCTATCCTCTTTCTTTACACCATCCAAAGCCTCACTATAAGCATCAAGATAAGCTCTTGCACTTGTTGTTGACATTTCCTTAACTTGAGAAGCAATATTTGAAAGATTGTCTGCTGAAAACTGGTCTAAGAAAGAACCAGTATATTTTTCACCAAATCTTTCAAATTGAGATTCAATCTGGTCAATATTCGCAGAAATAGCAGCAGTTCCACTTTTAGCCATATCCAAAACAGTTTGAGTATTATCTAATCCTAAAATATCTTGTATAACCTTAGCATCTTCATCGCTAAAAGTTTTTCCTTGGGCAGTATTCCAACCACTCTTAGTGCCAGTATAAGTTCCTTGAATCCTGTTCAGAAGTTCTTGTTGGTCGGGGGTGAGGTTAGCTACTTTTTTAGTTATGTTCTCTATTGCTACACCTTTTTCATAGTCTTTTAAAGCGTCTTTAATTTCCTCATCCTTCATGTTTGCTACGGCATCTTTTCCAAAGACTTTTTCTGCTTTTGTTTTTCTTTGAGATGCCGAAAGAGAATTAACTGCTTTATTAGCGTCGGCATTAACTTTACTCTCATAAACATTTGAAGTTCTTGTCTCTTTATGTGTAGTATTTGCTGGGGTCGTATTGCCTCCACTACCTACCGTATCCTCGACTTCAACTTTATAAGTTATATCTTTAAATATTGTTTCTGCTAAATTTTGTAAGATATCTTTATTAGCCTCAGTTTGATATTTACTAATTAGACTACTAATCAAAGCAACATTAGTGCTTTCTGTCTTTAATTTTTCTGCTTCTATCTTACTTGCTTTTTCGTCAGGAGTTAACTCTTTATCACTTCTGATGTCTTTCTTAGTTATTTCTAATTGTTTATTATTTTCATTGACCTGCGCCATGGCCAATTGTTTATTAGTCGCTTCAATTCTTTCTGCCTGAGCTTTTAAAATGTCTCCCCAATTATCAATTTTTAATTGACCAGTTGCTTTATCTACTGATACTTTTAGTTCAGGAAATTCCTTTTGAAGATTGATAACTTCATTATTAGCTTCAGCCAAAGCTTTTCGCCATTCAAGAGTTCCTTGGGTTAGAGTTTCAAGAGAAGTAGCAAGCTTATCGAATTCAGATTTTTTATTCAGTAAACCCTCATAAGCCTGAGTTGCCCCTTCTGCCATTTCTTTTGCTTTTTCGGTTGCTTTAGAGGCTTTTTCGAGTTGAGCTTCAGGAGAATTTTTCTTTATTAAACTAACTATAGCAACCACTGCTGCCACTATTACAGCAAAAGCAGCTACATAAATATTTAAAGTCTTTGGAGCGACACCCGAAATTCCAGAGAGCCAAGTTATTCCTTTTTCTACTGCCGGCAATGCCATAGAAATTCCCATTAAAGCTGCTCCCACTGTTTGTAAAACTTTTCCAAACTCTTCAGCTCCTGGTATTACTGAAGAAATAACTCCACCAAGAATAGTAAATGACATACCTAGGGCCGTTCCTGTCTGAGATAAGGACTCCATCTTTTTTTGCTGAAGAGTAATTTGGTTAGTATAATCCCCGGTAATTTTCATTGCATCTTGTTCAGATACACCCCAAATTCTCAATTGATTTGAAAAATCTTCAGCACTGATTTTTCCCAACTTAAGTTGGGCGCTTAAAGAATTTATTTTTGAAAAATCCGATTTTAAAATTTCATTATCTGTCATTGAATAAGACAGACCTTTACTTGAATAAACTTGCTTTAACAAATCCTTTTCCATATTTGTAGAAAAAACTGAAAAGGATTGTCCAACCTTATTTAATGAATTACTAAAAGAACTAACTAAAAAGTCTTTCTTTCCTCCAACTCCACCAGCACTTTTCCACCCTTGTATCCAATTCTTAGCACTGGTTTTGCCATTTTGAATGAACGTCCTGGTTTGAACCACACTATTAGGAGTTGCTGTTGTAGCTGAAGAGCTATTAATATTTCCATTAAAAGCATCTATTTTTCGTTGAATAAAACCAGTTCTTAAAATTTTATCTATTATTGCTCCACCAGCTTTTAAACCAGCGAAAGCAGCTCCAAGAGTAACAACACTTTTAATTAGACCATTGCCGCCAGAAATTCCATCAATAATTCCATTAATAGCCGTGAGAAGACCTGTCAATAATGTGACTGCTGCTCCTATAATCTCATTATTGGCGAGCCCCATAGTAAATTGATCCCAAGCATTTTTCAGTTTAGTAAGTTTCGATGCAAGGGAATCAAGAGTCTTTTCAAATTGTTTCTGTCCAGAACCAGTACTATTGTAAGCTGCATTGACTAATTCAGTGGTCTTCGCATAATCTTGCATAATAGCAATAAAACGAGACTGTTGACGAGAACCGGCTGCCTGAGTTGCAATATAACGTTGAGTAAGAATATCTAAATCATTCCAACGTTTAGATAAACGTAAAAATACTTGGTCTAAACCTTCATTACCAGCCAAAAATTCATTCATAGAAATTCCAGCCGCACGAAGAGCAGTTTGAACCTTATTTACGTCAATAGTTTCTCCTTCTTCATCTTGACCAGTTAACTGACCTTCAGTATAAAGAGATTTGACTTCTGAAAAACGGCCAATAACCGTTTTAAGCATCGTACCGATAGTTTCTGCCGCTTCACGTGTCGTTTCAATGCCTTGGGCCAAAAAAGCAGCCGTTGTTTCAAATTCCATATTAACACTATGAGCAATTGAAGCAGTTTTAGTCATAGCGGTAGAAATTTCTTGAGTATCAGAAGCTGTAATAGCTGCCAATTCAGAATAAACATCATTGACTCTTTGAGCAGAAGTTTCATCTAATTCCATATTGAAACCACGTAATGCAGCTGTCATAGCATCTGTCGCGTTTGCAGCATCCATGCCGGCCACTGCTGCCATTTTAAGAGTTTCAGTTGCCAATTTCATAGACTTATCTAAGTCTAATCCTTGCTGAACATAAAGAGTAGTTGCTGCATAAGTGTCTTTGATAGCCATGCCGAGCTCATTGGCTTGTTCAGTAAAACGAGGTAATTGCCCCCACATATCATTTACTGAAAAATCAGAAACTACTGCAATTTCAGTCATTGCAGCATCAAGCTCTTTTACTGTTTCAAAAGCACTTTGAATAGCCCTTCTAAATAATTGAATAGCACCAGTAACAGAAAAGAAATCCATCAATTGATATTTTAGTGTTGATAAATCTTGTGCAGCTCGTTCTGCTGCATCAAAATCATCAGCACTATCACGAACGGATTGGCCCATTTTTTCTAATTCTGGTTGGACTTCTCCAGTAGCTTTTTCTACCCCTTGAAGGCCGCTTCGAAATTTCTCTAGAGCAGAAGTATTAAGATTACTTAACCAAGCTTCTATGTCTTCCTTTTTGGTTAAATCTCCAATGTCTTCCATTGAGACTCCGGCTTGCTGCAAAGCCGTCTTTAGTTTTTTTAAGGCTGTAGTAGGATTATCTGTTTGTAATTTACCTATTTCTTCTTCTAGTTTAACAATTAAATCTCTCTGAGCTTGAATATCCTGATTCAATTGATTGAAATCTGATTTAGAAATATATTGCTGAATTTTTTGCTCCATCTCAGCAATTTTAGTAGCAGTTTCTCCAGCTTCTTTTCTAATTTGATTCAAAGAAGTTACAGTACCATTTATATTAACTTCTGTGTCTCCAATCTTTTTTCCTTTTAAACCTTGCGCTTTATAAATAGATTGAACTGCTTCTTCTGTTTGCTTTTGTGCAGCTAAAATTTCTTGCTTTTTTGCTAATTGAGTATTTAATCCTTTTAACCAACTGTCTGCTACTTCTCTTTTGGACTTAGCACTTTTTTGAGTTTGTTCTAACTGTGCTAAAGCCGATTGTGCTTGTTTTAGTCTGTTTTGTTTCTTTTCTAAATCTTCAAGACGTTTTGATTCTTGAGATAAGGTTTTTAAATATTTTTTTGTAGCTTCATTTAATTTTTCAAGTCTTTCCTGTTCTCCCTTTGGAAGAATTTTTAGCTTTCCTTCTTTAGAGGCTGTATCTAATTGTTGAATCTCTCTAACAAGTTTAGAGATGTCTGTTTGAAGATTACCTACTTCTTTCTCTGCTTGTTTATAGTCAGTTTTTCCTAATAGAGAGGGAGATTTATCAGTCAGTTCTTGTAATTTTTTCAATCTAGTTTGAATATTATCAAAAACTTTACTAATCTTTTCACTTGATAAATCAGAAAATTTTACTTTATCAAACTCACTCTGCAATTTTTCAATTTTCTTTTGAAAGTCATTTAAATCAGCTGATATACCAAGAGAGATATTGATTTTCTTATCTGCCATTCCTTTTCCTCCTAAAAAATAATCAGCATTAGCTAAAAACTAATGCTGACTACAGTTAGAAATCACTATCTATATCATTGTTCAAAAAGTAAAACTCACTAACATATGAATTTCCTCTTGACCCCACTGGAACGCCAACTCCTTTGAAATTGGCTACGACAGGTGTAGCTTGCGCGCCCAGCCTTATAGATAAGCCAGTCATCAATTTTAGCTTTGGGATTTTTATAAGCCCCGTAACTACCTGACCAGTAGTATCATCCTTTACTCTTGTTCTGCCTTCTAATTCAACAAAACCATTGAAAAGCCTATTACCAACTTTTACAACCTTCGCGCCTCCTAGGTAGTTATAAGTATAAGATACCATAACTTCTTTATAAGGCTCACTAATTTCTATAACTTTTTCTTCTTTGGATAAAGGTAAAATTTTCTTTCCAGTTTCTTTTTCGTAAATAAATAAATCTACTGGACTCTCCTTCAAATGAATTTTATTCTCTTCATCACTTTCCAAAGTTTCCATTTTAGTTACCAAAACTGGCCTGTCTTCCTCAATTTCAAAAAGTTTAGAATTCATCATAAGCGCGAACTGGTCTTTTGAGAATACTCCTTGAGAAAAACTTAGGTCAATTTCTTTCGTGGTTTCCCAAAAGACATGGGGCCGATTGTCGAATCCGCCATTAGCGCTGACCCATCGTTTTATTTCATCAAGACCAGCAATTTGAATTTTATCAAATTTTGCGAGGATTTCTTTTGTTTCAATGGTTCTATTCCCAATCTCTATTGGATAAGTAGCTTTTAGATAACACTGTTCCAATTCTTTGAAAGAAAACTCGTTCATATTTCCTCCTAAAAAGAAAACGGAGAAGGTCCTCCCTCCTCCGTTTCAATCTTATTCAATTATTCGGTTAAAGAATACTTAATAAGTTTCATCATCTTGCCATCAGCAGGACGTAGAACCTTTAGGTTCATACTGAAAGTAGAGGGATCGCCCTCGGCTTCCATAGTTAGAGTATTCTCAGAAGTTACCTTAGCCTTTGGAATTACTAGCTGGAAGAACTCATCTTCGCCACTAGCTTCACTACGAGCGTAAGTGTCTCCTGTGCAATAATAGTTGCCAGGGAAGGTTTCAGCAGATATTACAATTTCAGAAATATTCTTTCCCTCGATCGTACCTGTCAAATAGGCATAAGCAGCCTGGGCTCCCTCTTCTTGTGATACCTCTACTAGAGCACCTTTCTCGTCATAAAGTTTGACTCCAGAAATAGGAACCTTTGTACCACGAATTTCAATTTCTGCTGTACTACCAGCTGCCCCATAGGTTAGCTTTTTTACTTGAGCCTTGGGAACAGTCTTTACAATTTCAGACGTTGTGTTAATTACAGCTTCGCCATTAGTATCAACAGAGCCAAACATGATAGCCATAGACTTAGCAGAGAATAACGCATCTTCTAGAGTTACATTGATTTCCTTACCATAGTCCCACGTGATTAGCTCAGGGTTACCTTTACCACCGCGAGCAGAAGTATTCTCGGCAGTCTGCTCGGTTGTAGAGACCTTTAATGTGTCAAGGTATAACACGGGCGCTCCACGAGTACCGTCCTTTTCTAATTTATAAAAGGTAAAATCGCAAACTTCCTTGATACCATATCTATCTAGGATAGAAGCAGCCATATTTTATTTCCTCCTATTTTTTATCAGAATTATGTATCCAATATTTTGGTTTTACATCTTTACTACTCGCTCCAGCTAATAAGCTTCTTATATCAACTTCATATTTTTCCTTTTCTTGATATACACCTATCAACTTGGAAAAAGTAGCATAACTCAACTCTCCAATTGTAAGTGGAGTAATTCCAATACCCATACAACAAATTGAAATGAGTAAAGTATCAAGTGTTAATCCTTCTTTCTTTGCTTTTATTTTATCACGATACCTAGCCTTTGCCTTCATCTTTTTTATCTTTGGATGCTCATTAGGATTAGGAGGGTCGATACTGTCTTCTCCCACGCTATTTCTGATAAGATTCTGAAAGTCAAAAAAATTTTCACTGGTCAAAAAACGCAAGTCATCTAATGACTGCGCGCTCTCTAAAATTTTTTTCAAAT
>ERZ1035027.241-NODE-241-length-34332-cov-9.091986_pt1 | contig 34332 bp, 59 predicted proteins | sample MGYA00520604_ERZ1035027 | MGnify/ENA primary metagenome ERZ1035027 (study PRJEB33766, sample SAMN09781743) | gut metagenome | biome: gut microbiome | host: Homo sapiens | place: Madagascar | study: EMG produced TPA metagenomics assembly of the PRJNA485056 data set...
TTTTTTTCAAATTTTCTACAAAAAAATTTCTACTTCTCAAATCTTACTCCACGCCGTCCCTTGTCAAATTTTGAGCGCGCAAATAAGCTACGACTTATAAGCTGCAAATAAGCTCCAAATTTTTAGAAAAGAAAAGCTGGAATTCTACTTTCTAAAAAAACGCATTTTTACTAACCGATTTTTCTTACTTACAAAATTTGAAAATTTCCTATTTTTACGCTATAATATATATAGAAAGTCAAGGAAGACTAAAAAAATAAAACGCTCCTAAGCTGGGAATAAGCTCCAAAAGAAAACGGCTACGGCACATCAAGCCACCTGTCAAATTTTAGGCCGTAAATTCTTCTGTCTTTACAAAGCAATGAGGAGCAGAAAGAGGTATTTTATGACCAATCGTGAGTTCTATACTGCTATTTCCAATGGTGAGATGAATGATGAGCTGATGGCTAAGGCCACCGAGCTTATCGAGAAGATGGACGAGGCGAATGCGAAGCGAGCCAAGAAGGTTCTGGAGAAGAAGCAGGCTGCCGAGGACGAGAAGGCTCCTATCCGTGAGGCTCTGCTGAATGCGATGGGCGATGAGGGCATGACTGCTTCCCAGCTCATTGAGGCAGCTGGTCTTACTGATGAGGTAAAGGTAGCGTCTGTTCCTTCTCTCCTGAAGCCCTTCGTGCTGAATGGCACTGTGGAGAAGGTTGATGTAAAGGTCGAGGGCAAGAAGGGTCCTCAGCGCGGCTACATCAAGGTCAAGTAAGGAAAAGAGGAGTAGGATTTATTCCTACTCCTCTATTTTTTTATTATTCTGAAAATTTGACAACGCTCTGAAATTTTGGTAGAATAAAATCAAAGAAAAATTTGACAGCGCGCTAACTACGCTCTATAAGTACGCATAAGGTATACACATAAAATGTACGCATTATAAGTACACATTTTACTTACATATTTATTATTTATTATACTTATAAAATTTGCTTACTAATAAAATTTGCACCAGACACATCTTCACTTTCAAAGACCCCTTTTCAACTCTTCTTACCTTCAAAGACCCCTACCTATTCCTAATTGTCGCTCTTGGACGTCCCTTGGCAGTACCGTTTTTATATAGCTAGTCTCTTCCTATAACTACGAAAGACTTATACGCTCTATAAGTACGCCCTTTTGCTTACCTAATAAGTACGCTCTATTCTTACTTATATTCTTACTTATAATTCTACTCCCCTTTTCCTCCTCCCTCTATTTTATCCCCTCTATTCCTACCCCTTTATAAGTACACCTTTACTCGTACTTATATTTGTACGCCTTTACTCTTACTCCCTCTTTTCCTACCTCTTATTACTCTCCCCTCTATACGTACACATAATATGTACGCCTTTTTTCCCTCAAAATTTTTCCAAAAAAATAAGTACGCCTAAAAGCGTACTCAAAAATTTTCCCAAAATTTTTACATATTATAATTACTTCTCCCCTTTACTCTTCAATAGGAAAGTAAATTTCAGCTATTCTTTCTATAAAATTTTGAACACTAAATTTTGGAGGCTTTATGAAACAATCAAAACTAATGAAAAAAATTACTACGACTTTAGAGAAACTAAAAATCCCCTACTCTTTGAATGTATCCTATCGAGATTGTTTGTCTCCTTTGGGGTATCCATTGCTGTGGAAGCTAAGACTTACTTGGCGCGGGTCTGTCGTTTTAGTTGAAGAGCGGTATCATGATATTTCACGCGTTCCTAATCCCCAACGCTTACGACAAGTCAACGCCATAAAAGACAATTATGCTTCTTCCCATAAAATTCCTCTACTTCTAATCTGGGACACGGATTCTTCCCTTATATCTCCCGAATGGCTTTCGCGCCAATTAAACCTAATTATAACTCAAGACTTTTGAGAAAAGACCTACCTCAATCTAAGGTAGGTCTCTCTTTATATTCACAATCCTCACATTCAAAAAAGTCCAATAACTCCCTATCCTTTTTCAAACAAAAAGTTCTGTCTCCTGGATAGACAAAACCTTCCTCACAACTCAAAAACTCCCTCTCCACCTTCAACTACTTACATCTTTCATTCTCTGTAAACTTTTCAGAAAATTTACGACAAATTTCTTCGACTTCTTCAGGAGAGGCATTCCAATACGCTTTGAATTTACCATTATCCGCTATAATGGCATCACGCAAGTCTTCTGTCAGTAAGGTTTTATCCGTATCATCCTTTTCTTTCCCAGAACATTCAGGGCAATAATCTCTATTACCGTCCACACAATGAATCCACCCTGCTTCTCTTGCTTTATCAAGGGCTTCATTATAACTATTTGCATATGGGCTATGTTTACCACACCCATCACAAACTCTATAACTCTTATGTCTTACTTCTACATAACTCATAAAAAGTATAGCAAAAAGAGCTATCCACCATTTATCAAATAATACTGCAAGTGCTCCCCAAACAAATACTACCATAATATTTTTTAGCATTAAAGCCCATATGGTATTTTTATCCATAATAACCTCCATCAGAAGCGTCTCTCTTATAAGCTTTACAACCTACTGGATTTCCATGACAACCAACTTCGTATACACATTTGTGACAATTTCTCTTTATTTCATTCTCACCGGGTATACGCGGCGCCCATTCTTTTTTAACAAAATCTAACTCACAAAAAATCTCGTTCCAATAAGAACATTCTCCCCATGGAGTTTTACATATACCATAGCCATGCTTACAACCCATTATCAAATTCCTCCTTACTTAACATCATTCCATTTACTTTCATCACAAATAATAAAATTCGGTTTAGCTTTGGGAGTATAATGAAATGCTAACTGCGCCAGCCTCAAATCCAACTCACAAAAAGTACCTTGCCAATGAGGACAAGTTGTATCAGGAGCAGAACAATATCCATATCCATAATCACAAAAAGGAATACTAATCAAAAGTCCCTCCTATTCTTACTCAGCGCCAGCTCCTTCACTTCTTCCAAGCTCCATAATAGCTCTAGCAAAAGCTTCCACGTCTCCACCATCACAATTATCTAAAAATCTAAGACACCAAAGCAACTTAATCGCACAATCAAGTTTTGTCATTCGTCTATCCTTCTCCTCCATTTTTAACCTAATATCTCCTCCCACGGAACAGTCTTCCGAGCACAGCATTTTCTACACATACAATCCGCCCCTACTGTAAGGAGCCCAACGACTTCCCATTCATGGTCAGATTCTGATTGGCACGTTTTACTAGTAAAAGCGTCATCAATAGGATGACATTTTACTCTTTTCCCGCGCTCTGGGGTCTTTTTATTACACTTCTTATCTGAAAAACTACCAAAAGACACTCTTATAGCCTTTTCTTGTTCGCCTTCCCAATTCCATCCGCAATTAGAACACACCTTGCGAGGAATCGGCGGATACGTGCAAATCACTTCATCCCGTAGATCGCCCTCACACTTAGGGCAAGTTTCAATAACAATCATATCTCAATACTACACCTTTCTTCAAATTCTTTTATAAATTCTTTTCGTCTTATACCCCTCTCCACGCAAAAATTTCGTCCTCAACTCCATTCAGCATCGGCTTTATTACTTCCTCAATTGCACGCTCGCAAGCCTCATGAGTCTTGAAGGAAGGCCCGAATCTTTGAGTCTCCGTACAAGTAATAGACCACCTACGAGTTGCTCTATTCAAAACCGGATAGTAATTCCCACTCCCACCATTCTCCATAGAAAAACGCCATAAACACCGTTCAAGCTTTTCATAGAGGGCGCGCTGTCGAAGAAGCTCTGCATCAGTACAATAATTAGCGCAATTATGATATTTCTCGGTGGGACACAAAGAATTCTCTTTGAGCGTCATTACATCTCCATTACTACCAATAAGATAAAAACTTTCTCCCTCTTTGACCCTCTCAAAAGGATAATTTTTCTTTTCCTTTAGAATAAGATTTCCATTTTTATCTGTAAAAAAACTAAACTTCTCCTCAGTATATTTCTTACCATTAATAATAATTTCCATTAGTACAAATCCTCCTCCAAAACTTCGTAATCTACGCCATCACATTGAACATCCAACTGGTCATACAGGTAGTCCATAATGTCATCCTCAGTAAGAGAAAGATTATGTGGAATATCAACAATCTTAAAAGCAGAATAGCGAACAATAACCTTCATAAAACTATACCCTAGTCCTCCTCTACGTCAAATACCATATCATTATAATCCGCAGGAGCAAAACCTTCAATATAATCTACAATTTCCTTATCACTCCACTCTTCCGGAACTTCAAAAGTCTTCAACACTGTATAAGTAGCATAAACTTTCATTTTATTTCTTCCTTTCCTACTTTCTATATATATTATACACTAAAATATAAAAAATTTCAAATCTAAAAAAGAAACGACCACGCTTAATCGGCGCGGTCGCTCGTCTTCTGTTTCAAATCCATAATAATCTTATCAAGCCGAACTGGCGTGCAATCATGCGCATCTACCTCGCAATGATAAATCATTCCAATTCCCCAATCTTCAAAAGGGTTTTTTGTATGAGTATGCCCGCACAAATTCACCAAGCACTTCTTCAACGGTTTTCCAGCATCAGCGCGCGTTGTAATCGTCGGGTAGTGAGTCAAATAGAACTTATAACCGTCATAACGGAGATAGAGACTATTATTTGCCTCCACTACATTTGGAAGCCATTGATAAAAATCCCAGCGAGTATCCGTATCATGATTTCCCCTTACAATATGTAGCCGCCCCTTCAACCTTCGAAGCATTTGAAGATTCACCTTCGGCCCCATCACCAGGTCTCCCAGTACGTATACATCATCCTCGTAGTCCACTACCTCATTCCACTTACGAATAATAGTCTCGTTCATGTCTTCAACATTTTCGAAGCCTCGCGCGCCGTAGATGAAATCCTTCGAATGCCCAAGATGGAGGTCGCTCACGATGAAAATAGCCATCTTATCCCTCCTTCTCTACTTTACAAACTCGAAATTCCTCATGACGAATATATTGTACGGATAGCTTATCAGAAAAAGAAGAAGTGAAATCCGAAATAGCTTTAAGAGTTTCTCCGACATCCGTCCAGTAAGGTCCACCAGGATCTCCACCACAATTGATACAGGCATCAATCATTTTATTCAATAGTGCAATCTGGCGCTCGGTCATTACTTATTACCTCCTAATCTATCAATAATTTCCTGCCGAAGAGCTTCAGCTTTCTGCTCTTCCTCTTCTATTTTTTTGTGAATATCCTCAGCATCTTTTTCAATCATAATACTCAAATTTTTGAGGGAGGTTTTCCCCTTTTTGAAATACATCTCTCGTTCATGTTTTCTCTTGCCTCTTTCCTCCCAAAGAAGAAGTCTCCAAAAGTCAAAAAGCGTCTCCATAGCAATACTTGTACGAATAAATGTTCCTCTAATTTCTTTCCTCTTATCATAGGTCGGAATCCACTCGTCCCGACGATAACTATAATCACTATATCTATCCCACCTACTCGGCGCAAGCTCATAGATTCGTCGAAACTCTTCAAAAGACATTCTCACACCCGCGTCCTTATAGCCATCTCTCCAGTTCAAAAATGACCATCCGAAAAAATAAGAAATAGCAAAAACAACCACCAACAAAGTAAAAATCAAAATAAATACCAAACGAATCTCCTCTCTCTATTTCTCAATAAATTAGAGCTTTTGATTTCTCTTCCAGACTCTAATTGTTATCTTTCTTCTGAACATCTTTATTTCTCTAAATTCTATCGAGGTTTTTCGTAAAGATTTTCCAATAGAACTTTACAACTGTTGAATGTCAAAAATTTCAATCTTATCTTCAGCAACTTTATGACTCCATAAATCTCTACAAAGTTCTCTGATTTGCTCTCTAAACCAATCAATAAATTCCTTTTCAGTCATTTCTTGAATGATGTTGTAATTTTCAAGAAATAGTTTTATCATATATCCTTCAGACAAAACATATTCATACATTTGGTTTGTTTTTACATGGACTCTATACTTTGTAAGAGTAAGAAACAGGTTGTTGATATATTCACTGCCGTAATCACAAGTTTCACAGCCCGGATAGCATTGAGTATCATCACTATATTCCTTCAGACCGCCATCTTTCATAGTAATAAGCATCGGTTAGCCTCCTTTTTAATCATCTATTTTCCAATAAGGAATAGGAATCTGCTTTTGTTTATCATGAATCGAAAGTCTTCCAAGCAAAAGATACAATCCGAAAACTTCTTCTGAGGAAAGAGTTACGCCAGTATAAAAATTATCTTCAAGTTTCCTTTGAAGTTCCAAATAAGTCATCAAATATCCTCCCTTTCAACACGATTTTTGAGCTTCTTCAGCGCGATAAGATACTCATTATCCAAAGATAGGTTATCTAATTGTGTCTGGATGGCCTCCTTATCACTACTTCCAAGGAGCCAAATCTTTCTATTCTGGATATCATCCAGAACATCGCCAATCTCTTTATTGATAAGACCCTCCAACCAAATCTTCACGGTTTCGTTCATCAAAGTTCTCCTTTCTTATTTTAATCCTCTATCTGTATAGCAAGCTCCAATTGAGTCAATAGTTGAGGAATTTCGGCTTTTGGATAACAAATATCTACATAGGTCTTCATACCCATATTTAGAGCGTAAATAATTGAATCATAAATAAGTTGGGCTTCATCTTTATTTACTCCAATATTCATCTTAATTTTCTCCCACCAAAAAACAGTCCGCGCTAACCACCTTTTCATCAAACTCTTTTGCGATATTATCGAACATATCCCATGCCATAAATTTATTTACAGCGCATACCTCAACTTCGCCTTCATATCCGCTTTCTGTCGTGTAGATAATTCTCCAAATGTCCATATTAAAAATCCTTCCTTTCTTACTTTCTATATATAGTATACTATAAATATAGGAAAATTTCAAATTATAAAAATAGACTACGCAGGCATCTGCGTAGTCGTTTCTTTTACTTATTTTTAGGACTGGTTAGACGATAACCCCGCTTTTTACACCGCGCGGTAGCCTCGTCAATCGTTTGACGATGGATAGGTACAACATAGGAAAAAGCTCCAGACTTTAGGAATTGATTTAGATTCAAAGGAAGATAATCATGACAATCAGCACAGACATTATAATGATAACAACCATTTTTATGACTGCGCGCATGGATATGACCATGAATGTTCAATGCCCAAGTTCCACAATTAATAGGTTCATGAGACAGCATAAGCTTTGGAGAAATCATAACTGGGCCTTCATACACTTCATCAAAAAGTCCATTGTCTGCACAAACTTCCCAGTAGTCAAAAAGAGAATTAAATTCGTTCCCTCTCGTAATACCATACTCACGATTGGGATAACAACGCTTCATCTCGTCAAGAGCTTCGGTTTTCGTATATCTTTCCTTATCAAACTTTTTCCAGTATCTTTGTCTTTCATAAATAGTTCTACCTGCATCATGATTACCCATAACCAAAACCTTATAACCCCTCAATAAAGGAACATAAGAGAGCGCGCCGACATCACCAAGACAAATAAGCGTATCACACTTCCCTACTTTGGAGTTGATACGGCGCACCAGCTCATCCGCACTTGGCCGGTCATCATAGGCATTTACGAGGTCCTCATCCTCGAAATGAGGGTCGCTAAAAATCCAAATTGTACCCTCTTCACTCCACTTCTGGAACGGTTTATACAAACTTTCAATCATTACAATCCTCTCTTTCTTGAATCGTTCCAATAAAATTCTCAAGAATATTCATCCAATTATCAATATCTTCTGCTTCGCTTCGAAGTCCACACGCTTCAACATAAAGGCTATCAGCAAAAACTTTCATCTGGTCTATCGTCATATTATTCAGTTGAGGGTAAGCTTCCAACAAGTCAGAATACACACCAGATTCATAATCAGATAGCCCATAATTCTCAAGACTAATCATTCATTTTCAATAAGTCTTCCTTTCTCGATACAGGTCAATTCCATCTACAATTTCGTCAGAGTCCCAAAGATTTTCAAACTCCACACAAGACTGAATCGCAGGTGTATGGCAATTCATATTACTTAGAGCTTCAAACCACCTTGCTACTACATCACTCTCAATATCCTCAAGAAAAGCGGTCTTTACCTCATAATCAGAATCATGGCGCCTACAAAGTGAATTCAGAAAATAGCTAAGAGAAACGCGCATATAGTTCTTTCCAAACTTTACCACCACATCTTTGGAATGATATCCATCATCGAGAATAATGGCCTTAATCATTTTTTGAAACTCCTTTCTCTCTCACTTTCTATATATATTATATAGCTTTTTTGGGAAAATTTCAAATTTATTTTTTCCAGAGGAATGGAAAAAGGTAAAATGAATAAAAACTGCAATTTACATTCGATTTTTTGTCATAAAACGCAATCTGCGTTTTATCATTTCTTTATTCTTTCTTTTTCTTATTTCTTCCTTATTCTTTATTTACAAGCATATTCCGGAATATTCCAATAAGGAATAGAATATTCCGAATACTGGAATATTTTTGGAATATTATTCCTTCTTTTCATATTTAGTTCCTTTTAGCAAATGAGGGTATTGTTTTCTCATAATATTTATCCACTTACTCACAGTACTTTGAGCTACCATCATATTCTGAGCGATTTGAGATTGTGTCAACCCCTCTTTTAGATAATTAGAAACTTCTTCAAATTTCAAAGAGTTATCAATCTCTGTTATTTCCTTCTTTATTTCATATCTCTCATGACTTTTATCTATCGCTGGACTTAAAAAAGTCATGCACATTCTTACTTCTGGAATATCAGCAAAACTATAAGTTCCTGTCAAAGAATATTCAATTGCTGAAATAGCCAACTGATTCGCCAACTCTTCTCTTCCAGAATTATAGCAATCCCTTATTACTTCCAAGACTTTATTATAAACTTGTCCATAAACATATGGTATTTCACCTGTCAAAAGTTGTCTTTTCTCCATTATGTTTCTCCTGTTGAATGTAATTAGATTTATAAATTTGAATTTCTTTCTGAAGATTTTCGTTATCTTCAAAAAAGTATACATCGAAAAAAGGCTTATTCCTGTTTGGGGCTGTATTTATTATTCTAAAACCTTTTTCTCGTAGGTAAAGGGCCATCTTTTTATTATAAATAATATAAGCCATTGAACTCTCCTCTTTTATTTACTATGCTTCTCAAAAAATTCTTCCAGAGCTTCCCTCAAAATATCACTAACTTTCATAGCATTTTCTTGCGCGAACTTTACCAATTTTTCCTTTTGTTCATCAGTCAAATAGGTTCGCGCGGGATTAGTATACATAGGTTTCATTCTTTCACCTCCCAATTATAAGTAAGCCTACTCAGCTGTTTGTCCTAAAAAATGAGCTAAAATGCTAAAAAGAAAAGACAGGACTCGCGCCCTGTCCTCTTTCTACTGAATACTACCCGTCACATCCACGCCATTCAAACTTACATAAATCAAAGTTCCAGTAGCATCACAAATTCCAACTACTGCATCCATACCAATGGCTTCTTTACAAGCAACGCTCAAATCATTATATCCCTCATCTAGTCCAATAAGATAAATTGTTTCAGTGGTTAGTCCAGGTTCGAGAATTACTACTTGATATTTACCATCAGCAACTTCAGTTAGAACTCGATTTCCATAAGTCTCTTCTAGAAGTTCATCGCACTTCTGTACCATTACAGCGGCAGTATCTGTCTCAGTAGGCGGCGCAACTTCAGTAGCTTCCTTTGGCGTGCAACCCCAAAGCATTACAATCATCATAAATGCCATAGCCATACTAATAATCTTCTTCATTTTTTGTCCTTTCAAATATTTTTTAGTCCATAAATCTCGATAAACTTTCCATTCTTCATCTCGGTATACCAATACTGGTCGCTATGGTAAAAAATTCTAACTCTAATAGGCGTTCCATCATTATCAAAAAGTTCCTTAGAAATCACCAGACGCCCATATCTCAAAAGGTCTCTTCCAATTTCTTCCATCTTAGACCTCTCCAAATGCACTTGCCTCTGTGAGTTCATCTACCGTCTTTAGAAGAACTCCATTCATTTGCCGGTGATGTTCAGTCGCTTTTAGAAGACTTTTAATGGTTGCCTGCAAAGTGCGTAGCTGGCGGGCTCCCTCAAGCAGAATAGTGTTACACTCCTCCAATGAACCACCACAAGGGCAAAACTGACATTCATCTCTATTCGCACAATATTCCAAAGTATCACAAATCAGCTTAGTATTCATCTATCTCACTTCTCCTTATTCAACCAATAAACCGTTTTCCCATGCTCATTCTTTGAAGAACCTGCCTGGCCTCTTGCAACCATCGCGCGCATTACGCCCGAGACCTGTGCTGGGCTTACTTTGAATTGATACATCTGCATTGCCATTCCAGCAATTCGTTCAGCTGTCTGACAACTAAGTCTCTCCAGAACTCCAACAATAACTTCTTGTTTAGTCATTCTTATACGTCCTCTTCAAAGCTCGAATTTCCTGGTCAGCAATCTCGTCGAGAGAATCGGCTCCCAATTCATTACAATAGTCTTCATAACTATAACCGTACCAGTTCCAATTATCTACTCCGCCCCGCTCAAGAGCACGATAACAAACAGACTCAAACATAAGAGCCTTGAAATAATCAGTATCGAAAAATTCTTGAAGTGTCATCAAATATCCTCCTGGTCGCTACCAAAACCTTCAAAGTATCCATCCTCAATCAGTTCTTCTTCATAATTCTCATAGAGCGCGATAGTCATATTCAGAATATCATTACCATAATACTTCTCAACGACCTGCGCGCCCTCTGCGAAAGTTGAACCATTCGCCCAACCTTTGTAAGTACGCTCCTTTTTTTCATCGTCATCCCAATAAACTACTTTATAACGAACCATTTGACTTCTCCTTTCTCAATAAACCATCTCGGCAGGCACGTAGCCCTCTTTGAGAATCGTCCCCATTGCCTTATAGTGCATAAGACCCGACTTGCCCTTGCTCTTCACCACAAGACCCTTATCAACTAGCTCGTTCAACATTCGAGCCATCTTTTGAGGAGTAACATCAACCAAGTCCAAATCACCTTGTTGGATTTCTTTACTGGTCATATCTCTCTGTGCTTCTGCTAGCACAATCATTGCTTTTGCGGTCCAACGCTGAGTTAGCTCCTTACTATATTTGGAACGAGTATACGACATTACTGGCAAGCCTCCTTTACTTCACAGCAATAGAATTCTACTGCTTCACAAGTCTTGTATTCAATAAATGCAGAAACTTCATCATTAGTTTCATCCTCTGACCAGGCATTCCATGCGCCCACCTCAGTTATGAATTCTACTCCAGCATTTACTGCGTCATCATAACTCTCAAAAGCCTCGACCCTATTCGGATACTTGTATCGAAGCACAAATACCTCTTTCATACTCAAATCCCCTTTCTCATTTTCTATATATATTATATCCTATATTTAGAAAATTTTCAAGTTCTCTTCTGAAAATACTGTTCAAAATCTTCCTGAGAAGCATCAGAGTAGTTTAGTGGGCAGGAGTCCTTCCATTGAAACTCTTCCGAAGTCATAAGTTCACTTTCTTTTGCCTTGAAGAAAACTCCACTTCGATTTTCTCTACCAGTCATTTGGGAGAACAAATGAAAAGCATTATCATAATAATCATGAGGGTCTACGGCATAAAAAGTCAACTTATACACCTTAGCCATTACTCAACATCCTCCCATATCAATTCTTTCTTCGCTATCGCAGGGTCAGCATAATCAAATTCCAGACAGTAAATACCAAGAGCCTTTTCATCGCACCAAAACTTCATTATATACCCAGCGCGCGTCAGAATCTTTATTAGAGAGGTAATGTCCTCCCACATTTCTTTTTCAGATTCATATTCAGTCTTATCAAAAGTTATCTCACTCATTGTGTCCTCCACACTTCCCACAAACCTGAGTTCCTTCTGGAACAGGAGCCCCGCAAGCTACACAGGTATCAACATTACTGATTTGCTTCATCTCACAACCAATGAAATCAACTTTGCTACTCCAGTAGCAGCAATCCCTCAGCAGGCAATCATCGCAAATCATTATTCTCCTCCTCCTTATAAAAAATATCACACGCATCAACCGGAATTTCAATAAAGTCAATTTTCTGCCTATCCTCCTGACTAATTCCAAAGGCGTCTAAAATGAAATTCCAGGCAGTCTTATTCATAAAATGAGGGTCTAAGTGAGCATAGTTCATTTTTATAAGTCTCCTTTCTCATTTTCTATATATATTATATCAAAAATTTAGAAAAAATCAAATAAAAAAATCCCATAGGGCGCGAACCCTATGGGAAATTTATATATTACTTTAGTAGATAGGTCCAGCTAGCCTTACCTAGTAGGCCATCCGCGCCAAGACCATTCTCTTTTTGCATACGAAGTAGTCCCTCTTCCATCTTGGGACCAAAGAGCTTATCACCGCTCCAAATATCATAAGGATAATATCCCTTATCCTTCATCAGTAGCATGGCTGCACGAACATCATTACCTTCCATGCCCTTCTTTAACATACGTAGTTCCATTTCAATATATTCCTCCTTAGATTCAGGTTTGGGTTGAGGAGTTGGAGCGGGTTGGGGTTTGCTTCCAGCTTCCTTAAAAGAAATCCCAAAGTAATTACAAATACCGTGAGCGATAGATTCACCAATTAGAGTAATATTCTCAACAATAAATTTAGCTCCCTCTATTGTATCATGAAATTCACACTCACAATAAGCGGTGGGCGCGCTAGGTACTCTTACTTCATAAAGACTACTATCTGCACGGATACTCTCACTGGTACCTGGCGTAACTGGCGCGAGCACACTAAAAATTGCCTTACAAGCCTTTTGGCCTTCTCCCCCATCAGCATAATAAAACATACGAGTACCCATTACCCTACCATTACAGGCGTTAGTGTGAATAGGTACATGAAGGTCAGCGCCAAAAGCGTTAGACTTCTGACACTTTTCCTGCATTGACTCATCGTGCATTAGCATAACGTCAATATCATTACGAATTAGGGCTGCCTTACAAGCCTCTGCAATCTTACCGCATTGAACGGCCTCAGTGGTGTTGCCGTAGGCATAGTGATTATCATACTGGTTTGAGGGACTTAGGAATACTTTTTTAGACATTTTGAGTCCTCCTTTTATTTGAAACTAATTATCAATTTTGATTTACTATTTGCAATAGTTATATCTGTGCTGTTATATTCCAAGAACTATATTCCCATCCGCTTTTATAAATGAATGGAATTCCATATAAAAACTTGTTTCCATTATAAATTCTAGCTGGTTCAGTGTGCTTAGTTGAAACTTGTGTTTGACTGGCTAAAGTTCCTACTCGAAATTCACACTTATTAGTTGTTGCTTTTCCACCTGTTGAATCATTAACAACACAATAAGCATAGGTATTATCATAGGTACTATGGGAAAGTGTTCCCGTCAAACTCTTAGAGGTTCCAACAATTGTAGTTCCTTTATACCATTTATAGGTATATCCAATTCCTCCTGAAGGATTACAAGTTAGTGTAAAATTGTCTCCATCATAACCAGCTATGAATTCTGAGATAGGTTGAACAGATATGATATTTACGCTTGGAGGAGGTGGAGCAATTTGAGGGAAAGTTATTGTTCCTGATACCGAAAGAGAATATGGAGTATAAGTAGTCTCATTATTAGAACACCACATAGCTGATACATTGAGCGAAGTAGCAGAAGTATCGTATACTTTTACAGTTCTACTTCCAATAGTGTACCAACCAGCGGAGCTAAAGTTATATGTCTGATAAGATTTTTCTCCTTGGATGATATAGTAGGCGCTATTCGTATCTCCATTGTAAGAATACCCTGTTGCATCATATACTTTTAGGGTCAAAGTAATTGTAGTAGCTGAGGTTGATTGACTATATGAATATTCAAGCCTTGCATACCAATTTTTTGAGGATTTTGGACCATCAAAATAAGCCATTTACTCACCCCTTAAGCAGTTCTCTTCCAAATATATATACTTAGATAAGGAGGCATATTATTGTGGGAATTTCCTCCACCAGTAGTACCGGTCAAAGAGTTACGGCTGATATCAAAGGCCACTGGGGCATAGGGATAGTACCGACCGCTGCCGCTCTGCACGCCCATATCACCCACTTCAAACGCTTTATTGCTATTAGTGATGAAGCCATAATATCCTGATTGATTAGCCGGGTTGTGCCCGTGGCTGGGCATCTCCGCTGTCGTCAAGGTATGGCTAGCTTCGCCACCTTGACTACCCGCAGGATAACTACTACTCATTCCAAGTAAAAACTTACCTTGAATCTGCTCCCAAGTTCCTCCAAAGAGCGTTCCAGGATTTGTACTATTCACATTCATATAAATAGAACCGACAGGATAAACATTATCCAAAACAAAATTAGTCCCAACTGTCTGGAAAAACAACTGATTATTAGCTGGGCTACTAGGTAAAGTAGCACCATAATCTGTCCCCGAAGTAAGCTTGATACCTTTCGTAGTCAGCGCCCCTGTCATGGTCCCACCGGAGAGAGGCAACTTCTTTCCTAATTCAGTATCTATAACTTTATTTTGAACGGGATTAGTTGATGAAGCAGACAGCGCGCTATCTACGATTGTTTTATTTGCTCCAGTGGCAATCCCATCCAACTTTGTTTTGTCCGAGGCACTCATAAGACCTGCGGTTGAAGTGGAGGCCGCTCCTGGAACCATATCTTTCAAGTTCTTGATTTGGGTGGTGCCATCTCCTGCGCGCAGATTAGGAGGATTGTTTCCATCTCTAACAATTAGAAGTTCTCCGTCTTTTAGGGTTTCTGTACTATTATTAGCTATTGCTTTCGTAGTTCGTTTTGATTGAATAGAACTATTCACTGTCAAAATTTCCTCATATGCCATTATCTTACCTCCATAGGTAGTATTTTCCATCACTATTATTATAGATAATAGGAGTTTGTTTTGTTGTAGGGACGGAGGTTACGGTTGACATAATTTTGTCTTGTTTTAGGGCTATTTCTCCTCTGATTAAGGAGATAAGAGTTTTGAGAGAGTTCTCTCCTAAAATTTTCATTTTTCTTCTCTCCTATTTATAAAATACTAAAATAATTATTTTTATTATTTGAAGGTTTCTCAACCTTAGGTATTCAATAGTTGGTTATTCAGCATCTGGGTGATGCTCTCGAATCGTAGCTTTGGCATTGGCAATCAACGCATCATAAACGTTATCATACAAACTGAATAATCAATGCTGAAGATGGTCGTAAACATTTCTATTCCCGTCATAGCATTACTCCTTTCTGTCGATTCATGACATATAAAATGTTGATAAGTCTTTGTTTAGGTGTCAATGAGTTGGCCACGGGCTTCAATTTGGGACAGTAGCAGGGAATATCACGCTAAACCCAGCACTATCTTCCTCCTTCCGACCAATGGAATCTCCATGCCGTTGTACGTTACCTTGGAGATCGTCTGATTTGTCGAGATCGCCATATTATCCCTCTCTCATAGATAGCACCAGATAAGCAAAGTTGTCATTACTGCCTGTGCCGGCTGCTACCAGATAAGTCCACATTGACAACGGTGCATACTCGGCGGAATCATATGTGTGTTCATAGTCCCCCTTAACTCCAGCAACATCAAAGAATGCGTTCTCCTCGGTCGTAGCGTATGCGATCAGATTGCTGGAGGTAACTGCGATGACGGCTCCTCGCTGTACCTTCAATTCCGTCGCAGGGTTATTCGACGTAAGAATATGATCTGTATCAGGGGAATCCCACACAGTAACATCCGCATCGGGACAGTTGGAGAAGTCCACTTCGATGTCAAAGGTAATCAAGTCGTCTTCACCGCCACCGACCACATTGACTGTTACATCTACTTTGCTCAGTGCATCATAACTGGTGTCCGGAGTGATAGTAGTAGTACCATTAGAGGTAATAGTAAGAGCTTTTTCTTGAAGATTTATATTACCTCCTGTTTCTATCGCCTCAATCTTCTGAGGAATTTCAGTTATTTTCATTCCACCAGTAGTTCCAGTTTTACTTCTAACTGAATTAGCAATAGCAACCAAATCACTCTTTTCACATAAAACTTTACTCATAGCGTGACCTCCTCAGATAGTTCAACGCTACTACTTCCATATAAGCTACTAATTTCTTCAGAAGTAAATTCTTTATCTGTAAATTCTAACTGAGAAAGTAAAGTTGTTCCATCCCCAATTTTGAACTGTAAAGTATCATTATAAATAATAATTTCTCCCTTCAAAGGGATAAAATTTACCGCTTTTGCCCAGTTTTCAGAGGTATCATTTTTATTCTGAATCCTGGTTTTTATTTCCTTATTCGCCATTCTTACCTCCTTATAGGTATAAAAATAAACAGACCTCACCTAAACTGGCTTGAAGTCTGCTTCTTTCTAACCTATCATTTCAAGGCAATAAATACCGGCTATCGCTTTCAAACCAGTTGGGAATTATCTCCCTACTTTATTATATTATATCGTAAATTTTGTAAAATTTCAAGTTTTGAGATGGTGGGGAGCTGAAACTCCCCACCTATACAATTACGCGTTAGCGTTTCCGCAATTTAGAATCAAAGTCTCAGTACCATTTATCAATAGGTCGGTAGAAATCTGGGAGATATTTACTGCTTTCTCAGTAATCTTCAAAGCAGTTCCGCCTACCTTGATGCTCTCAATCTTATTGACCTGCGCGCCAGTTTCAATGCCTTCAAGCTTAGTGCCTTCAGCATCGGTCATTAGACGCTTACCAGTTTCCTTAGCAACATAGCCTTTGGCTACATCAGCCGTTTTGGCATAAGGCTCAAGAGCAGTAGTTAGGCCGGCTTGTTGGATGGCACTATCAGCTTTATCAAGACTACCCTGTACCGCAGTAGTTAGCTTAGCCTTAGTAATACTTCCATCAGTAATAGAAGCAGTTACCTTATGGTCGGCGCTGACTGCGATTTTTACCATATCGGTAGCGCCAGAGCCACTAGTCACATACTCAATCAAATTGCCAACATCAATATAAACTTTATCATTGGTGGCATTTGCAAGAGTTAGAACTAAATAAGTACCAGCGGTTTGACCTGCAGGATTAGTAACAACCGCACCAGACTTCACTACCATATCGGTAGGAATATCAATATTTACATCAAGGCCAGTAGCTTCCTGATGAACGGTATAACGCTTTGCCAAACCTTCAACAGTAGAAGGAGTAACTGTTACAGTATAGTCAGTTTGGGCAGGAATAGCACCAATCTTTTCATCGACATAGCCAACTACAGTAGTAGCTTTTGAGCTTTCAGGAATGGAGCCGACTTTCTTAGAAAGGGCGTCTACCGCGCTCTGAGCATCAGTACCAGCTTTCTTAGCCGCAGCAATAGCCGTATCTTTAGCGTCAGCATAGCCCTGAGCCTCAGTCTTAGTAGCATAATCTTTCTTTTCAATTTCTGCTACCGCTTCTGCTAAAGTAGTCTTTGCTCCAGCTAGTTCATAGGCAGACTTTACAGTTTGCTGATATCCTTCTTCACCAAGAATTTCAGTCTTAGCGGTAGAAATCTTTGTATCAGCGTTGGTTCCAGCCGTAGTAACGGCTTCAGTCTTTGCGGTGGCAATCGCTTCAGAAACTTTACCAGTAGTATCTACCTTTGCTTCAAGGGCATCTACTCGCTTAGTAATACCAGAGTCACCAGCAACAAGACCATCAGCATAAGCTTTGGCATCAGTTAGAGCAGAAGAAGCCTTATCATCAGCATAGAGCTTAGCGCCCTTGATGGTATTAGAAGCTTTGGTATCAGCATCAGTTCCAACCAGGGCATCTTTAGCATTTCCAACATCTGTCATGGTAGCTACTTTATTAGTAGAACTATCATAAGCAGTATTGAATACTAGTTCATTTTGTTTAGCGTCTAGTGCAGTCTGTAGCCCATCAATCTTGGAAATACCCAAAGTAGGTACATCATCTGCAACTAGTTCACGACGGCTAACCGTAATCTTACCGTCGGTCTCACTAACCGCGCTAACGAATTTTTTGGCAACGGCTTTGTCAGGTACATCTAGCGCCTCAATCTTAGCTTGAGCATCGGCAATAGCCTCAGTTTTAGCAGTAGTAGAAACGCTATCAGCATATTTCTTTGCCCCAGCAATTGTAGAAGCAGTAGCTTCGTCAGAATCAGTACCGACTAGTTCGGTCTTTACTGCGGTAGCATAGCCTTGCGCCGTATCATTCAAGGACTTTACAGTGGCATAAGCACCATCCTGCAAACCATGAACAGCAACATCAGCGCCATCTACAGAAATAGTACCATTAGTAGCACCTTCAGCAATACTTTGAACTGCGCTGTCTGCTTTCTTTAGAGAAGCCTGAACAGCGGAGCTTAGCATTGCTAGGGTTAGAGAGCCATCCTTGACGGATGCAGAAACCTTATGAGTATCAGAAGTAACATTGATTTGGATGGCATCGTTTTCACCAGAACCACCGGTTACATATTCAATTAGGTCATCTACTTTGATGTAGAGCTTAGTACTCGTAGCATTGGCAAGAGTAAGAACAATATAAGTACCAGCCGTGGCGACTCCCTCAGGTAGTGCTCCTGCTTCGAAGGTCTGAACGGTACCAGACTGGACGACCATATCCTTAGGGATATTGATTGCGGCGCCGACGTTCGTTCCATTCTTGGTTAGGTGATAAACCGCAGAGAAGCTTCCAGGGTTCTTATCAGCAACGATAGAATACTCAGGATGGGTTACATCAGGAACTAAAACTTTGAGACCATCAGCCTCAAGAGTCAGTGCATTGCCCTCGCCTTTTGATAGCTGAACGCCAACAGTAGGAGCAGTAGTGGTCCCACTAATTACTACAGAAGCATCAGTAGCTTTAACACTACTAACCTTTCCATTAGCAACAGCAAGAACATCAGCAATTTCTTTATAGAGACCAGTTGCTTCGGTGTCAGTACCCGCCTCAGCACCAACCTTAGAAATTAAATCCGCGACTTGGCCTTGTAACGTAGCGACATCATGCGCGAGGTCGCCAGAAGCAGTGGTTTGAGCTAACTTGATAAGTGTACCAGCCTCATTGGAAATCATAAAGGCTTCACACTTATTGTCAGCAACTAAGGTCAAAATTTGACCAACATAAGCAGTAGCACCAGTTTTTGCATAAGCTTCTAGTTCAGTCTTACTATACCAAACAGCAGTTGTATCAACAGGTGCAGGGTTTCCGCGCTTTATACTAAGAGGGAAACCCATGTAAGCGGCATCATTCATAATAACAGCCATTGTCTATTTCCCTCCTTATCAACCAATAGTTACAGTATATGTTTCAGCAGCATCAATAGAAGCAGGCTGATAAACATATACATCATAGGCGGCAGCAGCATAAGCATTAGCACCTTGAACCTGAACTTGTGTGCCTTGCTTTACGAATAGAGAAGTGACATCAGCATTTAGTGCGCTAGGCATTATTACCTTAGTAATTCTCCGGCCAGCAGGAACAGCTACCACTACCTTTTTGGCTCCCGCGCCAGCTCCGAAAGTGGAAAGATTACCGGTACCACTTGCCTTATTATGAGCCAAAGCACGAATATTTGCAGAATTTAGCTCAGCAGAAGCATCAGTCATTGGACCCCAGAACATATAGCGGACACCAGTCAAGGCTTGACTAGAAGTGGCTGTTTTAGTGCCAGATTTAATTTGACCAGCTGCATAATCTGCTCCTTTATTCGTCTTAGGAATACTACCCGCAGAGTGAGCGATAGAAATACTAATCTTTTTAGTTCCATCTGCTACAATATTTTCAAACGTACCAGTTGCACCTGTTAGAGTTTTTCCATCGCAAGTAGCTGTATAAGTTATAGCACTAACTCCTGTAGGAGTAGGACCATAAGAATAAGCACCAGTATTCAAAGAGGCACTATAAGTTAGGTTCTTTTTTGTACCTATTTCAAAAGTACCACTATTAGCCGTAATATTAACTGAAGCACTAGGTTGAGTGGTAGTGGGATTTTTAGACTGAGAGAAAGCGTCATCAATTAGACTATAAACACTCTGGCCGGTGGATGGAACTTCAACAGAACCAGAGGCATCGGGCTTATAACGACCAAATGCTTCCGTCAATTTTAGGTTTTTATCAAAATAAACGTTCTCTGCAGAATAATTACCATCCATAGCCTTGAAACCAGTGCCATCATGGATATAAGCGGTATAAGATTCCTTACCTTCTACAAAGGTTCTTACTACGACTGCCATATCACCTTTCTTGGGATTAGTAATAACACGTGCTAGCGCTTGGGCATCAGTCTCTCCTTCATTAGGAACTACTTCTGTAAAAGCACTACGATTATTATCAATAATTCCCTTGATGGTATCCTCATCTACACCAGAATACTTCAAAGTTTTCCAGTGATCGGTACCATTACCAATTTTTGTTTTTCCAGTATCAATTTCAACACCCATTTCGCCCTTTAGCAAAATTGGATTTTGAGCAGTCCAATTTTCAGCCGTATCGTTGCGAAGTTGGATGCGGATGTTTAGAGTTGCCATAAACTCATTTATCCTCCTTTTCTAAAATTACGCCCCTCCTCCTGAGATAACTACATCACCTGTTTTTTCGGTATATAGCTTCTCAAAAGAAATCGGATTGACTTCCATTGTTCCATCTTCAAGAATTTTTATCTTATTGGGGTCATTAGAACTTTTTACTCCACCAACAGTGGTTTCTGTTCCGATGCCTCCTGAGCCCGCGCCACCTTTTTCAAGAGCCGTAATTCTTTTATCTAAGTATTCCCAAGATAAGACCTGACATTCTTCATATAAATAATCATCAGGTTTCTCTTTTTCAAGGACTTTCAATTCTTCTCTATTTACGGTTCTATTTCCTTTTTCATCTGTTATAAAATGATAGATTTGAATAAAGCCGGCTTTCTGTAACAGCAAGTTAGGAACCATTGCGACCACGGTTGCGTCAATCTCTTTTGCTATTACTACTAATGATCTCTTATCCTTCCGATGAGCAAAATGGATTTCATCACCTACGTTTGCTTTTGGTAGAACAACATAGATGTTGCTATCCCATTGGAATGCGTAGGTGCGTTCATCAAGTAATCGCATATAAATTCCTCCTTACTCATTCCTCAAATTATAAGTAGAAACTATTCAACCTCTTTTCAAGATTTTAGAAAATAAACTTTCTTTTTCCACTTTTCAGTGAAAACTTGAAAAAGTCGAATTTTCTGATATAATAAATATATAAAGAATTTATAAAGAGCGAGGAATTATTTATGACCAAAGAAAATTTTTCAGAACTTATCAATGCAGTAAAGAACCATAGTGAATATATTTGTAACTTATACAAAGACTATGGTATTGATTTTGTAAATAGTCCTGTTATGGAAATTGAAAATGAAATTACAAAATATCTGAAGGCCCAGTTTGATGATAAGTGTGATTGGATTAGTTACTGGATGTGGGAACTAAACTTTGGAGAAAAATGGAAGCCCGGCACTGTGACAGAAAATGGAAATAATATTCCTCTAAAAACAATAGATGACCTTTGGAATCTTCTGACAAAATAAAAATAGACCCTACACTTCTAAGGTGTAGGGTCTTTTCTTATGGCTTTGAAAAGTAATGGTCACCAACTTTTGCAACTGGAGTCCCAAAATCATGGTATTGACCGGTTCTAAACCAACAAATATCAGGAATTCTTCCTCCATTCAATACATAATAAATAACCTCATATTGCGTCGCTGTTGGTTCAGCGTCATCAACATACGGCGCGGGCTCGAAAGCATTTATATTATGCGCGCTATCCCAAATTGAGGTATCGTTTCTTTCACAATAATTTAAAATAGCAGAACAAGTATATACCTGCCCTTCCCAAGATTGGTTTCCTGCTTCACACCATAAAAGTTTTGCTAGAATTTCTTCTTCTTCAAAATAAACTATTTTAGTTTGAAGTTCTTCTTCTAAGGCGCGATTGCGTTCCTCAAGCTCTTGGATTTGTTGCTCTTTTTCAGTAATACTTACTGAAAGTTCTGTATTCTCTGCTGACAAGTTAGTTTTTTCTCTTTCAATAGCATCAATTTTTGTAATAAAAAAATTAGCCTGGGCAATAAAACCCAGGCAGATAAATGAGATAATTGCCAACAGGAGAACTAAGCTTTTACGTGTCATAAGACTTATCCTCCTTTAGTTTTATCTTTTACTTCAATTTCTCAACCCACTTCTTTGCAGACCAATCTCTAGTCATATCTTCCCAAGTCTTATCACTAAAACAAAACTGACGAATTACTGGGTTAGAAATTTTATTTACAGTAGAGGCGAACTCCTTTCGGGAGGTAAAATGGAACTGGGACTGGAGAAGAGAACGAAGGAGTTCAGCCTCTGATTGTAAAGTAGCTTTTTTCTTCTGAAGTTCCTGTAATTTGGGAAGATATTCACTTGCATAACAAGAAAACTCTTCAATTTCTCCTCTTAGGACTACTTCCATTAGTCGCTCTTCTGTAATTATATTATTATTGCGCGCGTAATGGGCAAGGATATATTGAGGAGACTTGACTTTGATACGATTGAAGTTTTTATCGCATACAACATAGCCTTCTTTATCCCAAGGAAGTTCTTGCGCCATTCTAATCAAATCGGAGAGATTGGAACAATTATAAATACGAGGGTGGGAAAGCTCTAGAAATTTTTCGGGGCAATAAAATTCCTGATAACTACTCATGTCTCTTTCCCCAAGATAATAAATCTGAATACTATCATAAGGTATTACAATACGATTGTATGGACTAACCAACTCAAACATATAAGTCTTACTGATATCCAACTTATTACAGAATCCCTCTAAATTATATCCCCAATTCCAAAGTCCTGCTTCAAAAATACTCCCAAAAGTTGGATAATTGATATCACCAGTCGGTGCTGTATACGCATTGATACCAGAATTGGTAATTAGATACCATTCACCCTTCCAATAGAAAAAACGCATCAATGAACCGTCAATCTTTTCCATAACTCGCGCGGTAGTCCAATCAATTGCCGAAGCGTTAGGTTCTGCGTAGTTGAAAAACTTATCAAATGCCCTAGACACACACTCCCAAGTATCTTCAACGAAAACTGCACCTCGCGCTTCGCGGACAATTGGATTAGAAAAATCAGATTGGATTTGGTTATATTTGAAACTTACGAAACCTTTCCACTTATTCCATTTCAGACAATAAGGCTCTCTGTCTAAGATTTCCTCCCAATCGTCTTTATGCTCCATTAGAAACTTTTGAAGTTCCATTTTTTCTCCTTTCTACACTTGCCAAAATTCACATTCTTGTTCTTTCAGTATCTTTAGATGCTCCTCATTATTTATATCGAAAGGCTCTATGTCATAAATAATATCATCCCCAATAGACTCATCATACAGGTCATCAATATGGCTTTCTTCTCTTGAAGACATTTCTTCTACAATAAAACCTTCATCTTCTGCAATCTCTGCCCAAGTTTTAATTCCATGAAGTCCTTCATAACTATTTCTATCTTCTACTGCGCTATCATAACAAAACTGTAGCGCGCTTTGAGCATTTCTTGCTTCAATAGCAATATTATAAATAGAATTAGCTGCTTCACAACCATAAGTTCCAAAAAATTTCATCAAGTCTCTCCTCTCACACTTATATTATAATCAAGATTTCATAGATGTTAGACGACCTTTATCATCACATTCTTTCAAAACATAAAGAGCCTCAAGACATTCGGGAGAAAGTTTACCGAGGATTTTACTTTCCTTATAAAGTTCCATATGAAGAGCAATTAGATATAGGGCCCCATCTCCAAGACTAGGAGCTTTATTTTCGATTACTCCATTGAGATTCCAATACTCAGAAGAGGTCATATAGAGGTAAGCACTCCAATTTTCATGTCCATAATAAGTCGCTCGATTTTTTCGATTACCTTTCTTATCATAAAAAGATTTCGTATAAAATTTCCCAACATCATGGAAAGCTGCAGCCTCGGTCAGGGCCAATGTTGCTTTACCGGTCTTTAGAAGTTCCTGAAGTACCATATCCATATGTTCTGTTATTCCCTCATAATGATATGGTGCACAGTCATGAGGAACATCTTCTTCCGGAAAATAGCTATAAATAGAAGGATAGTTGATTTCATCATTATGATGAATAAGAACTTCATCCCAACCTTCCTCTAAAAGAGGAAGTTGGAACTGAGAAATTTGACGACGAATAACTTTTTCCCCAACGCTTCTAGCGCGGTTCTTATCTCGCTCAATACAAAGTTCAAAAGGAGTTGCCACTACAAAACAAAACTTCTTACAATCAATATCCTGAATGGATTTCAAAAAAGTTATCCGACGCTTACGATTTAGGTTAGTAGCATCATATATACAATTTTTACCATTTTTCAAAGCAAAACGAAGTCTTTTGTGAAGAATTTCAAAAACTTCTTGATTATGGGTCTGGTCTGTTTCGTCTCCAAAGATTTCCGCTCTGATAGCATCAGAAGAAAAAACTTCAAAATTTTCTTTCAAACTCTCGTTGGCAAACCAACTTTTTCCACTTCCACTAATTCCAACAAGAACAAATAAGTAATTCAATTCGTATTCATCCCCTTCTTTACAACTAGTAAATGCTTACATTTCTTTCCATTTGTGCAACCTGCTCGATGTGGATTCGTACATTTTTCATGTACTTGGCGCCGACTGAGCTTACAATTGTGAAGAAGGCAATAGCCTTCCTCACTTCTCTTCAACCAAGCCATTCTCTTTCAGAACCTCACGCATCCACTCATTATACCATCCACGGTTCTTGAAATATCGCTTCATAAAGCACATTGCGATTCCCTTCTCCGCATCAAAAGAATCCCCAGCCTGACACTTCACGATAGTCTTAGTTCCATCCTTCCAAAGAGCAACAGTCGTGCCCTTTTCCTTGTTGATAACAAACTTTGCCGTTACCTTGGGACGAGGAGGAGCGGTAACAATTTCGGCAGTAGTAATCTCACGAATAATACCATCAAAATTAGGCCGAGTAGGAACAATAGAGCAAACCTTTACAGGACTAGCATAGGTTGTAATCCCATCAGCAACAATCTTATAGGTCGCGCCTTCAATGAGATTCAACTTAGTCTTATAAAGATAATTCTTCACCGTACCACTAAACTTGACATAAACATAATTCATTTTCTTATTCTCCTTTCTTATCAAAAACCACTATAATCAAAAATAACTGGTGCATCATTCAAATATCCAAAATTTCCTTTATGAAGGTCGTTGATGTCATTTTCATAAATAAAATCAAAAAGCTTCCGATTTTTTCCAATAATGGCCTCAACTACTTCATAATCATCCATATCATTGTCAACATAGCTGCTGATTCTATCGGCATAATCCTCATCAGTCTCTTCCTCTTCTTGGGGATTGTTGCTATACGCATAATTCCAACATTCACTATCTATCGTCATATCCTCTTTATCTACTTGTCTTTGAAGGTAGATTGGAATTTCATCAATTACTCCATAGAAATAGCAAGGGGCAAAAAAGTTAGTGAGATGAGCCTTATGAGCCAGAGCATAATTTTCCGCTTCAAGATGACAATAGTTGATTGGGGTCTTATAAGGAATTTTTATAACCCAATCATCATCCCCAAACTTCACCACAATTTTTGTGCATCCATTCGACACTTTCAGGTTAGTATTTTTGGAAAGTTCCAAACACCAAATATTGAAACGATTACTGTTTTGTTTATAGGTATCTTTAAAGAAATCGGTAATTCCCCATTCATTTAGAACTCGCGCTACCTCATGAATAGTTTGACGAGAGGGAAAATCCATTTTATTTACTCCTTTCTTACTTTCTATATATATTATATTATAAATATAAGAAAATTTCAAATTATAAAGAGAAAAGACCCGTCCGAAGACGAGCCTTATCTTATACATATTCTTTTAGTATATCCCGTAATCCACCTAAAAAGCGAAACTCTATTTTAGTTTCATCTAAAGCATACTCTTTTTGCCTTCTCCAAGCGCTCTCAGGGTCATTTTTAGCTGGAGTATATGCTTTTTGTTCCCCCATTGTTGGAAAAAGAATCTTAGGAGCATGAAATTTTACCTGAGCAATTTTTTTTGGATTCATGATTCCGTACTGAATACTATCTGCCAAAAGAGAGATAAAAAAGGAAAGAGGAACCATTACTCCATTCATATCCATCATATGAATCGATCTTGCGCCAACATCTCTTTGAATTTCCCCAATTGTTTGATGGTCATCAAATAAAAAGTAAGCTATTTGTTTGGCAAACATCTGAGACAAAACTTCTTCATCAATCAATCCATTTTCCTTAGCCAGCGCGCCCTCTCCTAGCTGTAAAGCCATGCCAACCAAAGTTCTAGCATTTTTGACTATTGGAGCAAGTACATCTAATGTAGTGCGTGCGCTTATATTTTTCGCGCCATAACCGCCAAAATAAGTTTCAAACTTTTTATTTAGTGTATAGTTTTTATCTGTTGTATAAATAAGGAAACCATCTTTCAGATTACTAAGCTTTTCTCCTAATTCATTGAAAGCTTCTATATGCTTTTTCATACCTGAACTTCGGGCTTTTTCTAAAGTCTCCTCTATCAAGGCTGAGTCTATTCCAATACTCATTATATTATCTGCTGAAGTTGAAGTCGCACCATACGAGCCAAGATGAAAATTCTCAACTCGTATATTCTTACCTTTTGCTAATTCTTTTCCAATTTCTCCTTGTATAGTATCAACTAAATGTTCAAAAAAGATACCCGCCTGCTGAGACCCTTTATTATTCCATGAATTCTCAATCTCTGAACGACTCAAACCATTCTTTAGTTTTTTGAAGTCATCACCAGTTAGTCGACTTACTATATATTCTTTGACCTTATCAAGATTATACGCTTGATATACTTTTTGAGCAAGACTTCCTGCTGTTTGTAAGTCTCTAATTTTTGCTAAAAAAAGATTATAAGCATTCTGCATTTCTTCGGGCATTGACTTCAACTCATTCTTAGCCGAAAACATCAGCTCTAAACTTCGAACAATAATATCTGACATATTATCGTCAATAACTTTTCTGATGTATTTCCCTGTTTCTTGTGGTTTGTTCAAGTCAATATGTTGAGCAATGTCTTCTGCCATTTGAGGCCACTTTTCATCCCAAACTTTACTAAAATAGGTAGCAAAAAAACTAAAGACCCCTTTGGCACCATTAGAATTCTTTATAAGAAATAAATTTCTTTCATAAACTTCTTTTAGATTCAGGCAGCTATTATAAGTATCTATTAGTGATTTTACTTGAGTTTTGTCATCCCAATCAACAACAACATTTACCTTGAATACTGTATTTAGTAGTCGTTGTTCTTTTTGAGCTTCACTTTTCGCCATTCGACAAAGTGCTCCTACTGATTGCTGGGCTCCTATATAACTAGCTCCTACTGACTGAACTCCATCTGTAATAGCCTTTATCAAATTTCTATTTGCAACTGCTAATTCTGGATTATCATCTATATCAGTCTCTAATCGTTTATAATAAACATAGCAATCAGCTAGCGTTTTGTTTCTATCTAATACTTCTCTAAATTTACTTGGTGTAGCCATACTTCATCACCTAAAAAATTAGGGAGAGCCAAGGCCCTCCCCATATATTATAAACAGGAAAACTCCTGGTCAATCTAGTAAATCTGCCATGCGCGCGACCTCTGAGCGCTCAGACTTCTCTAATTTTACATATCCAAAATTTGGATTGCCAGCTAGTCTTTCAATCATAGTTTCAAGACCTTGGCTTTTCTCAAAAGAACTTCGGTCTCTCTGCTTGATATCCCCATCCATCCAAAGCTGAGAACCTTCATCAATACGACCCATTATTAGTTGAATATGCTCTTTTGTAAGATTTTCACTTTCCATAGAATAGAGAATGGAATTGCGGATACTACGCCCACGTAAAAATCCAAGAGGAATGACTTCAAGACGGCCAGTATCAATCAAACTTTTTAGTCCTTCAATCCCTCCACAATGGTCAGCCATCGGCATTACATAGGGAAGAGTCTTCGCGAGCTCATCACCGGGAAGCGCACCAAGTGCGTCTGTATCTCTTACTTGGATATTATTTCGAATAAAAATAATTTTTTCGAATTTATTTTTTTGAAGAGCTTCCATCATTCCCTCAACCATAGTGAAAGTCTTGCCGCTACCAAATGGGCCTGTTATAAGCTTGATTGGGACGTCGCTATGAATAAGGTCCATGGCACATCTCTGCTCAGGATTTCTAGGTTTCATTACTCCACAAAATTGACTTTCAAAAACTGGATAAGAAACCCTTTCAAGCCAGCCATTTCTTTTCTTGTAAAAGTCAATGGGTTCACATTTATCATTTCCAAGAATCAGATACTGATTCTCCCTTAGTCTATCTGCAAATTCATTAGGGTTTTCGTAGAACCGCGCGAGGTCATCATTTTCTGGCAAAAAGAAGTAGTAAATTCCAGTATAATTCATTGTGCCTCCTTAGATTAGGTCATAAATAGAAGTAATAATTCCATCATAGACTTTTTTCTCTACACATTTTTCAGCACTCAAATACCAGTCGCTTTTCATTTTTTCTTCTACTTCTTCTTTATCGAAAATAGTGCGCTCTATAATAATCTCTGAAAGTTGCGCGACCTGACGTTGGTATTCATCGAAGAAAGATTTTAACTCCTCAAATGATCCTCCAGCGCCCTGGCAACTACCTTTATGAAAGAGAACCGTTGAATTTTTTAGACCATAACGTTTATGGCAAGCCAACAGAATCATAGCAGAGGCGCTATATGCCTGACCCATATTTATCCCAATAATAGGAGTAGCTGAAAGTCGAATTAGGTCATAAAGAACTCCTAGCACATCTAATGAACCCCCAGGAGAGTGGATAAGGAGCTTGATGGGCTTTCTTTCTGCGATAGGAATATCCTTATCTTCCCGATTCCATTTCAAAATATAATGAGCAAGATTTAGAGTATAAGCACTGATTTCATCACTAATCCAAAAAACTCTCTCGTCTAAATCATGGTAAAAGGCTAAAAGAGTTTCATCCGGCAATGAATAATTTGCACTTTCCGGAATCTGGACTAAGGGTAATACCATCTGCTCTTCACATTTCTTCATAAAATATCCTCCGTAGGATAGATTTTCCTTTCTACTCAAAAGTAGATTTTTCTATCCTTTTTTCTACTAAGTTAGTCTTTATTTATAAAAAGAGGGTCGGCGCCGTATAGGTTCCGACCCATTAGTTATGAATTATTCGTCAAAACCAATAATATTGAATAGACTACGAAAGGCACTACCAATGTCATAATCTCCATAATCCTTCCAATAATTCCTCAGTAGCTTATTATAAGCTTCTCTGGCTTCATCAATTTCTTGAAGGCGCTTTTCCTTCTCTGCCTTTAGCTTGGTTAGACGCTCAGCCTCCTCGGCCTCCTTCTTCTTCTGTTCATCAAGTTTCTTCTTATAAGCGCATTCGGCGCTAATTAGCTCTTCCTGAGTATCATAAATCTTCTTTAGTGTTTCAGAATAATACTTCATACTAAAAATCCCTTCTTTTATAAAATAAAAACTAAACAACTTGATTATAACCACAAGGCGGACCTTCGCCCTACCTCCATAACTTTCTGATATATTCAACCAATAGGGAGACAAGTCTGACCCATAGAGCCGTCGCTCTATAAGTTCTTGCCCCAATACAAAGTATCAATTCCTATACGAGATTGGCTACTCGCACCTTTCACTAACCATTCAGAAATTTCAATAATAATTTCTTTTTCACAAGAGTCTTTGCTTTTAGCTACTCGGACTTTGACCTCATCTTATAGATATGTTTCCATATCATCATAGCAAACTATCTTATTGGTCTTTTCCAAGGTTTAGTATAGACGACCAATCTATGCCCTTACTTGGATTCAGCTTACGCTTTTAACGCTTAGCTTTCTATTGCGATAGCGATGAGACAATGTTTTTATCAGCAATTACTTCAGCACCATTACCTCTAACAGCGGTTGGTTCAGCCTTCCGCAATCAGAAAATCTCACGATTCTCCGAAGCACATCTAAACGAAGGTATCCCTCTGAATAGAAATGCGTAGTACGCCCGAAAGCGAAGGTAATGTCTCGGCCACATGGTCTTGTGTCTTCACCGAGGTGCCTTATTGTTATAATCAAGCTGTTTAGTTTTCAAGGTACAAATATAGGATTACTTTCGTTTTTATTTAGTATACTCTCTGCAAATGACCATGCCACATATCATCCAAACTAGACGCCGGTGGTAGTTTATCCTATAAATCCATCCTCTACGAGAGTCCACAGTTTATCTGGACTTGTGGAAGTCCATGGTTGCGGGCCGAGGGGATGCTCCTCGTCCTCAAGGTTTATGAGACCTGCGACTTATCTGTTTGTCCTGCCCGCGATATCTTTTTCAACTTTATGTATATATTATACATAAATTTTAGAAAAATTTCAAATTTTCAAGCCTACTTCGAGCTAGCCTCACTCGCTTTCCCAATCCTTCCGCACCCTCGACTTGATAAATTTGAAAGTAAGACCGCATCTCTTACGGGAGGTTTGTTGGGACTGGTCATCACCCAACTGTACGGACTTTCGACCACCAATTATCCGCTTTGTATAGCATTTTGCTATCGTCAACCAACTTTGTGCTGGATTTATTATAAGCATTATCCTACTTTTTGCTTATGTAAGCCTCGTCCTCTTTTCATTGCTGTGGGTCAGCAACTTAGTACCTTGCCCAGGATTTTCAACCGAGAACCCCAATAGGTGGCTTGGTGACGCTACCGGGGATTGAACCCGGACACTCCACGGTGAAAGCGTGGTAACTCTACCAATTCGTCCATAGCGCCAAATAGCTACTCACTCCTCATATTATCCTAACCAAAACCTACTTTACACCCGACACTCTTGAGTTGGTCGTTGTAGCCACTGAGTAGAAAATCCGCACCTCAGTTTTGATTAGTGTAAATGTCCAGTTAGTTGGTCCTTGTCCCTTACCATGTCATTTACTGCGAGTGCCCTCCCGCATTTGTCAGCAATCATTATTATGAGCAGTCCAAGGCGACCTATTATACGATAGCTCCACTTTCGTCTAATTTTTTGACACCGCGCCCTCAAAGAAATTAGAAAAGAGTCTTTCAAGCCACCAGCGAATAGATAGTCGGTCTATTCTAACGACCAGATGACCGTGCCGAGAAAGCCTCAAATTCACACAGGACGCTTTCCACTGCCTGTGAGTTAGCACCGCTAACTAAGGAGAAGTTTTTCGATGACTCCCAACGCCGGTTCTTTTTGTCACCACCAGAAAGGACCCCATTTTCTTCGTAAATAGGAAACGGAAAGTTTATTCGAACTTTCTAAATAGTCTCTTTTCGACTAAGGGCGAGACTACCCTTGGGGCACCCAGTGGTAATTGAAACCACACCATCTGATTGGAAGTCAGATATACTAACCGTTATACGATGGGTGCATATTATTAGAGTAGATTTGATGTTGAAGACAGGACTTGCACCTGCATATCCGGCTCTACCGGCCGGCGGCCTACTAACAGAACTTACGTCATGCTACTTAACCCCATCACACAACATAACCCATTTAACCGACTTCAACAAATATTACAAATTAACCATTGAGGCAAAGGTCTCTCGCCTTTACGACCTACTCTGAATAATGTTTGCAACCACTACTCAACGACGGTGTACTTTAAATTAGTATTATCTTTAATCCCGTCTAAGTAAGTTTTTCATCAAAGTTTTTCCTACAAGCTTTCTTTTTGTGCGACTAATAATGGGACTCGAACCCATGTTTCCGAGGTATATCTCTCGGCGTCCTTCCTCTTAGACGAATTAGCCTAACTTGTAACTTCCTACCCAACAGGTTGTACGGTCCTTTATATGGATAGTTTGTACGTGAAGTTTATAACCTTAATGGCTCTTTACTCACTACTCAATGTTTTATGCAATTCATTTATACTTATATTAGTAATAAACAATAACATGGCATCTATGACCCGGTTTCATGGTCAATTACGAAGAGCAGTTAAAAGTTGTTACCATTTACCTAAAATCTCTCTTCAACCTCTTACGAGGGACTAAGCCGTATCATTTGGTTTTCCCAACTCATTTCGACTTGCGGATTTGTTACCTACCGCTGTACTACCTATTAACCTTTCTTTGTTAACCCCGACCCGTCTGGAAACTGCCGTTAGCCATATTGTTTCCTTGATTGTAACTTAAGTATATCACAAGAAAAATCATTTGTCAAGGGTTTATTAAAAACTCTTTACACATTTTTCAAGGGAGTTTTGTGAGAATTTGCACATTTTTCCAACGAGTTTTTGTTGACGATAAAACTTTTCTTTTATTCGCTCTTATTAACAACTTTTTTAAAAGTTTTACCACACAATTGACAAACATAAGTCTGGATTTCCGTGGTATCATGTGTTACTGATTGAACCCATTCATATCTATGAGGGCAAATCTGAGAGCCGCCTTCCTTACGAAAAGTTTCCACCATAATGCTTTTAAGGTCTTCAATCTGGTCGATTAACTTATTAACCCTACGCTCCATGTTTGCCAAATATTCAATCATATCTTCATTCATAGCATTACCTCAAATCAAATGGATAAACTCTTCCTTATGATTGTTATGAGCAATCTTAAATTCAGTATGCAACTTATTATAAATAGGCTGATACTTTTCTTTCAGATACACCCATTCTGTAGTTCCGGGATGGTCAATATTAACCACATCATCATACCACTTGTTAGCCACTGTATAATCATAGATACAGTTTGCTTCCATAAGCTGAATTCCAAAACTAAAGAGTCTCAAACTGTGCCACAAAGATTTTCGTCCAATATAAGGATTATAATCTTCAGGAATACACAATTTCTTTTTACACTTTACAAAAGAGTTGGAAGCCGTGGCAGAAATAGATTCTCTAATTAAATCTTTGCTTACATCAATAGGCTCAATTAGATTAACTCCGCTTGAACAGAAATAAGCTTCAAGAAGATTAATTTTTCCATTCTTAAGTCCTTCAACCCAATTTTTATAACCATAAAGATGATAGCTGTTATCACTAAAAGTATAAAAATTAGAATTATTTTTAAGCAAAGTAGAATCCGGTTTCAACACAACCAAATAATCATAATCTGAAATTTCACTGGCTGTATGATAGACACGACTTCCATAAGGATAAATCTTATATGCTTCTTTAGCGATAATTTCTTCTGTTACATCTTCATATGGAATCATATAAAATCTCCTTTTTGATTAAATTGGTGACTCGTGAGGGATTCGAACCCTCGACCCACGCATTAATTGTGGCGAAGGTTAGTCTTGCACTAACATCTCAACTGTTTTTCTTTTAAACTACTCCGTCAAGTGCGTTGCTCTACCAACTGAGCTAACGAGTCATATAAACTAAGCCCATTTAGATTTAGGACTCCTGACTTACTTCTTGTCTATTATTCTCAGGGAGAATAAGTGAGAATTGCACTCACGCATGGGAGTTTTGAAATATCTTAATAAATTGCTGTTGGGGCTTAATGATTACTTTAGACAAATCTACAATTAGATTAATGGTACTCTCAACGGGATTCGAACCCGTGTCTCCGGCTTTGGTCACTATGGTAAGATTCGCACTTACATTAAAAGTTTTACTTAAACTACACAGTGGAAGGGCCAGCGGCTTAACCACTTGCCTATGAGAGCTTAAATAGCTTCCCACTCTTCTTCTGAATATTTAGAAATATTTTTATAGGGTAAATCAAAAAGTTTACACCATTTTCTAACAGCATTGTCAGAAACATTATATTTCCTTCCCAGTTCAAGAAAAGAATGAGTTCTAATTTCTTCTTTTAATTGTTGTCTATCAAGATTATGCTTTAAAATAGTAGCTTTTTTCCTTTTGACTTTTGTAATTTTCTTTGCACAATCAGTACAATACTTACTATGTTTTGATATTTCTTTCCCACAAATTTCACAATTGTTTTTCTTAATGTGTTTTTCAACATGATGAAATTTATTCTTTCCGTTGGTAGTGTCTAATTGCATATTGCAATTTGGACAAACCCATCTTAAATTTTCCAAAACATCGTTAGTATTGTTGCCATCTATATGGTCTAAAATTAAAGTTAATTCTTTACCATTCCAAAATGGCTCTTGTCCACAAATCGAACATACATAAGGAACATCTTCCTTTTTAAAAAATCTTCTTAATGTTGATTGATTCGCTGTACTA
>ERZ1035027.244-NODE-244-length-33763-cov-12.296191_pt1 | contig 33763 bp, 37 predicted proteins | sample MGYA00520604_ERZ1035027 | MGnify/ENA primary metagenome ERZ1035027 (study PRJEB33766, sample SAMN09781743) | gut metagenome | biome: gut microbiome | host: Homo sapiens | place: Madagascar | study: EMG produced TPA metagenomics assembly of the PRJNA485056 data...
ACGCCGCGGCACCCGTCACCGTCGGCGGACGAATCCCTCGACATCCACGGCACTGCGTCACCCATGCTTCCGACGAACGTGTTCCTCTCCCCCATGCCGTTGCTGTACCCGATGGCTTCCGAGAAGGCGGGGTCGGGCAAGAGGTTGATGGTCTCTATATCCTTGGCTGCCGGTGCCCATTCCTCGTACTGGTCTTTCACTACAGTATCATGGTCCCCCGCGTCGATCCGAAGCCAGTCAACATACACCCCGCCATAAGTCCCAGGATCAGGATTGTCTTTATGCTCCACGATCTCGTTGATCGTCACATACAGGCTCGTGTCCTCCGAGGGCGTAAACACGATCCGGTTGATATACCCGATCGCCGGCGTATTCTTCTTATCCCTGCACAAGGATGCGCCCCCAAGTGCAGCACCAGTGAGGTTGTCCGTGAGCCCCGTCCCGTGAATAGCGATCCGCATCGCATGGTTGGTGCAGAAAGGTTGCTGAGGATCGTTGGCGTCGGCCTTCAGCCATGCCTTTACCGTCAGCGTGTACGTGATCCCGGCCTTCACCGTGATCGTCTCAGAGCCATACACGCGGAACTGTTTCTGGAACATACCCGCCACGTTTGCACCCCACAGCAGGTTACCCTCCTTATACAGGCTCTGCACCGTCGTCCTGATACCCGAGGCCGTAGCCTCGATGCTGGTCTTGAGTTCCAGTTCAGCGTTTCCCCGGTCCGTCTTCTCCTGATCCACCTGCTCAAGCACGCGCTCATATTTTTCTGCTGTTTCCGTGATCTTCTGCGTGTTATCCTTTATACCCCCCTCTGCGTTTTCCATACGGGACGTCAGATTCTTGTAGTTTCCCTCTATCGTCGAGATCCGCTTGTTAGTGTACTGCGTCCCACCGGTCCCGTCCGTACCGTAGTAGATATAAGCCAGGAAGTCCCGGTTCGCCTCAAACACCCCGTTCGTGTTGAGCTTCATGCGCACCTCGCGACGATCAACCATGTCGCCCTTGTCGTTATAGAGGATAACCCGGACATAAGCCACGTCCGATGCAGAAGTGTCTTGGAACCAAAGGTTGGCGTGCAAGTTAGCGGCACCGACATCGGAGCCGTTACTGCGGCAGCTATATTTAATGCCGTCGTTTGAATAAAATTCCGTAACCACGATCTCGTAACCTTCTGGCATGCTCTTCATGCTTGAGAACACCTTAGGCCCGTCATCGCCTTGCTGGTGCACGATCTGATACCGAAGGTTTACCGTCCCCTTCTTCACGAACACCTTGGCCGCTGCGTCGCTGGGTTCGGTAGGCTGCTGCTGTGCAGCAGCAAAGGCCTTGTATTTCGTCTTGTCTATGCTATAGTCAATCTCCGCCTTCTCCGTCACAGCCACCAGCTGCCACACGCTCGTCGTCTCGCTCTCCACCACCGGCAGGAGCGTCTTCCCGTCGTTACCCTTGAAGTACAGGTCACCCTTGAACACGTTCCCAGCCTTCTTGCTCACCCGGAAGTCCAGACGGCTGTCATCCTTCCCAGTCGGTACCGAGTACTGCTCTTCGATACCCGCGTAGGCCTGGTAAACATCATCGGCGTCAAGTGTACCGGCAATGTCCCCGGTCCTCTTCCGGCCGATCCCACTGTAGGAGATAACCGACGGGGCGCTCTGCTCACCGTCCTTGCTCGCGATGATGATAGCGTTGCAGCGGTCAGCGTCCTGCCACGGGTCAGCGCAGCCGAAGCCCACCATGTCGTCACCAGCCACGGGGAACGTGCAGCCGCTCTGCTCCATGCCGTAGCACGTGAACGTATGCTTGCTCACCTCACTCGTCAGCGTGAGCAGCTTCGTCGTGTGCGCAAAGACCCCGTACACGCACTTCGTCGGCTTGCCGCCAATAAGCACGTTGTCCTCCACGCCATGCATCACGCACACCCCCCAGTAGTATGTGTTCTGGAAGTTATGAGTCACGCGCTCCTTCACGTTAAACTCCTGGCACTGGCCCATCGCGCCCGTCACAAGATCATCCTCAACAGAGGCCGTACCGTCACTCTCGCAGAAGTACACCTTGAACGCGTTCGCCGTCGTCTCAAGCTCCCGGTTCAGCATCCCCTTGCCGTCACCGAGAAGCTCAACTCGCGTCTCCGTGTCGCTCAGCGCCCTGCCTACGAACGCCACCGGCCGCTCCACACCGTCAACCGTCACAGGAAGCGTGAAGAGCGTCAACCCGGAAACAGAAGACACCTCCCCCGTCTCCGTGTCGTAAGCCATCGGGTCCACCCTTAGGATCTTATGACCCCAGTCGCTCGCGATCATCTGAGCACCCACATACGTCTTCCTGTGGATCTCCAGCTCAGCTGCCTCCAACTTCTTCCTCACAACGATGTTGTCAACGGCCAAAACTGAGTAGCTGCCAGTCTCATCATGCACGTTCTTCAGCGTCCAGCCCTTGCCCGTCATCGACGTGCTGCCGGCAGAATCATGACTGTGGATGTCATCCGCCAGCACAAAACCATCCGTAGTAATATCGCCCTTCACCGCAGCATCTCCGCCCACCGTGGCCGTGCCGCCAACCGTCGTGTTCCCTCCAACAGCAGCGTTGCCCTTCACCGCAGCCTCGCCCATGGTCAGCTTGTGAGCCGTCTCGTCGTCCTGATCCTTCCTGAGAAAGACATTCTTCAGACCGTCCGCTGCACCGCTGATCCAATTCCTTATCGTGTTCCATACCGAGCTCGTGCCGTCAAGCTCCCTCGCCGTCTCTGCGATGTCGGCTTTCGCCGCGTGGGCGGCCTCCTTCACGGCCATGTTGCCGTAAGCAGTGCTGCCTGTGTTCACAGCGTTCGTGCTGCCCTCGTTCTTGGGCTTGCTGATGATTTTGACGTCTATCATTGTTCTGTCTCCTTTAAGTCCATTTCTGCCGAGCCTTCATTGAGGCTGCGGCTGATGCCTTGTACAAAGAATGTCCTCCCCATTGCCGGATGGCGGTAGTGCAGCAAAGGGCTCACAAGACCTTCCCCAGCTTTGTCGCGCAGTTTCTGTGTCATCTCTATCCTGGGCACATGGTATTCATTGTAATAGCTGTCCACATACAGCTGCTCCGGTTTCGCGCTCTGGCTCCCTGCGTAGTCGTATATCTCCAGCACGCCGCCCCCGGTGTCTGTGTTCACGGGCGTGCTCATCTTCACGCTGTCCGTCACGCCTAACTGATGACTCTCTGCCGAGGTCAGGGCCGAGCTGATCTTGAAGCTGATGTCGTCCTTGCGGTTCACAAAAGTCTCCTTCGTGTCGCTCAGATACACGATATCCTTGTCCCCTGTGTTGTTCACAAGGCCGTTGTCACTGTATATCTTCATCTCAAACGACTCTATCACGATGCTGCTCACGTGAGGAAGCAGAAGTATCGTGCTGCTGCCCCATTTCGTATGACGGAAAAACGTTGGATGCCGACGGGTCACCACGTCCCAGGTAACGTTCACCGGGCCGAGGATCACAAACTTCACCGCTCCGCTCACCCGGTCTTTCTTCCTGATGGGTATTGCCGTGCCCTCCGCGTCCAGACCCATCTTGTAGTCAATGTTGTTTTGAAGGTCAAATTTCGTCCCAATCAGTTTGTCGCCAATCTTCGGGTCAAAACCGATGGTGAAGCTCTGCTGGTAGTATTCATCATCGCTTGAGCACTGGCTGCGTTTTTTGTATGGACGCCACTCAAAGTCCGATGGCGTGCCCGTCGACCCGGTCTCCACCACGCATTTGTCGCCGATGATGAGCATGCAGGCCACTACGCCCACCTTAGATATTTGGTCCGAGCTGTCGCCGATGGCGCTGTACTTGAACTCATACTCCTCCGGGCCTTTCTCCGTCAGCGGAACGAGGCCTTGCGTCCGCTCCGTGTCCCACTCCGGTTCCGTGCCTGGCGTCGATGCCTTCCACCATTTCTGGGTGTAGTAACGGCCGTCGCCGTTGTCACGGCTCGGTACCGTTAGGTGCCACCATTGTCTGATGCCACCGCCCATAATGGGGTTCGGGAATATCCCTGCCGACGGCGTGTAGTTGTATATTGCCTTGTAGGTGTCCGTCATGGCCATCACGGGGTTCAGCGCAATGCTGCCGCTCAGCACGATGTAGTTCGTCGTCTCCTCGTCATTCGGCGAGAACACGCCGCCCGTCGTGTTGCCGTTGTATTCCGCCAAGGGGATGGAGGCTTTCAGTGTGGTCTCGTTGGGGTAGGCCTTGCTCTCGTCCTTATCCTCGCCGTTGCCGTTCACGCTGATGAAGAGGCAGTTCGTCATCTCCACCTTCGACACGGGCGAGTTGTCCTTGCCGTCGGTCTTACGCTCCACCTTGCCAAAGGCAATGATGGCCGCGCCCGGCTGTTGGGCCAGCACGTTGGGCAGACGCTCCTGGTTCGTGTTCCCCTCGCCGTAGGTGGCCATCAGGCTACCCTTGCCATTGTCGGGAAAGGTCCACTCTGCGTTGTCCATCACCTGCATGTACCAGTCCGTGATACGTCCGCCGTCAAAGTCGGTCTCCCGCCCGTGCGTCATCGCGTCAAAGGCTTCGATGGCCTTCACTCCCTCACCGTCGCTGCTGTATTCCGTCAGGTATTTCTGCTTGTTCCCGAAAGGACTGGACACGAGGTCGTTGTCCAGTGGGCTCTTGATCACGCTCTCTACGCTCTTCACGTCACATGTCAGCAGCAGCTGGCTGTATATCTCGCCCACGCTGATGCTCGTCTCCGTTCCAACAACGTTCTGCGTCGTGATGTCTGTCGTGCTGCGGGCCGTCGTCAGACGTCCGCCCGTCAGCAGGTCGCGCCAGTAGATGTCCTTGTCGCTCTTCACCGTCTCCCAAGAGAAGATGTAGAAGTCCAGCCCGTCCTGCATGATGTGCAGGTTCAGATACTTCAGCAGCTCCTCCAGCACGTCGTCCTGCTGCCACACGTCGTCCTCCTCGTCGCCAAGAAACAGCAGCTCGTTGATGGTCAGTTGGCCGAAGATGGCGTGGCGGTTGGCGCTTTGTGCGTCCACGGCCTTGCTCCCGTCATACCAGTAGTGAGTCGTCTGTCCGCCCTTGATGTCCAGGCTTGCGGCCACGCCCTCCAGCATCTCTTTCACCAGGCTCAGGAAGGTGCGCTGTGAGGCCTGTCCCTTCACCACGCTGTAGAGCACGCCCAGCGAGCCCACATTGCGGTATTTCGCATATTGCAGGGCCGTCAGAGCGTCTATGCAACTCAGCTCTATCTCGTCCAGCTCCTCGTTGTAGTCCTGCGAGTAGGTCTGAGGCTCCACATATCCTGCAAAGAGGCAAACGCCCTCACGGTAGATGTTCACCACTGCGTCTTTGCATGACGAGCAGAAGAAGTCCTGCACGAAGTTCCGGGTCAGCAAACGCACCGTGGCCTGTTGGCACAACAGGTGGTCAAACGTGTCGTTCACCTCGCTCGTTGTCTCCACGGGGTCGTCGCTGAAGTACAGGCCGCTCTTACCGTCGCCTATCTCCAGTTCCTCGCCGCGGTCGCCGTGTGTCAGTATCAGCACCTCTATGCGGTCGTTCAGCTCATTGTAGAATTGTCCGTGTATGTACATCCTATATTATAGTTTTATGTTCGTTCGCTTGCGGTTGATGCGCGTCTCGTTGGCAATGGCCATCACGATGTCACGCCCTCTCACTCTCCCCTTCATCCGCACGCCGGCCACCGCGCCGCTGTCGCCTATCAGCGACTTCAGCTTGTCCAGTGGGGCTACAACCTCGGGGTTCGACTTCGCGCCGGCATACTCGCCCATCAGCGCAAGGGTAGGGCCGTATAGCAGACCACCGTTGGCAAAGGGCGTAACGGCCACCGACCCTACGATGCCCTGCATCATGCCGATGAAACCTGCGGCGATGCCGGCACCGGCAAAGGGGATGTAGGCGTGGGCGGCCATGAACTCCGACGCGGCAAGCTCTCTGTAGGCCATCGCCTCGGCCTTGGCAGCCACCGTCGAAGCCATAGCCGCGGCTACCTCCACCGGGGCTGATGCTGTCTTGGCGGCTGCGGCCGTCGTCGTCGCCACACCACTGGCAGTTGTCGCTGCGTTGCTCGCCGTAGTCACGGCGGTCAGGGCTTCCACAATGCTTATCACCGACCTGACGCCCTGGTATATCTGTATCGCCGAGTCCACCACGCCTGTGATGGTGGCCCACGCGCCGCGGTTTTCCTGCAAGGTCTCGGTCAGTGAGCTGATGCCGCCGCCGATGCCCTTCAGGCTGCTCCACGACTTCTCCACCGTCACGTCGCTCTTGCGCAAGATCTTCTCGTAGTCCTCATAGCTGGCCACAAGTTTCTTCATCTCCTTGCGCTGGCTCGCGCTCATCGGGTTCTTCGTGTCGGAGAGCATGTTCTGCAGCTCCTTGATGCGTTTGCGCAGACCGTCCATGCCGATGGCCTTCAGCTCCACTTTCAGCTCGGCCTTGCCCAGTCCGCCCAAACGGCCAGTCTCCTGCTCCATCTCCGGCAGATGGGCAAGTTGCTTCAGGCTGTCGCGTTTCTTCTCCAGGGCACCGATGGTGCGGGCTATGTCTGAAATCTCTGCCGCGCTCGCCTTCTTCTGCTTGCCCTCATAGTAGCTGATGGCCTTGTCAAGGCTGTCGATGGTGTCCAGACGGGAGATGTCCTCGGGCTTCTTCAGCTCCTCCAGGGTCTCGTCCCATTTGTCGCGAAGGGCGTTCAAGGCGTTTATCTGTTTCTGTATCTCGGTGCGCTCGCTCGCCGTGGCCGTCTTCAGCAGGTCGTTGTAGTATTGCAGCTCGCTCTCAAGCTGATGGTAGGTCGTTATCTTGTCTATGCCCACATCCACGTGCGCATTGCGTTCAAACGCTGTTTTAAGGTCGTTCAAACGACTTATCTCTTGGTCTATTCCCTTCAGTTCCGTGGCACTGGCCTTGCTCCTGAGCTTCTGCTGGTAGGAGATAGCCTTGTCTATATCGTCCAAGGTGTTCAGCTCCTTCGGGTTGCCCACGGCATCCTGAATACGCGTTATCGCGTCCTGCTGTGCCTGCAGCTGCTTGATTTTCTCAGCATACAGCCGGATGGTGGCGGTCTCAGTGCCTTTCGTGGTCTCCAGCTTGTTCTGGTAGTATTGTATATTGTTGCCCAGCTCCTTGTAGCTCGAAGCATTGGCGATGAGCTTCGTACCACCGTATTTGTCCGTCGCTGTATTAGTGGTGGTTGTGCTGCCGGTCTTTCCTGTCTTCCCGCTGCCCGATGAACTGCTTGCATCGGGGGCGTTTCGTTTCCGGTTTATCTTCAGCGCGGCTTGGGCGTTCTTTGTCTTGGCCTGGGTGTTGGCATTGGTGGCCTTGGTGTTACGCTCTATGTCGGCAGTCTGCCTGGCGGTTCCCTCGTCCTTGATACCGAAGAATTCCTTCACCCATTCCCAGGCTTTCTTGATCACCTCAGAGGCTTTCTCGAAGGCCTTCACCAGATAGTCCCACACCGCGCTTGCCACATCTTTTACCGCCGCCCACACTTTGTCGCAGATATTGCGGAACGTCTCGCAGTTGTTGTATGCCTCTATCAGAATGGCCACCAGACCGGCTATAGCCATGATGACGATGCCGATGGGGTTGGCGCTCAGCACGAGGTTCAGGGCCACCTGCGCCACCTTCCATGCGTTCGAGGCTATTGCCACTATCTTTGAGGCTGCTGCCTGGGCCAGCGTGGCAATCCTTACGGCCTTCAAGCCTGTCACCACGGTCAGCAACCCCGTGCGCAGCTGCGTCAGGCTGGTGATCGCAAGACCCGTGTTGGCCAGCAGTTCAATGTAGGGAGCAGACGTGCTGGCCATCGAGCCCGCCCAGTCCATCATCGACTGCACCTGGTTCTTCAGCATCTGGCCTACAGCCTCACCCGTGCTCGACATGTTGTTGAAGGCGTCGTCTATCGTACCGGCACTGTCTGCCATGGCGCCGATGTTCTCCGCGAACTTGTCTTTCTGCTCGCCCGTCAGTGAGCCCAACAGACGAAGGGCTTCTGCGCTGCCGAACAGCTGTCCGTAGATGGTCTGTTTCAGCTGACCGGTCTTGGCCGAATATTCTGTGATGCTCTTGTCAAGGCCGAGAAGGAAGTTCTGCAGACCGCCCGCGGCCTGTACGCTGGCGGCGTTGAAGCCGATGCCCATCTCGTTGGCGGCTTTCGTCGCCTCCGAGCTCGGCTTGATGAGAGAGTTCAGCACGGCCGACAGCTGGGTGGCCACCTCCGAGGTGTTACCCGTAACACCCGTCGTCGTGGCAAACACGGCCATCAGCTCGTCCATCGACACGCCAAGCTGCGACGCACTGCCGCTCACCATCGGCAAAGCCTGCCCAAGTTGCTCGAAGGTCGTCACGCCATTCTTGGCTGTCATCTGTATCTTGTCCTGGATGGCACCGGCCTGATCCCAGCTCAGGCCGTAATTTTTTATCAGCGTCGAGGTCACCGTCACTGTCTGCCCGAGGTCCGCCAGACCACCAACAGCCGACTTGCTCGATTGCTCCAGGAAACTCATCCAGTTCTTTTCCGGCACGCCGTTGGAGATGGTCTGGTAAAGGCCATTGGCCAGTTCCTCACGGGCCAGCGGGATGTTCGCGCTCAGCTCCTTCACTTTGTCAGTCAGACCATCAAAGTCGGCCTCGCCCTTGCCGGCCATCGTGTTCACCGAACGCATTGACTTCTCGAAGCTGTCAAAAGGGGCTACGATGTCGCCCACGATGCCTTTCAGCGTGGTCAGCGAACTGATGATGCCGTCAAACACCATGCTCTTCGCCGCCATGGCCTTCAAGCGCTCGCCAGTCCGGCTGGCATTCTCGCCCACCTGGGCAATGATGTCGTCAAGCCCCGTGGCCTCTACCGTCAGGTCATGAAGAACATTGCTGCCCTCACCCTTTATCTTGATATGGAATTCTACTGTTTTCGACATATTCTTTTGCGTTGCTTATTTCAGTCCGTTGCGCTGCTTGGCCGCGGCATAGCGACGAGCCGTCTCTGCACTGTCTGGCTTCGCCGTGCGCTCGTCCTTGCTTTCCTCGTCCCAGGGCAGGGGCAGCAGCTCGTGGGCGCTCAGCGCGCGCTTGCTATAGGGCTGCACATAAACAATGGCCAGTGTACGCGTACGTTCCCATGAGCCGCGCTCCATTCGCTCCTGCTGCGCGTGCCACTGATGCCACACGGCGTAAAACTCAGACGGGGTGCACCGTTCAAAGTCGTCACGGCTCATCCCGATGCACCCCATCCCTATGCCCGCCAGCTCTTCTATGCTTGCTTCGGAAGAGCTGGCGCTGATGTTTTTTTTTCGCCGCTATCACCCGACGAGGCGTAGAAGGCATTCACGCTGTCTGGCTCCAGATGGTCGGCAAAGGTTTCAAAGTCCATGTCGAAGGACACGCCGTCGGCATTGCAAGCGCTCTTCACGCAGCAGTAGATGAACAGCACCAGCTCGCCGATGTCGCCCTGGTCCATCTTGCTCACGTCCTTGCCGCTCTCATGCTTGAAGCGCGTCATCGCGCCCATCGTCACACGGCACGGATATTCCTTGCCGCCTATCGTCAGCTTCAATAGTTTCTTCGTTTCCATAGTTCATGCGTTGATGTTAAGAATCCGTTCCTGCTGATGTCGATTCCGTCAGGCCGCTGCCCTGAGCCGTCACGGGACCACTGTTCTGCAGCGTCAGGCTGTACTTGGCATCGTCGCCTGCCTGGGCGTCAAGCTCAAGGCTCGTGATGATATACTTCCCGCTGTAGCCGCCGGCGGTCTTGCCGGTGCGCTTGTCGCCGTCGCGCAGGTTGTAGGCTGCGTCGATGGGCTCGCCCTTCAGCATCGCTGCCTTCAGCTGGTCGTAGGTCGGCACTTCGTCCGTGCCGTTGGTAAGCACTACGCCGTCCGCAGTAATCTGCTCCGAGAACGACTTCACATATTGTTCTTTCCATTTGCCCGAACTCGCCTCCTTGGTCTTGCGCTCGCCGGTCTCGGCAGACGTGCTCACCTTGCAGCCTGTTGAGAAGCCAAGGGCGTGACCCATCGATGAGAGGATGAGGTCGGTGCCGTCTAATACTTTGTAGTCCATTTTCTTGTTGTTATAAGGGTTATCACTCCGCCGAGCAGCAGCCCGGCTATAAATGTCGATAATAGTTCCAGCCAGACACGCGCTGAGGTCTTCTCCTCCTTCTCCTTCGTGCTCATGGTGGCTGTCTGATGAGAGTTCGCCACCGACAGCCGCTCGTTCTCTTCCTCATAATAGGAACAGAGGCGAGCAAGACTGTCGCAGCCGCTTTCCACATACACCGTCATACTGCCCGGGGCTGTACGGCGCTGCTGTGCAGTGCCCACATCCCCCGTCCGCCGCAACGACACGCTCACGTGCGCTCGGCCGCTGCGGGCCGTGTAGCTCGCGCCCTCCGGCAGCCTCAGAAGGCTGTCAAGCGGTATGGTCAGACGCGTGCTGTCCGTCTTCACGCCTTCCGCCACCATCACCCGGCGAACCACCAGGCTCCTTGCGCTGCTGTCGCTTGCGCTTGCCTCTTGCATCACCCTCTCCTTCGTCACCATCTTCGCTGAGCGACAGCTCGCCGCTGACAGGGCAAGAGCCAGCATGAGGACATAGCTGGATAGCCTCAATGGCGCGCGAAAGGCGGTTGAGTGCCCGGCGCGTAAGGTTGTTTTCCGAGACAAGCTTCTCGGTGAGCTTCGTTGAGTCGTCATATTTTCTCTGGGTTTCCACAAGCAGAGCCGAGATGTCTTCATACATGGCTTTGTAGGTGTCGTGTACGCTCTTCGCCTGCTTGGCGTTGTTGGCTTTCCGGTTGGCAACCCAAGCGATGGCGGCGCCTATGCCGCCCGAGGGTATCGCCCACTGGAGTATCTGCATAATCGTGTCCATCGCCTGGGTCGCTTTCCTTTGTTGTCCTGAATATTACTTTTACCTTGACTATTGTCTGATGCCGATTTCCCGCAGCCATGACGCCACATCGAAGCTCGGACAGGCTTTCCCGGGGTTCAGCTCGTGGTGTCCCACGATGCGGATCCATGGAAAACGCTCGTGGAAGTCCCTCACGTAGCGTTTAAGGGCTTCTTTCTGAGCGGCAGTACGTGTGTCCTTGGGCTTGCCGCTCCTGTCGCAGCCGCCAGCATACACGATGTGGCGGCTCACACTGTTGTAGCCCGCCGCGCCGTTTGTCACCTCCCAGTCGTCAACGTTGGCATCCTCGTTGTTCTCAACCAGACGCTCCACGCTGCCGTCGAGGTGGATTAGGTCGGTGTAGCCCACCTGCTTCCACCCTCGGCCGCCCTTGCTCACGGGATCCGTGTGCCAGTGGCGGATGTCTGCCGCACTCACCTCACGGCCCTCGGGGGTCGCCGTGCAGTGAATCACGAGATATTTCATCGGCTTGCCCATCATGCAGTCTCCTTATAGCCGCTCGTCATCACCACGCCCGCATCGGCCTTCTTGGGCATGCACAGGTAGTAGTGGCGGAAGTTAATCAATGAGCGCTGGTTCTGAGGGTCGGTAGATGCCTCGCTGTAGTACATCTTCGTAGAGCCTGTGGCCTTGAACACGCGCTGGGTGTAGAAGGCAAACGAACAGGCAAACTCGCCCTTGGCGGCAGCCGCGCCCAAATCCTTCTTCACGCCCGCTGCCGTGTACACTGGGTTGTTGGCATATTCGTAGATGTCGAAACCGTACAGGTTGCCCACCTTGCCGGTGTTGCGGTCGATGTTGTACTGGCGCTCGAAGCTCTGGTTCGTCAGCAACAGGTCGTTAACGTGGTCGGGACACAGCACCAGGCGACGGTTGCCGGCGGGAACCTTCAGAGCGTCTAAAGAGCGCTTCATCGACACAAGGTCGTCAACGCACAGTCTCAGGCGACCCGTCGATGCTTCACGCTCGCCGGTGGTAGTGAGCACCGGAGTTTTCGCCGTGTTTTTGTTCGCGCAAAGGGCATGGGCCGACTTCGCAAACTTCGAGTCGTTCAGGGCGTTGGCGTGGGCCTCCTTCACGCGGCTCATCTTGTCATAGCTCAGCGCATAAAGCTCGTCGTCAGTAATGGGCGTCACCTTCGTCTGGAACTTGTCGAGCCCGATGGCGATGTCGCCGTCTGGCAATTCTTGGATGGGGATGGGGTAGGTCTTGTTGTTCACAAGCACGTCGGGCTCTATACCCACGTCTACAAGGTGTATCACGTCGTTGTTCACCAATGAGCTCTGGTCCGGAATGCCGTCAAGCCAGCTGCCCTCAAGACCGCTGCGAAGACTCTTAACAAGCTCGCCAGTCCATACCTCTGTCAGAACACCGGCCTGCAGAGCGCCCTTCGGGGCGAACTGACCAAGGATGGCAGATGCCAGGTTGGCCAGCACTGCGCCAACCATTGGATTGATACCAAGCAACAGAGCCACCGTGACACCCATCACGCTGTTGAATAGCAGGGCCGTCATTGCTTTCAAAATGATTTTCTTTCTCATCTTTTTGTCGTTTATTGGGTTCTACTTATTATTCGGGCAGCTCCATGCCATACTCGGCCTTGTAAAGCCGAGCATACTCCTTAGGGTTCTGCTCACGAAGAGTTAGGATCTCCGTCGAGGGCACCTCGCTCAGCTTCGTGTACTTCACTTCCTCGTCCTCCTTGGCGTGTCCTCCGTTCAGGATGGCCGTTAGCTTGGCCTGGGGCTGCATGGCCTTCAGCACTTTCTCCAGCTCTTCGTAGCCCACTTTCTTCCCAAGGTTGATGAACTCCTCCTTGTTGCTCTCGCCAAGGCGTTTCTCGCCGACGGCGCGTTCCACAAGGCCCGTGATGCGAGCCTGCTCCAGCTGGGCTTTCTCCAGCTCCAGCTTGCTCTTCTCTGCCTCCGCGCTTTTCAGGGAGTTCAGCTTGGCGGTAATCTCTGCCTCTGTTGCCGTTTCCGGCAGCCCCAACTGCAGGGCAATGGTCTTGTTTTCCATTTCTTCTCTTTTTTGATGGTTATTGTTATTGTTCAGTAATGGCAGAGGACACTCACCGTCCCTGCCAAGGGTTATCTGCTTGCCGTCTTTCTTCAGCACGATGGCATCGTCGTTCGCGCCTATATCCACTACGCTCACTTCAAACAGCTTGCTCTTCGTGATCGTCGGACTCGTCTGGCCCTCCACAAGGTATTCCCCGTCCTCGCTCAGCTCTATGATGTCAAGACCAGCGCTCACCATCTTCAGGCTGCCAAACTCAAACTGTTTCTTGCAGCGCTTGCTCAGCTCGGTCGCCTCGTCAAACATCAGCTCGCCAGTCACCTCCCCGTCTTTCACTTCGAGGTCTTTCACATAGCCTATCACATTCCCGCGCTCGTGCATATATAATAGCACGGGGTTGCGCTCATACTGCTCCGTGTCCATACCCGAGGTCAGCACACGCGTGCCGTAGCTGTTCAGGCGGTCATTCGATATTCTTACTCGTTTTCCCATTTCCGTCTTATGCGCTTAGTGCGCGTTTCCGACTGCAATATTACGCCTTAATTCGCTCACCGCCAAAAAAGTATGAAATGGTTGCATACATCTGTGAAACCATTGCACACTTTTTTTGAGATACCGATTTATTAGGCCAATTTTGCACCGTAATCTTCAATTTTTCATCATGACAAAAGAACAGACAGAAAAGAAAAAGAGCCTCGCACGTACCCTTTACATGTCAGGAATGGACCAGGCAGAGATTGCCGAGAAGGTAGAGGTATCGCGAGTTACTATATCAAAATGGTGTGCCGCGGGGGGATGGAAAGAGGCACGGGCGGCAAAGAGTGTCACGAGACCAGAACTCGTCAACAAGCTCCTCCTCACCATCGACACCCTCATCACGCAGGTCAATGATTCGGGCGACCCTGACCTCATTGCGGGACTCGGCGACAAACTGGCAAAACTATCCGCTGTAATAGAGAAACTCGACAAAAAGGCAAACGTCGTCGACACCATCGAGGTCTTCATGGCTTTCTCCAAGTGGCTCGAATACCGCTCTCAGACCGACCCAGCTGTAACGCCGGAGCTCATGAAGGTCATCAACAAGTATCAGGATATGTATATCACCGAGCAGATGGGCATCAAATAGCCGGCTCAGCAGCAGACGTCATAAATCGTAATCATCATGGCAACAGTAGCAGAGAAAAAACAAGCTTACGATCTTTGGCGCGAGCGTTGCAAGCAGGTGCAGTCCATTACCGACACCGCGCTCCTCAAGAAGGAGACCGATGCCGAGAGGGAGCAGCGTAAAAACAGGCTACTCGCCAACTATGCTGCTTTCTGTGAGTATTACTTCCCACACTTCCTGCAGCTGCGCGACAAAACCACAGGAGAGGTCATACGAACTATCCACAACGCGCCATTCCACAACGAGGCGGCACGGAAGGTCAAGGCAACGCCAAACCTCAAGGCAGTCTTCATGTGGCCGAGAGGACACGCCAAGTCAACCCACTTCGACATCTTCATGCCGCTTTGGCTCATGTTCCAGCCCAAGCGGCTCATCAATTTCATGGTCATCGTCGGTAAGTCCGAGGATGCGGCAGACCGACTCCTCGGTGACATTCAGGCTGAGCTGCAGTTCAACCAGCGCATCATCGCCGACTTCGGCCTTCAGCAGTCCGACGGCGACTGGCAGGAGGGGGAGTTCAAGACCAAAGGCGGAGTCAAGTTCCTCGCTTGTGGACGAGGGCAGTCGCCGCGTGGACTGCGTGACCGGGAGGCTCGACCCGACTACATCGTCATCGACGACCTCGACGACGACGAGCTCTGCCGTAACGAGAAGCGCGTACACGACCTCACTGACTGGGTAAAGGAGGCGCTCTTCGGCTCTCTCGACGTGGGACGAGGACGGTTCATCATGGTCGGAAACCTCATCTCCAAGACGTCCGTCCTCTATAACATCGCGCACACGCACGGGGTCTTTCTCTCAAAGATTCAGGCCGTCGATAAGAATGGTGAGCCGGTATGGCGCGAGAAGTGGACCAAGCAGGAAGCTCAGGCTTATGCTGAGTTCGTCGGATACAGGGCATGGAACAAGGAGATGATGCACAACCCCATCGTCGACGGTACCATCTTCCGAAATGAGTGGATCCATTTCAAGAAGATGCCCAAGCTCTCCAAGTATGATGAGCTCATCTGCTATACCGATCCTTCCTTCAAGTCAACCACTGCCAACGACTACAAGGCCTCACGACTGTGGGGGAAGATCGGACCCGAACTCCATCTCATCGACTGCTACGTCCGTCAGGACACGGTTTCGGGAATGGTGCGGTGGCTCTATGACCTATACGAGCGCACGCGCGACACTGCGGCTGTGCAGTTCTTCATGGAGGCCAACTTCATGCAGGACATCATACTCGACGAGTTCGAGGCCGAGGGGAAAAGCCGCGGATACCAGCTGCCCATCATGCCCGACAAACGAAAGAAGCCGGAGAAGATACAGCGAATCGAGGCCGTCTCGCCACTATGGGAACGGGGCTTCGTCTTCTACAATGCCGCACTCAAGGACTCGCCGGACATGCAGGTGGGAATCGAGCAGACCCTGGCGCTCGAAAGGGGATCGAGGGTGCACGATGACGCGCCAGATGCCGACGAGGGAGCCATCTGGCTCCTGCAGCGCAATTCGCGACAGGAGTCCGCGCAGCCCATCATAGCACGACGGCCCACAGCACGAAACTCATGGTAAACTCAAAAACATCAGCTTATGTTCATCACTGACCAAGATTACAAAGTTGTCATCGGTGACAACGCACTCAGGGTGGTCTCACAGACCTCTGAAGAGAACCGGGCTAACGCCGAGGCCGAGGCACAGGAGGAAATAGCGTCCTACCTACGGCCAATATACGACACCAACGCCATCTTCGCTGCCGAGGGCGACAGCCGCAACCGGCTCATCGTCATGTACACCTGCGACATCGCGCTCTACCACATGGTGTCGGCCATGCCGCAGAAGCTCGGCTCCGAAATCAGAAAGGAAAGATACGAGCGAGCCGTCAAATGGCTCGAAGGGGTACAGGCTGGAAAGATCGTACCCGACCTGCCAGCCGCAGTCGACACGCAAGGAGAGCCCGTCTCCGCCGGCATCATCCTCACCTCACAGCCACCGCTAAGGCATAACTGGTAGTGCTCCGTTCTGGTCGGCGGCTTACAAGCCGACGCTTGATCCCGTAGACCGCTGCTGTGCAGCGGCTTCAATTACACCACATTCAACCATCACGACAATGGATATAAAAGCTTTCTTCAACAAGATAACAGGCCATTCCGACGGCCTTCTCCACACGCCCTACGGCGACTTCAACCTCGCAAGGGCAAAAAATCCAAAAACTGTAAAGTCAGTCGTCATCGGGCTACAGCGCACCACCGACGCACTCACACGAAAGGACATTGCCGACTGGCGGAACGCATGGCAGATGGCCATCAATGTCGACTCGCCAAACCGTAAGAAGCTCTACGACATCTATCGCGATGTCGAGGTCGATGCTCATCTCTCTGGATGCGTCGCGCAGCGAGAGGGATTCGTCATGGCCAAGTCCTTCAAGCTCGTCGACGACAAGGGCAAAAAGGACGAGCAGGCTCTTCATTACTTTGACCAGGCATGGTTCAAACGGCTCTGCCGCCTCATCCTCGACAGCCGATATTGGGGACACTCGCTCATCGAGCTCGGAGATGTCGTCACCGATGGCGACGGATGCCCATGCTACAGCCGCGTGGCACTCATACCGCGCAAGCATGTCATCCCTGAATACGGACGCGTCATCACCGACCTCGGACAGGACTGGACCACGGGCATAGACTATCACGAGCCGCCGTTCTCACAGTGGCTCATCGAGGCGGGGCAGCCAGACGACCTCGGGATGTACCTCAAGGCGGCGCAGCACACCATCCCCAAGAAAAACATGCTCGCCTTTTGGGATGCCTTCGGTGAGATCTTCGGCATGCCGCTACGCGTGGCCAAGACTTCCACGCGCGACGAGAAGGAGCGAAAGCGAATCAACGAGCAGCTCGCAGAGCTCGGCTTCGCAGGATCCGCTGTCCTGCCGCTCGACACGGAACTGGAGTTCGTCGAGTCCTCACGGGGAGATGCATACAACGTCTACAACGAACGTGTCGACAGGGCTAACTCCGAGCTCTCAAAGCTCATCATCGGGCAGACCATGACCATCGAGGACGGGTCTTCACTCTCTCAGTCGCAGACACATCTGCAGGTCTTCCAGAACCTCGTCGACGCTGATGCTGACATGCTACGCGATGTCGTCAACAACCAGCTTCTTCCGAAAATGGTACGACACGGATTCCCCGTCGATGGGCTGCGCTTCGACTGGGACGACTCCGTCGACTACACACCCGAGCAGCAGGTGGCCTACGAGACCATGATTGCCGACCGATACGACGTCGACCCTAAATACTTCGCTGAGAAATACTCCATGCCCGTTGGCGACCGAAGAAACCCAACACCACCCATACAACCCGACAACGCCACAGCCGATGACGACCAGAAGTCTAAAGACCCCAAAAACCACACAAACACCACTGACACCAAAGCCAAAAATGCACGCTCTTTTTTCGACTGAGCCCCACCCACTACGTGGGGCTGCACCAACGATATGAGGTCATTCTGCAAGGCTACAAACCGCAAATCTCCCCCAGCAAAGACGAGCAGGACCAAATACGCACAATCCTCACAGAGGCTTTCTCTGGGCTCATGTCTGCTCTCTTCCGGCAGAAGGGGGCTACGCTCGACATCAACATCCTCGCCTCCGACGAGGCACAGCACTTCATCTCAACGCATGCCGACATACTCGACCAGGCGTTCCAGAAAGTGAACATGACCGAGGCCATGCGACGGCGACTCACACGATCCGACTATATCTTCTCAGGCCTCAAGACATTCCACGAACTCAACGAGGCCTTCCCATCCCTCCTCGATGAGAACGGCAACAGAAAGTCTTTCGAACAGTTTTATAACGACGTTCAGAAGATAGACAAGACGTACAACCAGAACTATCTACACGCTGAGTACAACTTCGTTCACGCCTCCGCGCAAATGGCGGCAAAATGGGAACAGTTCACCGAGGATGGAGACCGATACAACCTACAGTACCGCACAGCAGGAGACGATAAGGTGCGGCCGGAGCACGCAGCTCTCAACGGAGTCACACTGCCCATGTCCGACCACTTCTGGGAAACTTATTATCCGCCCAACGGATGGAACTGCCGGTGCACCGTCGTACAGGTCCGAAAGTCCAAGTATGCCACCACACCGCGCGACGAGGCCATGGCACGGGGGGAGGATGCGCTGCAAAGCGACACAAAGGGAATTTTCCGGTTCAACCCAGGCTTGCAGCAGAAAGCCGTACCTGACTATAATCCATACACGATTAAGCGATGCCGAGACTGCGACATCGCCAAGGGAAAGGTCAGCCTCGCCTTCGTGCCAGAAAATGAACTCTGTGAAGCATGCAAACTCGTACGCGAATGCTGGAGGAATAAGAAAAAAGACACAAAGGAAACTTTCATAACCTGCCCTACTGATAAGGGGAAACTTAGGGTAAGCTCTTTACATGGGAAGAACGAAAAGAAGGAGAACGTGAGTGTGGGTTCCTTCCTTGCCAACAAACATGGTTACGAGATTGACCTTATCGCCAACCCTGCCGACAAAAAATCGCCTGACAGCTATAACAAGACATTGGGGGTATATCAGGAGTATAAGGTAAGCAAGGCGCCTACAAAAAACTCCATCGACTCTCTGATACGATCTGCTGCAAAACAAGCTGAACACATCGTATTGGTCGCCGATTCTCAAACACCACTCGGAATATTGGCCGATGCTATCAAGAGCAGAGTTAGAAGAACAAAAGTAGAAACACTTACTTTGATCATCGGAAACAAAGATGCTATCTATACGAGAAGTCAAATGACGGCTCACCCGATATATCTAGGGGGAAGCTTTTTGATTCTATAGAAAATTTATACCTTTGTGCCATGAACAATCAAGGATTATTAGCATTGGCACAGTTAATTCTGCCATCAGAGATACTTACAAATTTTGAAGTAGTACGTGTAGAAGAAGAGGCTTCCCTTATTCGCATCTATCTTGACGAATCGGTTAAGGTAGAATATAAAGAGAACCCAGAGATTGAATCCAAAGGGTTCTGTGAAGCCGTAACCATACGTGACTTCCCGATTCGCGACAAAGGTGTTGATCTAATCGTCAGAAGACGCAAATGGTACGACAAGCAGAATAACCGATACTTCTCCGACTCTTATGAGCTGAAGGCTGAAGGAACCCGCTACTCCAAGGAGTTTGCGGCTTTTTTAAAAGGAGTGTATGGAGACGATTCCTACGACCTCCCGTTCGCTTGACCGCTATTATCACATAAACGGGGATACGTTTGAAAAGCAATACAAGGAAGTGCTCAGCGGCTATCGCGAGTGGTCCGAACTCTCGCATGCAGAAGATTGGCTTGTCTTTCCCGAAAACATAGGTGAAAGCATCTGTATTGACGAAACGGCTCCAAGTAACGGTGAACTGTACACAATAGTAAGCAACAGAACTTCACATGGAGGTAAAGGTACCATCATTGCTATTGTAAAAGGTGTGGCGGCAGATGTTGTCACAGAAGCACTTATGCGCATAGAAGAGGACAAGAGACTGATGGTTAAGGAGATAACAATGGACATGTCGAATTCCATGCGACTTATAGCCAGACGCTGTTTCCCGTATGCAATGCGTACCATAGACCGCTTTCATATACAGAAACTTGCATGTGATGCCTTGCAGGAGATGCGCATCGCGCATAGATGGGATGCCATTCAAGCAGACACGGACGCCAGGGAAGAGGCCAAATGTTTGGGTGAAGCATACACTCCAATTGTGCTTGCAAACGGTGACACCCACAAGCAGTTGTTGGCTCGCAGCAGATATCTGCTTTTCAAATCTGCCGACAAATGGACAGAAAGTCAGAGACAAAGAGCTGAGGTGCTCTTTGAAACGTATCCTGATCTTAAAGAAGCCTATTCGCTTACGCATTCATTAAGAATGATATTTTCCAAGAATACCGTCAAAGATGCAGCAAGACTCTCGCTTGCACGCTGGTATAACAAAGTGGACGACTCTGGTTTTAAGAGTTTCAATGTTATTGCCGCCACGCTTTACGAGCATTATGATGAAGTCTTGAACTTCTTTGTTAATAGGGCAACTAATGCTTTTGCAGAGTCATTCAATGCTAAAATTAAGGCGTTTAGAGCTGCTTTAAGGGGAGTAACGGATATAAAGTTCTTTCTTTTCAGACTTACAAAGCTATATGCTTAATCCCCCTGTTTTATCGGGTGAGCCCAAATGACTTCAGACAACTTTAAAATAAGACAGGCAGACTTGAAATAACAAGACTGCCTGAATCGGGGCCCAAACCCCTTAACGGGGAATGATCCACCGCAAAGTTAAACATTTATTTCCAAACACCAAACAATTATGAAGAAAATTATCGCATTTCTCAAAAATCCCAACCACTACAAGCACCTCATCGGTGGATTCATCGTCTCATGGCTCACCGCTTCGCCCTATGCCGGCATCTATGCCGCCGTGGTTGCCGCCACTTGCCTCGAACTCAAAGACCGACTCTATGGCAACAAGTTCGACCTCACCGAATGGCTACTTACCGTAGTCGGAGGGACCATCGCCGCATTAATATGGCTCATAATCTAATGTTTGTCTTGGTCTTCAGCCAACTTGACGACTTCCGCACATTCTACACTTCCGCACTGGAATATATCCAGCAGACCATCACCGATGGATGGAAAGTGAAGGATGCTTTCAAAATGGAAGATTACACAGTCTGAACATACGCCCATGGGGGTGGGCATTAAAAAAGCCCCCGGCCTGTTAATAGTCGTCTCACTTACTAATTAACCGAAAACGCCGCAAGGACGCGACCGGGGGCATAATGCCTTCCGACCGTTCTTGCGGTATTTCGTTTTCGGTGCGCCACGCGCTATTAATAAGTGAGACGGAGCAAAGGTACAAATATTTTTTTGATATGAAGATAATAGAAGTGCTGAAATTTAACAGGGAATTGATTAAAAATTTACGTCGTGCTGGCATCCGGCTTGAAGATGCCGACTATGTAGAACTATACAACGACTATGCAAATATGCGTTCAAAAGGCGAGAAGGTATCTTATATAGTGGTGGTTCTTTCCCAGCGTTATCATGTTTGCGAGCGAAAAGTCTATGACCTCATCAAGAGGTTCCGGGCTGAGTGCGGTGTTGCCCATAGGGGGGGGTAGGTAGAACTGCTCCGTTCTACTGCATTCCGCTTGCAGCGTGAATACGGTCTGCGCCCATGGATTTACACCTCTTGCTGCCTATCTTTGTCGTGGTTTTAACACACGACAATATGAACAAATACTATCAACTTCTGCAAAAGGTGTTGGTCAGTGGCAGAAAACAGACCAACAAAAAAGGCACAATACGTTACCTGCTCAATGAGAAGCTCTCGCTCTCCCCGGCTGACCTTTTAGACATTTTCGAGGGGCATCCCATCGCAAGAAAGAAGCTGAAGAGCGAACTGCAGCTCTTCATGAAAGGCGAGCGCAACGTCGATAAATACCGCGAGGCCGGCATCAGCTGGTGGGACTATTGCGGACCGGTGCTCGTCAACAGCTATCCGACATATCTGAAGAAACTGCCGCCACTCATTTGCCAAATCAACCGCGAGAAGCGAAGCTCAAAGAACTATGTGCTGTTCCTCGGCTCCACAGGGGTGGAGACCAACCAAGCCCCATGTCTGAGCCTTGTGCAGTTCCAAATAGAGAATGGTAAACTGGTTCTTACAGCTTATCAGCGCAGCAGCGATGCAAGCCTTGGACTGCCAGCAGATCTCTATCATCTTTATCTTATGGCAAGGCAGATAGAACTGCCATTGAAATCCATCACGCTCAACATAGGCAATGTGCATATCTACGAGAACAATCTGGAGCGTACACGGCTCCTGCTCGATGGAGACGAAAACGTGAAATTCGAGTTGAACGTATGAGCAAGCTGTATCTTTCCGCACCACTGCCATTCGTAGGGCAGAAACGAATGTTCGCACAGGAGTTTATCAAGGTTCTCCAGCAGTTCCCCGATGGCACTACGTTCGTTGACCTCTTTGGCGGCTCAGGGCTGCTCTCTCATATTACAAAGCACTTCAAACCCCATTCTAAAGTCGTTTATAATGACTTCGACAATTATCGTAGGCGCATTGACAATATCCCACGCACCAACCACCTTATTGCCGACATCAGGAAAATTGTGGGCGAAAGCGTGCCAAGGCATAAATTAATCAAGGGACCACTGCGTGAAGAGATTTTCAACCGCATCGAGGAGTACGTGGAAAGTGGTTTTGTTGACTTCATCACGCTATCATCGTCTCTCATGTTTTCCATGAAATACAGAACGGATATTGATGGAATGAGAAAAGAAGCCCTTTATAACAATATCCGAAAGACCGACTATCCAACATGTGGGGACTATCTCAATGGCCTTGAAATCACCTCTTGCGACTACAAGGAGCTCGTTCATAAATATGGAGATTGTCCAGGAGTGGTTTTTCTCGTTGACCCGCCATACCTCTCCACCGATGTCTCCACTTACAACATGTATTGGGGCTTGGCCGATTATCTCGATGTTATCAAGGTCCTAAAAGGGCATTCATTCGTCTATTTCACCTCCAACAAATCGTCCATCCTTGAATTATGTGAATGGATGGGGCGCAATCCCGGCTTAGGAAATCCATTCAAGGATGCTGAGCTGAGGGTGTTCAACCAGCACATGAACTACAGCTCGTCATATACCGACATGATGTTATTCAAGAAAAAGGCCGTCTGAGGCCTTTCTTATGCGACGTGTTGCCACGACAAAGAGGGTGTGTCAAAACACCCAATATAAAAATATTAAACTCGTTGTGTGTCCATTTATGGATGCGCAACGAGTTTTTCATTTTTCTGTAAACTTAACTTTCAAGAGCCTTGTAGGCAACAAATATTGCGTATATAGGCACAAATAAAGGCTCATATAAGCGAAAAGTACCCCTTAGGCACTTTTTGCGACCATTTTCTTTAAATTGAAGGCAATGGCAAAGAAGGCAAAGTCCATATTGACCTTGTCTTTACCAGTATGGCGGAAACGTCGGTACGCCATGTCGTATTTCATTTGTCCAAAAACGGCTTCGGGTTCTATGCATCTCCTGCCCCTATGTCGCACCCCCGCCTCGGAGGTGAGCAACTCTCTTGCTCTTTTCTTGTAGGCTTCCAGACGGTGGTTTCGCTCAATCACGCGTCTGTCGCCATTGGCCTTGAAGCATAGGCAGCGCAATGGACATCCTTTGCAGTTCTGTGCCGTATATGTGGCTTTCTCTGAAACATGGCCACTTGTACTTTTCTTTTGGCAGCTGCCAGTGCGTGCCATGTGTTGCCCCATCGGACAAACGCAGTAGTCTTCTTCCTTATTATAATAGAAATTCTCAGAGCGGAAAGGGTCTGGGGCATATCGTGGACGGTGCTCAATGTGAAACCGGTTGTATTTCACATAGGCATCTGCTGCGTTCCCGTCCATAAACTCGTAATTCTCCTCTGAACCGTAGCCGGAATCCGCCACTTCTGTCGAGGCAAAGTGTCCGTAACGCTCACGGAACAGCTTCATGAATGGAATGTATGTAAGCGTGTCTGTGGGATTGTGAAATAACGCGAAGTTGGTGATGAACTGATTCTCCGTGGCAATCTGAAGATTATATCCCGGCTTTGTCTGCCCATTGCCCATCGCATCCTCTTTCATGTGCATGAATGTCGCGTCCTTGTCTGTTTTGGAATAGGAGTTGCGGTCTCCGAGGATTTCCATATTACGATTGTATTCCGCCAGTTTCTCACTATGTTTTTTAAGTTCCCTGGCTGCCTTTTTCCTCCTGCTCTTTTCTTCTTTGCTTATCTCAGTCGCCGGATTTTTCAGAGAGGCGTTGAGTTCGGAGGATATTTCGGACAGTTGGGAAGGGCTGAACTCCACGACCTCGTCTTTGGCGATATTGTCCTGTGCTATGCAATCGTTTATCTGGTCAAGCAACACACCTATTTTCTTCATCAATTTGGCACGGTTCTGCTCGACAGTTTTGCGCCATACAAAGGTGTACTTGTTTGCCTTGGACTCTATCTTTGTACCATCCACATACTCGACATCAAGTGTCACAAATCCTTTTTCTGCAAGAATGAGGACGAGTTGCGTGAAGATTTTGTTGATTTCGTCTTTCACACGATTACGGAAACGATTGATAGTTATGAAGTCTGGCTTCTCATATCCTGCCAGCCAAATAAAATGGATATCCCGAGAAAGCAACTTTTCTATCTTGCGACACGAATAGATGTTGTTCATGTAGGCATAAACAATAACCTTGAGCATCATTTTGGGATGATATGGACATCTGCCCATGCACTTGTATAGTTTATGGAAACAACTTATATCAAGATGGTCTATTACACTTGATATTATGCGAACAGGATCATTTTCCGCAATATCTTCATCGATTCTTTGCGGAAAAAGTATTAATTGGTTGGTTATATAAGGACGAAAGTGTACCTTTGCCATAGTTTGAAACTTTTGTCTAAAGGTACAAAAACTTTTGGACATAGCAAAGCCCTGGCTTGGGAAAGTCAGGGCTTTGTGAGTTTTTGGGTGTTTTGACACACCCTCTCTCTATATCCCGCTTATGGCTTCTATAGCTTCCATAAACGCTATCCGCCATAACGTAAATAACGCACGCTGTAAGTGTCGATGTTCTCCAATATCTCTTCGTGGTTGTGGTTCGTCTCGGTACGCAAAAGACGCAAATGGTCAAAAGACCTGCCCCTCAAGCCGAAAGTTTTCGTGGTCACCTTACTGCATAAGGCAAAGGCTGCATCATAGCCGCCATCGCTCCAGTTCGTGACAAGATGAAGGCGGACCTCACCTGTGCCGCGAAGATGGATGCCTGTCAGAGGCTCCCAGGTTATCTCACCAAACTCTACGAACAACGCCGGCAATGGCCAAGCATCTTCCTGCTCCAAAAACTCCACGTTGTGGTTCCACAGGTCTATATGTTTCACTTCCGTATCGGCCATAGCTGTTTTGATGGCTTCAAACAATTCTTCTCTCATCATGATTATTTCAGTTTTACGTCGTTAAAATATTCTCCTAAATTCTCTTCAATGATTTCCCTCACAGCCTGCTCAACTTCCGGAGACGCGCCTAAGAACTGACGCTTCGGAATCTTGATGCTGCTGCCTTCCTTCATCAACGCGAGGTATTTCCAGAAGGCCGCCTCCGTGCTCAGCTGAACCGTACGCTTGTCATTCCTTGGCTCTCCGTTCTTCTTCCGGCCGAACGAACCGGTGGCATCGTAGTATTTGTGCCAGAAGTAGGCCTTCATCTTACGCGTCACCTTGATCTCGCCGCCCTCGTTGTGAATCGAGGCATAAGGCAAATCGCTCGAAAACACAATGCTGTCCGACGTACTGCTGCTCTTGATGCTCCGGCGAAGCTTGCCAGTATCTACAAGTATCGCCCCGCCCGGGCGAGTCGGGCTCTTCCTCCGCTGCCATTTCTCTGAGAAGAAACCCTGACGCTCGAAGTTCCGGTCAAACTCGTCGCCAAGTTCCACCTTGATGTCCTTCAGGATGTTCCTGATCACCTGCTGAAGGCCCTTTTCCATGTCGCTTGCCATAATCCCTTGCTTTCTCGTTCTCTGTCCCGTCTTTCAAAGGCGCGGGGGTGCTCCGTTCTGTTCGGCGGCTTACAAGCCGCCGCTTGGTTCCGTAAGACGCTGCTCTGCAGCGGCCCCTTCACTCAAAGTTCTCATCCTTGAACAGCAATAGCTGACGGCAATCGTCAGCTATCACGTTCTTCGTATCAGCGCTCGCGTTGAGTATGTTATAGAACGTGCGCTCGCTAATGGCGTAGCGGGGATATACGTACCTTCGCCATATCTCGCGGTTCGCTACGCCCCGCTTGGCCCATTGGTCATATATCCGGTTAATCTCCTCCACACGTTTCTGATAACTTACTCCACGACGATTGTTCATCTGCTACTTTTCTTTATAGGGTTTGATGTCAAATTCCATCACGCCGCTCACCTTCACCCTGCCGCTGCCCTCACACTGGGGACACACGCGAAGTAATGAGCGGCCGTGCTTGTCCTTGCCCGACACTGTGCCCGTGCCTTTGCACAGGCGGCACAGTGCCACTTTCTCGGGCCGTACCACCTTGCGCTTCATGCCGTCTCCTCCTTCTTCGGTTCAACGTAGAAGGTCTCGTCCTGAACCACCTGGATGCCGCAGCGGGCCATCTCATGGCTCAGCTTCACCTTGTCTTCATCGTCCTTCACCTTCATTTCCATGTCGCGGTCGGCAAGCAGCTTGTCCTTAGCCACCTCCTCGGTCGTGCGAACGTAGCCCGGAAGAAACTCCTTCACAAGCTGAAGGGCGCTCGCCCAGGTAAAACCTTTCAACGTCTTCAGCTTCGGGGTGCCCGTGCGGAAGCCTATAACGCCGTGAGCCATATCCAGGCTCTTCTTCTTCGAGAACAGCTCTGACTGGTTCTCTGTGGCGAAGCTCTGAAGCGTGTCGAAGGCTACCGTCTTGGCGGCGTCCAGCTCGGCCAGGCGGCCGGCATACTTCTCGCGGATCTTGGCGCATTGCAGCTCGATGTCGGCCGTGATCTTAGCACTCTCGGCATCAGCCTTGGCATACTTGGCGAAGGCTTCGTCGGCGGCTTCGCGCGTCACGCCGGTAATAATGATTTTCTTTACTCGTTTTGCCATTGTTCTTTGTTTTTAATGGGTTATTGATTATGCCTCGGCGGTGTCTCCGCCTAAGGGTATGTATATCATGCTATGCCACGTCTTAGGGTGCTCTTGCTCTCTTACCTTCAGTCCTCCGTGCTTCTTAATCATCCTGAGCTTCACCTGCAAGGCGCCAAGCTCTTCTTCATTCAACTGGGCAAATCGCTTGCCCGACACTCGAGGATTAAGGCAGAAGTTGTCCACCGTCGGCCAGTCCGTCGTGTTCACCCCAAGCTGCTGCATCAGGCGCAAACACGCGCTACGCTTCTTTCTCAACTGGGCCTGCAGCGCCTTCCTGCGTTCGTCATACCCAGTCACGCGCTCCATCTCGTCGCACATAATACGGTATTCCTGCTCGGTCGTCTCGTGAAGGTGGGTAGTCCTGCCGTGGGTGTACTGCTCCACGAGCGTTGCCTTGTCCGCGTAGGGCATCTGCTTCAGAAGAGCGTAAAAGCGTGCGTAGTTCCTCTCCGTTCCCATAGCTTCTCCTCCTTCCAGTCTTTATAGTTCTCACGCGCGGCCTGAACGGCGGTCGGCAGGTCACCCGAAATATCACTGATGCCTAACAAGGGCACACCGCTCACACTCAGATAGAGCGCGCCGTTAAACTCCATAACGTTCACCTCTCTGCGAGCTGCCTCGTCAAGCTCGGCCTGGCGGGCGGCCTCCATGCGCGCGGCATGCTCCTCGTGCCACACCTGAAGCCGCTTCTTCAATTTCTCCAAGATGTTACTCATAATCTTAATAGTTTATTGTTAATTTGTCTGTCGTCTCATACCCTCCGGTTCTGTTCGCGGGGTTACAACCCCGCGCCATCCTCCGCCTTCCAGTCTATCCTAACCTCGGCTTCCACAGTCTTACGACCCTTGCAGATTGGACAAGCCTCTTTCACGCTCTCGCCAATCTCGTCGTGGCTCCAGAACCAGCCGTTGCCCTGGCAGTAGCCGCAGCGAAGGCCATGAAGCACCAGACGCTCATGGGTGACACGGCCATGGGGGGCGCGCACACTTATCATCCTGCTTTCCTCGCTCATTCCTCACCTCCTTCCACGTCGTCATTCATATACTCAAGCTTTAGGGCCTCATGACCCAAGTCTTGTAATCGCTCAGCTATAGCGGTAAGGATCTGCCATTGGTCCGTATATCCGAACCCTGACACTTGCTTCTTGGCCTCGGCCACAATCTTCTCAACTACTTCGTCCATATACGTTTTCGTTTATTAGTTAATATTTCCGTTTCCGTTCTGTGCAGCACCTTTCAAGGCTTGGTCAATCGATGGGTTCCGTAAGCCGATGCTCTGCAGCGGCCACTCACGCTATATCTGGTTGCTGCTCTTCAAGATTCCTTCCTCCCACACGGTGAAGTAGCTGCCGGCCTCGCCGATGCTCCTGCCCTGACAGTAGGCCTTATAACCCACGACTCTTACCTTCATGTCGCAGATGTATTTCAGTCGCACCGCGCCGCCGCCCAACGGCTGGCTCTTCTTCTCCTGGCTGATCCAGATGAAGCAGCGTTTCGGGAAGGTCTCCATCAGACGCACTGCTTCGGGATAGTCCCAGGGGGCTACCTGAAAGGAGTCGATGATGACAAACTTCGCGCTCTTCGGCTTCTTCAGCCGTGCAACCAGTTCGTCCCATGTGTCGCCCATCGCTACACGGAACCTCCCTTGCACCTCGTCCATGTGGAGATAGCCCAGCCGACGCTGGAAGCTTTGGTTCACGCCTTCCTCGTAGCTCATGTAAAGCACCCTGCCATAGTTGCAAAGCTCCTTGGCCAGCTGCATCACAAAGGAGCTCTTGCCGCTCGCGCTCGCACCGCTGATGAACCAACGGGCGTTGTCGGCTGGATAACCAAAGGGGGAGCTCCATTTCTCACCCCAAGGCAGAGTCACCCACTTCTTCGACTCGATGTCCCGTACGCTGTATGCTCGTTTTGCCATATCACTTACTCACGTTTTATTTCTTTCTTCCACTTGACTTGTAGCACCACCCGAGAAGGCGATTAAATGGCAGCCCTATGCCATGAATGGACCTCATTAGGCAAAAATCACCTTCTTCGTCAACTTCACCATCACAATAGCCATAATATACCTGTCCGTTATCCATCACAAAGCAGGCTTCCCGGTTCTCGTCTATTTTTTCCAGCTTCTCTGGGCTTTTCAACACTCTGCGACTTCCATCTGTGAATGTCACTGTTATCTTTGTTTCCATATTACTATACTCTTTTTAGTTTCTCAATTTCCGTATACACTCGTCTCAGTCCACCACCCGACTTGCGCACCAAGGTAGCAATATCCGCACCTTCTGGGGCGTTCACCTTTGCCACCACGCTCGCCTGGTCTTTCAAGAACTTCTCACGCTCCTTGCAGTCGTCGGGCGTTACCTTCGAGTAGCGGTCACCGTATCGGCTGAGCATCTCTGTATAGCCCACTTTCTTGCACTCAATGGAGCGATTGATTTTGGCTTTCAGTCCGTCCGCACCCATCATATACCAGGCGCAGCATCTTTCTGTAGCGTTCCACAAGGCTTTGAGTTCCAGAAACGCCTCATACTGCAAGTCGCCAGCCTCGTCCAAAATGATGAGTGGTGTGTCGATTGAGCGCAAGTAATAGACCAAATCCTCGTACACGTCGCTGTATCTTCCGTTGCTGCCCACACCGAACTCAGTAGCTATCTTGCGCACCAACTTCAGTTTGGTCTTCACTTGGGAGCAATCTACATAGATGGCATTGCGGTGGCACTGCACATAATAGCGTGCCGTGAATGTCTTGCCAATGTTGGGTATATCACAAAGTATCGCACTCAGTCCGCTCTGTTGGCTGAACTCCAGCTGCTTGGTGATATAGTCGAAGGTGGCGGTGCGTGCTGGTTTCCATTCAATGCCACCTCTGAGGTTCACACCCAGTCTTCGGGCGATGGTTATCCAGTTGGCTTCACTCAGTGCCTTGTCTGTCTGACCATTCTTGATGGCGCTATATACCGAGGTGCTGATGTCCAATGAAGCAGCGTGCTTGGCATCGCTCGGATAGTTCGTGCGGTTGGTGGCTATAGCCTCCAATATCCGCTTCTTGTTCTCATTCGTTATCATGTCTCACGTTATTTTAATTGTATTCTATTATTATTCTATAAATCTGCCAACGGGTCAGAAATGTGGTAGGTCACTTCCATTTCCTGCTCGCTTTCCATCGGTGGAAGTTCAAGCGGTGGCGGTGGTGCAGCCTTTTCATGGGGTGGCTCTGTCTTGGATATACCCACTCTTGGTATGGCGTTCTTCTTGACGTATGCGTTGAATGCCGCTATCTTCTTCTGCTGCTTCAGCTTCACGGCCTCGTCTGCCTCCGTCTGCTCGCAGTCGGCGGTGTTGAACGTGCCGACGTCTTCCAGCTTGTCGATGTAGCGGTCGCCCTGCCAGATATACACGTCCGTGATGCTGCCGTCCTCATGGGGCAGGTAGTAGGCGTCCACCTTCCAGTTGTTCGGCTCAAGCTGTTCGATCACCTTCACGTCGCTCAGCCACCAGTCCTTGTACTGAACTCGGCAGTACGAGTTCCGGCGTATCGTAGTCTCAACCCGCTCGCCGATATACCGAGCCACCTTGCTTTTTTCCAAAGGCTCAAGCGTTGGATTGATGTTCGCCACAAGCACGTCCCACCTCGTCATGCCGGGGTACTTCTTCTGGTTAGGGTGAAGACTGTGGTTGAACTCCCACACGTCCCGCTTGTCGTCGGCTATCAGCTCTTCCCATGTGTAGTACTGCTTGTCCTCATAGGTGTCATTCTTCTCGTCAAACACCTTCTTCGCCTCTGTCCGGTAGTGCCGGTCCTTGGCGTAGAACCTGCCGATGCCAAGGTGGTTCTTGTGCTCGATGCTGCGCTTCTTCGCCCCGTTCATCGGCTCTGCGTATTTCTCCTGGGAGTTCTGGGGAGCGCAGAACCTGACAAAGGGAAACATCACGCCGGCCTTCAGAAAAGAGTCCTTCCACTGGCTCATTAGGTGGTTCTCCACCTCCACCTGCGCAGGACAGCCCCAGCCGTGCCGGTCCAACAAGCGGAACATGTCCCTGAAGCAGTCCACAACCAAGTCCACATTCTTGTTACGGTTGTAGGCCATGCCCACAACGCACTGGCTCGCCACATCGTAGGCGTAGTAGGCTTTCGGACGAGCCTTCGTGTCCTTCAGCTTCCTCGGCAGGTCGCGGTCGTCAAAGCTCACCTTGCTCAGAGAGAATTCGGGGGAGTGCCGGTGAACGTGAGGCATCTGCTCGTGCATGAACGTCGTGAAGCTCGTCAACCTGTGCTCTATCAGCACGCGGTTCTTTGGCTTGTTGAGGTAGTTCGTGATGGTGGCCTCGCTCAGAGCCTTCGGCTCGCCGGTCTTGTCTACAAAGTCGTCGGGGTTCAGCAGCTCGCCCGTCTCGGGGTCGTAAACGTCAAGCTCGCCTGTCACAAACATGTTGTACATCTCCAGCACGCTGGTGTTGAAGGGCTTGTTGGGCAGGCACGCGATGGCTAATATCAGACGCTCGGTCTTGAAGTCCACCTTCCTTGCGCTCTGGTTGCCGAACTTGCCGCTGATGAGGCACCCGTAGCCATCCTTCCGGTACTCGTTCACTTTCTTCCTAAACCGCAGCGTGCTCTTGGGCAGCGTGTGGTGGAGCTCGTCCCGCAGCACCTCGATGGCCTCGGCCATCATGCTCCAGTCATATTTCTCGCCCATCAGCTTACGGTAGTCCTTGGCACGGTCATATAGCTTGATGCACGTGTTCAGAACGCTCGCGTTGATGATGTACTCACGCGCCTTGTCCTCGGGCAGGTCAACGCCGGTCTTATTCCGGTCATGGAAGAAAACCACCGCGCCCTGGTCCAGCTCGTAGTTGCTGTTCACCCAGCCCACCAATAGAACCATCGCGCCATCCGGATATTTACGGCGCACTTCTTCGCGATAGCTCTCAGGCAGACTGTCAACAGCTATCAGGGCACAACTGGAACGGTTACCACGGCGGACAACATCAAAACGGCCACGGCTGCTCATAGCCTTGTAGTTCGGCACGCTCATGATGCCGCCGTCTATCAGCTCCTTATAGCTCACGCATAGTTTGTTGCCGTAGTATTCCATCCCTGCCTCCTATCTTAATGCCGATGCCCAAGCCTGTATCTGGGGTATCTCGCGGATAAGAACGTTCTCATACTTCCGCACGCTTTCGCCCTTGTGCAGAACAACGCAGCTGCTGTCTTGCAGGTTGAACTCCAACAGCACGCCGTTGCCTAACCGCTGGCGCATGTAGCCGTCGGCATCAAACAGGGTCTCAGCCTCCGGGGCCTCTACCATCACGATGCCGCCTCGATCCATCGCTAACTTCCGGACCTTACGTGCCAGCTCCGAGTCACTCTCAAAATGCACGGCACTGAACACCATACGAGGCGTAATGCCAAACGCCTTCGCGATAAACTCGCGGTCTTCCTTCTTCAGGTGAATGTACTTCTTCATAATCTTCACTTATTAACATTTAACCTTATTTCTTCCTTCATCTCGCCCCTTTTTCGTATCTTTGGGCGCACATTCCATTCGGAACACGCTGCAAAGATAAACAAGATTTCTCGACTATGCAAGAAAATAAGCAGGAAAAATCGCTGATAAAGCAAAATATCTCGCTTTATTTAGCCAAAAAAGGGGTTTCTGACTATGTTTACTACAAAGAGTCGGGCACCACAAGGGGGATATTGGGTCAGAATAATGGAATTAGCGAGGATAATATATCAAGATTTCTCGCTTATGCTCCAGACGTAAATGTCGAATGGCTACTCACAGGCAAAGGCTCAATGTTGAAGTCTGATGAACAACCCTTGCCCGAAGCAAAGAAAACAAGTTCAAGGCACAAGGGCATCCCACTTATTCCAATGGAGGCCATCGCTGGTTTCCCGGCCATTGACAACGACGGAGTGAGCTTCGACGACTGTCAGCACTACTCCATCCCAGAGTTCGAGGCCAAGGGCGCAAACTTCCTCATTCGTGTCTCTGGCGACTCCATGACCCCTCTCTACTGCAACGGCGACATCATCGCATGCCGGAAAATTGCCGAGATACATTTCTTCCAGTGGGGTGGTGTCTATGTACTCGACACAAGCCAGGGCGTTCTCGTCAAGTATGTCGAGGAGTGCGAAAAGAACGATGACTGCATCCTCTGCGTCTCCGAAAACAAGCGTTACAAGCCTTTTCCCCTCCCCAAGGACGACATCCGTTCCCTCAGCACCATCGTCGGCCTCGTACGTTTAGTCTAACTTATAATTATCGCAATATGAAGAAACTGTTACTATCTATTATTTGCATCATTGTTTCTGTATGTTCGTTCGGTCAGAGCGAACAAGAAATTAAAGCTATGGCAAAAGCCTATATGAATGCTGGAGATTCTGTCGGAATTTATGCTGTAATTGATAGCTGCGAACAGCCAATGGAAGCAATAAAATATGTTGGCGTGAAGGCTAATGCTTTAGGAACGGCCTTAAGCTATGGCATTGCTAAAACAAAGGTAAAAGTAGAGTTCGCAGGTACAACATCTCCTTATGTATTTATAGGTAAGGCGCACTTTAAAATGCACTTTGGTATGGTTCCAGCAAGCAAGGCGCAACGCCTTTATATGTTCTCAAGTAACTACACCCTACGGGATTTTGCGGTTTCGAGATTCGTGGTCAAAAAGAACAAACGCCAATTGGTGCAAGGATCTTATAGCCTCTGGGGAGGTAACAATTCGGGACTGGAAACAGCTGATGATGTGGTCGTTTCCTCTACTAAACTGAAGGAGGGCGTTTATGATGTTACGGTAAACGCCAAACCTGGTGAATACTGCATAGTTTTTACCATCAATGGAGTAGGTGCTTATACTTCTGTTTTCGACTTTACAATAAAGTAACTACACGCCATCGCCCCCTCCTCACCCCTACGGGCACTCCTTGCC
>ERZ1035027.246-NODE-246-length-33612-cov-29.108383_pt1 | contig 33612 bp, 60 predicted proteins | sample MGYA00520604_ERZ1035027 | MGnify/ENA primary metagenome ERZ1035027 (study PRJEB33766, sample SAMN09781743) | gut metagenome | biome: gut microbiome | host: Homo sapiens | place: Madagascar | study: EMG produced TPA metagenomics assembly of the PRJNA485056 data...
AAAACTGTAGCTGACTAATCAGGGGAAGTACTTAAAGTACTTCTCTTTTATTAAAGGAGAATAAAATGACAACATATGATCGTTTAATTTTTGGTATGAAGTGTCTGAATGTTTCTCAAATCGGTAGCGGATATGACGGAAAAAATCACTATTCTCATGTCAGTTATGAAGTTGACTTAGCTGGCATGGATGCTGGTGCCGATGTCTGGAGAAACAAGATGCCTAATACGCTCTGGTACTGTGCTGGTGCTTGGGGCAATGCAAACACTGGCAATACTAGATTCTTCTGGTCTTGCGACAAGAATGGCAAGGCAAAGAAGGTACTATGTGCAGATGGCTATCTAAGATACATCACACTTGCTTTAACACACTCTAGAAGAAGTTTCACAGTAGGTCACTACTACAAGTATGACGAAATTATGTATCAAGAAGGTACAAGTGGAAGAGCTACTGGCAACCATATTCATTTAGAAGTATGTGCGGGGCACGTTAGAACAAAGTATAGAAACCGTGCAGGTGGCTACAACCTGGCAAACATGCTGCCGGCAAACAGAATGATGTTCCTGCTGAATGGATATTCATATATCAGGAATGGTGGAGGACTCTCATGGAAAACAACTTCTAAAGTCACTTACACAGATAGCTCATCTTCTTCAAAAGATACATTTCAGAAAGGCTACGAAAAAGGAAAAGCTTTCACAACAAAAGTCAATCTCAATTTGAGAAGTGAGCCTAACACATCAAGCAAGGTGCTTTTAACGATTCCTAAAGGCAAGAAATGCTATTACTACGGATATTATCGAATGGTTAATAATGTCGTTTGGTTTAGGGTTTCTTATGGTGGTAAAGAAGGATATATCTACGGATATAAATACAAAGTCGATGAAAAAGCACCATATATTACAGGCTTGACAATCAATGGTAAGAACGTATAAACGGAGTAAAAACGAGTAGAACGGAGTAAATTATGGTATTAAATGATAATGTTTATAAAGTATTAAAGTGGTTGGGTTTAATCGTACTTCCTGCAATTGCTACATTGGTTAAGGCAGTATTTCCAGTGTGGGAACTGCCTTATGCTGATGCAATTGCTATTACATGCACTGCTTTAGGTACTTTTATCGGTACTATCATCTGCGTTTCTTCTGCAAATCTTAAATCAGAAATGGCAGAACAAGCTGTTTATGTTTTAGATGCAGATGAAGAAGATGAAACAGCAGCAGAAACAAGTAAAAAAGCACAGGGGTAATCAATGCCTGCACCAATAAGCCAAGAAGTGTGGGCGGTAATTGCTCAATGGATCGTTTATGGTGCATCTGTTACTGGTGCAGTAATGGCAATTGCAAAATTCGTCACATGGTGTCGTTCAAAAACAACAATTGCAAAGCTGGAAAAAGATATTATGAATCATGCAGAAATGCTTGATCGAGACAATAAACGTATTAAAGCTTTAGAACGACATATTACTGACATTGACGGAGATTTGCATGATATGCATACTTTACTACGATTAAACACAAAAGCACAGCAAGCAATTATGAAATCATTGCTTGATGGAAATAACAAAGATGGTATTCAAAAAGTATCAGATGAGATTCAAGAATATTTGAATCAGCAAATCTGATATTTCTTTTTAAGGAGGAACAAATGAGAACTTTAAAATTTAATGATGATGCTTTTTCAATTGCAACAACTGGAGAAGTGATCATCATTTGTATGGAAGAATTACATTCTGATTTTTTAAGATTATGTAATGCATTTCAAACAAGTTTTGCGAGTGGTAATATTCCCCCATTAGATATTACTGCCAAAATTATGTATTGCATGATTAAGGGTGCTAACAGAAATTCTTTTAAAAACTATGAAGAATTCATGAAAGCAAACAAGAAACTTTCTCCATTTGTTGATATAGACAATATCACTGCAATGATGAATGAAATCAATGATACTTTCGTATCAGATGAAGAAGAGAAAGAAGAAACGGAAAATCAGAGCAAAAAAAAAGAACAGAAGTAATCAGTTCTAGTGACTTTATTCTAGCGTGTTTATCATTGAAACTTACTTTATCAGATTTTAGGAGTTTATCGATAAGCACGCTATTTTCATTATTAAAAGCAAAAATAAAAATGAACTCAAAATATGAAAACAAGTCAATCAATAAATCATATCAAAAAGGAACACAAACAGATATCGATGCATTCTTTGGCTGATATAAATAGAACGGAGGTTGAAGGATGTCAAAAGAAGAACTAGGGATGAAAATCACCCTTGAAGCAGATGCTAAGAATTTAGAAAATGAATTAAGGCAACTTAAATCTGATCTTACTTCTATAGACAAACAAGGCAGAAGTTTAAAAAATGCAATTAAGTTTGATCCTTCAAACGTTAGCAATTACACAAAAGTAATTGAAAATTTAAACAGCAGACAAGATACTTTATCTAAAACAATCCAAACAAATAAAGAAAGATTAGTTGTTTTAAATAAGCAATATGCACTTCAAAAAGAAGCAGCGAATGCAGCTAAAGATGGCTATAACGGAATCAATACTTCACTTAAACAGCTGGAAGATTTGTACGGTAAAAATTCTGATGAAGTAAAAGTCTATAAGGAAGCATTAGACGAGCAACAAAAAGTTGTTGACAAATCAGAAGATTCTGAAAAAAACTTTGCACAGCAAATTGACAGAACAAATAAAAAAATTGCAGAATCAGAAGCTGAACTGACTAAAACAAATTCTGAATTAACTAAATATGAAAAAACAGCAGATGGTGCTGGAGATGAAACAAAAAAGTTAGCAGAAAAAGAAAAGGAAGTTGCTGAAAGAACGCAACAAATGAATGATAACTTTTCTACTGCTAATATCGTTATCGCAAATCTTGTTACAGAAGCAATTAAAAAGTTAGCAAATGAATTAGTAGATTTATCAAAACAAGTCATTGAAACTGGATCTGGTTTTGAAGATTCTGTCAAAGGTTTAGCATCCATTCTTCAAGAATCTAGTGATTCCTATGTTATTCGTGACCTTGCGGACTATTTTGAAGAATTAGGAACACAATCAGCTTATTCCGCAACTGAAATTGCAAAAAATGCTCAAATATTAGCGAACGCTGGTTATGAATCTGATCAGATTAAAGACTCTATAAAAATTATTGGTGAATTAGCTGCTGGTACAGGTGAAGATTTTGAAACAATGGCTAACATCGTTGTAGATGGTCTTGCTGCCTTTGGAATGAGTTCGCAGGAAGCAACAAGATTTTCAGATGCATTAGCTAAATCTGCAATTTCTTCCAATACTAACATTACACAAATGGGAGAAGCATTTAAATACGTTGGTGCAGTTGCAGGAACAATGGGTTATTCAGTCGAAAGCGTAGGTGTTGCAATGGGAGCAATGGCTAACCAAGGTGTTAAGGCTTCCAATGCAGGTACTACTTTAAGAAGCATCATTTCTAGACTTGCAACAAACACGAGCAAAGCAAGAGATTCGATTGAAGAACTTGGAATTTCTTTCTTTGATGCTGATGGAAATGCCAGACCATTAATTGGCTCGTTAGGTGCAGATGGTCTTGCTGGTACAGCAGATGATACAACAGGTGTATTAGATGAATTGCGTGATGCAATGGCAGGGATGAACGATGAACAGAAATCAACAATTGAAAAAGCTGTTGCAGGTCAAAGAGGTTTAGCTGGTTTAGCTGCAATTGTCAATACATCTACAGATGATTGGAACAAATTAAAACAAGAAGTCCAAGAGTGTAATGGTACAGTTGAACAAATGGCAGAAACACGTTTAGACAGTTACTCTGGTGATGTCAAAAAATTAAAGAATCAGTGGGAACAAACTGCATCTACAATGTACCAGGAGGTGGAACCTTCGTTGCGTAAAGTTGTTCGAGCGTTAACTAATCTGATGAAAACAGATTTCTTTAAGAAAGATGTCAAGAAAATTGCCAGTGGATTTGGCGATGCGTTAGAAAAAGTTGCAGATATTACTTCTGATTTAAATCCAGCAACGATAGCTGCGGTGGCAAATTTAGCCAAGATGGCAACAACATTTGCTGCTACAACTATAACGATTAACAAAACTTCAAAAGTGATTAGTGGAGTGGTTGATACAGGGAAAGGATTAGGGAGTTTATTTTCTTTACTCAAAACAACAACAAGTGAAGCAACTTCTGTTACTTCTGGATTTAGTGGTGTTTTATCTGTTTTAGGTAATAATATGGGTTTAGTAGCTACTGGTGTAGGTTTAGCAACTGCCGCAGTAGTTGGGATGGTAGCTGGTTTGAAAGATGCACAAGAGATCCATATGGAAGAAATGAATGCATTGTATGGATTGAACGATGCTACAAAAGAAACGATTGAAAACGTTAATTCTTTATCAGAAAGCTATGTTTCACTGCAAGAATCCAGTACACAAAACGCATTGGCAATTACAAATGAATATGGCTATTATGAACAATTAGCTGCGGAATATGACAGTATTAAAGTTAAAGGTGATGCAATAACCACAAGTGATCAACAGAGAGCAGACACGATTTTAAATGTTCTTTCTCAGGCATTAGGAATTGAAAAAACACAGTTAGAAGAACAAATTACTACTGAAGGTAATTTAACTAACGCAATTGCTCAGACAATTGAAATGAAGAAAGCAGATGCATTATTAACTGTTTACCAAGATCAATATGCAGAGGCTATTCAAAAAGTTTCAGAGGCTACACAATATCAAACAGAACTGTTAGCAACTAGACAAGAACAGCAGGAAAAAGTTAATGCATTAACTGACCAAGCTACTGCGTTACACAATCTTTTATCTGATTCTGAAAATCTAACTTCTGAAAAAGCAAAAGAATTATCAGATAAATATTCTGAGGTTTTAGGAGCATTGAGCATTGCACAAAATGGTTTGAAGTCAACAGATGATGCATTAGCAACAAATAAAGCAACACTGGAAAATTCGCAAGCTACGATTTCTAATTATGAAGCATTGGTTGGTGCTGCAGCAAGTGGAAGTGCCGAACAAGTTGAAAGTGCAGTCAATAAAATGACAGGCAACTTTAAGACTGCAAACGATGCATCATACGAATCACTGTATAAACAAACGCAGAACTATAAAACACAATGGCAAACTGCTAAAACTGAATATGAAAGTGGAAGTCGCACTGTTACAAAGTCACAGGTTGATATGTATAAGAATTTATATGACATGTCAAAAACTGAAACCGATAAAGCACGTAAACAGATGAGAGAATATGGAAAGAATCAATCTAAAGGTGCTGAAGAAGGTATCGAAGATGGCAGACCTGCATTAGTTCGAGCTGCAGAAAATAATGCTAGAAAATCTAACAGCGGTTACGCAGGTGCTGCAGGTGTTAATTCACCTTCTACAATTTGGAGACAGTACGGTGTTTACCAAGCACAAGGTGCTATTAATGGTTTAGATAGTATGCAAGGACGAGTTGCAGCTGCCGCCAGCAGATTGGCATCAGCTGCAAATAATGCATACAGGAGAAAGTTAGATATTCATTCTCCATCTAAAGTTATGTATAAAAATGGTGTCTGGACTGCTGAAGGTGCAATTGAAGGTATGGATTCTCAAATAGTAGAGATTGCTAAAAAAGGCAGAGAAATGGCACAAGTATTGAATGATAGTGTGAGTGGCTATATTGACAGCGGTTCTTTAAATACAACTAACAATTATCACAATTCTACTTATTCGCCTAATGTGATTATTAATGTCACTCAAAGAGATGGCGAAGATGCTAACACATTAGCTAAACGTGTTTCGGAAATCATCAATAATGATGTTGATAGAAAGAGAGCAGCATGGAAGTAAGAAAAAAATTTTTATTTGATGGAAAATCATCGCTGGATTTTGGATGCTATATAACAGGATCCGATACTTTTAATTCTGCATCTAAAACACAAAGTAAAATATCTGTTCCCGGAAGAAATGGAGATGTTATTGTTTCTGATAATAGATACGATAATGTCTCCTATTCTATTAAAGTTGGAATGTACGGAATTAACGAAGCTGATTTGCATTATAAAATCAGAAAATTAAGATCGTATCTTCTATCTAGAAAAGGTTATTGCAGACTGGAAGATGATTATCATTCTGATGAATATAGAATGGCACAATTTGCAGATTCTATCAATTTTGATATTACAGATTTAATTGTTGGTGAAGCAACATTAACTTTTGATTCGAAACCACAGCATTTTTTGAAGAGTGGTGAAACAAAATTAGTATTCACTGCAAATGGAAAAATTGAAAATCCAACTTATTTTGAAAGTAAACCTTTATTAAGAGTTTATGGGCAAGGCACATTAGAAATTGGGAGTGGATTAATTAAAATTAAAATTCCTTCTTCCATTTCTTCAAACTATATTGATATTGATTGCGAAACATGGAACTGTACTGAAGAATCTAATAACATGAACGCTTATGTTACTGTTTCTAAAAACGGAACAGAACATTATTTTCCTACATTAGAAGAAGGTACGAATCAAGTTGTTTTAGGTAGTGGGATTACAAAAGTAGAAGTAACTCCAAGGTGGTGGCTATTATGATACCTGTTTTATATGAAGGAACAGAAACAGAATTTACATCGCAAGGTTTAGGATCTCTTTCTGATGCTACATCATGCACGATTTCTGAGGAAATAAACAACACATATGAGTTAGAAATGAACTACCCAATGACGGGAGTTCATTTTTCTGATATTCAAGTTGGAAGAATTATTTTAGCAACACCAGCACCAAGAAAAGAATCAGAACCTTTTTCAATCTATAAAATCAGTAAACCTATAGATGGAATTGTAACAATCTATGCAGAACATATCAGTTATAGATTGTCTTATATTCCAGTCAAGCCATTTAGTGCAAGCAACTGTTATGGGGCATTGAATGGCTGTGTTGAAAATTCGTTAGAAGATAATCCGTTTACAGTCTGGACTGACAAAGCATTGAATATTGATTTTTCTTTTAATAAACCACAATCATTTAGATTGTGCTTAGGTGGTGTTGAAGGCAGTATTCTTGACATCTATAGAGGCGAATATGAGTTCAACAGATTTGCTGTTAAATTACACACACATAGAGGATCATTAAAAGATACTGCAAAAATCATCTATGGAAAAAATTTGACAGATTTAAAACAAGATGAATCAATTGAAAACACAATTACAGGAATCGTTCCTTATTGGAGTTCTACAGTTACACAAACAAATGATGAAGGAACATCAACAAGTGAATCAGTTGAAGTTGTTGTCACACTTCCAGAGTATGTACTCGAATCAGAATATGCAGATAAATTTCCTTATAGAAGAACAGCAGTTGTTGATTTAAGTGGATACTTCCAAGAAAAACCAACAGTAGATGAATTACGTGCAAGAGCAAATCAATATATGAAAGATAATCTAACAGGATTACCAACTGTTTCTCTAACAGTCAGCTTTATTGATTTAGCAAGATCTGAAGAAAATAAAGATTTTGCAAGTGAGATTGTATATTTAGGAGATCAAGTTCCAGTCTATTTTGAAAAGCTTGGAATTTCTGCAAAGGCAGAAATCACTAGCATGACTTATGATGTTCTGGCAGACAGGTATGATTCATTGACACTAGGAACAGTTTCTTCTTCTCTTTCTAAAACATTAAATGAAATTTCAAAAAAACAAGATACAGTTGTTACACAAACCAATTTGCAGAGTGCATTAATCTTAGCTCAAAAAATCATGGCTGGTGGAGCTGGTGGCTATATAGTAACAAAATATTTTAATGGGCATCCGGCTGAAACATATTATGGTGATACAGATAATGTTGATACGATGGTTAATGTTATTCGCATCAATAAAAACGGAATTGCTTTTTCTAACAGTGGAATCTCCGGTCCTTATGTTTCTGCTTGGACGATTGATGGAAAATTCAATGCAGATTTTATTCAAGCTGGCAAAATTAGTGGATCTTTCATTGAAGCAAATTCACTACAAATTGGAAGCTTTGATGAAGCCACTACGAATACAATTACTTCCGGTCTTTCCGAAGCAGTAACAGAGTGGTATGTAAGTACATCTCCAACAGAGCCGATAGGTGGTGAATGGTCTGAAACAAGTCCTCAATGGGCAGAAAACAACTACATCTGGCAGCGTTTAAAAACTATTAACAAGAAAGGTGAAATCAGTTATTCAGAGCCATCTTGTGTGCAGGGAGATAAAGGCAGTACAGGAATAAGAAATCTGATAAGAAACTCTAAGACAATGATTTTCGAATCATACAGCCTTGTATCATCAACCATCAGTTCATTCTTGACTGATGAAAACGGAAATATTTTGACAGATGAATCAATGAACAGATTCATTGCATAGGAGTATATATGGCAGATAAGAAATTAACAGAAGTAACAACAGCAACAAGCTCAAACAGTAATGATTTCGTTGTACTCATTCAATCAAATGCGGTCAAAAAAATAGAACTGTCTAAATTGAATGTTGGGATCAGTGAAGAAAGGATTACACAAATTGTTGAAGAAAAAGTGAACGACAAAATTCCTCCAAGTGCGGAAGGAGAGTACTATTAATGGCTAACAGAATTATTGATGACGTGAATCTGAAGAATATTGCCAATGCAATACGAAATAAGAAAGGAACCACAAATCAGATGCTGCCTAGTCAGATGGCAAACGAAATCTCATCTATAAAAACTGAAACATCAAGTGGTGGAACTGATACAAGCGATGCAACAGTTAATGCAAGTGATATATTATCAGGAAAGATTGCCTATGGTGCAAGTGGTCGTATTATCGGCAGTATGAAAAATAACGGAAGTCAGACAATCAATGTTAGCAGTGCTAATACTTCTTATACTATCAGCAAAGGCTATCATGATGGCTCTGGGAGCGTGCAAATCAGTTCTGCAGACGCTTCTAAACTGATTGCTTCAAACATAAAGAGAGGTGTTACTATTCTAGGCGTTACAGGTTCCTATCAAGGCAGTGCATCGAGTAGCGGTATTCAAGTCAGAACAGGAACTACTACTTTAACATCTATTGATACAGGTTTAAGTTCTATTGATAAGTTCATTATGTATTCGGATACGATTTCATCAGAAGGACTTGTCAATGTTGTATATGACAGTTCCAAGTCAGCCGTAACGTTAACTGTATGTGGTGGATACAACAGTTTTGTTAAGCAGTGCAATGTAATGACACAGACAACAGGATATTCCGTAAGTGGTGGAACATTCCAATGGACAGACAATACCGCTTTAGGAAGCTTCATGCATGATGCGACATATAATTGGATCGCAGTAGGAAGTTAGTTATGTCAGTTTTTAAAACAGTTGATACTTTAAATCCTTATGCAAAAAGTGATAAAGTTTTAAACATTAATTTAGACAGTCAGTCAGATGCGTATAGCCTGAGCAACCTTATTTATGAAGCAGGAACATATGTTTTCGCAATATGGGTAAAGACCGATAGCAACAGTACTGTCAACTTTAAGATTTTAGGAACTGATGTATCATTTGAATCCACAGATTCATGGCAATTGTTTACAAAAAGAATCGATGCAGATAACTCGAACAAGTCTGTAGAAATTAAGCCACAGGTAAATATAAATTCATACTTTTATGAAGGTTTTCTTTCAAAAGGAACAACTTTTACAGGTTGGTCTCCTGCACCAGAAGATGTGGACGAAGACATTAATAACGCTCAGTCATCAGCAGACAAGGCAAACACTAATGCTAGTAATGCCCAGCAGAGTGCGAATAGTGCACAGAACACGGCGAACAATGCTTCTACTAAAGCTGATCAGGTAAAAGCGGATGCAGCTGCAGCAAGTTTAGCAGCACAGAAAGCTAAAGACCAAGCTGATAAAGCACAGAAAGATTCCGATGCCGCTAAATCATTAGCAACAAATGCGTGGAATGACATTAATGATTTAGAGCAAGTTGTAATTGTAGACTCAAGTGGTGTTCGTGTTCTCGAATCAAAAAATTCAAAGAACTATTCGCACATCAAATCAGATGGAATGCATGTGTTTAATAATGGCAATGACGTTGCACAGTTTGGGCAGCAGTCAAAGATGAATAACCTGGCTGTCAAAGATTACATGATGTTTGGTGCACATAGAGCTGAATTGTCAACAATTAACGAAGAACAAGGAACAGCATTCTACTGGATAGGAGACATACAATAATGGCAACAGAAAGACGAAATTATGGCATAACTTCTTACACCAGCATTCATGTTTATGCGGATGAAACACAGGTCGATACAGCGAATAACAGATCTTATATTTCCACAGAATTATGGATCTTAGGTAGTAGTTACTCAGCTTACAACGTAGACTGCAACGTTACGGGTGGCAGTGGATACACCAATTCACATTTGTCAGCTAATGGCTGGGTACAGTTAGTAAGCGGTGGCTTCTGGGCTCCACATAATGCTGATGGAACAGGTATGGCGACTGTTGGCTCGTATTACTCTTCCGGATACGGAAATATGCCGTATGAAGAGTTTACGCTGACTCTTACCAAGATTGCTAGAGCTTCACAGCCATCTATCAATACATATCCAGGTAACTCACCTGATATTACAGCTGGCACAGCTTGTACTATTCATATGAATAAGCAGGCTAACTTCACTCATACGGTTAAATATTCATTTGGCAAAAAATCTGGAACGATTGCGACTGGTGTAGTAGATAACTGCTCATGGACTCCTCCAACTTCTTTATTGGATCAGATTCCTAATGCTTCAACTGGATCAGGAACGATTTCTGTTGAAACATATAGCGGTTCTACAAAAATTGGTGAAACTAAGTCTTGCGGATTTACTCTGCATCTGCCAAATAACTCTGAACCTACTATCGGGACAATTACTTTAACTGAGCAACATGCTGGTGTAAAAGCCAAGAATGCAAACGTTACAGTTCAACAGATTTCAAAGAAATTAGTATCAGTATCGGTAAATGCTAAATATTCAGCAAGTATTAAAACAGTAACTTGTGATGGTGTTACGCTATCGAACAATAATGGTACTTATACAGGTTATATTTCTAACAAGACGAACGGAACGTATAAAGTAATAGCTACTGACAGTAGAGGTCTGCGATCTAGTAATGCAGCTGAACAGACATTCTATGAATATGATAAACCGTTTATAACAGCTGCTTTAAAAAGAGAAAGCGAAACCTCTGCTGAAGGAACACTCAGTGTCAGCGGATCATATTCAACTATTCTTAGCAATACACTTTCTATGACGATTCAGCGTAATGATGATACCTATGGTACTACTGTTTATCCAACGCTAAGCAATGGTAACATATCATATTCAAAATCTTATACTGATTTAAATTATGTACAGAACTTTACTATTAAGGTGAAGGCTACTGATGGATTTGGCGAATCAGTTGAAGCAACAGCTGTATTAGGTGTTGGTCAGTATGCACTATGGATGGGTAAGTATAACGTTAAGGTTGGTGGAAAACTCAATGTCGGAAGTGATCTGACTGTTGGTGGAGCAATATCTGCATCAGGTAAAATAGATGCACTTGATTTCCGCTATAAAGGAGCTAGTCCGGCAATACATTATGTTGCACAGGGGTATCATGATCCTGGTTCTACACCAGTTTACATGAATTCTGGCATGGCTGGACATAGATTCACAGATGCCTATATATACGACCCCGCTTATGCGTCAAAGCACTTCGATAATGACAAAACATATCCGTCAATTCAAGTCAAGAAAAAAGGAATGTATATGATTGTTTGTCGTGTACGTGGTGCGAATGTACAACAAAGTGCCACATATGGTATTGGTTACACTGTTAATAAACTCGATAACAGTGGTGAATGGGGTGAAAATCAATATAACTTGTATGCTACATTCTACGCATGTGCAGCATCATCAGTTTTCTTAAGGGTGCTAAATGCAAATGACGTGCTTAGATGGCAAGTTATTGCCGATCCAACTAGAAAAGTTGAGCACTTCGAAATGCATTTATTTTATGTAACTGACCAATAAAGGAGATACGTATGATTATAGAATTAAAAAATGGAGTGCAATTCTTATTGTCTAATTATGAGGATTGCGATGATTATATTAGCTTGTCCATTCCTACCTGCGTAACGCAATCAGTTCTTAAGGAATTTACAGAGGAAAATTTAGAAACTGTTTACATCAAAGACGATAAATTTAATCCAATTTCTGCATATAGAAATTTAACTTTGGATAACGACATTGGATATTCTCTACAGTTCAATCAGACTTCTTTCAATCTAGCTAAATACCATTTAACGGACAGATTAAACAGTATGGAAGCAGAATGCAAGAAGATTCCAAGTTTAACTGAGCAACTTACACAGGCACAGGCAGACATTGCGTATATCAGTGTTCTGTCTGACATTGACACGACAGCTACCGAGGAGGAAACATCAAATGAAAACAGTATTTGATTTAGCTAAAAAGTACTATCCGAAGTACTGGAGCAAGGAACGTTTAGATGTACTACTTGCAAAGAAGAAGCTTACGCAGAAAGAATACGATGAGCTTACAGTAGTGTCTACAGATGAAATTATCGGAGACAAGAATGACACATCAAGTTCCTTGGAATAAAGTTATTCTAGAAGAATTCATCCGTATAGGATGTCTAAGCAAAACTGAAGAAATGATTATGCGTACAAGAGTGCATGGCTGGACTATCACCAAGCAATCGTATGAATTGAATATGAGTGAATCCAATATCAAGAAGATAATTGCACGCTTAAAGAAGAAATATGATAACGCAGAAAAGTACAGTGCTATATTTCCACCTAGAAAACAAAGTGAAAAAGAACTGTACATGGATGAGAACTGAGAAGCAGAAATGCTTCTCTTTTTTTATTTATGCAGGAACTTTTATTATACTTTTTCGATACTTTTGATTATCAATTTAAAGATATTCTATAGATAGAAAAAAGGAGAATAGACTATGTACGGAGATTATTATAATCCTTACAACAACTATTCATCTAATAATCAATGGCAAAATCCTATTAATAGGAATAGACAAGAAATCATAAAAGTAAATGGCAAGAATGGAGCAGAAGCTTATCAGATGATGCCTAATTCACAAGCCTTGTTGTTAGATGAAACAGCACCTATTGTTTGGCTGGTACAAACGGATGGTGCAGGTTATAAAACAATATCTGCATTTGATTTAACACCACATGAAGAAATCAATACAAATTCTACTTTAAAGAATCTTGAAGAGAGATTAAAGAAAGTTGAAGAACAACTTTCCAGGAGCACAAATAATGTCAACGAATCCAATTCTAGAACAACTCAGCAGAACACAAACAACAGTTTCAAGAAATAATCCTATTGAAATGTTGAAACAATTCAATGAATTTAAAAGGAATATGCAAGGCAAGGATCCGCAAAAGATTGTGATGGATTTATTAAGTAGCGGTAGAATGTCTCAACAGCAATTTGAATTACTAAAGCAGCAGGCACAGCAATTACAGAATTTTTTGAAATAGGTGATAAACATTTAAAGGTGCACATTTGAATGTTTACATAGAAAAAAGAAAGGAAATAAAAATTATGACAGATTATTCATTATCTGATGTTGCATCCGTTGTTAGAGGAAACGATTATGATAACAATGGATTTGGCGGTGGTGCGTGGTGGATTATCGTTCTATTCTTATTCGCATTTATGGGAAATGGATTCTATGGTAATCGTAGCACTAATGGACAACCAGTAACTGAAGCAGGTCTGTGCAGTGCAATGAACTTCAACGACCTTCAAAATGCTGTCGGCAGATTATCCGACATGACCAAAGAGCAGACTTCAATTATTTCTAATGGAATTTGTGATTTGGGATATAAGATGCAGGGTGATATTGGAGGCTTAGGACGTGACGTAGCACTAGGACAGGCAAACATTTCACAGCAGATTTGCAAGAGCTCTGGCGATATTAAATACGATATGGCTATGGGATTTGCTTCTGTCAATAAGAATGTTGATGACAAGTTTGCACAGATGGAGAAATACCAGCGTGATCAGACAATTGCAGCTCAGGCAGCTAGAATTAATCAGCTTGAATTAGCACAGCAAATGGCTAATGTTGTACGTTATCCAACATCTTATGCTTATTCTGCTGGCCCATCACCATTCTGTGGTGGATGCTGCAATAACATTTAGTGAGTGTATTTAGTACACCTAAAACTTGAAGATGGTGTATTGCCATCTTCTTTTTAAAAAGAGAGGAAAATTTATGATAGAGACTTATTCAAATAATATTACAGTTCCTTCTAATGCATCTGTACCGTTAAATACAGTTTTCAGAAAAGGAACTACAGTCACAAAGAGTGGTGATGCATCCATTCAATTGAACAAATGTGGTATCTATGAGATTGCAGTCAGTGCTAGTGGAATTGCTGCAAGCGGTGGACTTATTACATTGCAATTAATGGTCAATGGTGTTGCACTGCCGAATGCATTTGCTAGTTTAACTGCTGCAGATACTACTTCAACACATTCTTTAGCTTTCACTACAAAAGTTCAAGTTCCTACAACCTACAATGAGAATTGCCCATGTAGCGAATCGTTTATTGTATCTTTGATGAATGCTGGTGTAGAAGCAACATATTCATTAGTAGATATTCTAGTAACAAAGTTGGTATAGCTATGGAACTGATAAGACAATTAGCGGAACAGATGGAAGATGAGATTTGTGACAGTAAACATTATGCAAAGTGGGCGGTAGAAGTGAAAGACAAATACCCTGAACTTGCAGAAACTTTATATACGATCTCATTACAGGAAGAAAAACATATGCAGATGTTACATGATGAAACTGAGAAAATAATCAGTGTATTAAAACAAAAAAATGTTTCTATTTCACCTGATATGTTAGCTATTTATGAGTATCTACATAAGAAGCAAATAAAAGAGCGTGAGCATGCACTAAGATACCAGGAATTATATAAAAAATAGTGGAATTGGATGCCACAAGGATGCCACACAACAAAAAAACCGCTTATTTATGCGGTTTTTTCATACTAAGGGCGACTAGTGGGAAACGATTATAGGCTTTTTTTAACATTTATTACCTTCATTTTTTCGCTTATTTATGCGAAATTGCATTTTTGATTTTTATGCTTTTTTACAAAATGGATGCCACAAGGATGCCACGGATGCTATTTTTTGCATGCATGTTTTCTATAAGAATCTTCTATAAAATCCATCATCTGATTGTCAGTATCTTTTAATAAGTGCGTGTATGTTTTTAACGTTTGATTTATATCTGAATGTCCTAGCCTTTTACTAACTGCAACAATGTTGACTCCAGCATTGATTAAAAGGGTAGCATGTGAGTGCCTTAAATCATGCAGCCTAATTTTCTTAACACCACTCTTTTTTATTCCTTTATTAAAGTAACGATCAATAGTTGTTCTGGTAAGTGGACTATCACCACCAAAAAGATAACCTTTTCTATACATTTGTTTTAGTTTCAATAATTGAGAATAGACTTCACTGTTTAAACGCACGTAACGTTTATTTCCTGTTTTGGTAGATTTAATACCTGTAGATGCATCTCTTTGTGATCCATGTATATAAATTGATTTATCATCTTCTATTAAATCAGAACACTGCAAAGCTATTACTTCACCTTTTCTGGCACCAGTCCAAAAGAGAGTAGTAAAGTAAATTCTGTACAGTTCATTGTCAACACCATTAAGAAACTGATTAAACTCTTCAACAGTCCATACTTGCATTTCTGACATTTTTTCTTCTTCAGTGTTTTTGAAATTTTTGAGAACAACACTAACATTAGAAATTCCATATATTTCAGATGCAAATTTAAAAACGGATCTTACATAAGAAATACATGTATTCTTTGTTTTTGTGGCATAATCCATCTTGCCAAGATTATTTCTCCATTTAATCAATTGTTCTTTAGAAATCTTCTTAATTGGTTTCTCATACAGATCAGAAAATCGTTTTTCAAAGTGTTCTCTATGATGCCTTTTTGAAATTTCAGAAGATTCAATTGTTTCTTCCCACAGTTCAGACATTTCTTTAAAAGTAAGATTAGTGTTAGAAGAAATAGTAGAATCATTCTTTTGCATTTTGAGTTTTGCTTCTTCTTCTACTGCTTCACGTTTTAATTTAAAACCACGTTTTTTTATACACTTCTTTTTATTTGTCAGTGGATCTTTAGTAGTCACCTGTACAAAATAAGTTTTTCTTTTCTTATCGTAGCCAATCATGGTATAATTACCTCGCACATTTATAGATTTTCTTTTTTGGGTGAAATCCAAGGAAGGATCAGCACTGCTCTTTTCTTTTTCCTACTTAGAGCAGTGCTTTTTCTTTTTATAAACTTAGTAGAGAATTGATTGCATCTTTTATGTTTTTTGGTGCAGAACGATAGTTGCTAATCAATTCAATCTCTTTTATATCTGTTAACGTTATAATGTTTTCTATCGGTACGTCGTAACCTAGTAGCCGTGTGGGAGAAACATTCAATGCACTTGCAATTTCATAAATTCTATTTGCTTTTGGAACTGCAAATCCAGACATATATTGAGAAATTGAAGATTTAGATATTCCTGACTTTCTACTTAGTTCGATAGCGGACATGTTTCTAATTCTTAAACCTTCCTTAATCCTATCTTTTACTTCTTTCACATTTTCTTCCTATTCCTACTTAGAGCAGTGCTTTTTCTTTTTGTAAACCCAGTAGAGAATTGATAGCATCTCTAATGTATTCAGGAGCAGTACGATAGCCTGATACTAAATCAATTTCTAATCGATCTGTTAATAATAAATTTTTATTTTCAGAATTGCCAACATTAAACAATTGACTATCATCAACCATATCAAAAAGCTGTTGAACAGAATAACCCATGTTTATTGCTATTGATTTAAATGCATCTAAACTTTGATTTTTTTTTTTACCGTTTATTATTTGAGAAATATATGTATTTGATAATCCACATTTCCTAGCAAACTCACGAGCTGATAAATTGTGTTCTTTTAAATAATCCATAATGATATCTCCTATATCCATATTGTTCCCTCCATTTTCCCATCTACTTATTTATGAAATGTGTTTTTCAACATAGTCAAATACATCAGAAATTGAAATATCAATGCAATCACAATAATCTTTCAAAGAATGTGCATACATTCTAACTTCTCCAGTTTCCCATCTGCTAACTGTCATTTTTGTTACACCAGTTTTATCTGCAATTTGTTGCAAAGAAATATTTTTTTTGGTTCTGCATTCTCTTAAATACATTCCAATTGTTTGATCAAATCTTGTATCTTCATTTCTTTTTTTACTCATTTTTTTACCTCTGAATTGATAATATTATAATATCAAAAAAAAACGTAACAAGTTACAAAAAATGATTGACAGTTACGAAAAATTGAATAAAATTGTATTTGTGTAACACAACACGATACAAGAAAGGGGAATGAATGGAAGAACTTTTAAGTATTAAAGCAGTTGCTGCAATTAAGAAAATGAAAATGACAGAATTATCAGAACTGACAGAAATTCCGTATGAAAGATTAATCAATCTTAATAGTGGGCGAGGTGTAATGACTGCAAAAGAGCTTATGCTAATTTCAAAAGCAACAGGAATTAAGCCAGAAAAAATTAAATGCTAAATTTTTTTAAAAAATAAGTATCGTAACACGTTACTATTCATCTGCTGAATTCTAAGTACAATCTGGATCTATCTGTTTCTTGATTAAAGGCAAATAAAAAACCATTTGGACTATGGAGATTCTGACAAGAATTTCTGAATGCGTAAAAAACGTAAACTCAAAAATATTTCACAATTTAAAAATCAGCAATGATGCCTAGCTGATTACTCACGAAAGATTGTACTTAGTATTCAGCGGATGATGGAAAAAGAAAGGAGTGAAGATGCCAAGACCTATTAAGACAAGAGAAAAGATTGCTTCTCAATTCTATCTTAATACAACAGATATCATGGTGCTGATTGGATGCAGCTGGCAAAACGCAAAACGATTATTCAACAAAGCGAGTGAAGTTGATAATGAAGAGCTGCCATTCAGAGTTGAACCTTTAAAGGTTAGAACTCAAACAGTTCTCAAATTAGCAGGAATATCTCAAAGGCAAATAGATAGGATCGTTCAAGGCACAAAAAAAGAAATCCAGTCATAGAGAATTTATGGATTTCCGGGTGAAGCCAAGACCAATTAACTTCACCCACATTGTAACAAAAATAAGGAGAAAAAACAATGCTGGAAAAAACAAGAAAAAGACATTTGAGATTGTCTCTACAAATGCTGTTGACACTCATCATACCAATCTGCGGATTTATCACAATTGGAACAGAAGATACATTCTTATGTGTTTCATCTGCATTCATTATGATCTCGTCCTTAATCATTATGAATAGATATGGAGATTAAACATGCCTAAGTTATCAAGAGAAACATTAGAAAAGAGATTGAATGCTGCACTGAAAGCATTGGATCAGGAAAGAAAAATGAATCTGAAACTCTGGAATGACTTCCATGAAGCACAAATAAGAATTCAGTACTTAGAAAATGAGAATTCTATGTTGAGATTGAAAGATGGCAGTTAACTGGAATCTGTTAAAGGAGGTAAGAAAGATGCAGAAAAATTACCATTTAGATGCCTATGCAGTGGATGCAGTAACCTGGAAGAATCGTCCAACAAGATTTGAAATTACTGATGGCTGCAATGGCAAATATAAGATTTGTACAGAACACGATGAATTATTTGTTTCTAAGCAGGACTTGATTGAAGTCCAGATCCTTATCGAACAAGCATTAGCAGACATTAAAATCAATTAGAAAGAAGTAAGCATGCCAAACAGAATTATTAGAGAAAGTATTTGCAGAAGCGATTCTATTGATTCTCTATCTTGGTTTGAAGAAGTTCTGTTTTATAGATTGATTGTGAATGCAGATGATTACGGCAGATTCGATGGACGAGAATCCATCATAAATGCCTATTGTTTTCCACTAAAGGAAATGAGAAATAAGCAGATCGGTGATGCCCTTAACAGCCTAGCCTCTGCTGGAATGGTTTACACCTATGAGGTTGAAGCTAAACCCTTCCTTCAGATTGCGAACTGGGAGCAATACCAACAGATCCGTGCTAAAAAATCCAAATATCCTGCACCCGAAAACGATACTTGCAATCAAATGATATCAGATGATATCAAAAGTTACCGTAATCCAATACAATCCAATCCTAATCCGAATCCTAATCCGAATCCTAATCCGAATCCTAATCCTAATCCGAATCCTAATCCGAATCCAAGTATATATCGTGCAAACAGCAATGCCGATGTACTAGTTAAGACTGAAACCTTGGATCTTGCCGAATCGTGGTTTAACTCATTCTGGAACGTTTACCCAAAGAAAAACGACAAGAAGAAAGCAAAAGAGAGGTTTATTAAGATTTGCAAAACGGAAGAGGACTATCAAAAAATCATGGCTGGATTAAACAGAACAGTCATTCCACAGGCACAGGCAGAAGGTACAAAATACATTCCTCTAGCAACAACATGGCTGAATGGTGAGCGATGGGAAGATGAGCCTTATGTGCAGAAAAACAGCAAAGGGAAAGGATGGAACTTTACAGACTTATGACAAGAGAAGATGCAAAAAAGATTCTGCAAATGTTCAAAATCAGCTATCCAAACAGCTTTACGAACATGAACATTGACGAAGCAAAGATGTTTGTGAACCTTTGGACTGAATCATTTTTGAACATACCTACAAAGGTTGTTTTTGATGCAGTGAAAAATTACATCTACAACACTGATGAGAAGTTTGCACCTAACGTAGGGCAGATCAGAACTGCAATTGTGAAGAATCTGGCACCAGACGTAGAAGAGACTGCAATTCATGCCTGGGAACAGTTTCGAAAGTTTGTTTCCAACGTGGATTCGTGGGCAACAGTTGCAGAAGAAGAACCAAAGTATAAAAAGCTAGATTCAATCACAAGACGATTGTACACACATCGAGAAGCTAGAAGTCTGGCACAGCTAGACAGGAATGTTCTGGAGTATCGAAGAAACGAATTTGTAAGGCTGTACCAGAACATTCTGTACAAAGAGAATGAAAATGCTATGAACAGAGGAGACCTTGTTACCTTAGCAGGCGGACAGGAAAGATTTACAGCACTTGGCTATTCTACAGAAAATTTATTACAGCTAGAAGGGGGAACAAGTGGAACAGCAACACGAAAAGAGCATCAAGATTGAGTTGTATAACGATCATTTCGAAAATGCGAAAAGATACCAAATCCCACGTGCACAACTGATCATTGCAGACATTCCATACAACATAGGCAAAAATGCATATGGAAGTAGATCAGACTGGTATATCGGTGGTGACAACAAGAACGGAGAAAGCAGTAAGGCAAATTCTGAATTCTTTGATACAGATAAAGACTTCAAGATTTACAACTTCTTTCAGTTCTGCACAAGGCTTTTGAAGAAAGAACCCAAAGAAACAGGAAAAGCACCATGCATGATTATTTTCTGCTCATGGCAGCAATTAACACCTGTTTCAGATTATGCGAAACAATTTGGATTCAAACATTCTCAACCTTTGTTCTTCATCAAGAATTCTTCTTCACAAGTTCTTAAAGCTAACATGCGTGTTTGTGGTGCAACAGAATGCGCATTAGTTCTTTACAGAGAAAAACTACCGAAATTCAACAACAACGGAAAAATGATTCTCGACTGGTTTAAGTGGGACAGGGGGGGGAGATATCCTAAAATACATCCGACACAAAAGCCAGTTGAAGTTATTAAACAACTAGTAGAAATATACACAGATGAATATGACGTTGTGATAGATCCCGTTGCTGGCAGTGGTTCAACACTTAGAGCGTGTGCAGAACTAAACAGATCATGTTATGGGTTTGAAATTAAGAAAGATTTTTACAAGCTGGCAAAAGAAAAGATGCTAACAAATGTAACCCCACAATTATTTTGAGAAAGGAGAAAAAATGTCAAAAATTAGAGGATTTGAACTAGTAAAAGAAGAAGCAAGACAGAATCATGTGAAATGCATTCTGCTGCCAAAGAGAAGCACAAAGAACAGTGCAGGATATGACTTTTTTCTTCCAAAGAGCGTTGCTATTCTGCCACATAGTACAACACTGCTATGGACAGACGTTAAGGCATACATGCAGAAAGACGAAGTACTACAGATGTATATCAGAAGCTCAATTGGAAAGCGAGGAATCATTCTTAGCAACTGCACAGGCATCATTGACAGTGATTATTACAGCAATCCTACCAACGATGGAAACATTGGAATCATGCTTAGAAACATGACGGATGAAGTAATCGAACTGATGGGCGGTGAGAAGATCATGCAGGGAATCTTTACGAAGTATTTAATTGCAGACAATGACAACGCAACAGAAGAACGCATCGGTGGAATCGGAAGTACAGGAAAAGGAAACTAGAATGAGCCGACAGTTAACGATTTTTGATGAGCTGTGCGACAAGTTCAGTATTACAAAGCCTATTCGTTTAATAGAATTATTTGCCGGCTACGGATCACAAGCAATGGCACTGAAAAGAACTGGTGCAGAGTTTGAACACTACAGAGTTGTCGAGTTTGATAAATACGCTATCAAGTCTTACAACGCTGTTCATGGAACAGACTTTCCAGCAATCGACATTACAACAGTTCATGCTGCAGATTTAGGAATCGTTGATACAAATGATTACTGCTACATGATGACATATAGCTTTCCATGTACTGACTTATCCGTAGCAGGACTTCAGAAAGGCATGAAAAAAGGAAGTGGCACACGTTCTGGACTGCTTTGGGAAGTTGAAAGACTTCTCAAAGAAATGGATGAGCTGCCGCAGATTCTATTCATGGAAAATGTAACATAGGTTCATAATCAGCAGAACATCGAAGATTTTAAATCATGGCTTAATTTTCTTGAATCGTTAGGCTATTCGAACTACTGGAAAGACTTAAATGCAAAAGACTTTGGAGTGCCACAGAACAGAGAACGCTGTTTCATGATTTCTTTACTTGGAAATTACGTTTATCACTTCCCTGAACCGATCAGGGAAAGAAGGACTAAGCTGAAAGATTTATTGGATCATAACGTTGATGAAAGATTTTATCTGAAATCAGAAAAAGCAGAAAAGCTCATCAAGCAATTGATTGTTGCAAATATTCCTTCAGAAAACGAAAACGTAGAGACAGTGCTGGCTACCAAACAAGGAACAGTATTAGAAAGACAAACGGATGTAGGTGCTACCCTTCTTTCACGTGATTATAAAGGATTAAGTAATAGAGATAATGACAATGTAGTTGTTGAGAAGATTTCAATCAGACAGGCAACGAAAAAAGGATTTATCGATATGAACAATGGGGGGTAGTTGACATGTCTTATCCAGGTTCAAAATTAAGACGAGGAAGAGTACAGGAAGATGGCAACGTATCTCCAACGCTTACATGCAGTGGCGATGCAATTATGAGGGTAGAGAAATGCAGGAAAAAGAAATAATCAAACTTGGCTATCTTGGAAATGAGAAGCACCAAAGTACATTGGTTATTTCAAAAGAAGGTATTGCTCCTACTTTGGACTGCTGCATGGGGGGGAACTTACAGGTAAAAATTATGGACGAAGTAAAAGTTGTTGGTGAACTTGAAAAAGGATTTAAACAAGTCTATCAGGTTTTATCACCAGAAGGATTATCACCCACGCTGGACTGCTGTGGTGGTGGAAATAGACAAGTGAAAATCTATGATGAGTATGAATATAGGATCAGAAGATTAACACCTAAAGAATATGGCAGATTGATGGGAGTTTCTGACGAAGATTATGAAAAGATGGCATCTGTCAACAGTAATTCTCAATTGTATAAGCAATTTGGAAATTCAATTGTCGTAGATGTTATGTGTGCGATCTTCAAAAATTTGAATATAGAACAGGAGAAAGAAAAAAATGATTAGTTGTGATGAAGGAAAGACAGCTGTAGTAGGAATGGGATATAAAGTGTTATCAGAATGGGCAACACTGACATATGCGATTCTCATGGAATTTACAGAGAATAACAAAGATAAGGAATTTAAAGAGCATCTTAAAGAAAAGATGCGTGATGCTCTGGAAATGGATTTTGCGATGGCATTCGGTAAAAAAACAAGTGAAGAAATATTGAAAGAAGCAATCGAATCGATGAAAGAAACTATTTTAAAAAATATGGAAGAAAGTTGAAAGATCTAGAAAGCAATGGAAAAGTTAAGTGCATGGTGCTTTTCAAACAATCCGAAGATCCTTTCAAAAAGCAGAAATGCCGAAGAATTGAAAGAAGAGCTGTATAGAAAAAAGGAATGCTATGAAAAGACATTAGAAGAGAAAGAAAACGAGCTGAAGCTTAAGATGCATAAGAACAGAGCCCTGTATGAAAACAAGATAAAAAAGCTGCAGCAAATAATTGAAAGGCTGTAAGGACAAGGATATGAGTGAATACAAAGAATTAGAAAAGTGCGTGAAAGAGCTGCATTTCTTGTCAGACAAACTGTATTCGCAATTCTGCGATGGGGAGTTGTGTACAGATTGCAATCTAGATATTAAGAATGACGATTGCATCTTGAATAAACTGATTGTGACAATTGATGCATTAGAGGAGAAATACTTATTAGAGCATAAAGAAAAGATACTTACAAAATTTGAAAAAGACTATCTCAGTTCTACATTGCACCCTTTTAGAAAAATAATTGTGACTGTCTCTAAACATAGGCTTAACAACGATTTTGAATACATTGCAATACGTGTGAAATCGTTAAAAGAAGATGAAGAAGAAAATATGTGTTTTCCAGCTTTTAAAATAGGAACTATGTATAAAGGTATGGAACTTGATAAGAAATACAGTTTAGAGGAATTAGGATTGTGAGGAACGAAATAAATGAAAGCCAAGGAATTGATTGAATTATTACAGAAATACGATGATGAAACGGAAGTTAAAATATGCGATTCAAGACTTCCAGTTTATGAACCAATAGAAATATCTGATTTTGCAGATGATGTAGATGGGGTACTTATAATCGAAGGAGAATAAACATGCAAACAATGGATAATAAAGCATTAAAAATTGTAAAAGATTACGTTTTAGAGCATCTGGATAAAACTGATACAGTGAATGAGGCTGATACAGTTCCGTATATCGTGTGGAAATGCAAAGTGCTTCAGAATTGGAAGTATCTGCTAAGTACAGATCTGCATGATGGAATGTACTATGAGCTGACATTCAATGGCGATAAAGACGAGTGGTATCTTGATGCATACAAGAAATTTGAAAATAGATGTATTCCTATGAGCGAGGTTGAATGATGAACTATTACAAGCAAATTGCAGAAATGCTAGGAGTTGAGCTTGGAGAGGAGTTTAACCTAAAAGAAAATAAAACAAAAAATATTGTTAGACCTAGATATAAGATAACGCAAGAAGAAGGACTTATGTATAGCATGAACAGAAATGAATTTGCTAGAAGTCTTCTTCTTCTGTCAATTATTAATGGAAGCTACAGTGTCATAAAACTTCCATGGAAGCCTAAAAAAGGAGGCATATATTGGCACTACTCAGAAGTGTGGAAGGAAGTAGTTTCTTTCGAGTGGGAAGATTGTTTATATGATTTTCTTCTTTGGAAGGCAGGAAACTGTTTTAAGACAAAAGAAGAAGGCGATGCAAAAGCCAAAGAGATTATTGAAAAAATTCGAAAGGAGTACGAGGCAGCATGAACTATTGGAAACAATTTGCAGAAATGCTAGGACTTGAACTAGGGCAAGAGTTCGTACTAACGGATTCATATGGCAAAAGAAAAGATGGATATACATACCAAATTACAAAAAATGGAATTTTATATAAGTCACAAATAAATGATGATTGGTACGGTGAGAGATCAGAAACCATTGAAAGGCTTTTAGAAGGATACGATAAAGCAGTACCTAAACCATGGAAGCCAAAGCAAGATGATAGATATTGGTATTACTGCCTTACTTGGAAATCAGCTAATTGTTCCCGATGGGCTTCAGATGGGGTCGATTTACAATCTTGGAAGATTGGCAATTGCTTCCGAACTAAGGAAGAAGCAGAAACAAAAGGTAAAGAGATCATGGAACAGCTTCAGAAGGAGTACGAAGAAGCATGAATAATACACATGATTTATTAGCAGATGTTAAAGGTATTCTTGTCAAAGATTTCACTCCTAAATACAGCACGATCGAGCTAATTGAAAGCAAAGACACATATACGTTTGTAAATCCTGTAGGCTTGTTTCCTTTCAAAAAGGTGAGAAAAGACTACGGAAACAGAAAGATTCTTTCTGTGATGGATTTTAATGATACTCACACAACGTCAATAGCTATAGAGGTACTTAAATAATGATTAGCAGAGCAAAACTAAGAGGGAAAAAACTAGATGAAGATTGCAAGAGCTGCTGCACATCTTCTCACGAATATGGGCCAGATGATGATAGAGTTTTCTGCTATGGACTCGTTGACTATTCAACTGATGAACTTATTGAAAAATGCAAAAACTGTAAAGCACTTGCTTACAATGCAACACCACCGGAGGAAAGAAAATGAAAAGTAGAACAATAGTTGCACTTTCAACATTACTCATGTTGACAGGGTGCCAAAAATCATGTGCGGTTAATTACAATCTTAGAAATGATGCAAACAATTTTAAGGTTAGAAGAAAAGTAGTAGCACTCAATACCCGAACAGATGAAACATTGTTTTCAGTTGAAGGCTATATCTCAATTGATACAGACAGTGATGGAGATTTGAATGTAATGATCAGAACAGGTGAAGATGAATACAAATTGTTTTATGCTCATTTGTCTGATGATGTTACATATACATCTATTCAGCTTGAACCGAGAGAGACAAATCAATATGCATATGAAATATCTTTCTTCCCAGCTAAAGAAGCAATTATGCATGGATTGATTGATATAAATTCTACAGAGGAAAAAAGAAAATGAACGCTGAAGAAATGTTTGATGGGAAAGTAATAGGAGCTAAGTATATTGTCGAGCATTATATAGAAAGTGGAATTACAACGTGGATATATATTCCAGAAGAAAAAAAGGAGATCAAGATGAGTGAAACAAATTTAGAACATTATAAAAAAGAATTGAAGGAAATCTTCAATGAATATTATGATGAACCTTCAGAAATAATCAGAGAAATCAAAGCTCTTATGGGTGTAGAGATTAAAGGATATGGTTTTCAAAGCTGCACAGGTGCAATCTTAGATTGGATGGCACAGCCATACAAAGAACCTATCTTAGATGATGCAGAAAAGAAATATTTGTCAGAAGTCATTAAGCCTTTCTTAAGTAAAATTAAGTACATTGCAAAGTTTAAAAGTGCCTGTTCAGAGGATACGCAATATATTCATATTGCATTTTATGATGGGGACGGCTTAACTTTTCCGTATTTCAAAGCAAATTCGATGTACAAAGGTATGGAGCTTAACAAGGTTTACACATTAAAGGAGTTAAAACTATGAAGAATTTTGAGAAGTACAAAAAAGAAGTATATGAAGCAATTATGTTAACTAATTCAGATAAATTATTAGTACGTGCGGGGATTAAATTTAATCCTTTTGTTGACAATTACAGAGAATGCAAAGATCGTTTATTTGTTTGGTTATTTGAGGAATATCAAGTGCCTGTATTAGATGATGTAGAAAAGGAATACTTGTCAGCAGTCATTAAACCATTCAAGGGTGATGTTGATTATATCTGTAAGAGATTGAACCATGGTGGCTATTATATTGCAATTGTCAGCAATGGAAGTGATGTAATGAAGCTTCCATATTTTCCTAACAACGAAATGTATAAGGGTATGGAATTAGATCGCAGATATAAATTAAAGGAACTGGGATTATAGATATGTTAAACATTGAAAAATATAAAGACGATATTCTAAATGCAGCACAAGCAGACATAACTTGTTGTGTTATTGATTTGTATCATAATGGCAAATGTCCAGATAATTGCAAAGACTGCAAAAAAGCTGCTATGGAATGGCTTTTATCAGAATACAAAGAACCGATCCTAACTGATTCAGAAAGAGAGTACTTGTCGTCTGTTATCAAACCATTTAGGAAAAATGCAGATTTCGTTTGCAAAAATTCAAACATACTACGCGAATATATTTCTATTGGGCTTGATAATAATGACTGCATTAGTTTGCCAACTTTTAAACCAGGGGAAATGTATAAATGTATGGAAAAAAATAAACTATATGCATTAGAGGAGTTAGGACTATGAAACCAATTATCAACCCATGGTTATTCTACATTGTAGATGTAATTGACAACTTCAAATCAGCATGTTTCATTCTTATTCTGCTTATTGTAATAGCCTTTGGAGCTATAGTACTTATAGAAATAGGCGAAGCTGCGGATGAATTAGAATTAGACGAAGTGAAAGTAATTAAAACCCTCAAGAGAATGGTTGTTGTTGTAGTATTACTGATAACTTTTAACATGTTACTTCCAAGCAAAAAGACGTGCTATCAGATGATGATTGCTTCACAAGTAACAGACAATAATATCCAGAAAGCAGAAGATGTGATTAAGGGTTCTGTTGACTATATCTTTGAAAAGATAAATGAGGGTAAGTAAATGATAGCTTGGATATTTTCAAACATTAGGTTACTGATCACTCTTCTTGTTCTGCTTGCATGTATTTGTTACATCTTTCTTTTTTATATCTTATTTCAAGAAATGATGGAATGGAAAGATAAAAATGATAGACACAAATAGATGGTATATGCTTACGGAAAATGAGCGTGATGAAGTATTTAAAATAAAATACGGATGGATGCTTGCGAACATATTGAAATATGGAAACTGTTTAATCCCACAGGCAGCAATCAACAAATCCAGTTTAAGGATGATTAAAGCTGCACTCGAGCAGGATCTTAGTGATTTAGGATTTGAAGCAACAGTCAATATAAAAAAAATTTGTGTGAAAGAGTATCACGAAACAGATTATATAGCGGAGGGAACATTCGATGATAACGTCAGAATACAAGGCAAAGCCTTTAAAGGAAAAACCACTACTGGACGAATTAGACAGTGAAACTATAATTGCATGGTTTCGATGCAATTCCTGTATAACATGCCTGTTTAGAAAAAATGTAATTGATCAAGATGAAGAAGTGGATATTTACTGGTGCAGTAGAATGCACGAAAAAAATAGAATTTGTGAAATGTGCAATTTTCTAGGATATTCAAAAGAATAATCATGACCAGATTACAAAGATGCCCTTCCTGTGGCTGCACTGCAAGATTGTATGTAGACTTCAGTAAAAAAATTAATTCCAGATATCCGATAGTAGTTCGCTGCAGCATGTGTGGATTGTCCACAGAACCATGCAATTCAGAGCAGAGTGCTATCGAGACATGGAATAGCATGTTTGAGTGCAGACACGTTATAGGGAGACAAATAAAGCTATTCTGAAAGGGGTAATATGGCAAACTTTGGAAAAACGAAAAGCACTAAGAAAAAAGTAGTACCAAAAAAGATGCCTAAGCGATATGACAATCCAAACGATGATTATCAGCGTAAAACAGACTGGAAGCTAGGCAAACAGACAATGTGGTACATTTCAAAAGAAGATTTTGAAAAGATGCAGCGTGTACAGCTGGTACGTTGTCAGAAAGCAGAAGAAGATACTGATAACGAATACAGACAGGATCGTAATTATTTACTTTTGATGCTGGGTGTAAACCTTGGATGCAGAACAAATACGATTCTGGAAATGACACCAAGAGATTATGCAGGTGGCAAGTTCAGAATCAAAGAACACAAGACAGGAAAGGTACAGCAGTTTGAACTGAGAGACAATCTGTATCGCTTACTGGTGGACTATACGAAGAAATATGGCTATACGACAGATGAATTCATCTTTCGTGCACATAGATCAAGCAGAAATAAACCACTCACGAGACAGACTGCATGGGTGTTTGTAAAAGAGCTGGCGGATGAAGTAGGTATTGAATATATGGTTGGTGCTTATTCACTGAGAAAAAGTTTTGCAAGATGGCTGTATGATGAGTGCCACGATATTTATAAAGTACAGAGAGTTCTGAATCATTCTTCTGCTGTCACAACTGCAAGATATATCTGCCTGGAAGAAGATGAAGTAATGAAGATCAGAGCTGCTATCGAGTATGGTTTCGACAGGTTTCAGTAATAGTTTCTTACATAGTGCATTATGTAAGATTCCAAAAAGCAGGAAATCTATAAAAGTGGCATAAATAAAAGGAATTTTAAAAGAATACAAGCCACATGGCAATTTAACATAACTTGTATTCTGCAAGATTCCGAGAAAGGGATAAAACGATGGAAAAAGTTAACCACCCAGAGCATTATCAGAGCATAAAAGGCATTGAATGCATCGATGTCATGGAAGCATTCACAGAAGGACTTGAAGGAATAGAAGCAGTTGATACTGCACAGGTAATAAAGTACGTTTGCAGATGGAAAAAGAAAAATGGTTTAGAAGATCTTGAAAAGGCAGAATTCTATCTTCACCATTTAATGGAATACTTAATGAAGAAAGATGAAAATAAAGATGAAGATGAAGAATCAATAACTCTTTATGCTAACGGTGTTCCCTATGCAACCCTAAGAAAAAAACCAGTCAAAATAAAGGATGTATCTGATGATGAAAGAAATGATCAGCAAAGATGAAAAAAAAGTTGTGATTGGCAGACTTACAGAAGCATATGTCAGCATTCCAAAAAAGATTGAGCGTATCAACAGTCAGATAGATGAAATCAGGAAACGCTATACAAGTGTTTCAGCGGTCAGCTTTGAATCACATATTCCATCTGGAAAGACAAATGATGAGAAGCTGGCTGAGATGGTTACAAAATTGGATGAGCTGGAAAAACAGCGTGGAGATTTACGTAAAAGACAGGAATTCATCTACAAATCATTGGGCATCTTTAATCTTTCCGACAAAGAACTGCTTATTTTATCAGTTGTATACAATACAGATTCTTATGAAAAAGCTGGAGAAATGGCTGGATATTCCAAGACTCAAATCTATAGAATGATGGAAGAAATTTATAGAAAGGTATCAAAAAATATATGATCATTATTTTACTGATAGCGTATCTTGCAAATTTGCTTGTGGTAACAAATTTATTCTTCTGGATATTATGGTGGTTTGTGTTTATAATTTCTGTATTAGATACAATATTCGATATCCTAGATCGAGTGCATAGACACAAAAGGTAACAAATAAAAAAAGCACCGCATAATTGCGGTGTTTTTGTGTGGGCATACGTTGAAATATTGACCTCTTAGATTTCAATTTTGCTTAGTTTTAGCAATATCATCTAATACAAGTTGCCTAATATAATCAGATTTATTTGAAGCAGATCTTATTTTGTTGATTACATCTGCATCTTCTTCGTTTCTGAAAATTAGATTAATACGAATTGAATGCTCTTTTTGATAATCATTTTTTTGTTGGGTTCGATTGACTTTCTTTTTTTCTTTTGGCATGTTAAAATCTCCTTTACTCGATTTTATTATAAAACATGATCAGCGTCCAATTCCAAAGGATGCAACTTCTTATCCAGCCAAAGGTACATAGAGAAATACTTGTGACTTTCAATATAACGATCCATCTCTCTTAAAAAATCATCGTTTGTTGATTCGATTAAATCTTTATTGTTTTCAAAGCCTATGCAACCGTATTTCAAAACGATTTCTTTTCCATCAAATAAAACCCAATCGAAATAATCTTCATACGCTGTTTCGTGCTGAATGTCTGCACCACATTCCTGCAGCTCCTTGCAGAACTTCACGCTTGGATAGAGCTGAATGCGTTCCCTTCTATAATTGTGCTTCCATTCTATCTTCAGTGGTAGAATGATGTGATCCAAAGCAATTGCTGCTTTAGCAATGAAATTTTCTAATCTTTGCTGCATAACATACCTCCTAAAATTGACCTCATAGATTTGAAATTCACTTGTATTTTAACTCAACGCAATCTTAAATGCTGAATCATCAGCTGATAAGACTGGTGCCATACTGTAATTACCTAAAGGATAAACAGATTCTGCTCCATTGCATTCAGATAATTGTTTATTGATCCTTTTTACTACAGGATTTTTTTCATCGTCTTTTAATATCGTAATCGTACTTTTTGTACGACTGACAACTCTAAAATACCATATACAATCGTGATTACATGCACTTCTGCACGCATAGATGTTTCCTACTTCAAATTTTAGCATAAGCTTTAATCTCTTCTATCTCTTCCTTGAATCTTAAAACCACTTCTTCATCAACGATTTCATTTCTATGTGATTCAATGAATTCTTTTCCTTTTTCCATAGCTGGCAATAAAATATTCTGAATATCCAATGATTCAAAAAAATCGATTACTTCTTTGTATGAATTACATCTGCGAACACGGAAACCTGATTCAACCGAAATGTTCCATTCATCATCATCTTTTCTTATATAAAACCTGATTCCATCTTTCTGGTATTCATAACCTTCTTCTGTTGAGAAATAATAGTAAGTTTTGAATTTTTTGTTTTTATTGTATGTATAACGATTGAATTCTTTATATGCAGTCTTTCGCATATGATCCTCCTATATACCTTTAAATATTGACCTCATAGATTTCAATTTTGCTTATATTTCACAAACATAGAACATTTAAGGTAGCACCATGATATGCAAATGATGATTCACGAAGCAATTCACTTTCACTTTCAACCTGTACATCATTCATAGCTACTAAATTTTTGAGTTGCAGGAAATAAGTAATCTGAACAGTATCTTTATTTTTTATAGATCTAGTCCAGGAAATAATCTGTTTTCCTGTTTCATACCACACGCAATCAATTTTTTCATTTATCAAATCATGTGATAATTGCAATAATTCACAATCAATCTTTTTTGCTTCTTTGTCATATTCTGCAAAATCATGCGTTTTCCATGCTTTTTTGTTCAATTCATCAAGTGAATCAAACACAATCTTTTTTATGCACATTTCTTTTTTCCTCCTGCTATCTGCATTTTTCATGAAGGCTTTAGACTTCCAAAGGCTGCATTACAGAAGGGGATATACCCTTCAAAAATGGATCAAAAGATTTAATTTTTGCTTGCTTTTTCAACCTGCGAACTGCTAAACAGGTAAGCATTGACTAGAATATAATTACGATCTGAATTTTCATTTTCTTCATTTTCTTCGTTTTCCTGCTGCTTTCTGGTTTTACGTTTCCATAGCTTAGTAGTAACACAAGCTTTTTCACCACGTTTTACGTGATAACCATTACATTTCCAATAAAGGAACGTATTCAATTGTTCATTTTCTTTTATCGTTCCTTCTAAAATTGCCACTTTTGTTACTTCTTCCAGAATTGCTTCATTTGTCATATATATACCTCCTAAAATTGACTTGAAAGATTTCAAAATTGCTTGATTTTTTCGATTAATTCCATAGGTGGAAAATTGCAATTCATCAAATAATCGATAATTAGGTCAGGATCATCCATCAATTTTTCTTGAACATCATCGAAATTTTTCTCATATTCTTCTTCAGACATTGGAATTCCTTCCATGTCTAGTACGAAATCAACGATTTCATCTGCAAGTTCAAAACATAAGTATTTCATACTTCTTCCTTCTTTCTTTTTCCTGCTATCAGCTTTTCACATAATGGCTTTAGACATTCAAAGGCAGCTTTACAGTGGGGCGGTATACGTTCCAAAACCGCCTCGAAAGATTTGAAAATTGCTTTATTTTACAATTCTGTATCTAAACCTTAATAGAACCGTGTCACCGAATGTTTCACGGTGTATAAATGAGATTTCATCAGAATACATATGAACATTGATAAATTCCAGTAAATACCAACCCCATTGATTTACAAGATCCAATTGGTTTGTAATTTCTTCTGGCAAAAGTGTACTTTCAAATCCATGAAGTCTGTAAAACCTAATTTCATTTATGAATTTGTAGAAATCTTCTTCTTTGATTTCAATTACTTTCTTAAGTTTTCCAAGTTCTTCTACTTGATTGGCATTTAGTTTTCCAACATCAATTTTTTCTTTTTTCATTTTTTTATCCTCCTGCTATCTGCATTTTTCATGAAGGCTTTAGACTTCCAAAGGCTGCATTACAGAAGGGGTTATACCCCTTGAAACTGAATCGAAAGATTTCAATTTTGCTTCTTTTTCTTCTGACTTTCAATCCTTCATACGCTTTTCAAGACTTTCAATATCTTCCATTGTCAGCCATTCTGGCTTTTCACATGGTTTAAAACTGTTCCATAGCATTTTCATGTCTGCAATCTGATCTTCAACATTTCCAGCCCACAAATATTTAGCGTGTCTATTTCCATTGCCTAGAAAATAGGCACAGTCGGAACGCATCCTATCAAGTAACGTGTATCTATATTGTTCGTTACTTGTTTCAATGATTTCTTGCATAATTTTCATGTTTTTTATCCTCCTGCTATCTGCATTTTTCATGAAGGCTTTAGACTTCCAAAGGCTGCATTACAGAAGGGG
>ERZ1035027.248-NODE-248-length-33556-cov-7.735083_pt1 | contig 33556 bp, 26 predicted proteins | sample MGYA00520604_ERZ1035027 | MGnify/ENA primary metagenome ERZ1035027 (study PRJEB33766, sample SAMN09781743) | gut metagenome | biome: gut microbiome | host: Homo sapiens | place: Madagascar | study: EMG produced TPA metagenomics assembly of the PRJNA485056 data set...
CGTGTCCAGAACTATTTCGCCTTCGGCGTTATCTTCACATTCCGCACACATATGGGGTTCGGAGGGGGGTTCGAGGGCGCATTGCGGCCCCCTTATAGCCAGAAGGGATTCGGGCGCTTCGCGCCCTTCCCTGCATGTAGACGGGGTGCGCCAGGGGCGGGATGCGCCGCCTGGCATAGCGGCAATCGCAACTACCGAGGGCAGAGCGTTGGACGACGCGGGGCGGATCCAGGCGGGTGCCGTTTACATCCGCCCGGATAATGAGGCGACGCACCGTGGGCACCTCATCCCTGTACGCAAACGGAGAGGGCCGGTCTTCGACCCCCTCCGTTCGATTCGATATATATAGTTACGGCTTCTAGCTTTGCAGCTAGACCAGGCGCAGGAACTTCTTCTTGCCGACCTGGATCTGCGCACCTTCGAGGCGGGCGGGCTCCAGGTTGTAGGACTTGGGCTCGAGCGCCTCGCCGTTGAGCTTGACGCCGCCGCCGTCGATGAGGCGTCGTGCGTCGGAAACGCTTTGCGCCGCACCGGCGTTCACCAGCAGCTTGGCGAAGTACACGGTGCCGTCCTCGCCCGGGGTGAGGTCGGCCTGGAACGTGGGCGCGTCCTCCGGGAAACCGTGGTCCTTGAACTTCAGGTCGAAGTCGGCTTCCGCCTGCTCGGCCGCAGCCTCATCGTGATAGGCGGCGACGATGTTGCGAGCCAGTGCGCGCTTAACCTTGTTGGGGTGCAGCTTGTCTGCCTTCAAATCGGCCTCGAGCTGATCGATTTCAGCAACGGACAGCGTGGATGCCAGGCGATAGTACTTGACCATAAGCTCGTCGGGGATGGACATGACCTTGCCGAACATATCGTTGGCATCGTCGGTGAGACCCACGTAGTTGCCGTAGCTCTTCGACATCTTGCGCACGCCGTCGGTACCCTCGAGCAGCGGCATGGTGAGCGCGATCTGCGGCTCCATGTCCATCTTCTCCATGAGGTCGCGGCCAGCCAGGAGGTTGAACAGCTGGTCGGTGCCGCCCATTTCAACGTCCGCCTTCACCATGACCGAGTCGTATGCCTGCATGATGGGGTACAGGAACTCATGCATGGCAATGGGCGTTTGGGACTGGTAGCGCTTCGTGAAGTCATCGCGCTCGAGGATACGGGCGACGGTGAACTTGCTCATAAGGCCGAGCAAGTCCTTCAGGTTCAGCGACAAGATCCAGTCGGCGTTGTAGACGATCTTCGTTTTCTCAGGGTCCAGGATCTTCATAGCCTGGGCGACGTAGGTTTCGGCGTTGGCCTGCACCTGCTCCTGAGACAGCTGCGGGCGGGTGGTGTTCTTACCCGACGGGTCGCCGATGAGCGCCGTGCCGTTACCGATGATGAGCGTGACGTTGTGACCCAGGTCCTGGAACTGGCGCATCTTGCGCAGCGGGACCGCGTGACCCAGATGCAGGTCAGGGCTGGTCGGGTCGACACCGAGCTTGATATTGAGCGGCTTGCCGCGCTTGAGCTTCTCGAGCAGGCCGCTTTCGGGCACGATTTGCGCAGCGCCCGATGCGATGATGTGCAGTTGTTCTTCTGCGGACAGCATGGTTTCCTCTTTCTAAACGCGTATCTTCGGGATTCTAGCACATGCGGCTTACTGCACGCCGCGGAACAGGTGTCCACTGGTGCAACCGGGTTCTTTCGGCAACGCCGTGCCCTGAGCATGCGCCACGTTGCGGGCGCGCACAACGCGCTGCACCGCCTGGGTGGTCTCCTGCACGTTCATAAGCGTGCTGTCTACCAAAAGCCAGGTGATGCCAGCCTGAACGATATCGGGGATGGCATGCGCAACATCCAGCTGAACGCTGTTGTAAAGATGGCTGCGTCCGAGCTGGTCGGATATCACCGGGAAGTCGTAGCCCTTGCGATCCTTCAGGAAATGCGGGCTTTTGCGGCGCGCGCACGTTGCGCACTCCTGAGCACAGGGACCCTGGCTCATGAGCATGCAGTGCTCCGTGGTCATAAGCTCCTGACGTCCGATGACGGTAAGGCCGAGCTCGACGGGGCTTTCCTTCGCCAAATCGGAGATTTGGGCCAGGTTGAGTTCGGGCGAGAGCCAGACCCGCTTCGCGCCGAGGCGCGCGGCGGTTTGCAGGGCAAGCGCATTGGTGACGGGCAGGTGCGGCCCCACCTCTACGCAGGAGCCCGCCTCGTGAGCGCGAACGAGCTGCCCAAGGCTTTCGGCCATGACCGGCTGATCGGCGTGGACGCTGCGCCAGGCGTCAAAGCCGCATGCCTGCTCGCGCGTGAGCTCGCAATCGTCATGATCGGCGACGGGCAGCACGACGGCGCATGCCTTCGGATAGCTTGCCTGCTCGGCGGTTTCCGAGAGCTGACCGGCGATGGTGGCCTGGCCGTGCGCCAGGTTGACCGCGGGAACGTACACCTCGTCGGCACCGGCGCGTTTTGCCGCCCGAGCGCAAGCCGGATTAGTGGCCAGTACCGCGATATGGACGCCGCCGGCATGCGCCGGAAGCATACGGCTCCCCGCCTCCACGCGCGGCAGCGGGCGCTGGAACGTGCCTTCAAGCAGGGCCTGCTCAAGGGAATCGAGCGCCTCTGCGCGCACATGGTGCAGCTGCGAAAAGCCGATTCCCACACCCTCATCCATGTCGATATCGAGGTTCACCAGGGAAAACGGAGTCTGTCCTAGCCTGTCGATATGGGCACGGACATCATCTTCGCCGACCGCTTTGGTGCGTGCGGGCTCTACCTGCTGCCCCTCGGCGACCCCGACGGGCAGCTCGCCCTCTGCAAAGCGCTTGCGGGCGCCGCGCAGCGCACGCGGGTCGGCGGGGTTGTCGGCCAGGCAAAACTCGATGCGAAGGGGCTGCCCGATGCGCAGACGCGCATGACCCTGCACTTGAATACGCGGCAGACGATCGTCATCGACGAACGCGGCCTCTGCGCTTCGCACGCGGAACACGCGATCGCCCTTCCCCACCGCGCGCTCGGGCGCAAGCAGCAGATTTCCGTTGCGGTCGGTATCCACCTGGGAGACGGTATAGGCGAAATGGCCCTTGTTCGTCCAAAACTCGAGCACGTCGCCCGCGACGATGGGACGCTCGCATGCCACGGCGGCCTTTCCGTTCTTCACAGACGCCACACGCCCGATGAACACGCCGCGGTTGTTCGGGCGGCCATAGCTCATGATCTCGTTTCCGCGCTTGCCCTCCAGATACGCGGTGGTGAAGCCTCGGGAGAACGCCTCGGCAAGCTGGGCATGCTCCTGCTCCGTGCCCCCCGGAGCGGTCCAATCCTGCAGGCCGCTTTCGCGCGCGGCATCGCGCGCCGCGAGAACGCGGTCGAGCGCGGTACGATAAGCGCTGGTCACGGCATAGACGTACTCGGGCGACTTCATGCGGCCCTCGATCTTGAGGGACGCCACGCCAGCACGCACCAAGTCGGGAAGCAAGTCGATGCTGCACATATCCTGCGGGGACAGCAAGTGATCGCCCGGTGCCGGGAGCGGCTTGTTCTTCGCCACGTTATGCAATGCGTACGGCAGGCGGCACGCTTGCGCGCACAGCCCGCGATTCGCCGAACGCCCGCCGATGAGCGAGGACATGAAGCACTGGCCTGAATAGCACACGCACAACGCGCCGTGGGCGAACGTCTCGATTTCAAGGCCCAGCTGACCGCCGACCTTTGCCAAATGCTCGATCTCTGGCAGCGACAGCTCGCGCGCTAGGGTCACGCGCGCGGCGCCAAGCTGAGCGGCGGCGAGCATGCCCGCCTCATTGTGCGTATTCATTTGCGTGGAGATGTGCAGGCGCGCCTGCGGCAACGTTCGCGAAAGTTCGGAGGCGATGCCGATATCCTGCACGATGAACGCATCAGCACCGGCGCGATAAGCTTGGCGCGCCGTTTCCATGGCGCTATCGACCTCGCCGGGCAGAATGGCCGTGTTCAGCGTAACGTACACGTTCACGCCGCGCAGGTGCGCGAAAGCGCAAGCATCGGCAAACGTATCGATGGTGAAATTATCGGCGCCACGTCGCGCATTGAACGACTGAAGGCCCAGGTAAACTGCATCGGCGCCGCCGCGCACGGCGGCATGGAACGCCGCAATGCCGCCAGCCGGCGCCAAAAGCTCCACTTCTTGATCCATATATCCAACCCCCATTGAGTAGAGAATACAGCTGCAAGCTCCACGCGGCAGAAGCCGCCTCGTAAAATCCAGTTGCAACAGCATAAGAAAAAAACCACGGTAGTATAATCGAACAATGAAACTCAGACGAAAACAGCGCGAAATGCGCACCCATGCCGCCGCCTGGCTTTTGCTGGTTGCCGTTGTATGCCTGTGCTTCATGGGCTACTGGGGCGCTAAGGGCGCCTTGCGGGTAATGGACAGCTGGTGCGATGACCTTCCGCCTATCGAGGACACCGACTTCACCAACCACGCACGGGAATCGGTCATGTACGCCGCCGACGGTTCCACGGTGCTGGCGGAATTCCAACTGGAAAAGCGCGACCCCGTTGAATCAGACCAAGTCAGCGACCTCGTGAAACAAGCCACGGTGGACACCGAGGACGTGCGCTTCTACCAACATGGAGGGGTTGACCTTCCGGGCATTGCGCGCGCATTCGTCAACAACCTTGCGGGTGGCAGCCTGGAAGGCGCATCCACCATCACGCAGCAGCTTGTGCGCAACACGGTGCTCACGCAAGAGGCCAACGAGATATCGATCGAACGCAAGGTGCGCGAGGCGCAGCTGGCCATGGATCTGGAAAAGCAGTACAGCAAAGACGAGCTGCTTATGATGTACTTGAACACCGTGAACTACGGCGATGGTTGCTACGGCATACAGGCAGCTGCGCAAAACTATTTCCAAACCGACGCTGTTGATTTGAGCCTTACGCAAGCCGCCACCTTGGCCGGCATTCCGCAGTCGCCAACGTTCCTGAATCCGAAAACGTATCCCGACGCAGCGCTGGAACGCCGCAACCTTGTCCTTGAGCGCATGCTATCCGCTGGCGATATCACCCAGGAACAGTGCGACGCCGCGCAAGCCGAGCCGTTGAACCTCGATCCCGCTCCGGAGGTTCCAGAGGACGGCATTTACGCATACCCGTATTTCACCAGCTATGTGCGCAACCTTCTTATGGAGGAGGACAATCCCTTCGGATGCTCGTATGCCAGCCTGTTCGAAGGCGGGCTGACCATCCACACCACCTTGAACCCCTCCTTGCAAGACGACGCGGAAGCGGCATGTGATGCGCAGCGAGCCCGCATGAGCGGAGACCTCGACGCATCCCTGGTTACCATCGACCCCGCAACGGGCTATGTCGAAGCCATGGTCGGCGGTGGCGACTACGATATCAGCCAGGTGAACATCGCCACAGGAACGGGCGGCGGAGGCCGTCAAGCGGGATCGACGTTCAAGGCGTTCACGCTTGCGGCAGCTATAGAAAAGGGGATCTCGCCTCAAACTCGCATCGACTGCTCCTCCCCTATGACCAAGGAGGTCGACGGCAGGGAGCAGACGTTCGAGAACTTCGACAACATCGATTACGGGGTGCGCACCATTCAGAGCGCCACCGCTGTTTCGGCGAATACGGGGTACTTGCGCCTTTCCGAGGAAATCGGGCAAGCCGCAACGACGGAGATGGCCGGACGACTGGGCGTCGAATCGCCGATGAACACCGTGTACACCACAACGTTGGGCGTAGCCAGCGTGACTCCGCTCGATATGGCCAGCGCCTATGCAACGCTTGCAAGCGGCGGCACCAAGCGTGAGCCGGTTGTGATCACGGAAATCGAGGACAAGGACGGCAACATCATCTACAAGGCCGATGACGCCTCGAAACGCGTGATAAGCGAAGAAGTTGCCGGCGCGACCACCAACGTGCTTCGGCAGGTCTTCGAAGCGTCTGATGGTACGGCGCAAACCGCGAAGCTCGGCAACGGTCAGCCCGTTGCGGGCAAAACAGGCACTTCGACCGATTTCGCGGATCATTGGCTGGTCGGGTACACCCCATCGCTTTCGGTGGCAACCTGGATCGGCAATCCTGCCGGCAGCATAGCCACGGACACGCAGCTGAACTGCAACGCTTTGTGGAAGGATTTCATGGACCGCGCATGCGCCGGAAAGGCGGTCGAGCAATTCCCCGAGACGAAGGCCCCTAGCTACAACAACGCTTTCAACGAAAAGCAGAAGGCCGCACTCGGCGCCGAGGAGGAGAAAACCTCTGACAAGCAGACGCCTACGGCAATAACCTCAGGTTCGCAAACCGCAACCTCATCGCAGGCCAGCAGCACGGCAAACGCGAAAACGCCGCCGGACGCCACGGGCAAAACGCTTGAAGAGGCGAAGGGGCTGCTGAAAGACTGGAAGGCCGGCTCGGTGACGGAATACTCGAGCACCGTACCGAAGGATAGCGTGATCAGGCAGTATATTGCCAACGACGGCATGGTGGTGGTCGTGCTATCCACCGGGCCGAAAACCAACTAGCAAATCGAATCGCCGTTGGTTGCGCGACAAAACCGACGCCAGCTGCTTTCGACGAAAAAAGCCGCTGCGGGCAGCTTGGCAAAGTCGGCACAAGCCGATTAATCGAGGAGCTATCTAAGGCAGCTTGACGGAGAAGCGCTAGATAACCGGAACACCCAAAAGCCGCCAAAACGAGAATGATCCCCGCGAAGCGATATCGCGGGGATCATTCTCGTTTTCATCTTACCGTCTTGGCCTTAGGCTCGATGACGGCTCCTTCTTCTAGAAAGCCTTATTGCGGAAGATCAGCAGCGGTTTTGTCGCCTTCCTGCAGCTTTTCGAGGCCGCTGTTGTAAGCAGCCTGAATATCGGCAATGCGTTGGTCGTACGTAGACCAATCGAACGGCTGCGCATCCGTTGCGCTGTCGATTTCCGTGTACAGCTCGATATAGGCGTTCAAAGCATTCTCCAGCTGCTCGCTGCCGTCGACATAGCACTGCTTCACGTCCTTGAGAGCATCGGGCGCCTCTTGGCTATCGAGCTCGTCGAGCGCTTTGAAGGCGTTGTCCGCCTGAGTGCGCATCGTGACCACATCGCCACGGGACACGGCATCTGAAAAACCGCTCAGACGGGTTTGCAGCGTTTCCATGGTTTGATTGACCTGCGTCATATAGGCACGGTTGTCCGACTGCGCCTGCGAAGCCGCAGAGGTTTGCTGCTGGGGCATGCAGCCGCCTAGCACGGCAACGCTCAACGCCGCAGCGCAAACCGTTGCCGTCAGTTTTACCATCGTATGAGCCATTTCCGGTCCTATTCTACCTGTTGCCAAACCATATCTTACTGGGTTGCCGCACCGCCACCGGCGGATGCGCCCCCAGAAGCTGTGCCCCCTCCGGTTGCCGACCCGGTGCCACCTCCGCCGGTCGTACCGCCGGTTGCCGCTCCGGTACCGCCCCCCGTTGCGCCGCCGGTCGTCCCACCACCGGTTGCACTGCCGTTACCGGACCCTGTGCTGCCTGAGGCGTTCCCGTTTGCGTTGCCGGTACCGTAGCTATTGGAGTTGCCGCTTCCGCTAGCTGTGTCGGACTGGCCGTTGCTCGAGCCGGTGGAGTTGCCGTATTGGTTATTGCTCGAATTTCCAGCGGAGTTCGCGCTGTTGGAAGACGAGCTGGAAGACGTCGTTCCGATATGGTACGTAGCATTCGAGAACGCCTTGTACGTGGGGTTCGATGCCTGGGGGAACGTTTCGGTTTGCTTGCCGTACAGCGCCGCCGTCATGAACTTCTTGAACACATCCGCCGCGCTAACGTCGGTGGGGATGGTTTCCTGGTTAGACGGATCGCCGAACCAGATGGCAACGGACAGCTGCGGCGTGATGCCGCAGAACGTGATGTCATGGTACTCGCTGGAAGTACCCGTCTTCGCCGCCACTTCCTGGCCGTTATCGAGCTTGGCCAGCGTGCCGGTGCCTTCGGAGGTGTTCACGACGCCCTTCATGACCTCGGTAGCCGCGTGGGCCACTTCGGCGGAGATGACCTGCGTCCCCGACGGATGGCTGTTATCCACGATAAGGTTGTTGTTCTTGTCGTAGATCTTCAGGATGGGCTGAGCATCGTACTTCGTGCCGCCGTTGGCGATGCAGGCATACGCATCCGCCATGTCGAGCATAGTGACGTTGGACTGGCCGAGCGTCAGCGACGGATTGGCATTGAGCGTGGAAGTGATTCCCATCTTCTTCGCGGCATCGATGACCTTTTGGGTTCCCAAAGCCATTTGCAGTCGCACGAAGCCGGTGTTGGACGACACGGCGAAAGCGCGCGCGATGCTGCGGGTCCCGTAGTTGATGTTGTTGATGTTCTGCAGCGGATTCGAGCTATCGTATCCCGTATCGGGGATCACCGAAGGCGACGAGCAATCCACCATGGTTTGCGGATCGATGCCCTCTTCCAAAGCCGCAATCAGCGTGAACGTCTTGAAGGACGAACCGCAAGGACGGCCACCGTTGGTTCCCTCGCCGGTTGCCAGGTTGGTCTTTTGCGTATCCCAATCCTTACCGCCGACCAATGCGCGGATGAAACCCGTGGAAGGATCGATTGCCACGAGCGAACCGCTGATGGCATCGCTCAGGCCTTCTTCCTTCGTGCGGACGGCATCCTCTGCTGCCTCTTGGGTGTCGACATCAAGGGTGGTGACAACGGTCAGCCCGCCCTTGAACACATCGAGCTGGGAGTACTGGTCGGAAAGCACGTTTTTGACGTAGCTAGTGAAATACGGGTACTTCTCAATGCCATCCGAAGACGGTACGGAGGGATTGAGCACAAGATCCTGGGCTTTTGCGGAGTCGTGCTCTTCCTGAGTGATATAGCCGTTCGTCAGCATGCGGTCGAGGACCAGATTACGGCGCGCATAGCAATTGTCCGGATAATCGATGGGGTTGTTATAGGTAGGCGATTGGGGGATGCCGACAAGCGCTGCCGCTTCCGCCAGCGTCAAATCAGTTGCATCTTTAGAGAAATATCGCTGAGAAGCCGCCTGGATACCATAAGCACCCGAACCGTAATTCACGGTGTTCAGGTACATGAGGAGGATGTCGTTTTTCGAATACATCTCCTCGATTTTGACGGAAAGGTACATCTCGCGGACCTTGCGCTTAAGCGAGATATCGTTCATCTCGTCGGCGAGCACCGTGTTGCGCACGAACTGCTGCGTAATGGTTGAAGCGCCTTCGCGACCAGACCCTGTAAGCGTGACGAACGCGGCACGGGCAATGCCGACCAGGTCGAAGCCGCCATGATCGTAGAATCGCTCGTCCTCCGTTGCCACCGTGCCCTGCATCACGTACTTGCTGATGCCGCTCAGCTCCACCGGCTCACGGTTTTCCACCTGGAAGCGCGCAAGCTGCGTCTGCTCGTCGGATGCAAGCACCGTAGTCGGCGCAGACGTATTCAGCTCGGACACTTCCGAGACATCATAGGTTTTCAGGTCGCCAATCCAGGAATCGCCCAAGACGACGACGCCTATGCAACCGGCCAGGCAAATAGCCGCAATGATACTGAGAAACGCAAGCAGGCCGACAAAAGGACGCTTTTTCTTAATGCTCGGCCTGTTCTTTATCGAACGAGAAGCCACGAACCACCTCCAAGAAACTTGGATAATTGTACCATCGGGGGAAATAGGGTTTTCAAAGCACACAAGTTCGTAGCAAAAAAGCCAAGGGCAGCCAGGGAATCGACTGCTCGTCCCCTGGCCGCCCTTTTGATTTCGAGGCGCTGCGGCTATAGCAGCGACTCGTCTGCGGCAAGCGCCGCTTTAGCTTTCTCCATCTGCTGGGCCACAGCCGCTTCGCCCGTTCCCCCTTCCGTGGTTCGAGCAGCCACGATGCTAGGAAGATCGAGCGCCTTGACGATGTCCTCCTTGAACAACGGGCTTGCCGCCTTAAAGTCGTCGAATGACAGATCGTCGAGATTGCAACCGCGCTGCTCGCACAGCAGCACCAAATGCCCCACCACTTCATGCGCGTGACGGAACGGAAGACCCCTCTTCGCCAAGTAGTCGGCTACATCCGTCGCCGCCAAATGGCCGAGTTTCGCCTGCTTGAGCATGTTCTCCGGCTTGATGCTCATGGTTTCTATCATTCCCGCGGCGCATTGCAGGCAATCTTCCAGCGTTTTCGCCGAATCGATTGCCCCGTACTTGTCTTCCTGAAGGTCCTTGTTGTAGGCAAGGGGAAGCGCCTTCATGGTCACCAGCAACGACACCAGATTGCCGATCACGCGACCGGTCTTGCCGCGGATCAGCTCGGCAAAATCGGGGTTCTTCTTTTGAGGCATGATGGACGAACCTGTGGAGAACGCATCGGACAGCTCGATGAAGCCGAACTCGGATGTCGACCAAAGCACCAGCTCCTCGCACAGGCGCGACAGATGCATGCAGGAAACGGCGCAAGCGTAATCCAAGTCAAGCAGGAAATCGCGGTCCGACACGGCATCGAGCGAGTTCGGGATCACCGAAGCGAAACCCAATTCCCCTGCCGTCATCTGCCGATCAAGCGGATACGTTGTCCCAGCCAGCGCAGCTGCGCCCAGCGGACAGGCGTCGGCCGCATCTCGTGCAGCCTGCAAACGGCGATAATCGCGCGCAAGCATCCAGACATACGCAAGCATATGGTGCGAGAACAGGACCGGTTGCGCATGCTGCAGGTGGGTATAACCAGGCAGGATAACACCGAAATTCGCCTCGGCCTGACCTATGAGCGCATGACGCAGCGCAACATTGGCGCGCATCAGATCGGTTGCACGCTGCTTTGCATACAGGCGCGTATCCGTTGCAACCTGATCGTTGCGGCTGCGGCCCGTGTGCAAACGCGCTCCCGCATCGCCGATTTCAGCAGTGAGAGCCTTTTCCACCGACATATGGATATCCTCGTCGTTGATATCGAACGTGAAATCACCTGACTCGATATCTGCTTTGACGCGATCAAGCCCTGCAGCGATTTGTTGAGCGTCATCTTCCGAGATCACGCCGACTGTCGCCAGCATCTTCGCATGAGCCTTCGATCCTGCGATATCCTGCGCATACAAGGCCTTATCGACAGGCAGCGAGGCGCCGAAGCGTTGCGTGAACTCGCTAACGTTTTCCGTGAATCTGCCCGACCAGAGAGCCATAGGTTACTCCGTTTCCTTGTGAGCCTCAGCGGCAGCTTCCTGACGGGACAGCGGCGTGATGTCTTCATAGCGGCCGCGCTTGAGGGGACCCTTCTCGTTTTGGGCATCGAACAGCTCGGCAGGAGCGCCTTCCTGACGACGATTGACCGCCCAGGTTTTCGTGGACAGCGTTTGAATCTCGATAAAGCCCTTGGCTGCGTCGCGATTGAAGGTGTCTCCCTTGTCGTACGTTGCCAGGCCCTGATCGTAGAGCGAGTATGCGGACTTGCGGCCGACCACCGTGCAAGAGCCCTTGAAGAACTTCAAGCGGATGGTGCCGTACAAGCAGCGCTGCGTAGAAGCCATGAATGCATCGATAGCCTCTTTCAACGGAGAGAACCATTGGCCGTTATAAACGCAATTCGCCCAGGTTTGCTCCAGCGCAAGCTTGTGATGCAGGACCTCGCGCTCAAGCACCAAGTCCTCCAGCGCCTTATGCGCCTTGATCAAAGCCATTCCCGCAGGGGCTTCGTAGCATTCACGGCTTTTGACCCCCACCAAGCGGTTCTCGATCATGTCGATACGACCGTAACCGTGCTTGCCCGCGATTTCGTTAAGTTCGTAAATAATGCCCAGATAGCTCTTCTGGTTGCCGTTAATCGCATAGGGCACTCCGCGAGCAAAGGTGAGCTCCACATATTCCGGCTGATCGGGCGCCTGCATAGGATCGGCGGTCATGGTGTAGATATCCGCAGGCGGCTCGATCCAAGGATCTTCCAGTACGCCGCACTCGATTGCGCGGCCCCACAGGTTGTCATCGATTGAGTACGGGGAATCCTTCGTGGCGCCGACCTCCACGCCATGAGCCTGAGCCCACTCGATCTCATCGGGACGGGTAAGCAGATTCCACTCGCGAACCGGGGCCAAAATCTTCAGCGACGGATCGAGCATGGTGATGCTGGATTCGAAACGCACCTGATCATTGCCCTTGCCCGTGCATCCGTGGGCGATATACTTTGCACCGAACTTGTGCGCAGCATCCACAAGATGCTTCGAGATCAGAGGACGGGAAAGCGCCGACACCAGCGGATACTTGTTCTCGTACATAGCATTCGCCGCAAGCGCCTTCGTCAGATATTCCTGCGCGAACATTTGGCGCATATCCACCACGATGCACTCGAGCGCGCCGACGCGCAAAGCCTTTTCCTTGACTTTCTCAAGGCCATCGTGCTCCTGCCCCACATCGCCAACCACGGCGATGACGTCCAGATTCATTTCATCCTGCAACCATTTTATGCAACAAGATGTATCAAGACCACCGGAATATGCGAGTACTACTTTGTCTTTCTGCTCTGCCATGATGATCGGCCCTTTCGAATGCGATTTGTTTAGCAACAAGGAGATTTGGGTCCACGAGTTCCACAAGATACAGGTATGCCCCGTACTGCCTGGTTACAGATTAGTTTCCCAAGTGAAATTTCCTGAAACTACAGTAATCCCTTAGGAATTATACGTGCACAATTTTCTAGAGACAGTGCGCAACGCAATGACGTAACAACTTGTAAATACAACGTGGGATATGCAAAGATAACCGTCTTTGCAACGGTAAAAACTAGACGATTATCGTCGTCGCAGACGGTCGATGGCTCGCTCGACCTCCACCGCAGCCTCGGGGCTTTCTGCTGCGATCATAATGGTGTTGTCGCCGGCAACAGTGCCGAGCGCTCCACGCAGGCTGGCTTTGTCAAGGGCTGCGGAGACGCCGGCAGCACCGCCGGAGAACGTCTTCACAACAACGAGATTGCCAGCGACGTGCACCTCTTCAACTAATTCGGAAACCATGCGTTGAAGACGCATTTCCTCGGGAAGGACATAGTAACCCTCGCGAGACTTCACGAGACCCATGTCCATGATATCGCGAGAAATAGTAGCCTGAGTGCACTCGTAGCCGGCAGACTGCAGCTGATTAGCGAGATCGCGCTGCGTCTTGACATTGCGATCGCGAATGATGTCGCGAATCACATCATGTCTTTGTTGCCGTTTCCTCATGCCTCGTTACTTCCCGCCCCAGGTGGGGCATTGTACCCGGTTTCCTTCAATGATTCCTGATGCATATGCAAAATAGTGTAAGTGCCATCAAGAATATGCAATTCATAATACCGCAAGATTTAGTGATCAGCGAGATGAAATTGAAATTTGCGAAGAATATGCCGCATCTCTTATACGAGCTATACGCTGCCTTGAAATCTCATCCGATTGGATGCCAAGGATCCACGCCGCTACGTGGATCCTTGGCAAGCGTTATGGGGCCTTTAGGCCTCGATCATCTGGTTCAGACGCTCGACCATTGCATCGATGTCGCCCTTCTCGCACACTAACGGCGGAAGGAAGCGCAGGGTATGGGCGCCCGTTGCATTGAGCAGCAGGCCCTTGCCAAGCGCCTTCTGAACCAAAGCGGGCGCATCGACCGATTCATCGAGGTCGATGGCGTTCATAAGACCGACACCGCGGACCTCCTTGACCTTGGACACGCCGGCAAGCTGCTGGCGCATATATTCGCCGGTTTCCTGCACATGCTGCTGAAAACCATTGGAAAGCGTGTCAAGCGTTGCCGTTGCAGCTGCTACCGCCAAGCAGCTGCCGCCAAACGTGGTGCCGTGGTCACCAGGCTGATATGCCTTTGCGATATGGGCGGGGGCAGCGCAGGCGCCCATAGGCATTCCGCCGGCGATGCCCTTCGCCATGGTCACGATATCGGGGGTTACTCCGAAATGCTGGAAGCCAAACGGAGTACCGCAACGGAAGATTCCGGTTTGGACCTCGTCGCACACCATAAGAGCACCATGCTCCTTGGTAAGATTGCGCACCGCCTCCAGGAATTCCTTCGTGCACGGATGCACGCCGCTTTCGCCTTGGATGCACTCGAGCATGACGGCGCAGATATCATGCCCCTGCTGCTCGAACAAGCGGGTAAGGGCCTGGACATCATTGATAGGCGTGCTTACGAAACCGCCGGGCAAGGGCTGGAACGCCTCCTGCTTCGCAGGCTGAGCAGTAGCCGCAAGCGTTGCGAGGGTTCGTCCATGGAAGCTGCGGTCAAGGACCACGATGGTGCGCGGAGCGCCATCAAACGCCTGCTTGATTTTGGCATCGTCTGCTCCTGCGGCACGGGCGGCCTCTTCGGCGTTCTTGCGAGCATACAAGCGAGCAAGCTTGATAGCGCACTCGTTTGCTTCGGCTCCGGAGTTTGCATAGAACGTCTGCCACGGCTCGGGGCTTGCCGGATCCCCACCATTGAGCAACCCGGAGATTTTACGGGAAAGCTCGCCACGGCCCTCGATGTAGTAGTAATTGCTCACGTGGATCAGGCGCTGAGACTGGTCTTGCAGAGCCTTGGTGATGACCGGATGGCAATGACCGAGACTGCACACGCCGATGCCCGCGATGAAGTCGAGATATGTATTGCCCTCGGCATCTTCGACTTCCATGCCCTTGCCGGAAACGAGCTCGACGGGCTTACGAGCAAACGTATGCATCACATATTGCGATTCAAGTTCCTGTTGTTGCTCTAGCGACATGCTATCAACTTCCTTCGTAAGGTAACGATTGCTTTAATGTACGGAAGAACTCTGGATAGAGGCCTTCTGAGCGGCCTCGACTTCTTCACGGTTCTCCAGAAGCTTCGAAGCGAATTTGCCCAGAGGGTGGCTGTCGAAACGATAGGCCTCCTCGGTGGAATGCATGGTCGTGCCGACACCGGTGCTGGTAAGCATTTCGAGCAGCAGAGAATGAGGCGTGGTCCCGTTGATGATATGCGCACGCTGCACGCCGTTTTCCAGCGCATGGATGCACGACTTCAGCTTCGGGATCATGCCCGTGGACACCACGTTGTTCTCGACCATATAGCGCGCCTCGAACACGGTGAGGTTGGAGATGAGCGAGCTTTTATCCTCGAAGTTCTCGTACAGGCCGTCGACATCGGTAAGGAACACCGCCTTATGAGCGCCGATGGCGGCGGCGATGTGGCCCGCAACCATGTCGGCGTTGACGTTGTAGAAGCCGCCGTCCTCTCCGATTGCGACCGATGCGATAACCGGAATATAATCCGATGCCACCAAGTCGTCGAGCAGAGGGCGGTTGATGCGCGTGATGCGGCCGACACGACCCAAATCAGGACTTGCCTGCTCAGCTACGATAACGCCGCCATCAGCACCGGAGACGCCCACGGCAAAATTGCCATGATGGTTCAAGGCCTCGACCAATTCCTGGTTGACCTCGCCCATAAGGACGGTACGGACTAGATTCATGGCCTCGGGCGTGGTAACGCGCTGGCCGTCCTTGAACTCAACGGGAATTTCCATGAGGTCCATCGCCCTGGTGATGGCCTTTCCGCCACCATGGACGATGACGGGGTTCACGCCGACGATCTTGAGCAGCACGATGTCGCTCATGACATCCGCGCGCAGCTTCTCATCGACCATGGCAGATCCGCCATATTTGATGACGACGGTTTTACCGGTGATGTTCTTGATCCACGGCAGCGCCTCGACGAGGATCTTAGCTGCCTCCGTTGATGCGCCCTCGGGGCGCGTATCCTTTGCGTACTTCATGAGCGGTAATCTCCATTGATAGTGACGTATTCGTGCGAGAAATCGCATGTCCACATGGTTGTTGCGCAGTTACCAACGCCAAGGTCGACGTCGATGACCACTTCGGGCTCCTCGAAACGACGAAGTGCCTCGTCCTCGTCGAAATCCACGGTTAAGCCTTTTCTGCATACCGGAAGCCCCATGATGTCGATGGCCACATTGCCTTGGGAGAACGTCGCGCCGGATCTGCCAAGCGCTGCGGCGATACGGCCCCAATTAGCATCGTGCCCGTAAACCGCTGTTTTCACCAGCGGCGAATTGGCCACGGTGCGCGCCGCCTTGTCCGCATCCTCCGGATTCGCCGCCCCCGCCACGTTAACGGTGATGAGGCGCGTGGCGCCTTCGCCATCGACCGCCATCTCGCGAGCAAGTGCGACGCAGACGGTGCGCAGCGCGTTCTCGAATGCGTCGAAGGCAGGCGTGCCAGGCTGCATGCATGCAGCGCCCTGCGGGGCCGCCGCACCGCTTGCCAGAAGGAAGCACGAGTCGTTCGTGGAGGTATCGGAGTCGACGGTGATCTTGTTGAAGCTGATCCCGACCGCCTTCGAAAGGGCCTCATGCAGGTGATTTGCAGCCACGGGCGCATCGGTGGTGATGACGCTGATCATGGTGGCCATATTGGGCATGATCATGCCTGAGCCCTTTGCCATGCCGCCCACCGTGAACATGCATCCGTCATAGCCCAAACCGTTACCGCTAAACGTTACGGCGAATTCCTTCGGCTTGGTGTCCGTCGTCATGATGGCGCGAGCCGCATCGGCGCCTCCCGCAGCAGACAGCGCCGATGCGGCCAAAGGCGCGCCGCTTTCGAACGGCTCCATCTGCAGATGCTGACCGATAACGCCCGTGGACGCCACCAAAACTTCTTGCACCGGGCAACCGAGGGCATCGGCGACGATGCCGGACGATTGGCGCGCCGTCTGTAGGCCCTTGTCCCCGGTAGCCGCATTTGCAATACCCGAGTTGATAGCCACTGCGCGCGCGATGCCGTACCCAGCACCATCAAGGTGCTCCTTGGACACCGTGACCGGAGCCGAGCAGAACACGTTCGTGGTGAACACCGCGGCACACGCCGCCGGCTGATCGGCTGCCACCAACGCGAAATCCAGACGCTTTGGGTCAGCGCGGAATCCTGCATGGATGCCGCAAGCCTTGAAGCCCTTCGCCGACGCAACGCCGCCTGCCGGCAAAAACGGCAGATCCGCGTAGGAGTCGGCGGTGCTTGCGTTATGCAGAGGCTTCACCGCGTCCCCCTTAGACGCAGCGGAAACTGCATGAGTCATTACGCCCTCCTTCTGAAACGCCCGCCGAAACGGCGGGCGAATTGGCTATACGGGAACCGCCACCTTATCGAGGCCAAGGTCCTCCGGCAGCCCGAATACAATGTTAGCGCACTGAACAGCTTGGTTGGCAGCGCCTTTGCAGAGGTTGTCTATAGCTCCGACGGCAATGAGCATGCCGACCCGCTCATTGACGGCAAGCCCGATATGAGCGCAATTCGTGCCCACGACGGAAGACGTCTTGGGCATAACCCCAGCATCGAGCACCGTCACGAACGCGCTGTCTCTATAGAACTCTTTATAGCTCTCGACGATCTTCGCCACATCGCGCGTTGCCCCGGCTGCCAAGGGCAGGTTCACCGTAGACAGAAGACCCCTGTTCAGCGGCGCCAAATGAGGGGTGAACACCAAGCGGTCGGAAACACCCAGGATCTGCTCGATTTCAGGCGTGTGGCGATGCGTTGCCACGCCGTAAGCCTCGAGATTCTCGTTGGCGAAGCAGAAATGAGTGCGCGCCGTAGCCTTCTTGCCTGCGCCCGTCACACCGGAAATAGCGTCTACGACGATTGGAGCTTTGTCATCGACAAGGCCAAGACGCACGGCAGGCGCTGCAGCAAGCGTGGTTGCCGTGGGATAGCAGCCGGCGCAACCGACGACCGCCCCTTTGCCTTCCTTGCGCTGCTGCGCGGCGGCGATGAGATCGTCTGGGAACAGCTCGGGCAAGCCGAAGGCGGCGCGCTTGAGCAGCTCGGTTTGAGTATGAGGAACTTTGTACCACCGCTCGTAAACCGCAGGGTCCTTTAAGCGGAAATCGGCGGACAGGTCGACCACCACGCCCCCGCGATCGACGATGCGAGGGGCCATTGCCATTGCCGCGGTATGGGGCACGGCAAGGAACACGACATCGCACTGATCGAGAACGGGATCGTCATGCCTGGAGAAGGCAAGGTCGGTAGCTCCCGTGAAGCAAGGGTACTCCTTGGCCACGGGGGTTCCGGCAAGCTCATTGGAGGTAACGGCAACCAATTCGAACTCGGGGTGCCGCAGCGCAACTCGGACCAGCTCTATGCCAGCGAAGCCGGCTGCACCGACGATACCGCATTTGATGCTCATACTATGCCCTTCCCATTCGAGGTGTAATGGTACGTTGGGACCGCCTGTTCAAGCATGCGAATAGCTTCCCCATCAGTTGCCGAAAGCGCGTTTTCCAACTCATCGAGCTTCGAGGCAACCTGATCATAGCTGATTTCCTGGCCCGTGGAGATCATGATGGACTGGTTATCGGTGGGAAGCGTGCTCTCCTCGTCCATGAGCAGTTCCTCGTACATCTTCTCACCTTCACGCAGACCCGTAAACTCTATTTTGATATCCACGTCCGGCGTAAGGCCTTGCAGCTGGATAAGGCCTTTTGCCAAATCGACGATTTTGACGGGTTCGCCCATATCCAAAATGAAGATCTCGCCGCCGTGCGCCATGCCTCCCGCTTGGATGACCAATCGCGACGCCTCGGGAATGGTCATGAAGAAACGCTCGATGTCCGGATGCGTAACGGTAACGGGCCCGCCAGCGGCGATTTGGCGCTGGAAGACGGGGATCACGCTGCCGTTAGAGCCGAGCACGTTGCCGAAACGCACTGCGGTGAAAATGGTTTTCGATGTGCGCGCATAGTACTGCACGATCATTTCACCCATGCGCTTGGTCGCCCCCATGACGCTTGTGGGGTTAACCGCCTTATCGGTGGAGATGAAGATGAAGCGCGCCGCCCCGTACGCATCAGCGGCGCGAACGGCATTCAACGTACCGAACACGTTGTTGTGAACAGCCTCGCGCGGGCAATGCTCCATAAGGGGAACGTGTTTATGGGCAGCCGCATGAAACACCGCACCCGGGCGATACTTCGCGAACACCTCGTTGACGCGCTCCTTGTCGCATACGTTGCCGATCTCGATGATGATATCGATGTCGTCGTATTCGGACAGAAGCTCGTTGCGCAGCATGTACGCATCGTTTTCATATATATCGAAGATAACGATGCGAGCAGGCGCCACCGTGCACAGCTGACGGCACAGCTCGCTGCCGATGGAACCGCCGCCGCCAGTGACCAGCACGGTTTCGCCGGCGATATAGCCGGAAACCGCACGGGTATTCAGAACGATCTCCTCGCGACCAAGCAGGTCCGCCACATCGACGTCGCGCAGGCTCACATCCCCGATTTCGTCGAGAGACAAAGCGCGAACGTTAGGCAGCGTGCGCAAACGGCAATCCGTTTTCGTGCATTCGCCGTAAATGCGCTTGCGCTCCTCTGGCGTGGACGAGGGGATGGCTACGACGATCTGCTCGATATCGTAGCGATCGACCAGATCGACGATGTCAGGGGTTCCGCCAGAGACCTTCACACCATGGATGCGTTGACCCCGCTTTGCAGGATCATCGTCAGTGGCAACGATGGGGATACCAGGCATGAGCGGGTCTTTCGACGCCATGCGCCCGATTGCCAACGAGCCCGTTTCGCCCGCACCGACCACCAGCGTGCGCGGGCGGTCGCATGTGCGCTGCGACGAGGCGATAGCCCTTCCCTTTTGACGCATAAAGCGGAACACGAAGCGGATGCCGCCCATGAAGAAGATCAGAAGGAAGCAGGAGACAACGAATACCCTGATGGGAAGCCTGGTACCGATAATCCACAGAAACACGGCGCCGCCCAACGTGCCGAGCACGGTTGCGCCGACGATTTGGATGACCTCATCGATGCTGGCATATTCCCATAAATTGTTGTACAGGCGAAACGTCGCCAAAACCACGACATTGATAAACGCGAGGATACCCAGCACGAAGTATATCTCGTTATTGACGAACACCTCTCCCTTTACGTTGGTAAGGATAGATGCAAGCCAATACGACAGATACGTGGCAATGATGTCGAGCAGCAACAAAAGCGCTGTTCTTTTTGTGATATGCACGTCCAAACCCGGCCCCGTCTTCATCTTCAAATAGAACAGTTCATAGTGTCAGATTACCTACAAAGGCTGCCGACTGAAGGCCTATTGTAGCCAAACTGACGTATGATTGCAGCGATATTACCGGCCAAGGAGCTTGTTACATGAATATTCCAGCCCCCGAAAATCATACCGACGTCGCCGGCGGCGACGCCTCCCAACCTGCTCGTAAGCACAATATCAAAGCCCTGGCGGACTTTTTCCGAAGCGGCATCAAACCCGCTGGATCGCATGGGAAACTGGGCATCGAGCTGGAACAGACCATTGTGCGCGCCGACGGCTCCCCCGTTTCATATAGCGAGGAGAACGGCGTCGCGCATCTGCTTGAACAGCTAAGGGAATCCTATCCGCAAGCGACCGTAGACGAAGAGGGCGACCTTCTTGGCGTAGCTCGCCCGGGAGAGGCGATCACCATCGAGCCTGCCGCCCAAATCGAATTGTCGGCGGGACCGTTCGATGATTTGAAAAAGGCCCAGGAAACGTTTACCGCATATCGGAAAACGCTTGATGACCTGCTTGCCCCCAAAGGCATGCATGTGGTAGCGCAAGGTTACCACCCCACCGCCACGGCACGCAGCCTGGACTTGATACCTAAACGCCGCTACGCGTTCATGAATCGATATCTTGGCGCAAAGGACATCTACGGCCCCTGCATGATGCGAGGCAGCGCTTCAACGCAGATCTCCATCGACTACACAAGCGAGCAGGATTGCCTTCGCAAAATGAGGATCGCTTATGCGCTTACCCCTATCTTAAGCCTGATCTGCGACAATTCGCCGGTATTCGAAGGCAAGCCCCGCCCCCATAAACTGATGAGGACCGACATATGGCTCCACACCGACGGCGACCGATGCGGCCTTGTGCCCGGCGCGCTTTCGAGCGGCTTCACATTCGAGGACTATGCGGAGTACGTGCTGGACACGCCCGCTATAGTAGCGCCCGATGAGGACGAGGGCTGGCGCTACTGCGAACAGACCTTTGGACAGCTGTACGCCGACAAGCCGATGACCCGAAAGCAGGTGGAGCACGCGGTTTCCATGCAATTCCCCGACGTGCGGCTGAAAACGTACTTGGAAATCCGCCCGGCGGACTCTATGCCCATTCCCTACGTGATCGCCTATGCCGCCCTTATCAAGGGCTTGTTCTACAACGAAGGCAACCTGCAGCAGCTTGAAGCCCTTTTCGCCGATGTAGACGCCGATGCTTTCGAGAGGGCGAAAGACGCTCTGATGGAACGCGGCTACAACGCTCATGTTTACGGAGCGCCGGTAGCCGACCTGTGCGACCGCGTTATCGGGTTGGCCGAAAACGGCCTGAATCCCGATGACCGCGCGCTCCTTGAACCCCTTTCCCGCCTTGTAGCCCAACGGGTCACGCTTGCTGACCTGGCAGAGAGGGAATCCAAGGAAGCGTAAAGCAACGGCAAGGGAACTTTTCGCGGTTCCCCCGTCATTACCGAGCCCGGCCTCAGGTTTGTCGGGTAGACTTAACCGAGCGAAATACCCATACGACAGGAGACGTTTCGATGAGCAACAAAGGCAAAAAGGTCAAGGTTCATTACACCGGCACGCTGGACGACGGCACGAAGTTCGACTCTTCCCTGGATCGCGGCGAACCCTTGGAGTTCACGTGCATGGCCGGGCAGATGATCCCCGGCTTCGATGCCGCCGTCGAGCTTATGGAGCAAGGCGAGACCAAGACCGTGCACATTCCCGCTGCCGACGCCTATGGAGAGCGCAACGAGGAGCTGGTGCAGCGCATCCCCTTGGATCAGATCCCCAACGGCAACGAGCTTCCCGTTGGCCAGACGGTGTACATGCAAAGCGGCGACGGTCAGATCTTCCCCGTGTTCGTGCAGTCGATCGAAGACGGCGTGGCAACCTTTGACATGAACCACGAACTGGCAGGCAAGGACCTGAACTTCGAGATCACGCTGGTGGAGATCGAAGGCTAGTCGATATAGCTTTTCAAGGTACTCCAGGGCCGCTCATTCGAGCGGCCCTTTTCATTGCAGGATGCTATGCCGCCTGCAGCCGGCCCATAAGGTTTTCCACCCTGTTGACAAAATCGCCCTCACAGGCCTGATTGAGTTTATCGACCCTGGCGATAAGGCGCTCTTGACACGCTTCTTCCAAGGCGTCGGGAACATACAATCCCATGGACGCGGCTCGCACCGCCGCAAGCCTGCCAACGGAATCTGCCGGAGGCAACGCGCCTTCGCAGCTTGCGAACGAGCAATCGCAACGAGGCAGGGATTGCGCACCTGTCTTTGAAGGGGCGCAATCCGATGATGCGCTGAAGGCCCCGAAGCTCGATTCACCCTGCCTCGACACCGGCGTTTGATGCGTCAGATGCCAGAACGCGCTTGCAAGGACCATGTAGCGCTCGCAGCAATCCCAAGGGCCTTCGAGCCATACGCGATACGAGAGAACTTGCGACCAGGGAGCGCAGCCGAACAGGCACACACCTTCAGCGACGCCTTGCCGCACAGCGCCCGCAGACAGATCCGCCACGCGCGCCTGCACCAAACGCTCGATGCATGCCTGGCCCCGCCGCGCATGCACGACGAAGCGCTCTTCGGGGAATATGCACAGGGCTTTGCCGCTTTTGCGCTTCACCGCACAGTCGAGCATGGCTTCCAAAGCGCGACCCATGCGCTTGCGGGCGACGCGACGCTGCTGCGGAGTTGCCTGACCCCACCCCGGCACGCGACACGCATAACCCTGCTCGACCATGGAAAGCAGGGTTTCCCTATCGCAGCACAGAAAGGCATCCTGTAACGTGGGCACCTGTTTTCGAGACACCGACTGCGCATCCCAAAGAAGATCAGAGCACAACATGGCCGACCTCCTGCACAAGGGACACGGCATCGGCGCAATCCATAACGCATGCGCATCGAAGCGGGAAGGCACCAGACAAAACCTGGTCGATGGCCGATCCATACTCCACACGATCGATATCCGGCCAATCACAAGCGCCTTCTGCACCGTACCCTGCCGGGATAAAGCCCCCTTCGAACAGCTGATATTCCATTGAATCGAGCGTATCGCGCAACTGACAGAGCGGAAGCGCCGCTATAACGACCAATGCACCTGGTTGTGCACAGCAAGACACAGACCCGTTACCGGACATGGCAAACACCTTCTTCGATTGTTCCAAAAACGGAGAGGATCTTGCAAGCGTGGAACGGGCAGCGAGGAACACCGCTGCCATCTACGGGCGACCTTGGAAGGAGGCGCTTGCACTGGCTCTGATGTGTTGACGGGAGTATAACACGCTTTCGTACGTTTGTTCGTTATAAAGTGAAAAAAATCCCCGGCAGGGAGGGTTGTGCTGCCCAACTTCCCTACCGGGGTGAAAGATTACCAGCTCAGAAGCTCATAGCCGGTTTCCGTGACCACCAGTTGCACTTCCCACTGAGCAGAGGGCTTGCGGTCCGCAGTGCGGACGGTCCAGCCATTGGGGTCGGTCATGTCGATCTTGTGGCCTCCCATGTTGATCATAGGCTCGATGGTGAAGCAGCAGCCCGGCGCCAACACCATGCCCGTTCCGGGCTCGGATACGTGGCTGACGAAGGGATCTTCATGGAACTCCAGGCCGATGCCGTGGCCGCCGAACTCGCGCACCACCGAAAAGCCCTGCGCGTGAGCGTATTCGTGCACCGCGGCGCCCACATCGCCCAGCAGCCCCCACGGCTTCACCGCGGCAAGACCTGCCTCCAGCGCCTTCTTGGTTTCCTCCACCAGGCGGCGTTTCTCATCGGACACCTCGCCGATGCAGAACATGCGCGAGGAGTCGGAATAGTAGCCATCCAGGATGGTGGAGCAGTCGACGTTGACGATATCGCCGTCTTTCAGCACATCGTCGGGCGACGGGATGCCGTGGCAGACCACTTCGTTGATGGACGTGCAGACGCTTTTCGGATAGCCCTCGTAATCAAGGTCTGCCGGGATGCCTCCATGCTCGACGGTGTAATCATAGATCCATTTGTCGATCTCCTCGGTGCTAACGCCTGCGCCGATCCGCTCGGCCACGAGGTCCAGCACGCCGATGTTGATAGCAGCGCTTCTTTTGATGCCCTCGATCTCCTCCGGTGTTTTCAACAAGCTGCGCTGGGGAACCTCGAAGCCCTGCTCATAGAGGCTTTGCAAGCGCTCGTCGAAATCGAGATGGCACTTCTTGTATTTGCGCCCGCTGCCGCACCAGCATTCGTCGTTACGACCGGGGCTTTTCAGATTATCGTACATATCGCATCCTTTCGTTTGCGCTCCATTGTAACGCTGTTAGCCATGGTTAAGTCTTAGAATCCGCCTGAAACAAGGAAACCGCCGGGCATGAACTCGGCGGCTTCCCTGGGCACGTGGGCTGATCGCCTTTACGCGCGGACCTCGGCGCCGGTGGCGCCGCAGACCTTCTTCACCAGCTTCGCGTGAGCCTTGTCGACCTCTTCGCCGGTAAGCGTGCGATCGGCGGCGCGATACGTCAGCGCGTACGCCATGGACTTCTTGCCCTGGCCGATACGCTCGGAATCGCGGTACACATCGAACAGGCGCACCTCGGCCAGCAGCTTGCCGCCCGCAGACGACATGCACTGCTCCAGACGCTCGTGCGTGACATCCTCGTCGACCACGAACGCCTGGTCGATGGAAACGGCCGGGAACGTGGGTACGTCGACGTAGTCGCGCGCAGGGCGGCAGACCTTGGCGAGCGCTTCGACGTCCAGCTCGAAGGCGACCACGGGCGCCTGCGCGTCATAGGCGGCGCAAGCCAGCGGATGCAGCTCGCCCACCCAGCCGAGCACCGTGCCGGCGGAGAGCACCTGGGCGGCGCGGCCGGGCTGCAGATGCGGGGCCTCCTGCGCAGACAGCGCCTTGTAACGGACCTTCGGGATGGCCAGCTCGCGCATCAGGTTCTCCACGACGCCCTTGCCATCGAAGAAGTCGAACGCCGCAGGCTGCACGTTCCAGGCCGCATCGCCGAACGCGCCGGCCATGACACCGGCCAGGCGACGGCGCTCCTTGGGCTGCTTCTTGCCTTCATGGGCGAAGAACACCATGCCCTGCTCGTAGAGCTGGATGTTCTTCACGCCGCGAGCCTGATTGTGCGCCACCGAGCGCAAAAGACCCGGGATGATGCTCTGGCGCATGACCGACTGGTCGGAGTTCATGGGGTTGATGAGCTCCACGGGGTCGCCCAGCCCCTCGACGGGCATGCGCAGACGCTCGAGCTCGGTGGGCTCGGCGAAGGAATACGTCATGGTCTCGTTGAGGCCGGACGCCGTCATGGTGCGGTTGACGGTATCCAGCACGTGCTCCATATGGGAGCGCACGCCGAAGCGGCCGCGGCCGCCGGGCAGCGTCTCGGGGATGAGGTCCATGCCGTACAGGCGCAGCACCTCCTCGTACAGGTCGATCTCACGCGGCAGATCGGGACGGAACGTGGGGGAAACCACGTCCAGCACATCCTCGTCCGCGGTGTCTTCGACCTTGCAACCTAAGCGCTCCAGAATCTCGACGATGAACTCGCGTGGAATCTGGGCACCCATCATGGAACGGAAGCGCGGGATGCGGAACTTCAGCTGCGCGGCGGTGCTGGGCTCGGGCCACACGTCGATGATGCCCTGGTCGTCAGCCGCGGCGGCGCTTACGGTGCCGCCGGCAACCTCCACGATGAGGGCCGCCGCGGCGGCGGAACGCGCCTCGACGCCGTGGTCGTCCACACCGCGCTCATAGCGCATGGAGCTTTCGCTGATAAGCCCAAGGTTGCGGCTGGTGCGGCTGGTGCGGCCCGCCTCGAACGTGGCGGCTTCCAGCAGGATGTTCACCGTATCATCGGTCACCTCGGTGTCAAGGCCGCCCATGACGCCGGCCAAGGCAACCGCGCCCTGCTCAGGGGTGGAGATGACGGTCATGTCGCTGGTAAGGGTGCGCTTCTCGCCGTCAAGCGTGGTCAGCGGCTCGCCGTCTTGCGCAGCGCGCACCACGATGTGCGCACGACCATCGGCATTCTTCAGTTTGTCCAGGTCGAACGCGTGCAGCGGCTGGCCGAACAGGAACAGGATGTAGTTCGTGACGTCGACGATGTTGTTGACGGAACGTTGGCCGATGGCCGCAAGGCGCTCGACCATCCAGTCGGGGCTGGGGCCCACCTTGCAGCCGCGGATGACGCGCGCCGTGTAGCGCGGGCAGCGCTTAGCGTCCTCGACCGTGATCTGGACCTCTTCGTCAACGGGGGTTGCGGAGGCGTCGAGCTGAAGCTTGGCCGCCATCTCCGCCAGCGGGTCGTTCCAGTCGCGACGGTACATCGCGCCCACCTCGCGAGCCAGGCCTGCGATGGAGAGGCTGTCGGGGCGGTTCGGGGTGATCTCCAGGTCGAGCACGGTGTCGGTGAGTCCGGCGTACTCGGCGAACGGGACGCCCACCGGGGCATCTTCGGGCAAGATCATGATGCCGTCGTGGTCGCCGCTTAAGCCGAGCTCGCGCGCGGAGCAGTTCATGCCGAAGCTGGCGACGCCGCGAAGCTTGGACTTCTTGATCTTCACGTCGCCGGGCAGCTCCGCGCCCACCATGGCGGTGACGATATGGTCGCCCTCGTTGAAATTCTGGGCGCCGCAGACGATCTGCAGCGGCTCGGGGTTGCCTTCTTTGTCGACGTTGAGCCCGCCCACGTCGACCGAGCACACCCACATATGATCGGAGTCGGGATGATGCTCCTTTTTAAGGACCTTGGCAGTTACCACGTAGTCGAACGCGGCGCCAAGCGTCTCAACGCCCTCCACGCCCGTTCCCGTAAGGTCGAGTTTGTCGCAGAACGCCTTGATGTCCGTAGGGACCTCAACGTATTCGTTCAGCCATTTCAGCGATACTTTCATGACATTCTCTTTCTATGACATCGGCCAAAGCCGATGAAAATCAGTGGGACGGCCGAGCTTGCCGGGATCGGCTTGGATGGCGAAGCGCCGTATCAAACGCATCCGACCAAGCCGAGCACGGCCATCGCCCGTGCGCCGAAAGCGGAAAACCCGAGCTAGGTTCCGCCGATCCGAGCCGCCGAGCGACCTCGCCGTCGAGCAAACGGGGCTAGAACTGGCGAAGGAAGCGCATATCGCCCTCGAGCAGCATACGCAGGTCGGGGACGTTGTACTTCAAGCATGCAACGCGCTCGACGCCCACGCCGAACGCGAAGCCCGAATACTCCTCCGGGTCGATGCCCGACATGCTGAGCACGTTGGGGTCGACCATGCCGCAGCCCAAGATCTCCAGCCAGCCCGTGCCCTTGCACATGCGGCAGCGCTCGCCATCGTGCAGATGACCTGTGCCGCCGCACACGCCGCAGCTGACGTCGGCCTCGGCAGAAGGCTCGGTGAACGGGAAATAGTGGGCGCGGAAGCGCGTCTTGCGATCGGGGCCGAACATCTGCTTGCAGAAGTAGTCGAGCGTGCCCTTCAGGTCGCCGAACGAGATGCCCTTGTCGACGACCAGGCCCTCGATCTGCGTGAACTGCGGCAGATGGCTGGGGTCGGCGACATCGCGGCGATACACCTTGCCCGGGGCGATGATGTAGATGGGCGGCTTCTGCTGCTCCATGACGTGCACCTGCACGCCGGAGGTCTGCGTGCGCAGCAGCACCTTGGACTCGCCGCGCACCGCGGACTCCTCGCCGGATCGGTCGACCACGTAGAAGGTGTCCTGCATGCTACGGCTGGGGTGATCTGCCGGGGCATTGAGCGCCTCGAAGTTATAGTAGTCGGTTTCCACCTCGGGACCTTGAGCCACGGTGTAGCCCAAGCCCAGGAAGATCTCGGAGATCTGATCGGTGATGGTGTTGATGAGATGGCGCGTGCCCACCTGCTGGCCGCGGCCGGGCAGCGTGACGTCGACGGCCGCCGCATCGATAGCCGCCTCAAGCTCCTTGGCGGCAAGCGCGCGCTTGCGCTCCTCGAGCGCCGCCTCGACGGCGCCGCGCACCTCGTTCACCGCTTTGCCCACGGCGGCGCGCTCCTCCTTCGCCACCTGGCCCATGCCGCGCAGATAGCCCGTCAGCGTGCCGGCCTTGCCCAGCACCGCCACGCGCACCTCCTCGAGCGCGGAAGTGTCCGCAGCCTGTTCGATGGCGGCCAGCGTGCTCGTGCGCAACGCCGACAGCTCGTCCACGATTGCCATGTGTCCGATCCTTTCCACATTTGCCGACGGCCGCCGTATGCGGCCAACAAAAAAGAGCCCTCTTCGCCTTTGGCCTGGGATTCACCCAGTCCAAGGACGAGAGAAGGCTCTCGCGGTACCACCTTGGTTGACGGACGCGCACCTGCGCGAACCGCCCGCTTCATTCGCCCCGATAACGGAGGGCTGCCGCCACGGCCTACTAAAACGTCCGCGCTTGCCGCGCCTCGCTTTCAGCCATGATGCTCGGAAGGGAATCAGCGCGCCTGCCGCCCGGGTCCTTTCAGCCGATGAGACCCGTCTCTGCCGACCGCGATGATGCGCGCCGCTGTCTTCGTCTATGCATGTGCCTACGGAGTATACCGCAAACATCGGCGATTCGTAGCGTTTTCCATATCGCGCGCACCCGATGCAAGAAGACTTGGGCTTCGCGGAAACAAGCCGGGACCGCCCGGCGTTGGAACAGGCGAGGCCGCAGCGTATCCCGCAATTCGCCGCATCACGCCGGCAAAGCGTGTCCAAATCGCGAATCGACCGATGACGAAGTCGAGCTGATCTTGGCAGAGAAGCGCCCACCGTAGGAATCGGGCGGCATCTCGACCGTCACGCAACCCCCGCAAAGCAGTAGTACCATAGGCTCCTGATAGAAAACGAGAAGGAGCCCTTTTCATGACCACTCCCGTCATCCGCCTTGCGACCAGCGCCGACTCCGACGCCATCTTGGGCATCTACGCGCCCTACATAGACACGTCCATAACGTTCGAGGAAGAAGCGCCCACGCGCGAGGCCTTTCAGGCCCGCACGGACGGCGTGCTTGCCGCCCACCCCTACCTGGTTGCCGAGCTTGACGGCAAGGTGGTGGGCTACGCTTACGCACACGAGCTGCGCGAACGCGGCGCCTACCGATGGAACTCCGAGCTTTCCGTGTATCTAGCACCCGCCGCGCAGGGCCACGGGCTGGGCGCCGTGCTGTACCGTGCGCTCATCGAGCTATGCGCCGCACAGGGAATCAAAGCGGTGTACGGCATCGTGACCAGCCCGAACGATCCAAGCCAACGCCTGCACGAAGGCCTTGGCTTCGAAGTGATGGGGCATCAACGACATGCCGGCTTCACGTGCGGGCAATGGCACGACGTCACCTGGTACGTGAAGTTCCTGACCGACCGGTTCGAGAACGACCCCGCTTCCCCGGTGCCCTTCCCGCTGCTGCGCGACCAGCAGCCGCAGACGGTGAAGGATATCCTTGATCGAGCGAACACGTCCCTGCAATAAGACGCGGGCTTGGTCGGAGCCGGAGACGGGAGCGTCGTTTCACAACGATTCGCCCCTGTCGCAAAACCGTGCTGAAAAAGGGAACCATTAGGTAACGCCCGCCAGCACGCACCCCGCCCCCTAGGCAAAGAGCAATACAGTAAACACCGCGCCCCGCAAGGCTGCAAACTCACCTTACGGGGCGCGATACGCCGCACCACCAAAACGTTAGGCACCTCTATGAAAAACTTCTTCCAACGATTGGCTCAACGCACTGCCGTATGGATGCAGGGCCGTTACGGCAACGACGACCTTTGCAACGCGCTGGTAGCGCTAGGTATCATCGCCATGCTAGCTTCCATCCTGCCGCATTGCGGATGGCTTTCCTATGTCGCGCTTGCGGCGATGGCGCTGGCCATTTGGCGCACCTGTTCGAAAAACATCGGGAAACGCCGCCAAGAGAACCAGAAGTACCTGCGCCTGTCCGCCAAACCCCGCCGCAGCTACGAGCTTGCGAAGAAGAAATGGTCCAACCGCAAGACCACGAAGTACTTCCGCTGCAAGAATTGCGGGCAGGAGCTTTCCGTGCCCCGCGGAAAGGGAACGATGCGCGTAGTGTGCCCGAAATGCAAGACGGAGACGAAGATGAAGTCGTAACAAGCGCTAACGTCGCTTGCGCAAGATATCCGTGACCACCCAGATGGACAGCACCAACGCGCCCAGATATCCGAAGAAGGACAGCGCGGGAACTCCGAGAACGCGCGGCTCCATGGTGGACAGGGCAACCATGGACGAGCCGATGAACAGGCCTGCCACGATAATGCCCAACGACAGCCTGTTGATGATGATCGAGAGGCTGCGCATGGGCGCCTCGGAGCCCAAAACCTCCATATTCACCTTAACCTGCCCGCGCGTGAGCATGTGCAGCGCCTGACCTGCATACTTCGCCGTATCCAGCGTGCCCGATCCCGCGGCGCGCAACGCCAGCGCCAGCTCCTGCATGGCGCTTATCATCTCAGCCTTCACATCCTTCGTGCGCTGGATATGCGCGTTGATGATGGACACCATGTTCTCGTTGGGAATGAGCGGCATGACGGTGCCCTCAAGGGTGACGATGCCGCGCGACACGCTGGTGATGGACGGCGGCAGCGTGACCTTGCATTGGCGCGTGAGGTTGAGGATGTCCGAAAGCAGCTGACCGACATCGATGGCGCTGACGTCGCATGAGCCGTAGTCTTTCAGCAGCAGATCGAGGTCTGCCAGAAAGCGCGTATGGTCGATGGCGTTGTTGTCGCGCTGGATGGCGAACGCCAGCAGGGCGTCTTTGAGCTCTGAAGCGCTCTGCATCCCCACGGCGTTGATGATGGAGCCGAACCCCGCGCGGTCGCGCGGGGATAAGCGGCCCATCATGCCAAGGTCGATGTAGACGATCTTCCCATCGCGCACCAGCATGTTGCCCGGATGCGGGTCGGCGTGGAAAAAGCCGAAATCCAGCACCTGCGTGGCATAGTTGTCCAGAATCTTCTCACCGATCTCCTGCAAGTCGTATCCTGCAGCGCGCAGCTTCTCGAAATCATCGATGGGGATGCCGTCGACATACTCCATGACCAGGATATTCTCGCGACACAGCTCGGGATACACCTTCGGGCATGCGATGAAGGCCACATCCTTGTTCAGCAGCGCGAACTCTTGCAGGTTGGCCGCTTCGCGCTTGAAATCCGTTTCCTCGAGAAACGTTGCCCACAACTCCTCGACCACATCACGCAAGTCGAGCATCTGCCCGTCTTTGATGAACCGCGACGCCTGCCGAGCCACGATACGCATGATGTCGATATCCTGCGCCATGGTGGCGCGCACGCCCGGCCGCTGGATCTTCACCGCCACCACGCTGCCGTCGGCAAGACGCGCCTTGTGCACCTGCGCCAAGGAAGCGCTTCCGAGCGGCTTGGGGTCGATCTCTGCGAACAGCTTTTCGCGTTCGTCCCCGTAGATGGAGTCCATGGCCGCAAGCATCTCATCAAACGGAAGCGGCTTCGACCTTGCCTGCAGCTTCTTCAGCTCATCGCAATAAGCCTTGGGCAAGATCTCCGAACGGGTGGAAAGCGTCTGCCCGATCTTCACGAAGCTGGGGCCCAAGCCCTCCAGCATGCTGCGGAAGGATTCGGGCGTGAACCCCTTCGTGAAGTGATGCTTCTGCATAATGGTATATATCTCGCGCAGCCTTTGCGTGCGCGATTTGCGCGTAAGGTTGAACTGCCCCTCGGGGTCCACCTCGGAACCCGACGAGAAGAAGTACTTCAATAGCGTGTTGCCGGCCATGGAAGCACGCGACCCCTATTGCTCAGCGGACGCTTCGGCCTGCTCGGAAGGCTCCTGGGAGTCCTCGGCTTGCGGCTGTTCCTGCACAGGCTGCGCCGCCGGGCGCGCTGCGATCTCGGCCGCCTTCGCGGCGAAGGCCTCGCGCTCCTCGGGGGTCATGACCGACATGCGCGCCTCAAGTGCATCGAAGCGCGCGGACTGCGCGGCGTTCGCCGCCTTGTGCGCAAGCTCGGTGTTGATCTGCTTGCCCTGCTCGACGGTAAGCTCGCCCTTCGCGATAAGCGTGCTCACCAGATCTGTGGCCTTCTCGCCCGTGATGGCCATAGCCCCCACGCCAGCCAGGAAGATGTCCTTGAAACCATCACCGATCGTTGCCATGTCGGCCTCCCCTTCTTCACATGCTCGCACATTCGGCAAGCCCCTACGTGCCTATAATGCTACACGCCCGGCCGGCAGGCGACCTCAAGCGCGAAGTTGAAGCTGAAACGATACCTTACGCGCCTCGGCGGTCGCGCCAAGGGCCTCCGCGATGCCGGTCCCCTGCGCAAACAGGAGCTTCACGGCCTTCCCCCTTGCCTTGCCGGATTCAGCAGATGCCCTTACGGCTACAATGCTCAATTGCTGGGGGGCCTCCCCCATGCGCTTATCGTGCCAACTTGCCGGGCTCGCACGTGCGGATAACCCGTCCGCATCGTCGCGGCGCGAGACCATCGCCGCCGCAAGCGAAAACCGCTGCATCCCACAAAGGAGCATCATATGGTGAACCCGAAATATAAGGCCCTGCTGCGCGTTGCCGAAACCGGCAGCTTCACGCAAGCGGCGAACGATCTTGGCTACTCGCAATCAGGCATCAGCGGCATGATATCTTCCTTGGAAAAGGAGATGGGCGTGCAATTGGTCGTACGTGATTACGGGGAAGCCCACCTGTCAGCCGAAGGCGAGGACCTGCTGCCGTGGATCTCCAACGTTTGCAACGGCGAACGGCAGCTCGCAAGCAGGATAGCCGAGCTGAGGCGCCTGGAGCGCGGTGCGGTGCGCGTAGCCGCGCCCACCAGCATCTCAACCCATTGGTTTCCCGGCATGGTGAAGGCCTTTGAGCGGAAATGCCCCGGCGTAGAGCTGCACCTGATGTGCATCGACGATGAAGCGGAACTTGAGCGCGCCCTATGGCACGGGGACGCCGATTGCGGGTTTTTGGTCGCACCCGCGAAACGGGCGCTTAAAGCCATCCCCCTGCATGACGACCCGATCATGGTGCTGCTGCCGCCAGACCACGCGCTCGCACACGCCGACCACGTTCCTGCGCGAACGCTTGCCGAGGAGCCTTTCATCCAACCGCGAAGCAGATCGATGCAGGAAGCGGAAGCGCTGCTGCGCAACAGCGGAGTGAAGCCGCGCGTACGTTTCGCCGTCGATAGCGACTACAACGTCATGAACATGGTGAGCAAAGGGCTGGGTTTCAGCATATTGCCAGGATTGCTGCTTGAAGATACCGTGCTCCCCTTGGCCGTGCTCCCGCCGCATCTGAAGATGCGGCGGGAGATATCCATCGCCATGCGATCTACGGACACCGCCTCGGTCGCCACGCGGGCGTTCGTGCAGACCGTGCGCACGTGGGTGGCGCAGCGCTACGAGCAACGATAAAGGCGAAGAGACGGTCGCCCAGCCGCGAACCGCCTCGATCGCCGCGGGCGCGGCAACCCGCCTAACGCAGGCCTACCCCAAACAACCGCAAGCGCGGCAACCCGCCTAACGCAGACCTACCCCAAAACCGAAGCGGGCCCGGCAC